>FTDL01000111.1_pt1 | contig 29156 bp, 18 predicted proteins | sample 1639951 | NCBI WGS metagenome assembly FTDL01 (sample SAMEA3914869, study PRJEB12502) | metagenome | biome: forest; material: soil | place: USA | collected 2012-03-12 | depth 0.1 m
GAAACAGAATTTGTCCCTTTGCCAAAATATTAAATTCACTCATTATCATTATTAAATTTTAAATTATAGGATCATGAAATAACAAACTTTTGTTATTTCATAAGTATTAACAATATCGTAACATCCTGAAATTTCAGGGATGTTATTTTTTTAGTAACTAACACTATAATCCTATTCAATGAACGTTTTAAAATGGACGGCGGCAGTGCTCTTACTATTGATTTTGATCTATATACTGGGCCCGTCTGCTGAAACTCCGGACATCCATTCAATTCCAATTAAGTTTCGTTCTTTAGAAACACAACAGTTAGATAGTCTGATTCAGAATCGGGAGAACAATACAGTTGCTCTTAAAAAAGGAAACAATGCGAAAATTGTCTGGGCCGATTCACTAACTAAAAAGAAAACACCTTATTCCATTGTATATCTTCACGGCTTTTCTGCATCGCATGCTGAGGGGTATCCGGTGCATATGAATCTTGCAAAACGCTATGGTTGTAATTTATACTTATCGCGTTTGTATGCACATGGCCTGCATCACCAGGAGCCGTTGCTGGAACTAACGGCAGACAAATACATTGAATCTGCTAAAGAGGCAATTGCTATCGGTAAACAACTGGGAGATAAAGTAATTTTGTTTTCAACCTCAACGGGTTCTACACTTTCTCTGATTCTTACAGCAAACGATCCGGCTATTGCAGGATTAATCATGTATTCGCCAAACATTGATCTGTATGATTCTAAATCGTTTCTGTTAACAGAGCATTGGGGTTTGCAATTAGCCCGGTTAGTAGTCGGAGACAAGTATTATACCTTTGCAGCTTCTCCTGAAGCTCAACAATACTGGAACACAAAGTACCGCATAGAAGCGCTGGTTGTATTGAAAAGTATTCTGAATGCAACAATGCATCCAAAGACATTTCAGAAGATTCACGTGCCTGTATTTATGGGATATTATTTTAAAGATCAGACACACCACGATGATGTTGTATCTATTCCAAGAATGATGGATATGTTTGAGCAGCTTTCTACCGCCAACAAATTAAAACGGAAAGTAAATTTCCCCGATGCCGGATATCACGTAATCGGTTCTTCCTATTGGAATCCGGATACTAAGCCTGTTGAAGATTCAACAGCAAAATTTTTAGAAGAAATTATGCATATGCAACCCATGAATTAAATATGTCTATAGCCGTTATTCTTGCAGCCGGAAAAGGAACACGCATGCGTTCTTCATTACCTAAACCAATTGTGCCGTTCAGAGGAAAACCAATTGTTTCCTATATTATAGATGCTTTTACCAAGGCTGGTGTTGAAGACAAATATCTGGTTGTAGGCCATGGTGCAGAAGAAGTAAAAGAGGAAATCGGAGATGATGTTCATTATGTGTATCAGAAGGAACAGAAAGGAACGGCACATGCTGTGATGCAGATGTATGAAACGCGTGTATGGGAAGATACAAATGTATTTGTGTTTGTAGGAGACAGCCCGTTGATACAAGCCTCTACCATTCGCCAACTAGAAAAACATCACAGAGATACTAATGCAAGCTGTACATTTTTAACAGCTATTTTCCCGATTGATCTGCCGTATGCACGTGTAATTAAAGATAGTAACGGGCAGCTCATTGCTTGTGTGGAAGAAAAAAATGCCACTGTAGAACAACTAGAAATAAGAGAATTGCTCACTTCGCACTTCATATTTAACGGAAATGATCTGTTTCAGTATCTGAAAGAAATTAAACCGGATGCCGGTAATCAGGAATATTATCTTACAGACATCATTCCGTTTTTTTTAAATAAGGGTTTAAAAGTTGAAACACTAAAAATTGAATCATATAAAGAGCTGGTCGGCTTAAATACACCTGAAGACATCCAATGGGCCGATAATGCTGTACTTTATAATTAACAAATACTCTTATGAAAACACTTCAGGAATTAATAAAAATAAATGCTCAATACTTTTTAGATTGTTTTAATGATGCACCTTCTTTTGTTGCACACGCTCCAGGCAGAATAAATATTATCGGCGAACATACAGATTATAACCAAGGGTTGTCTATGCCTTGTGCCATTAACCGTTGGGTAACTGTTAGTGTATCTCCTCGCACAGACAATTTAATACATGTTATAAGCGTGGATTTTGAAACGGAGATGTCTTTTGAGCTAGATAAAAAATATGATCCCAAACAATTATGGGAAAAATATATTTATGGGTGTATTTTGTTATTTAATGCTGAACACAAAATTCCCGGAGGTTTCAATGCTGTTATTTCAGGAAATGTGCCTATAGGCTCCGGAGTATCGTCTTCAGCAGCATTGGAGGTTGCTTTCATGAATGCACTTAATTATTTTTCAGAAACCAAATTGGATTCGTTGTCCTTGATAAAAATGTGCCAGCAGGTCGAACATCAATATCTCCATGTTAAAAGTGGATTGCTGGATCAATATGCTTCTCAGTTTTCAAAAGCAGGAGAGGTGCTGGTGCTGGATTTTAATACTCTTACACACCGATATATCAAAGCCACTACTCCTGGTTATGTATGGGTTTTATGTGATTCAAAGGTACAGCGTACACTTGCCGGAACCAAATATACAGAACGGGTAGAAGAGACACAGCAGGCTTTAAAAGTGATGCATCAGCAATTCCCGGATATAAAGGAGTTCCGTGACATAGAAGAAGAACACATTGCTGTAATCGAAGATATTACGCAGCAGAAACGCATCCGGCATTATGTTACCGAGAATAAGCGTGTGACTGATGTAGTAAAAGCATTTGAAACCGGAAATTTAATTTTACTGGGTAGACTCATTACAGCATCTCATATTTCATTGCGGTATGATTATGAGGTCAGTTGTAAAGAAATTGATTTCCTGGTAGAGCAGGCACTTGAAACGGGTCACTGCCTGGGGAGCCGTATGATGGGCGGCGGATTTGGCGGCTGTACGATTAATCTGGTTAAAGAGGATTATGTTGATGCATTTTCAGCAAAAATAAAAGACGTGTATCTGAAACGTTTTAATATTGAAACAGAAATAAACAGATATCAATCTGTAAACGGAGCAGGAATCTTTCAAATAGCAGCCGATGTTCAGAATCATTCATGAAGACTTTTTTGGATTAGAAAAAATCAAACTGATCCATCCAGAAACCGGTGCGTATGTTTCTATTATTCCTGCTTATGGAGGAAATCTGAATGAATTAGTTTTCTCTAAAGACAATGCATTACATGCTGTTATTGCCGGAACCAAGTCATTGGAAGAATTACAAGGTCTGACTATAAATTTTTACAGAGGAGCAAAACTAAGTCCTTTTCCAAACCGCATATGTGGTGGAAAATACGATTTTAACGGAACAACATATACACTGGAATGTAACGACGGTTTACATGCGTTACATGGTTTGATATGGAACAAACCGTGTGTTATTAAAAGTAAAAAAATATCTGAGAGTTGTGCCGAACTTGTTTTGACTATGCACAATAATTTTTTGCATAATGGCTTTCCATATCGTTACAGACTTGATTTGGAATATGTATTGGATTCAAAAGGATTTACTTGCAAAACCACAATCACCAATACCTCTGAAACAGCAATGCCAATAGGAGATGGCTGGCATCCGTATTTCACCACAGGATCAACAATAAATATGTTGAAATTAAAATTGCCTGTAAACAAGCAACTTGAACTGGCATCCGGAATTCCAACAAATAATTATCTATTGGATGATTTGTTTACAGACGCTTTTAAAATAGGAGATACAGTATTTGATCATTGCTTCGAAATTCATACAGATGAAGCGACAATAGAAACATTGCTGATTGACGAAAATAATAACCTTACATTAAGTGTATGGCAGCAGACAGGGAACAATGGTTATAACTATGTTCAGGTATATACACCACCTGACCGCAAATCGATTGCTATTGAGCCTATGACTTGTGCACCGGATGCATTCAATAATAAAAAAGGATTGATCGTACTGGCACCTGATGAACAGCTCACTGTGTCTTTCGGTGTAAAACTGAAATAACTTTATTCTGCCAGATCATCATCAGACAACTGGCCAGTAGTATCTGCAGAGATCTTTAAATAATTTTTAGCAGCGCCGGTTAATACTACATTCGGAGAAAGAGCATTTTTTTCAGTTTCGGTCATTTGCCCACGCCTTACCATAATATTGGCAAGCAGTCTGTAATAACCGTCCTGTTGTTTTAAATTTCCCTGTTCGTCAAATTTGCGGGTAAATCTTTTCGGGCTGGGAACGATTGATGCCATATAGATGGCTTCGTTCCAGGTAAGCTCACCCGGAGGCTTGTTAAAATAAAAGTAAGAAGCTTCTCCCACACCATACACATCAGGCCCCCATTCAATGATGTTGAAATATACTTCCAGCATTCTTTCCTTGCTGCTCAAGCGCTGGTTCTCAATCAACCATACAATAATTACTTCTTCAACTTTTCGTGAAATTGTTTTATTTTTATTCAGATATACATTTTTAACCAATTGCATGGATATAGTGCTGCCGCCTCTTTTAAAACGTTTTGTTTTAATATTTTCGCTGATTGATTTTTTAAACGCATCAGCATTAAATCCTCTGTGATGCATAAAACCACCGTCTTCAGAGGTTAATAAAGCATATACGAGATTCTGCGGCAATTGATCGTAGGTTGTGTAATAAGGATTTGAGGCACTAACGTTTAAACTACGTATAAATTTTTCTTTATCGTAAACGGGTAAAATAAAGTCGTTGTTAATCTTCGTTAAGTTAGACTCTCCCAATGAAATGATTTTAAAATTCTGTTGTTTCAGATCTGAAATAAATTCAATGCTGTCCGGTTTATCTATATCTAGAGCCAGTTTGAACGTATATTCTAATTTTCCTTCAGTTTTAATTCCTTTTAATGTTGTAAATAAACCTTTGGGTAATGCATTAAAAAAATGCTGTGCGTTAAACCAGGGAGCTTTAATACGCAGAGCTATTTTTCTGGAAGTATCTTTTTCAAATCTGAAATATGTATTTGTCAGGAACGTATTTATACGCAGCGCCGATGCACTATCAATCTCCAGTGCTGTTTTTTCTATATGAAGCTTGTAATCTAATTGTATGTCTGAAAGATATATCTCTTCCGGGGCAAGCTTGGACTGATTGATATACACGCCTTTTAAGTACATATCAATCTTGGCCTCCAGTTTATCCGAAGAGCGATTGGTCTGAGTAAACGAACATTTAATTTCATCAAAACCAACAATTGCTTTCCATTTTTTTTCCAGGAAAGGAAGTTGTATTCTACCTGTATCAATTTTAGAAATTGATACATCAAATTTACGCTGTCTTGCATTAATATTGCCCGATGCTGTAAAGTTGCAAACACTTTGATCTTCTTTCAGCGTAATTTTACCATGTAATATATGATCTTCTATTTTCATAGAAGGAATAAATGCACATACAATAGCTGAATCCTGCTGAACACGCACTGCAGAATTTTCTATGTGCATGTTACGCGGAATTTTTCCGAATATATTATCCAGTATTTTATCTGCCAGCTCTACGTAATTACTTTCTGTTATTTGCTGTTTCGAAGACCTGGATGTTAAGAACATGGAAAAATTATCTTTGCCACCTTTTTGAATAAACCTTAGGCTGGCACTATTTATAAAAATATTTTCAAGCCGTATCTTACCTGTAAGAAGAGGAAGTAAGCGAATGCTGACTGTTAGTTCTTTTGATGCAAAGAGCGTATCTGCATCTATTGGTTTTAGTGTAAGGTGTCTGATTTCAATTTCAGAAATGCTGTGTACAGCGATTGATTCTACTGAAAATTTTGTATGATATTGTTGCTCTAATTTATAGGCCATTCTTGATATGGCATATGCAGCAATAGTATTTTTGAAAAAATAGAGAATGGAAAAACTTACAATAAATAAAAATAAAATACCGGTTACCCCGTATTTAATTTTTCTAATTATATTTTTCTGATCCGTCATTTCTGCGCAAGTTACAAAAACACTTTTGTAAAATACGCGCACATGTAAAACCGGTGTATGTTATACAGATATAAAACATCAAATCTACTAATCAAAATCCGGACAAGGAATCCGTTTCATTGGTTTATTACGGCTCTTTGGATTACCAAATAAAAATGTAAGATTAAATTCATGCGCACCGCCTGTTTTGGCAGTAGTAAGTTTAGATACAGTGAAATCATAACTATATCCAAAGCTTACCTGTTTAAATTTATATCCAAGTAATAGTACAACAGATTCATTATTAATGAGTCTTTTTGAATAATTTTTAATAGGTATACCTCTGTACCATGCACCCAGCATAACATTATTTAAAAGAGCATAAGCGCCAAGATCTAGCTGATCTGATTTCCCCTGAGACTTATATTGTGCCGTTGGAATGATATAGGATTTACCTTTTTCTGATAATGCATTCGCGTATGAATGCCTGCGTATTTCAAATCGGTAACCGCCTGTAAGACTGTATTTGGATGGAAGCGGACTGTCATTGCCATAAAATGATTGGTTGGGTGTATTCATGTGTGAATAAGCAAGGCCAATCCAAAATTTTTCAGAATAAAATACACCGCCGGAAGAAAGATCAAGATAGTTTTTTTTCTGGTTACCGAACGGTTCTGCAGAAGTTGAGCTGATAAGTCCATCGACACTGTATTGATCCGGAAACGTAAGAACGGAATAATTTACATAACGCGATACAAAGCCTGCCTGTAGTCCGGCCCTGAAACTATATTTTTCATTGATACTTAACTCGTAGGAGTATTGCAGGCTTAAATCGTTTGAGCTTATATTCTTTCCACCCTGAACATCATGTGTATATAAAATACCTATACCGCTGTTTGCTTTTGCAAAATAATGATCAAATGAAACAACAGATGTTACATATTTTGCATCAAGAGAAGGCCATTGTAAACGCTGGTGAAGAATGACCCTGTTCTTATGTGCACTGCCGGCAAAGGCTGGATTCAGATATAAAATATTTGCATAAAATTGTGAGAATTGATAATCCTGAGCAATACTGTTGAATGTTGCTGTAATAAATATGAATAGTATAAATACGTATTTGTATAATATCTTCATTAATAGAAATTAAATTCTCCGGAAAATTTTTTCTTCTTTGTAGCTTTGCTTGTTTTTGCATTCGCTTCATTTAACTCTTTCTGTTGCTTTGCACTTTGTTTGGTAGCTTTTTTTACATTAGACTCTCTGTTCTCAAGATTTTCACTGGTTAATATATGTGCTTGCTTAGCTAAATAATGATGAGATCTTTTAGCTTTCTCACTTAATTCATGTTCTTTATTTGTTCTGTATCTTTCTTTGGTACAGGAAAGTAAGATACAGAAAAGAATACTGAATAATATGATTTTCCTTAGCTCCGTCATTTTATAATTGTTACACTTCCTTCGAGTTTATAAGGGCCTTTATATTCCTCTGTATCGCCTTCATATTTTATAATATAAGGATATACTCCAATAGGCATGATTTCACCTTTATATATTCCATCCCAGAAAACGGTTTTATCTGTTGTATAGAAAATAACTTCTCCCCAACGGCTGAAGATGGTCATAGAATATGTACCGATATGTTTTTCAAACACTTCATATACATCATTGGTGTGATCACCATTTGGTGAAAATGCACTGGATACATATATACTTGGCTTGCATATTTCTTTAACAGTTGTGCTGGCGTTTATTTTACATTGAAATTGATTTTTGATTGTCACATCATATTGACCAGGCGAATGGACTACGATTGTTTGTGTTTGTTCTTTACCAGGTAACCATTGATAGGTATTGTCCGGACCGGCATCAAGAGTTACCGTATTACCATTGTCTGAACAGAACACATAGCCTGTTGGTAACGTAGAAGCCGGCAGATCGTGAACGGTTACGGTTGCCGATTCACTTGCTGTACAAGCTCCCAGCGATACTTTTATTGTGTAGGTGCCAGCTGTAGATGTACTGAATGTTTTGTTTGTTGAAACAATACTTGTATTTAATTTCCATTCAAAGGCCAGGGCATTTGTATAGCTTCCGTTAATATTAGTAATTTTCGGCTGTAAAGTACTTACAGAATCTGCGCAAATTGTTGCATTATTTACAGATATTAATGGCAATGGCGTCCCAACAGCAACTATGCTGTCTTTATTTTTACAGGAATTCGCATCAGTGGCTTCTACATAATACACAACAGGAGAGGCGCCAGCATTGACCTGTGCTGTTGAGCCATTTTGAATAGCTATACCATTGGCATTATACCAGGTATAATTTATTCCTGCTGAAGCATCAGTGGTTAACGTAATAGCACTACCCGCACAGGCAAACAGAGAGTCCGGGCTTGAAAGTACTGGAGGTTTGTTAATAATAATTGTCACATCTTTGCTGCAGCCATCTGTTTTATATGTCAATGTATAGGTGCCGCTTTCTGTGACAGTAAAAGAAGTAGTTGCAGCTCCGGATTCAAGTACTGTATTATTTAATGACCAGATATATGTTGCGCTCACTGCCGGAGTAATTGTTGCGTTTGCTTGTAATGTGAGACCGGTTGCATAGCAATAAGGACCGCCAGGATTAAGCGCTGGCAGATCATATACCTGAATGGAGATGGTATCTGTATTAGAACAATTATCAGCTGTGGTAGCCTTAAAGACATACTCTCCCGTAACAGATACATTACTTATTTCAGCTGTGCTGTTAGTGGAAAGAGCATTTTGTGAAGGGATCGCGTACCAGTTAAATGATGTTGCAGCAGAGTTTGTTCCTTTTAATATAAAATCGGTTGCTTTGCAGACTAATGTATCTTTCCCTGCATCTACAGTTGGAAGAGGGGCGATGTTGATTGTAAGAACATCTGAAGAATCCGGACAAATACCATTTTTTGCAGTAAGTATTAAATCAATTTTGGTTGCCACCATTTCATTTTGATTTAATGTATATATAGTTGAAAGCGCGTTGTTTGGCTGAAAACTTCCGTTGCCGCCAGTCCATAAAAATGCTGATGTATTATCTCCGGTAGCATGTATCATTACAGTAGTTATGCCCTGGCAGATTGTAATTGGCGTGCCTGCTTCAACTGCAGCAGGTGAATTGAATGTAAAATTAATAGTATCATCTTCCTGTGCGCACAAACGTGTTCCGGTAGAAGTATAGATCAGGTTGATTGTGCCGGCTGTAATGTCGGCAGTTGATATGGTGTAGGTAGTATTAATATCACCAGCTGCTGTGAATGTTCCGTTTCCTCCTGTCCATTTACCGGTTGTGGCGTTGGTTAAAGAGCCGGTTACAGATACTGTTTTGGCTCTAGAGCAGATTGTTTGATCTGCGGCAAGCTGCACCACCGGCGCTTTTTGAAAAGAAATTTTTAAAGAATCAATTGCAGTCGGGCAGGAACCAGTTGCAGTTGATTGAAGATACAGTTTTACAAATCCATTATTACGTTCTGTTGTGGTTGGTGTATACACAGCATTCAGCATATTTCTTGAAGGTGAAAAAGTTCCTGCACCTCCGGTCCATGAACCGCCTGCTGTTGCATCTACATAGCCGCTTAACTGAAAGTTCGTGATATGCTCACATACAAGTGTGTCGTTTTGTGCGCCCGAAGCATTACGTGTGTCTGCGTCTGCATGTGCACTTGGCAAATCAACGGTAAGTTTATCTGTTACAATATTGGGATACCACCAGGTATTTATTGTTTCCGGACATTCTTTTGAACAATTGTTGTCGCCGCGGCCTTTCCATTTATGGCAACCTGTTGCAGCAGCACACCCTGTAAGGTTTACTTTAGTGTCCAGAACTGTTCCGGCTGTAAGTGCACTGTCATCCCAATAAAGGCTCGGTTGCGGCCCAGCCGGACGTATTAAAGCTACGATATATCCATTTACGTGTGCCTCTACATCATACAGTGGCAAATGTGTTACACCGTTTAAATAATTTACTTCAATCGGTATTCCAATAATCTGTGTGACAATATTTCCTTTTCCATCTTTGCTGTCCCATGGAATACAATTTTTACCTGCAAAAACATCAGCAGAAATTACACGGTCGGTTGTGTTCTGCTGATATCCTGCCGTACCATTCAGGTCCAGCACAATTTCAACTTTACCAGGTTTATTGACAGTTATATTGATGCATCTGTTTGCCGGGTCACATCCTGTAACAACGGTAGGAGCGGTGATGTTTCCAAAACTTCCCGTAGGGTAACAAACATTATCCGGATCATTCAAAAATATTTTATATTCAGGCAGGGTATAATCGCCAACTTTACTTGGTCTGTCTATAAGTACATTTCCGGTTGCTGATAATCCGGTTGAATTGGCTGTAATTACAGCACCATACGGCTGCATGCCATTCAGATCAACAGATGTAACAATGCTATCCTTAGACAGAATATACATTTTAGCTGTAAGTGGATTATTGGTAGCTCCGCTGTTCAGATCCCAGGAATATGACCATAATCTGCCCGGTTTTGCTATTGTGCCGTCAGCCACTGTAATATCAAACAGATCAAAGATACGTTGGGCATTTCCATTTGAAGGATTTGTTGGCAGGGTAGTGGCTGATCCGGTATTGAATTCAAAATAATAATCGCCTGTTACCAATGATGTATAACTCATGGCATTGTAGCCGCTTGCACCAACAACCTGTGAAGGGCCGGCTACTGCCTGGTTATATGTTGAAATAAATCCTGCTCCGCTTGAAGGAATAGATTGAGCATTGATAACAATGTTTCCGGAAGGATCTTTTAATCGAAAATATACATCGTTATCTGGTTGATTAAATCCGAAGAATATTTTTTCCCCGGCTGTACAGATGTGAACATATAAACGGTTTTCAGATGGGGCATTGTAGGTAGCAAAAATTCTTCCGCGGTCATAGATCTGTATATAACCAAAATCTGAAGACGCGGGTCTCAGTTCTTTGGTACCTTCCGCAAATGATTTGTCTGTAGTCCCAATAACAAACATATATACAAGTACTGTTTTCAGGTAAAAAAAAACGGTTCGGTCAGAAAAATTTCTGATTATAAATCTGATGTACTCAAAAGCATGCTGTAATAAAAATGATGTATACTTCATGGATATTTTTTATAAGAGTTATCAATCAATTTCCCTTATATAAAATACCCGTGACTATTTTAAAAGTAACGAAAAAAAGAATAAAAAACACAACTTATAGTCCTTGATCTATAGCTGTTTGTAAGCTTTTAAAATAAAAGAGGACTGCATATATCATGCAGTCCTCTTTATTCAAAACGTTGAATAAATTAATTGATAGAAATTAACTCAACATCAAAGATTAGAGTTGTATTTGGCCCGATCAATTCAGATGCACCGCGTGTACCATACGCTAAATCAGATGGAACATATAACTGCCATTTAGATCCTGTAGGCATTAGCTGCAATGCTTCGATCCAGCCTGCAATCACACCATTTACAGGGAATGTAGCTGGTTGTCCGCGTTCTACAGAACTGTCAAATACAGTACCATTAATCAATGTGCCATGATAGTGTGTTGTTACTTTATCCGTTGCTTTTGGTTTCGGACCGTTGCCTTCAACCAGTATTTTGTATTGCAGACCGCTTGGAAGTGTTATTACATCTGGTTTAGCAGCGTTTGCTTTCAAAAATGCAGCACCTTCTTCAACATTTTTTTTCTGTTTGCGTTCCTGCATTCCCTGGAAATAAGCGTTCAGAATTTGTCCGCCTTTTGCTTCATCAATTTGTAATGTTTTATTACCAAACACATCCGCTAAAGCAGTTGTTAATGCATCCAGATTCAAATCATCGAATCCTTGATTTTTAAGACTTGTAGCAATGTTTACACCAAGGCTATAGCTAACGGTATCTTTTTCTGTTGTAAATGCCATTGTTTTTGAATAGTATAATTTTGAACCTGCAAGTTCCTATTAAAAATTCCAAATAACAAAAAACAATTCGCCGCGGCGAACCAAACAGCTATAAAATGATTATTATATTAATCAGGATGGATTCCTGTCATTTTAATTTAATCAAAAACGGCTTAAATAGAACAACATATGTATCTATCTAAGCCGTTTGGAATTTGTTATTTTGTTTTACTTAACGAGTGAAGGAAATGGTTTTAGCCGTATAATCCGTAATTTATTCAGAAAGCGCATTACCTGATAACCAGAATCTAACTCGAACCATTTAATGGAGTTATTGGGATTTTGTGGGTTGGCATGGTGGTTATTGTGAAAAGATTCACCCCAGAACACAAGGTCTATCGGTAAAATATTTTTAGATGTATTATTCATTTTACAATTTACATACCCAAAACGATGTGCCCACCAGTTTACTGCTGCACCTTGCACGGATCCCATTAAAATTGTAACCGGAAGAAATAAAAACATCCACCAGGCTGTGGCAAATTCAACATAAAGCAGGATGTAAATAAAGATCCAGATAAAACGTGCATAGAACGTATGTGCGTATTTTTCAAATACAGGCCAGTCAGGTAAATTTTTTGTAAAACGTTCGTCTACGCATGTCTTTCCATTAAATATATTTATATAATTATTACGTGTATCCCACATCATCAATAGCATGTTTGATGAGTTTACCGGCGAATGAGGATCCTGTGGTGTGTCTGTGTGTGCATGATGCAGACGATGCATTTTGCCATAGGCATTTGCGCTTATATAAGAAGAACCTTGTGAAATAAAACAACCGATATAAAATATTTTCTCCCATGTTTTAGACATAGTGAAAATGCCATGTGCTGAATAACGGTGATGAAAAACAGATTGAAAAAATAAGGAAATGTACCAATGAATCACAAGGAAGGCAAAGATTATCATACTCTACTTTTAAGGTTAATTTAGAGTAGAGACACCGCGCCAATTCCCGTGAAGGTAAGGTAGGTCTATTTAATGGATATAACTACAAGTATTTATGAGACAATATCTAATAAGCAAATAGTCAATGTGTTTACTATTTATTTGCCTATAAATAGTAATACACAGTATGGTATAACTAGATGCTTGTTAAGAATCATATTAGAAGAATTACATTTATATTTGAATAATCATATGCACGTAATCAATGAAAGTCAACCCATCCATTATTCAATCCAAAGATTATTCAAATGCACGTATCGATGAATTGGAGTATGAATATACACTCTTTTCGAATTGTGACTTTACAAATGCGCGTCTCAACGGCGTTGAGTTTATCGATTGTACATTTGAAAATTGCAACTTGAGCAATGCCTCTCTGGACGGTGCTTCAATTAAAAACTGTACCTTTATAGAATGTAAAATGCTTGGCGTATCTTTTTCGCAAACGCGTGATTTTGGTTTCGAAATGCATGCGCAAAATTGTAATCTATCTTTTGTATCGTTTGATAAAAAGAAAGTTTATAAAAGCACATTTAAAAATTGTAACATGGAAGGTGTAAATTTTACACAAGCAGATCTTTCAAAAAGTAAAATAAGTTCCTGTAATCTTCTGGATGCATTATTTAACACAACTAATCTCAGTGGTGTTGATTTCAGAACAAATACCAATTTTTTAATACATCCGGAAGCAAATAATATTAAAAAAGCCCGCTTTCAATCACAGGATTTACATCGGTTGTTAGCAGGTTATAATATAATTGTTGATTAGATTTTATTCTAACATAGCTTATACAATATTGGATAAGCTTATCATGCCAATCTCTTTAAGGGTTTTCAAAACGTTAGATTTAATGATAGCAATAAAAATTGTACGCCAGATCCGAATTAACGGATCTGGCGTTTTTATTAAAAAAATTAAAACACAGCCATTCAATTGTGTTGATCTAAATGTTAGCATGAATCAAACCAGATGTGCTAACAATTAGCTGATTGATTGAATCAAAATTACTCTTTAATAGTTAATGTATCATCAGCTTTTATGCTACCAAACTATTAAGGAAAATTGAAGAGATTCTGAACAAAAACAATTTTAGTAACTCTATAAAATCTATATAATTAATTCGTTACTTTTATTTAAATACCTTTTGTAGTTTTGTGCATGATGATGAAAACAACGATTCAGTTTAATAAGATATTAGTTATTCAGACAGCATTTATTGGAGACGCGATACTGGCTAGTGCTTTACTCGAATCCATTCATCAATCATTACCTGATGCAGCAATTGATATTCTGGTAAGAAAAGGAAATGAATCTTTGTTTTATGAACATCCATTTTTAAATAAGATTCTGATCTGGAATAAAAAAGAAAATAAATACAAAAATCTGTTTTCACTGTTATCTGCTATCCGTTCAACAAAGTATGATTTGGTTTTGAATCTGCAGCGTTTTGGTGCTACCGGATTTCTGACTGCTTTTTCAGGTGCGACGATAACGGTAGGGTATGATAAAAATCCGTTCGCGTTTTTATTCTCAAAGAAAGTGCCGCACGAGTTGGATAAAGGCTTACATGAAGTTGACCGTAATAATAATTTAATCGCCTGGTTTGCATCTGATCTTAAGAGACAACCAAAACTTTATCCATCAAAAGAGCAATATAAAAAAGTACAGGTATATACAGACAAAATATTTATTTGTGCAGCTCCTAACTCGGTATGGTTTACGAAGCAATATCCCGAACATAAATGGATTGAGTTTTTAAATCAAGTTCCTGTATCACATCATATCTATTTATTAGGAGCACCGGGAGATGCGGCAAGTTGTGAACGTATTAAAGCAGCAAGTACGAATGCTTCTACTATAACAGTACTTGCCGGCAAATTATCTTTTTTAGAATCAGCTGCCTTAATGGAAAAAGCAGCAATGAATTATGTCAATGATTCGGCGCCGATGCACATTGCATCTTCTATGGACGCACCTGTTGCAGCAATATTCTGTTCAACCGTTCCAGGCTTTGGTTTCGGCCCGCTATCACAGAAATCATTTAACATCGAAACTACTCAGAAGCTTAGCTGCAGACCTTGCGGACTGCATGGATATAAGGCTTGTCCGGAAGGGCATTTTAAATGTGCAGAGACGATCGGGAAGGAGCAGTTGCTGGAAGTGTTAGATGCGCTTAAAGTATGATGTGTAAAGCTGAACGCTTAGAAAAATAACTGCAACATCGTATTCTGTTTTTGTACGGAATCGTTTAAACTTTCCTGGTCATAGTGTATCACAGACCATTAACTGTTGTGTTGGAATCTTATCATTATGACTAACACAAACAAATCATCTTTCATCTTCCGTTCCATCAATTGACAGTCTATTTATCACAAAAAGACTTTCCTTGTAATACTATTTATATGCCTTTTGCCATTTTTATAAGCAGATATATATCCGGGAATTATATGGACATAAATAGGATTTTCCTAAGTCTAAATACGGGTGAAGTACGGGTGAACTATGGACAAAATACGGATGAACTACGGGTGAAGAGCAACAGGAAAAGATGAAAAAACAAAAAAGGTAAACACATTTCTGCATTTACCTTTTTAATGAGCCTCCTGTCGGGATCGAACCAACGACCTACTGATTACAAGTCAGTTGCTCTACCAGCTGAGCTAAGGAGGCTTTTACCCGTAAGGGAGTGCAAATATAAGAACGTTTTTGGGAAAGTCAAGTAGTAGGTTTTAAGTTTTGAGCAGTAAGAAGTACAGAGTACAGAGTATGAACTACTAAGATTTTAAAAAAAGTAATCAATAGAGTACTTCGTACAAAAGAAGGGTCAATAAATTGAAGTGTGTGATTTATCTATTATTTACAACAGCTCCGTTTGTAAGTCACGGAGCATCAACAAAGATATTGAATGAATACTAAATCATTCCGTCGTCTTAGTACTAGATACTCTGTACTCAATACTTTTTCTATTTAAACAAAAAAAAACGTCACGCTGATCAGCGTGACGTTTTTTTGAAGAGCCTCCTGTCGGGATCGAACCAACGACCTACTGATTACAAGTCAGTTGCTCTACCAGCTGAGCTAAGGAGGCTTTTATCCGTAAGGGAGTGCAAATATAAGAACGTTTTTTTTTATTGCAAGAGCATTCTAAAAAAAACTCTGAAATACTTATCAACCTGTTGAAAACTTTAGCTATGTCACTACTCATTTAAACTCGGTAAACGGACAGATTTTCACTATCTTGGATCGTTATTCTAAGTGCTAAATTTCTATAAAAAATAATATGTCGGATCAACCTATTTCAGGCGGAACAAATATCATCCCAATCAATATTGAGGATGAAATGAGAGGTGCTTATATCGATTATTCTATGTCTGTTATTGTTTCAAGAGCATTACCGGATGTACGTGATGGATTAAAGCCTGTTCACCGCAGAGTGTTATATGGAATGGAAGATTTGGGCGTTCATTACAACAAAGCCTATAAAAAGTCAGCCAGAATCGTAGGAGAGGTATTGGGTAAGTATCACCCGCACGGTGACTCTTCTGTGTACGACACAATGGTTCGTATGGCACAGGAATGGTCATTGCGTTATCCGATGGTTGACGGACAAGGAAACTTCGGTTCTGTCGATGGAGATTCGCCTGCTGCGATGCGTTATACAGAAGCACGTCTGAAGCGTATTGCGGAAGAAATGCTTGCTGACATCAATAAAGATACCGTTGATTTTCAGCCCAACTTTGATGATTCCTTACAGGAGCCATCTGTATTGCCTGCAAAGGTTCCGAACTTGCTGATTAACGGTTCTTCAGGTATTGCCGTAGGTATGGCTACAAACATGGCGCCGCACAACATTACAGAAGTAATTGACGGGGTTGTAGCCTATATTGATAATAATGAAATTACAATACCGGAATTAATGGTGCATGTAAAGGGGCCTGATTTTCCGACAGGTGCCACTATTTACGGCTATCAGGGGATTCGTTCCGCATTTGAAACAGGGCGCGGTCGTATCGTATTACGTTCCCGTTCAACCATTGAAACAACTTCTACCGGTAAAGAACAAATCATCGTATCCGAGATTCCATACATGGTGAACAAAGCAGCCATGATTGAGAAGATTGCAGCCATGGTGAACGAGAAGAAAATTGAAGGCATCAGCGATATCCGCGATGAATCGGATAGAGACGGGATGCGCATCGTTTTCGACTTGAAGAGAGATGCGATTGCAAATGTTGTCTTAAATAACTTATTCAAATATTCTCAGCTACAGTCTTCTTTCAGCGTAAACAATGTGTGTCTGGTGAAAGGCAGACCAATGACACTGAATCTGAAGGAAATGATTGAGTATTTCGTGGAACACCGTCACGAGGTTGTTACACGCCGTACACAATTTGAATTAAACGAAGCGGAAAAAAGAGCCCATATTTTACAAGGGTATTTAATTGCCTTAGACCACTTGGATGAGGTAATTAAGCTGATCCGTGAATCCCGTGATCCGGAAGCAGCCCGTATCGGTTTGATGGAGAATTTCGGAATGTCTGAGATTCAGGCTAAAGCCGTACTTGATTTAAGACTGCAACGTCTTACAGGCATGGAGCGCGATAAGATCATTAAAGAATACGAAGAGATCATGGCGCTGATCAACCGTTTGAAAGATATTCTTGCAAGCAAAGAACTTCGTATGAATATTATCAAAGAAGAATTGAACGAAATGAAAGAACGTTACGGAGATAAACGTAGATCCGACATCGTTCATGCTTCAGATGATATCAATATAGAAGATATGATTCCGGAAGAGCAGATGGTGATTACTATTTCGCACGAAGGATATATCAAGCGTACTGCATTAACAGAATACAGAACACAAAGCAGAGGTGGCGTAGGTTCAAAAGGTGCAGGTTCAAAAGAATCGGATTTTACCGAACACTTATTCGTAGCCTCTACACACAATTACTTACTATTCTTTACTGAATTCGGTAAAGTATTCTGGCTGAAAGTATATGAAATTCCTGAAGGAGGTAAGACTACTAAAGGCCGTGCAATTCAGAATGTTATACAAATTGAACCAGGTGATAAAGTACGCACCGTTATCAATGTGAAAACATTGGATGATGATGACTATATCAACAACAATTACCTGGTAATGTGTACCGAACAGGGCACAATAAAGAAGACAACCTTAGAAGCATATTCGAGACCACGTGCAGGCGGTATCAACGCTATTACAATTCATGAAGGGGATCGTTTGCTGGATGTGAAAATGACATCAGGCAGCGATGAACTTGTCATTGCATTGCGTTCTGGCCGTGCGATCCGTTTCAATGAAAGCAAAGTTCGTCCGATGGGAAGAACAGCTGCAGGTGTGAAAGGAGTAAGTCTTGCGCATGATAAAGATGTGGTAGTTGGTCTGGTTGCTGTAAGCTCTCCGGATACGACCTTATTGGTTGTATCTGAAAAAGGATACGGAAAACGCTCGGATATAGAAGATTACCGCGTCACAAACAGAGGGGGTAAAGGCGTTAAGACACTTAATATCTCTGAAAAAACAGGCGACCTGGTAAGTATTTTAGGAGTGAACGATCAATATCAGATCATGATCATTAATAAATCCGGTATCACGATCCGTATGGCAGTTTCTGATTTACGTGTCATGGGCAGAGCCACACAAGGCGTGCGTCTGATCAAAATTCAGGAAGGCGATTCGATTGCGTCGGTTGCTAAGTTCGAATTTACGGATATTATTGACGAGGCAGGCGAATTGGCGAAACCGGATGAAGGAGATGTATTACCTGCTGTAGAAGATGAGGTTTCGGAAGATACCGGCGACGATTCTGAGGAAGAATCTACAGATGAACCTTCTGAAAATTAATTATAAAATGCTTATAATAAGTATTTAAACTATATTTGCTTAAACCTTGCATGCATATGCTTCGTTTTATTCTTTCTGTGACTGTGCTTGTACATTTTTCAATGGTACAAGCACAGGTTGCTACTCTTACCAATGCTATTTTGTATCGCAACGATGGCAATCTCGTTCAGGCAAAACAGGAAATTGATAAAGCCTGTGTAAACGAGAAAACCATTACCATGTCCAAGACCTGGTTTTATAAAGGCATTATTTATATGGAACTTTATAAAGCTTCTCCGCAAGAAGTGAAGGCAACCGATTACACGTCCTTATCGCAGGCATCCGATGCTTTCAAGAAAGCAATCAGCCTGGAAAATCCACCCGCAGAATTCAGTAAAAAATCTCAGGAAGCATTAAATGAGATCTGGAGTTTATCTATAAATCATGGGGTGAGTTTTTATCAAAACCAAAGTTATACCAAAGCTATTCCGGAATTTGAACGCGCACAAACCATAAAACCTACCGATACTACCGCTTATATATATGCCATTTATGCAGCGAGTGAAGCCGAAAATAAGGAATTGGTTGACCGTTATGCAGCTAAGCTGATGCAGCTAAATTATGTGAACGATGGTATTTACTATATTCAGATCAATAATTTAATGGACAGAAATCAGCTTGACAGTGCCATGGTACTTTCGAACAAAGCTGTTGCAAAATATTCCGATGATGTGGCATTGAAAACACAGCACACTGAATTGCTGGTAAAAACCAACCAAACACAGGCTGCTATAAAGAATTTAACAGACTTGTACAATGCTAATCCGCAGGATATACAATTATTGATTAATATCGGTGTACAGTATGACATATTAAACGATAGTGAAAATGCCAAGGCTACCTATAACAAGGTGCTGGCACTCGATTCCACCAATTATATTGCAAACTATAATCTATCGGTTTATACGATCAACGAAGCCGGCGTTATTGCAAAAAAAATTGCAAAAAATGATAGCATGCATCTGTCAATGAATAGATATTATGTTCCGAATAAAGATACTGATCCATTAAGAAACCAGTTGAAAACCAAATTGATTGTTTGTAAAAAATATTATACCCGTGCCAATACATATGCTTTAAAAGACGGTGAAAAAAATAATACAGCTATACTTTTGTCAAATATTAATTCGCTTCAGGATCAGTTTTTAAAATAAATTTATCTGAAAATAAATAATATAAAGCCGTAATTTATATAAGTAGTTCTGAGAATTAATACAATCCTTTACAAATCCAGGTTCTGATAGACAGATGGCATCTCTCAACGAATTTCTTTCCGGAAAATCTGAACATACGTTAATGCTGTTCGATCATTTTATAAAGCAGTTTGAAACGCTTGGTAAAATTACCATTCATCCTGCCAAAACAATGATTGGGATTGATAATGGAAATAAACGCGTTGCCTGGATCACACAATTGGGAAAAAGCTTTATTCATGTTGTTTTCCCATTTAAAAAGCCTTATCCGGATAATCTCTGTTTTCAAAAAATCGCTCAGGTGCCAGGGGATTCCCAACAATTCAATCATCATTTACGTATTTTATTTCCGGAAGACATAAATAAGGAGGTTTTGGGTTTTATGAAACTGGCATTAAAAGAAGAAGCAAAATAAGTAAGAACGTCTGCACAGATTTATTTTTCTGTAAACACGTTCTGGTTCTTTGGATGCCCATTGATAAAGCTCATAATTATTCTTAATATTAAAATGAAACAGGCGGGGGCTATGTTTTTTTAAGCGTGGATTTTTGTATTCTGTTTTTTTAAACAAAACCCGGCTACTGTTTAGTAAAGAATGCTTTCTGAGTATTACCCATGTACTAAACTTTCACTTCAATGGACTTATTTTCTGACAACATTCAAATTGATGATCTTGCAGTTGCTACCAGGCTTTTCAGAGAAAGCAGAGAAGGTTTTTTAAAGCTGTTTAACAACAGTCCGATATGCATGAGCATGACCAGCACCAACCTGGGTAAAAGAACCTATGCGAAAGTCAATAAAAAATTCATCGACAAATTCGGCTTCAGCGAGGAAGAAATCATCGGCCGCACTTCTGTTGAAATAGGTATCCTTGATCAGGAAGAATCGCTGCGGGTAGGCGCTCTTATAAAAGAAAAAGGCAGGCTGCAGAACGATTATGTAAAGTGTCTTACGAAGACCGGAAAGATTGTACATACTGTTTCTTCGATCGAAATGATGGAGATGAACGATGAAGTTTTTCTCGTATCGTTTTTTGTTGATATTACGCAAATTATAGAACAGCAGGCAATTATTGAAAGGCACATGCAGCAGTTGGAAGCGATCAATAAAGAGCTGGAGGCATTTTCATATACCGTTTCACACGATTTGCGAGCACCTCTGCGGGCCATTGATAATTATACGCGGGCCATTGAGGAGGATTTTAATAATCTGTTTGATGAAGATGGAAAACGCATGCTTTCTGCCGTGAAACGCAATACGAAAAAAATGAGCAATTTAATTGATGATCTGCTCATGTTTGCAAAGATGGGAAATCTGGGCATGCATAAAACAGATATCGATATGAACGAACTGGTACGTGATGTATTAGTTGATCTGAAAAAAGAAAATAATTATAAAGCAGAGATAAAGATTGGAACACTGCAATCCATCAAAGGTGATCCTGCACTTATCAAGCAAGTGGTGATTAATTTATTATCTAACGCAATAAAATATTCTTCGAAGAAAGATGCTCCGCTTATTGAAATGACATCAGAAATAAAAGACCATCAGGTTATTTATACGATAAAAGACAATGGAGAAGGTTTTGACATGCAATATGCAGATAAGCTGTTTGTTGTGTTTCAACGCTTACACAACAGTCAGGAATTTGAAGGTACCGGTGTTGGTCTGGCCACAGTGAAACGTATTGTTAACCAGCATGGCGGTACTATTCAGGCAAAAGCTGAAATAGGGAAAGGAGCGGAATTTAGTTTTGCATTGCCGGTTGAGTAGTGATTTTGACAAATTTTATACATTCAGAAGAATAAATAGTTGATAATAATCCGAAGGATTCTACTATCTATTAGATTAGAATAGTAAATATTTTTATAATGTGACCGCGTAGTTAAATACTTGTTTGAATAAACACCCTATTCTATTATATGAATTAAATAATTCGTTCATTTTTAGTATATTATATCTGTTGAATGATTTGTTAAAACCTTTGAACGAAATGTAAAAGTCACAGGAATATTTCAAGTTTATCTTTATAAAGTTAAATAAACACAACTTTATGAAGCGAGTTAGCTTGAATGTTTCAAAAATCATTTTCACTAAAGTTTTTAGTGTATCAGCAATTTTGCTGATTATTTTTTCAACTTCTGCTTCTGATATCACTATTGACTTTACAAAAAAAGGCGGCCCGCTTAAGAAAGCCGGAGTAGGTTCTTTATTTGGCGTTTCAGCTATTTCAGGTGGTTTTGCGGACAAAACCCGGATTGATAACTCCTTAATCATTGTATCTGCTTCTCAGGGCAGAATCGGGGAAAACGGTTCAAATCCTTTCTCTACCGATGCAATTGCTCCTATAATAAGAGGTACAGGTGTGAAGATGGTTTGCCGTTTCGGAGATCTGGTTTATGGCTGGCCTTATGTATGGACAACCACAGCTGACTGGCTGAAACAGGTAGATGCAGCAACACGTACCGTAAGCAGTTCATACAAAGACGTCACCTTATGTATTGCTCCGTTCAACGAACCGGATCATACGTTGCAGGGAGCCTTTATGACTGATCCGACATTACCGGCAGGCACGTATGATGAAAAGGTTGTCTGGCTGTGGACACAGACTGTAAAACTTATCCGTTCTATTGATGCATCCATACCAATCATGGGGCCGAACTGGGAGAGTTACCGCCCATGGGAGCGCAATGGTGCCGATCAGATCCGTACGAGAGCTTTTTTAGTAAATGCAATAAACACAAATACCGTTCCGGATATCATGGGCTTTCACAGCCTTGGGCCAAGTCCGGGTGATGTACCCTTGACACTTTCAAATTATTACAGACCGCTTGAGCAGGAACTGAATCTACCGGGTGCTCCTAAGAAAATTATTATTGAAGAATACGGTCCGGGTACAAACGATTTTGAAGGCGTACCTGGTACTGTTATTAAACACCTGGCAGAATTTGCCCGCAGCGGTGTAGATTACGGAAGTATGGGTATTTATGCCAATGGTGGTACACTCGGAAACACCATGCGCTATTCATACGATTATAACAGTCAGCCCAACGCCGGTTGGTATATGTTTAACTGGTACAAACAAATGACTGGTGAATACGTGCCCGTAAGCCGCTGGGATACCCGCTATTATCAGGCATTTGATGGTGTTGCTTCCTGGGATAATACATCGAAAACAGCAACAGTTATTTTAGGTGGTTCAGATGATAATGCAGATGTGAAACTTTTGGGAATCGGCGCACTTATTAATGCACAAGTGCGAGTCGTGCTGGAATCAACGGTGTGGGATGTGTTTTCAAATGAGCCTGGTGCTGTAGTAGAAAATGGTGGTGATCCCAAAACAGGCACATACAATATTTTTGATAAAACCTTTACGTGTGACGGATCAGGCAATCTGAGCATTCCCATTCATACGTTATCAAAATATAATGCCTACCGGTTGGTGATAACAGCAGTTGCAAGTCCTGCAACATATGCCACTAAGTACGAAGCTGAAACAGCCGCAATTTCGCAATCAATCGCTTATACAAATAATGCGCTTACTACTTCCGCAACAGGTTATGTTGGTGGTATAAATAATGCCGGAAGTTATGTGCAGTTCAATACGGTTAATGCAGCCGCAGATGGTATTTATGTTATGACTGTACGTTATGCCAGCGCGGCAGGAGTAGGTGCAACGCACATCGTAAGTGTAAATGGAGAAGGACAGGGAGCTGTAGCATACGATACCACAAAAGGCTGGTCAACAGACGGGCTAAAAACAATCACGAAAAAACTTATTTTAAAACAAGGCAACAATGTTATCCGGCTTGGAAAAGGCAATGGTTATGCAGAACTGGATTACATTGACGTACGTCCGGAAACACATAGATACGAAGCTGAATACGCACTTGTAAATGATGCGAACAAATCGAATTATGCATCGGAAATAAACTATCCCGATTATGTAGGCGGTATCAACAATACGGATTCATATGTAGAATTTACGATTGATGCGCCGGACACGGCTATGTTTGCCTTGAAGATCCGGTATGCAAACGGTACTACGAGCAATTCTACACATGCTGTTCTGGTAAACGGAAAAGCAAGCGGAATAGCTACTTATGTGCCAACTTCCGGCTGGCTGGTGAATGCGCCGATAGCAAATAGTAACACAGCCTGTATCAATGTTTCTCTGAATGGGGGATTAAATAAAGTTCGCTTAACAAAAGTTGATGGGTATGCAGAATTGGATTACGTAATTCTGGCGCTGGCAACTCCGGCTTCAATCAATGCATCTGGCAACACAGCATTTTGCGCGGGTGGCAACGTAACATTGAATGCAAACACCGGATCAGGCTTAACCTATCAATGGAATCTTAATGGTGCGGCTATTTCAGGAGCAAATAGTAACAGCTATAAAGCAACAGCTGCCGGTACGCTGAGTGTAGCTGTAACGGGTAATGGCTGTTCAACTGTTTCGTCCGGTATTACTGTAACGGTTTACCCAAATCCCGTTGCAACAGTTACTCCGGCATCATCCCTTAGTTTCTGTCAGGGAGCAAATGTATTGTTAAATGCCAATACCGGAACAGGTTTAACGTATCAATGGAACAATGCTGCCGGCACCATTGTTGGTGCAACTGCGACCGCATATACAGCAACTACAGCCGGATCATATAACGTAAAAGTAAGCAATACCAATAACTGCAGCCTTGTATCTCCGGCTGTTGCAGTTGTTGTGAATGCATTGCCAACAGCAGGTATTAGTTCTTCGTCCACACATTTTTGTGCAGGCAGCAGTCTGGCATTAAATGCAAATACAGGTACTGGGTTAACGTATCAGTGGAACAATGCCTCAGGAATTATAACAGGTGCAACATCTGTAAGCTATACAGCATCTGTTGCCGGAACCTATTCTGTAAAAGTAATCAATGCAGCGAATTGCAGTGCAACATCGCAGGCATATGCTGTAACCGTTGATGCATTGCCGGCCGCAAGCATCAGTTCTGTATCAACCCATTTCTGTGCCGGAGGCAATGTAGCATTAAATGCTAATGTAGGAACTGGTTTAACGTATCAATGGAGTAATGCTGCGGGTACGATATCAGGTGCCACGTTGATTACATATTCAGCATCAGCTGCCGGTACCTATTCTGTAAAAGTGATTAATGCTGCAAACTGCAATGCCGTATCAGAACCATTAACTGTAACGGTTGATGCCTTACCAACAGCAAGTATTACATCACAGTCAACGCATTTTTGTGTCGGAAATAATCTTACGTTGAATGCAAATGCAGGTACAGGTTTAAGCTATCAATGGAATAATGCATCGGGTATACTAACAGGTGCAACAGCTGCAACATATACAGCATCTGCTTCAGGTATCTATTCTGTAAAAGTAATGAATGCAACAAATTGCATCAGCGTATCGCAAACACTTGAGATAACAGAAGATTTGTTTCCTTCAACCGCAAACGCAGGCAACGACCAGTACATCACAACAACATCTACAGACCTCGATGCTGTTGCTCCTGCAACAGGAACAGGTACATGGTCATTAATCTTCGGTACGGGATCTTTTTCAAATACATCTTTACCTATTGCTCAGTTAACAGGTATCAACAGCGATTCAACCGTACTTAGCTGGGAAGTTTCAAACGGTGCATGTCCGCCGTCTGTCAGCAAAACAATTATTTATAAAGGAACAGCTCCGGTACAGCAGTCTATTCAAGGACCGGCAACTGTGCTGGCAGGTGCTGAAGGAATAACATATTCCGTACCATCTGTAACAGGTACAACATATGTCTGGACACTACCGCCAGGTGCAAGCATTACATCTTCGAACGCCGATAACAGTACGATCACCGTTTCTTTTGGAAATACGCCCGGAAATGTATCTGTTGCAGCATCTAATAAATTCGGGACTTCTGATTCGGTACTACCAGTAGCCCTTACCTCAATAACAACAGGCCTTAATGCCGGTTTAATTTCAGGTTATGATATTAAACCGAATCCGTTTACTGAAACGATAAGTATAAAAATACTTACAGCTAAAAGTGCCACAGTACGGATCGTGGTTTCAGATTTAGCAGGACGGATAATCAGCGATTACACAGAGCCTGCAACAGGAGAGTATAGCGTAGGTGATGATCTGGATACAGGTATGTATGTTCTTTCCATCTATTCAGGAAGTGATGTAAATACATTCAAGATTATTAAGAATAAATAACGAAACAGGTAAATAAGATTTAGCACTTTCTAAAAAACAGAATATGAAAAAACAGTATCTCTTTCTACTATGTTTTTATTGTATTTCTTATCTGGTATTTAGTCAGACAACTGTTTCATTGACAGTAAATCCTACAACTATTACGAAAACGATTCCGGATGATTTCATTGGCATGAGTCATGAAATGTCAGATATCGGTCAGGCCGGTAACCAGTTGTTTGATAGTTTGAATACAAAATATGTAAACTATCATTTGACTATGGGTGTGAAGTCTATCCGGATCGGAGCCAATCTGGTAGATTATTCTGTATGGTCAAACGGACCGCGGATAGCTGCGACACCTGTAAATACATTAACTACAACAGATGTAGATAAGTTTTTTGGCTTTATAAAAAAGATCAATGCCAGATCTATTTTCGGTTTAAACTTTGCCGGTCATTTTGATCCGAATCTTGCTGCCCAGCAAGCATTGTATATCTATCAGCATCACGGTCCGTATCTGCATTCTTTTGAGATTGGAAACGAACCCGATTACTATCATTTTCACAATGACCTAAAACCAACAACATATTATTACAGCGATTGGAAACCGCAGTATGCACAGTATGTAACAGCCATAAATAATGCTTCTGCTGCTATACCAATCTCTGGGCCAACTACCGCGCATGACATCAGTACATTTACACAACCTTATTCCGTAGATTTTAAAGGCAAGTTTGCTCTGTTGACGCATCACTGGTATTCCGGTCAGCCACGCACCATAGACGGAATGTTAAGCGCCGCCGGAAAAGCAGAACTGTCAACGATGGCAGCAAGCCTCAATTCACTTGCATCGGCAGCGGGCAGAGATGGTTTCCGCATGTCTGAATTTAATTCCTTTGCAGGTGGAGGTGCAGCAGGTGCAAGCGATAAGTTTGCTGCTGCCATCTGGGCACTGGATGCTATGTATTATATGGCATCCATGAATTGCAAAGGTGTAAATTTTCATAATGCAAATAATCTGGCAAGCCCATATACATCTATCTATGTAGATTCTCCTACAAGTCCCACAACATACACACCGAAACCGATTTGTTATGGGATCATGGCATTCAATGCCGGTAGCAAAGGTTCATTGACACAAATGACATTGAACACAACAAATACCAATTTAACAGGCTATAGTGTAATAGGAGAGGGACAACGGTTGTATGTAACACTCATCAACAGAGATAATGCAGAAGATTTTAATATTACCGTTAATCCGGGTGACTCTAAATATGCTGTTGCCCAGGGCATACGTTTATCTGCATCAGCTTTGAATGCAGCAACAGGAGTTACGCTGGGAGGAGCTTCTCTTGACGCCAATGGTTTATGGTCTCCGACAACAATTGAAACATTTACAAAAAGCGGTAGCACGTATACGGTTTCAGTACCGCATGGAAGCGCTATTGTACTCACATTTTCGTATGCAGCAGTTGCTATTCCTGCAATCATTCAGGCAGAAAATTTTACAGCTCAATCGGGCATCACCTCAGGCGCAGGCGGCGATGCAGACGGAACAAATGCGATCGGACATATTTCCGGTGGCGACTATACAGATTACGAAATAAGCGTGCCACAACGTGCATATTATACAGTAGCTTACCGTGTGGCCAGTGCAAGTGCCGGAGGTAATATTGTTATGGATATGAATGGAAAGGAAGTTCTTTCAACCCCTATAAAAGGTACCGGAGGATGGAATAACTGGACAACCGTTGCAGACACCGTATTATTAAATCCGGGTGTATACCAGATGAAACTTCAGTACACAGGAGGAACAGGAGATTTTTTTAATATCAACTGGATAGACATGGAATATCTTACAATAGCTGTTCCCGGCAGGCTCGAAGCAGAAAATTATAATGATTCGTTGGGAATTACGTCCGGGCCTTCAGGAGATGCGGACGGTACAAAGGCGCTTGGACATATTTCAAACGGCGACTGGACAACGTATGAAATTAATGTTGCCCAGAAAAATTTATATACGCTTACCTATCGTGTTGCCAGCGGAAGCAATGGGGGTAATATTAATATGATTGTAAATAACACACAGGTACGCTCAACAGCTGTAAAAGGTACCGGAGGCTGGGGTACTTTTACAACAGTAACAGATACAGTTTTGTTGAATCAGGGAATTCAGACATTGAAATTAAGTTATACCGGATCTACTACAACAGATTTGTTAAACCTCAATTGGGTTGATATTAAACCGCTTGTTATAACAGTTACCGCAGCATCTGCTACATCTTTTTGTGACGGAGGAAGTGTTGTATTATCAACTGCTAAAACAAACGGATATACCTATCAATGGTATACTAATACAACACTTCTTTCCGGAGCCACCAATGCGAGTTATTCAGCCTCGGCTGCCGGCGCATATAAAGTTGCTGTTACATATGGTGGAGTAACCCTTACATCTGCAGCAACGACTGTTACTGTTTACCCGAAACCAGCGGCAGCGATTACTTCACCATCCACACATTTCTGTACAGGCGGCAGTTTACTATTGACAGCAAACAGCGGAGCCGGTTTGAGTTATCAGTGGAGCAATGCTTCAGGAACAATTGCGGGAGCAACAGCAGGTACCTACAGTGCAACAGCAGCTGGTTCGTATACCGTTAAAGTAACCAATGCTACCAATTGCAGTACGGTATCAACAGCACTTGCTGTAACTGTTGATGCCATGCCGACAGTTTCTGATGCAGGACCGGATCAGCACATCACAACAGCTTCAGCAGCACTGGCAGCAAATGATGCGCTTGTTGGAACGGGTACTTGGACAGTCGTATATGGCAAAGGTGTATTGTTAAATGCATCGTCAGCAAACTCACAGCTTATAGGAATCACAGAAGACTCAACGGTTCTGAGCTGGACAATTACAAATGGTTCTTGTGCATCTTCAACAAGCCGAGTAACGATCTATAAAAATACAGCACCGGCA
>FTDL01000135.1_pt1 | contig 28464 bp, 17 predicted proteins | sample 1639951 | NCBI WGS metagenome assembly FTDL01 (sample SAMEA3914869, study PRJEB12502) | metagenome | biome: forest; material: soil | place: USA | collected 2012-03-12 | depth 0.1 m
ATCTATGCCTATACCAACCATTCATCGGATCAGGTACGTAATTATATTTATAAAAAAATTGAAGAAATAAAATTGCTCTCTGCTTCGGATAATCTGAAAGGAATTATAGAGCGCAAAGATGCCGCAGTTGAAACAAAATTACTGGCAGAGCACGCACTCAGCAATCTGAACGATGTAGAAAAAATGGTTGCGTCGCCCGAACAGATTGTACGGCTGTCGCGCTCTAAAAACCCGGTAGATAAAGAGCTTGCCGTAAAACTTATCCGTAACAATTTCAACGAAGAAATGGCGCGCCAGTTATTTGATCTGCTGCGCGAATCGAACCCCCGCGTACGCAAATCGGCCTTGCTTACAGCCGGTACGATCAAGCTTACACAATACTGGATGCTTCTGATCGATAACCTTTCTTTGCCAAGTTTTGCAAACGTAGCATCTTCGGGCTTACAGTTTGTTGGGGAAAAAATTATTCCTACACTTGATCTGGCATTTTATAAAACAGGACAAAACCTGCAGACCAAGATTCGCATCATTCAAGTCTATTCGAAGATAGGCGGCGATAAAGCAATCGAAGCGTTATGGAATAAAATAAATTACCCCGATCGTAAGGTTGTATCGGAAGCATTGCTTGCCTTGCGTAATCTTGCATACATCGCAAAAGGGGAGCGTGCCAGTAAGATCAAACAATTGCTGATGCAGGAAATCAGTTATTGTGCATGGAAGATTGCAGCACTGGATGAAATCAAAGAAAATACCGAGCCGACGCCCTTGTATCAGGCACTGGTAGAAGAGATCGAAGAGAACGATGAAAATGTGTTCATGCTGCTGTCGCTTATTTATCATCCGGGCTCCGTTAAACTGGTTGAAGATAATATCAAGAGCCGTACCATTGAAGGTGTGCTATATGCAATTGAGCTGCTGGATGTTTTCATCGACGATGAATTAAAACCGATGCTGGTACCATTAATGGATCAGATTTCCATTACTGAAAAAATTGAAAAACTACAGGCATTTTTTCCGCGTGAAACATACGATTCAACAGCGATCCTGTACCATTTGATTAATAAAGATTACAATGAGATTAACCGCTGGACAAAAGCCTGTGCAATCAATAAATTGCTTTCGCTGGAAAAAGTAAAAATCAACGATACGCTCATTGCAAATTTGTTTAACCCGGATAAGCTGATCCGTGAAATGACAGCGCATGTTATTTATAAGATTTCTCCTGAAACGTATCAGGTATTAACGGAACGTATTTCTGAAAGACATAAGAAAGAACTGGATGCACTGATTTTCTCAAATCGTGTCAATAAATGGAAAACATTGATGTTTACCAAAATTCTGTTCTTGAAATCCATACCTGTATTCTCACATATCTCCGGCGCATTGCTTGCCATCATGGCAGATTATATAGAGGAAGTATTTATGAAAGCAGGCGATGTATTGTATCAGGACAGTTTCAACGGTGCGCAGCCGGTTGTTATTGTATATAGCGGTATGATTACGCTTTCGCGCAGCGATGGTTCGATTGAAGGCGAATACGGTGAAAAATATTTATTAGGGGATGAATTGATTCTGGATACAGATGAAATGCATTATACAGTAACCGCAGGTGTTGATACCATCCTGTTTAAAATTGATAAAGACCGCTTCTTTGATATTGTTTCCAGCTATTATGTATTGTCGCGTGCAGTAATCCCGGCATTAAACAACGAACTTGAAGAAGCATACAATAAATTAGTACTAGCATCAAAATAAAAAAGCAACAAGAAAATGGCTTTTGAATACGACATATTTTTAAGTTATACCGAAAAGGATAATGAAAAGCTCCCCGGATATGATTCGGGTTGGGTAGATAATTTTAAGAAGTTTCTGGATACACTGATTTCACAGTTATTGCAGCACCATCCTAAAATTATTACCAGTCAGGATGTAACAGAAGCGGGCTTTAATCCTTTTGAAAAAGCATGTGTGGTGATTTACCTGGTTTCGCCGGAATATATTGTCTCCGGTGAGTTTATAAAAGAAGCAGACTATCTGCGTCTGCTGATGACCAAGCCAAACACCATGCGTATCGATGGCAAGCTGCGCATGTTTAAAGCGTCCAAGTCATTTGTAGAACCGGAAAAATATCATCCGTTATTACGTGAAATGGTGAGTTATGATTTATTCATGTACGACCCGTTCACCGGGCTGATGAAAGAGTTTAATGCCTTTTTCGGACAGGATGCAGAGAAGACATACTGGATGCGCCTGGTAGATCTTGCTTACGATATTTATAAAGTTATTTATTACAACCAGCCGCAGGCAATCGGCAGCGAGCAGAAACACAAATCAGAGAGCATGCCGGATGAATGTATTTATCTGGCCGAAACGGGGAATGACTTGCTGATTCAGAAAAATATTATCCGTCGCGAGCTTGAGCGCCACGGTTACCATGTATTACCCGAACAGGTACTTTCACCAAACGCACCTGAAACAGCAGATACCATTAAATCTGATCTCGCGAAATGTAAACTGTCCATCCATCTGATGGGAACATCTTTTATAGATGAAGAATACGATCAGCGGGAAGAAGTGCAGCTAATGAAACTGCAGAACAAACTTGCCATTGAATACAGCAATACGAAAAAAGGAAGCGCGCCTTTCCGCAGACTCATCTGGATTCCGCAGGAAATAAATTTTGCAGATGATAAACAGCAGCTATTGATGGATTCTTTTATAAGCAATACAGAATCTATGAATGGCGCAGATGTATTAAAAATTCCGATTGAAGAATTCAAGTCGCTTATTAAAAGAGAGCTTGCTTCCATCAAAGATGAAAAAGGCCACAGTTATTTTATACCGGATGCAGACCTTTCTTCCAACTCCGGAAAAAATATTTATGTGATCGTTGATGCCATTGACATGAGCAAGTGCCAGCCGATTGTAAATCATTTAAAACAAAATGGCTTTGATGTGTTGCTGCCAATGTTTGAAGGCGATATCATGGAAGTGCGCTCGCAGCACAGAAACAACCTCAATGCATGTGATTCCTGTCTGATCTTTAGTGATCAGGTTTCGGAGCAATGGATCAAGAGCAAAGTACTGGATATATTAAAAGCGCCGGGCTTTGGAAGAAAAAAAGATATGATCGGAAAAGCAATTTATCTGACAACCGATAAAGCAATTGATCAGGCATATTACGAACGATATAATTTCTCAATTATCCGCGGTACATCTGGAAGCTTTGAGAAAGATATTATACACCCATTTCTGAAACAAATAACGGTATAAGAGTATGAGCGATTATCTACATCTTATCGATCAAGAAAACATTGGACTTACAAGAGCCAAGCAGAATCCTTTTCCGGGATTGCGTGCGTTTCATGTAGACGAAAGTCATTTGTTCTTCGGAAGAGAAGGGCAAAGTGATGAAGTGTTGGACAAACTTTCAAAGAATAAATTTGTAGGTATTATCGGTGCTTCCGGCAGCGGTAAATCTTCGTTTATGTTTTGCGGTGTTATTCCGATTCTGTACGGAGGTTTCTTATCGCATATTGGTCCCAACTGGCACGTAATTACTACACGCCCCGGAGGAAGTCCGATTGATAACATGGCTGAAGCCTTGCTGCAGAAAGATGCAACGTATCTGGTTGCAGATGCAGAAGATAAACGTCTGAAAAAAACCATCACGTCGACCTTGCTGAAAAGCTCTTCGCTTGGTCTGATCGAAGCGGTAAAGCAACTGCATCTGGATAACGGACACAATGTATTAATCGTAGCCGATCAGTTCGAAGAATTGTTCCGTTTTAAACGCAGCGAAGATACAAGCACCACGAACGAGTCACTGGCGTATATCAATTTATTGATGGAAGCGGTGAAAGACCTGCAGTCGAATATTTATGTCGTGATTACCATGCGCTCCGATTTTATCGGTGATTGCGCGCAGTTCCCCGAGCTGACAAAATACATTAACGAAAGCCACTATCTGATTCCGCAGATGGTGCGTGAACAGAAAAGGCTGGCGATTGAAGGACCTGTAGCCGTTGGCGGTGCAGAGATCTCTTCGCGTCTGGTACAACAATTATTAAATGACCTGGGCGATAATCCGGATCAGCTGCCGATCATACAGCACGCATTGATGCGTACCTGGACATTCTGGGCAGAGAATCACGAGCCGGAAGAAATTCTGGATCTGCGGCATTACGAAGCCATCGGCTCTATGGCCGGCGCCTTGTCTCAGCACGCCGATGAAGCGTATGATGAATTAACCGAGCAGCAGAAATTCTATTGCGAGATTCTGTTTAAAACATTAACCGAAAAAGGTTCTGATTCTGCCGGTATCCGCCGCCCGACAAAATTGTCTACCATTGCAGCCGTTGCCGGATGCAGCGAAGAAGACATGGCGCACATTATTGATCACTTCCGCGTGGAAGGCCGGTCACTACTGATGCCACCGGTGCACGTTGATCTGGATTCAGACAGCATCATAGATATTTCGCACGAAAGTTTAATGCGTATCTGGACCCGTTTGAAAAAATGGGTAGAAGAAGAAGGCGAGTCTTCCCAGATGTACATCCGCTTGTCCGAAGCCGCTTCCAACTATCAGGTAGGAAAAGCAGGTTTATGGAGACCACCCGATCTGCAGCTTGCCTTAAACTGGAAACAGAAAAATCAGCCGACACTTGTCTGGGCGCAGCGCTATGACTCTGCGTTTGAACGTGCCATGGTATTCCTTGATACCAGTAACGAGGCACACGAAGAAGAACAGCGCTTAAAAGAGCTTGCACAGAAGCAGGCCCTGAAGCGTGCCCGTACGGTAGCGCTGATCCTGGGTATCTTTACCATCATGGCTCTTGGTTCGCTGGTATTCTCTATTGTAAAAATGGTGGAAGCAAATCAGCAGCGTGCGGAAGCTGAATTACAAAAAGCAAAAGCCGAAGAAAAAGAAGCATTCGCAAAAGCACAGCAGGCAATTGCCGTTGAGCAGACCAAAGAAGCACAGAAGCAAAAAGACTTAGCCGTTGTTGCGGCACAGGAAGCAAAGTATCAGCAAGAAGTTGCAGAGAAAAACTTCAACGAAGCAGAGAAGCAGCGGAACATTGCCGTGCAGTTTGCTGCTGAGGCGAAGAAACAGCAGAAGATTGCAGAGATGCAGAGCGAGCTTGCCCGTAAAAATGAGCAATACGCCAATGCAGAAAAAGTCCGTGCAGATAAATTGCGTTTATTGTCTATTGCGCAATCCATGGCGGTACGCTCCGTACAGATTGAAGACGATACCATGCGCAAAGGATTACTGGCATTCCAGGCATATCAGTTTTACGATCAGAATGGCGGTAATGTAAATCAACACGAGATCTACGACGGATTGTATTATGCATTGAAAGATCTGAAAGTAAAAGATTACAATGCACTGCATGGCCACAAAGATGCCGTACGCTCAGTTGTATATACCGCAGATGGCAATACCATGTATACTGCCGGATCGGATGGTAAGATTCTGAAGTGGGATATGGCGGCAAAAAATCCGAATCCTAAAACAGTATACAGCAATACATTCTCTTTTGATGGGATGTCGATCAGTCCGAGCAATCAGTATCTGGCATTGGGCGGCGCTACTACAAACCTGCGTATTGTTGATCTGAACAAGCCGAATGAGCCGCTGATCTTATCCGGGCATCATAAGAATATTTTCTACACAGGCTTTACATCAGACGGGAAAGCAGTTGTTACAGCTGCTGCAGATAGTACCATCATGTTATGGAGTCTTGCTTCGGGGCAACCAACGCCGGTGTATCGCGATAAATCGAATATCAAAACGGTAGCCCTGCATCCGAAAGGAAGAATTGTTGCAGTTGCCAACGATAAAGGCGAGACAACGATTGTTTCCTTGTACAATGAATTCGCACCATACACACTGGAAAGAGGAACAACAGCCGATTACAGTCTTGCATACAGCCACGACGGCGAGTTTCTGGCGATTGCAAACAATTCCGGCCTTATTAAAATCATGGATGTTGCAGGCAAACGTTTAGTCGTTGCATTGCCGGGACACAAAGCCCGTGTCAACGAAATGCAGTTCAGCAAGGATGATTCGAAATTAGCATCGGCAAGTTTTGACGGAACCATCCGTGTATGGGATCTTTCTGAATTAAGTGAACAGCCGCTGGTATTAAAAGATCACAGCAACTGGGTATGGTCTATGGCATTCAGTCCGGATGGCGATAAACTGATTGCAGGCTGCGGCGATAATTTAATCCGCGTATGGCCGACAAGCAGCAAGATTATGGCCGACCAGATGTGCGGGTTGATCAAGCGGAACATGACAGGCGCAGAATGGAAACGCTATGTTGCAAAAGAAGGCGTTCCGTATGAACGTACCTGTCCGGATTTGCCAAGCCAGGAAACCAATATGAATACTATTTATTAAGGAGAGAAGAAAACAATGAAACAACTGTTCGCTCCGTGTATCAGCATACTTGTACTACTGTTTGTGTGCAGTGTTTCTGCGCAGGCACAGAGCAAAAATAAAAAAGATTCTCTGATAGAGAACCGCTGCGTGCAATCGCTGCGCGACGCTGAAAAGACCTATGAGGCAGGGCGTATCAATGAAGTAGAAGGAATGGTATTGCCATGTATCCGCAACGAAGGCTTCAGTAAATTTGAAAAACTGCAGGCATACAGACTGATCATTCTTTCCAAGCTGTTTGATAACCGCGAAGAAGAAGCCAACCAGTATTTCATGGAAATGATCAAAACAGATCCGGAATACAAGGCCAATCCGGTAACCGATCCGTCTGAATACATAAATCTTTTTAATTCGTACCGCACCAATCCCATCTTCGCGATCGGGATCAAAGCCGGTATGAATTTTACAACACCCAATGCCTTTGTACCCTATGGTGTGTACAACACCGGCGGCAGTACCGGCACGTACAAGGCTTCCCTGAATGCACAGTTCGGCGTGAACGCCGATGTATACCTCAATAAGAAATTCAGTCTGGGTGCAGATTTGTTGTTGTCCTTCAAAAAGTTTCAGTATAAAAACATCCTGCTGGATTATTCAGAGCTTACGGCAAAAGAAACGCAGATGTGGCTGGAGCTGCCGGTAGTATTGAAATATACCATGGGGCAGAAGAAGACACGCTTTTATTTACAGGGCGGTGGAGCAATATCCATGTTGTTTTCTGCTAAAAGCAACATCATCCGTAAAGAGACCAATACGCAATCCAACGAAGCCATTGGTCCGGATGTGAACATGATGAGCATGCGCAACAAATTTAACTATTCGCTGATCGGCGGTGCCGGCGTGCGCTACAAAGCAGGGTACGGATATGTGGTGCTGGATGTGAAGTATATGTACGGATTGAATAATATTTCCAATCCAGATAAAAAATACAGCAACTCCGACCTGATCTACAAATACGGATACATAGACAATAATTTTACGCTGAATTCCCTGATGTTCTCTGTAGGATACTATAAGTCATTCTACAAGCCTAAAAAAATACCTACGCATGAAAAATAAAATACAGGCATATACAAGTGTACTTTTTGTTGCAGCAGCAATTGTGTTTTCAGGCTGCCGCAAAGAAAAGATAAAACCGGAACAGGCCGACATGTTTATAAAATATTACGGCAAAAGCGGCACACAGACAGCCGGCAATGTTGCGCTTACAAATGATGGCGGTTACATATTGGTGGGTACATCGGATTCATACGGCAACGGCAAAGATATTCTGGTTGTAAAAACAGACAAATACGGCAACGAAGCATGGAGTAAAGTATTGGGCGGTGCAGGCGACGACGCAGGGAATTTTGTACAGGTAACAACCGATGGAAACTACATCATTACAGGCGCAAAGGCAGAAACAGCATCTCCTGCAAATACAGATGAATACATTGCCAAGCTGAACACCAGCGGAACAGTAATGTGGGAGAAGACCTACGGCACAGCCGGAAAAAATGATGCCGGTAATAAAATCATAAATACAAGTGACGGTGGGTATATTTCTGTAGGTACAACAGAAGCATTTGTAAATGCAGCATCTGCTGTATATCTGATTAAAACCAATGTAACCGGCGATACCCTATGGACAGCGAAGTATGGAAATAATAACAGTACAAATGTTGGTACGGGTATTCGGCAGATCAGTGATTTGTCTTATGTAACGAGTGCTTCTACAGTAAATTTAGCAACTACTGCACAGGATATGCTGGAAACAACAGGCCGGTTACAAATTGGGACAGGATACAATTCAAATTCAAATGTTCAAAAGCAAACGATTGATCCGTCAATTATTGACGCAAAAGATATTATTCTGAATAGCGGAGGAGATAAGTTTGTTTTGGGCAATAATTCGCAAGGCAGTGGCTACATAGCCAATATATCAGCCGGTGATCAGAAAATTTCTTATACAGCATTGAATATTTCTTCCCAGAATCAGGTTTCCGGATTTAGCAGAACAGCTGACGGCGGCTTTATTATTGCCGGATCAACCATGCAGAATGGTACCTGGGATGTACTGGTGATACGTGCCGATGCAAATGCTTCCGTACTCTGGACAAAAACATTCGGTGGTACAGGAAACGATTATGGCGCTTCGGTGGTGCAGGAAAGTGACGGTAGTTTTGCGGTAGCCGGAAGTATAGCTTTTGGTGGAAACGGAACAGGTGCAAACCAGGTCATGTCCTTGATTCATATCAATGCAGACGGAGAATTGAAATAAAAATAAAATCAAAAAAATAGATCATGTTACTATCAATGATTTCTAAGCGTATATATATAGCAGTTGCTTTTATATGTGTGTTTGTTACACAGGTTGCTGCGCAGGTTGTAGTTACATCAGGCGGTACAGTAAATATGTGTGTAGGCGGAGCTTATGTCAATATTCCTGCATTTAAGGTTGCAGAAAAACAAAACACAGACTTTGCAGCATCAGGAAGTTTACAGACATATGAATTGAGTGCACCTTCTGACTTTGAGTTTAACCCGGGAGTTGGTTCTGTCGCTATTCCTGCCTCAACAGATATCAGTTACGCGACATTGAATGTTACAGCAACAAAAATTACCTTGTTATACTTCCTGAATACTACGGCCAAAAAAGATAGCTTTATTTTTAATGGTTTACAGGTAAGAGGTGTTACAACAACCTCTTCCAATGATTTAAGATTCACAGGAGGAAATGCTTCACAAAACCAGAACAATCAGAATCAATATGTGCATGCTCATTTTAACAGTGCAAGTGCAAATGTAAATATAAATATGTCGGCAACGTCAGTATGTTCAAACGGATCAGATATCAATTTAAATGGAAGTCCTGGTGGAGGTTCTTATACAGTCTCTCCATCTTCTTCTGGATTAACCGGAAGTACATTTAAACCATCTGTCGCAGGCCCGGGTTCGTATTATATTATATATACAGCAACCAATAATGGTTGTACAGGAAAAGATAGCGTACACATTACAGTTAATTCAATACCAGCAGTTACTTTTTTTGGATTAGCAAATAGTTATTGTAGTGCTGACTCTACAAATTATCAGTTAACAGGTTTTCCAACAGGTGGTACATTTACAGGAAGCGGAACAAGCGGTTCAAATGGAAGTACTTTTAAGCCATACACATTGGGTCCAGGAACAAATATTCCTATAAAATATACTTATACTGATGCAAATAATTGCCAAAACTTTACACAGTTTTTAACAAATATTTTACAATCTCCATCTGTAAGTATAGTGCTAGATCCTAATAATGCAAGTTGCTCAATAAATGATCCAAACATACAAATTAAAGGTGATCAGTCTAATCCTTCCACAGGAGGTACAATTACTTTATCAGGGGATGGGGTAAATAATTCTACAGGATATTTTATTCCATCAGCAGCTGGGGTTGGTGATCATATTATTTATAGAACTATTAAAGCCCCTAATCAATGTGTGGCAACTGCTCAAAGAAAAATTAGTGTTAATAATTCAACCAGTGATTATATTATTGGACTAAATGATAAATATTGTAATTATAACTCCCCAGTCACATTAACGTCAGCCTTTCCTAATGCAATATTCAGTGGGCCTGGAATTGTTTCTAATGATCCCGCAACTAATTCAGCCGTTTTTGACCCAAGCCAAGTGGGAGATTTTCCTGGGCAACAATTTACCTTTGATATAACGGTTGAAATTTTGGGTGGGCTTGCTATTTATTCTAAACCAACAACTGTTTATAAAAAACCGATCATAATAATAGCTCAGGATACATCTCGGAATTCCATAAATTTCAGAACTAAATTTTGTAACCAAGACGCTGCTGTTCCTTTAAGTGTTTATGTATACCCAACAGGGGGGATTGGTTCATTTTCTGGTTCGGGTTTAGATGGAGTAAAGTTTAATCCATCATTAGTAAATAGTAACCCTAATGAATCAATTGACACAGTTACTGTAAGCTACACATACACGGATGTTAATGGTTGCCAAAATATAGATATAGATACAGTACTAATTTTTTCTACAACGACAGATTTAGATTTTGGCACCTTGAATGCTAATTATTGTTCAAATTCAGATACTGTAACACTTGCTGCAACTCAAGGTGGAGTGAGTTTTCCTGGAGGAAGTTTTAGTGGAACAGGAATAAAAGGAAATAATTTTATTCCATCGTTAGCTGCTTCCTATAATACAGGTTTATCTAATACATATGTAATACAATATATATATGGTAATACGTCTGGGTGTTTGACAACAGTTTCAAAAAATGTAATAATAAATAAAGTTCCAGAAGTAAACCTTAATAATTTAAATACTGCATATTGTTTAAGTAAAGATACGGTTGCGTTAAGTGGATCTCCTGGATCGAATTCAGGTACGTTTTCTATTTCTGCATTGGCTCCGGCAACAACTCAACCTGGGATGTTTTACAATAACAATAGATTCTTAATTTCTACAGCAACTGCTGGTACATATTATTTAACATATACCTATACAGATCCTACTACCCATTGTACAAGCTTTGATACAGATACTACCATTATTAGAAATGTACCTAATACAACTTTTACAAATTTAGATGCCGCTTATTGCATGTCTAATGCTAATATTACATTGTATGGTTCTCCTTCAGGTGATGGTGGGGTTTATTCAAGTCCGACAGCTTCATTGACAAAAGGCGTATTTAAGATACAACCTTCAGGTGTTGGCAAGCATGCCATAACATATACTTATACAGATGAATTCAGTTGCTCAGCATCTTTTACCCAGAATACTATTGTATATGGAATACCTTTATCTGTAGATGGGAAAAAGCCTCAATTTAAATTATCTACATTATGTGAAAATGATTTTATTACATTAAGTGATTTATCTTCTCAGGTTGAAACAACAAATGGAGCAGTAAGTAGTATTCAATCGTGTTACTGGAAAATTGATAATACGATTTACACAAGTACATTTGAGCACGATACAACATTACAATTGTTAGCAGGACAGCATGTTCTTACATATAAATTAACAACAGATAAAGGCTGTACAAATGCTACAACAGATACAACTATTACCATAGGCTCCTATCCTCAGACCGCTTTTACATGGGATAAAATTTGTAATAAGGAAAATACAAAATTCTACAATACTACAAGTTCTAGTATTGTGGGAAATGTTAATAGTATCATTTGGGATTTTGGAGACGGCAGTCCTAACATTACGGTAGCAACCAGTCAAACAGTAAAAGGCGATACAAGCCATACGTTTGCTACGGCTTCAAACGAGTTAACATCCGTTTATTCGGTCATGTTAACCGCATCCACAAATTATAATTGTATTACTACAGATACACAAAAGGTTTTCATTCTTCCTGCACGGGATATCAGCAGCTTGTCTCCGTACTCAAATGATTTCAATGATCAGGTAGGGGATTGGATTGCGAGCACGGCAATTGACAGCATTCAGCCGAGCTGGGCATTAGGTGTTCCAAACAAAAAAAATATCAAATCAGATAATGCTGCATGGGTAACAAGCCTTAAAAACTCATTTAACAAAAATGAGGCTTCCTATGTATACAGTCCGTGTTTTACAGTGGATAACAGCATCACGAAGCCAATGATACACATGGATATCTGGTCGGCAACAAATAAAAATATTTCCGGAGCCAACCTGGAGTATTCTGCTAATGGCACAAGCTGGAACACTTTGGGTAAACCAAATGAATCCGGTATTAACTGGTATAACAATGAAACCAATATAAGCTCCCGTCCATCCGGTGCTGCATCGCTGGATCAGAATGGCTGGACAGGCATGGATGTAGCCTGGAAAAATGCCAGACATATTTTTGATAAAGAATTAGGTAACAGTAAAAATATCCGTTTCCGTATTTCTTTTGCCGGTGGAATTGATACAACAGATGGTTTTGCGTTTGACAATGTCTGGATCGGCGATCGTACCCGTTTAATATTAGCCGAACATTTTACAAATAATTCAAGCATGTATACACAAGATGAAGATACAACATTGAATAACCTGATTACATCCGATTTATTGAATAACGAACCGAAAGATATTGTTTCCTTACAATATCACACCGCTTTCCCCGGGCCGGATCAGATGAATGCACGCAACATTCCGGATGCCGGTGCACGCGCCCTGTATTATGGCGTTACACAGGTACCCTATACGTGCCTGGATGGTTCGTATTTTAACGGTAGCGCCTTAAAGATAGATACGAATATGGTGAATACACGTTCCTTGTATGACCCGGCATTTAACATTACATTGGCTCCGCTGCTTACTTCCGGCAATGTATCGGGTTCGCTAAGCATTGAAAATAAAATTCCCGTAACGAATTCGGTTACGGTGTACATTTCGTTACTGGAGCGTTTTGTCAATAATATTCCGGGTGCAAACGGAGAAAATAATTATCAGTGGGTACACGCCAAGTTCCTGCCCGATGCAGCAGGTACAAGCTTTGCGGCAAACTGGTCCTCACAAAGCACACAAACAATCAACTATAACTGGGACTTTACATCCGCGAATATTTACAATCCCGACAAGATGGCGATGATTGTATTTGTACAGGATAATGTAACAAAAGAAATTTATCAGACTGCATATGCAGGCCTTGGTGCAAGCGTAGCAACAGCGGTATTTAACCCGGCAGAAACAAGCTCAACCGTTTCCCTGTATCCGAATCCGGCAAACGATGCCACCACTGTTATTTTAAACGGCAAGCTTTCCGGAGACTACAACTGGATCATTACAGATGAATTGGGCAGAACAATTGATCAGGGCAAACTGAAAAGTGAAACAGATGCATTTACTATCAACACAATAAACTACGCCGGCGGTTTCTATACACTGCGCTTAAGCAATGTTACCGACGGCATCAAAACACAGAAGTTTGTGGTAGTGCATTAAGAGAATTATGAATTATGATCCGCCGCGGCGGAATGAGTTATGACACACCGTGGCGGAATGAATTATAACTCAGCATGCCATGGATAAATGCTTGTTTACAGCGGAACGCTCCAAGGGTTAAGATGATCAACCATAGTTTCAATAACAAAGAAACCCTTGGAGCGTTTGTTAAACAACAACTGTATCCGATTTACAAACGAAAAACCTCCAAGGTTTTTTATCGGTTAGCAAAGCTTTATAAATATCTAACAGCTGTAACTAAGATAAACCTTGGAGGTTTTTGTTTATAGAGGATGAACCGCCAAACGTCGTCGAGGTTTTAAACATCGACGACGTTTGATTCGCCGCAGAGAATGGCCTGACGACTTGTTTGTTTCTCTATTGTCTGAACCAGGATTTAAAAAGGATTAAAAAGATAAACAGGAAAATATCATTTCTTTCAACACCGCAGATCATAATTCATTCCGCCGCGGCGGATCATAATTCATTCCGCCGCGGCGGATCATAATTCATAATTCACTCAACCCGGTTCAGACAATCACAATCCCTGATATATCCAATCTTTTCTTTATTTCGTTCCTTACAAATAAGTAAATAATGTGTATTTTTGAACCGTACTATATATCGTACTTTTATTCGTTTTAATTTAATCAATCTGATCAATAGTTATCCCTGATTTTTACATAACAACCTTTCAATTATGTTACGTACAACCAGCTTTGTGGCAGCATTCGTGTTGTCTGTATTCCTGTTTTCTTTTCAATCTTTTGCGCAGCTGCCAACGGCAACGTTGAGTGGTAGTCAAACAAATTGTGCTTTGGTAGCTGCAAATCTTACGGTTACATTTACCGGCACAGGGCCTTGGAATTTTTCCTATTCGGATGGTTCTGCAACATATACAATTATAACCAATGAAAACCCTTATACGATTACTGTAAATCCGATTACAACTACTACATATACACCAGTATCAATTTCTGATTTGAATAGTATTGGTACAATTAATGGCAATGCTATTGTGACAATAAAATCATTAGTTAACAATTCAACTACGATTTTACCTATCAATATTTTAAACTTGGATCCTGTTAATTGTTCACTAGGCAAAACGGAATTACAAACATTAGCAGGGTATCCATTTTATATTTGGGTTAAGGATAATAATCTAATTCATGGAATAAATTCAAATACATTAGATATAACTTCTTTAGGTGGAGGTAATTATGCTGTAGCTGCAATAGATACAAATTGCACTACAATATCATCTGCAGTAACAAACATTTTTTTAGACCCTTTCAGAGGTAAGCCAATAATTACAGGTGATAATACCATTCAATGCGGCTCTCCCAATACAATTCTAACAGCTACCGAAGGGTTTCTTAAATACGATTGGATGCTTAATAATACAATTGTTCAATCAGGAACTACAAACAAAATTATAGCAAATACATTTGGCGCTGGAAATTATACGGTCAAAACATATGATGCTAATGGGTGCACAAATCTTTCTCTTAATTTTAACGTGACTGAAATAAAACCTATTATTAATAACGCTGTATCATCAAATTCACTTTTCCCAACTATAAGATGTCAAAGTGGTAATAATATATTAATTGCCCAAACAGGATTTGATAAATATGATTGGATGTTAAATGATGTACTTATTAAAAGTGGTACAGATAATACAATTGATGCAAGTGATTTTGGTCCAGGAAATTATTCTTTTAAGACTTATCTTGAAGGGTGTACAAGTACGTCTTTGGATTATCCTATAAATTTTATTTCGGAAAAAAGTATACCTAATATTACTGCATCTGCAAATGCTATATGTCCAGGTCAAACTATTAATTTAGTATGTGATCAATTTAATGGGACATATTCTAAATACAATTGGAGTAATGGAGCGACTAATTATTCAACTATCATTATTCAACCAGGAACTTATACTTTGAATGTTACAGATATTTCAGGATGTAATTATACAAATTCAATTACAATTACTCAGCCGACAATTTTTAATAATTCAAATATTTCATGTACAGGCTCTTTAAGAACTTGTAATATTAATGAAAGTATTTTGATTCAAAGTTCTATATCACTTTCTAATTACTATTACAACTGGATAAAAAATGGCGAAGTTTATTCTACTAATACTTCAGGATTTATGAATGCACATGAGACAGGATCCTATTCATTAGATATTATACCTTCACCAACAACAACTCCATCCTTTTGTTTCAATAGATCTAATTCTATTGATATTTTAATAACAAATCCTCCTATACCAGCAATAAATTATGGCTGCGGACCAGCTTCACAATATTTATATACTGTATCTGGAGCTATAAATAATCAAGTATATAAATGGTATAACGATATAAATGGTACTACACTTCTATATACATCAAGCAGCTCAATAGATAATACTTATTATAGTTCATTACAATCAGTATATGTTTCCATTTATGATCAAATTTCTGGTTGTGAAACATCATTATCAAACATGTATTATATACTTGATTCGGTTAAATTATCTGATCAAACTATAAGTATTTGTGCTGATGGCGGAGCTACTACTACCTTAACAACAGATGTATATACAGGCGGTCTATATAGATGGTATAACGTTTCAAATGGAGGTACCCCTATATATACATCATCTTCGAATATATATGTCATGCCTAAGCTAACACAAAATACCTCATTCTATGTCGATTATTTAAGTTCAAGAGGGTGTTTAACAACTATGAGAGCTGTTATAAATGTCATAGTTGTTCAACCGCCTGTTTTAAATTTTTCTGCACCAAATTTATGTGAAGGCACGACTGTAGATATATCTGCACAAGGCATTTCGGGTTCTGGTTATTATAATATGTACGATTCTCCGACGACGACGATATTACTCAAATCATCGTTCTCTGATTTTTTAATAACAGCAAATGGTAGTAAAACCTATTATGTATCAGCATTTAAGACTACTTGCGAAACTACGCGGACACCAATAACTATAACAGCTACCCCTTATCCCACATCCACTTTCACTATTACACCTGTCTGCAATCAAAGTGCTATAATAACTTATACCGGAACTTCTTTGCCTACTGCTACCTATACATGGGGCTTTGGCGGAGGTGCCGTTATTTCTGGCAATGGGGCCGGCCCATATACGATTCGATGGACAGCAGGAGGCACTAAAAGTATTTCTTTGCAAGTCAGTCAGAATGGATGTATATCCAGTACTGCCAATCAAACCTTTACCGTTCCCGCTGCTCCCGTTCCATCATTCAATGTAGCAGCTACTACATGTCAAAGCACAATATCAACTGCATTGACCGGTACACCAACAGGCGGTGTATTCAGTGGTACAGGTATCAGTGGCAGTACATATACACCTTCAACCGTAGGCACAAATACCATAACCTATTCCTATACCAATCCACCGGATGGGTGTGTGTATACAGCTGTTAAAACAGTTACGGTTAATCCATTGCCAGCGGTAAGCATCAGTGGGCTGGCTGCTGCTTATTGTCAGGGAGATCCGGCAGTCGTGGTTACAGCTACACCAACGGGCGGTGCCTTCAGCGGCACAGGTATAAGTGGCAGTATTTTTACTCCGTCGTCAACCGGGCAGCGAAACATTGTCTATACCTATAAAGATGCCAACAACTGCAGCAATACAGCAACGCAATCTGTAACCGTCAATCCCGTTCCTGCTGTCAGCTTTACCGGCCTTGCTGCAAGCTATTGCCAGAGCAGCGTACCTGTTGCATTAACAGGCACACCTGCAGGCGGCACTTTCATTGGTACAGGTATCAGCGGCAATACATTTATACCATTTACACTTGGCACCAATACAATTACCTACAACTATACGGCAAACGGCTGCGGGCTGCCTGCTGTACAGAGCACAACCGTAACAGCTTTACTTACCCCATCGGTCAGCATTACGGTATCTTCTGCATCTGCAACATGCGGACAGAATGTAAGTTTTACCGCTGCTCCTTCTAACGGTGGCACTGTACCACAATACCAGTGGAAAGTAAACGGCCTGAACATAACAGCAGCAACCGGCGCTGTGTATACCACCAATGCGCTGAATACGCTGGATGCGGTGAGCTGTTCCATGGTTTCCAATCAGGCGTGTTATAGTACAGCACCTGTTTTGTCAAACGTTTTGTCTGTACAGGTTACGCCGGGAACCACTGCATATTATACAACCTTCGATGGCGTCAACGATCTGGTGCAGATACCCGCTAAAACAAATTATAATGTTAGCGGAGACTTTACCATAGAAGCAGAGATTTCCATCAATCCTTCCGCAACAGCCATGATGCCGGTGCTTTCCAGAAGAACAAAAACAGGTTCGGTGGCAGATGGTTTTGTGTTGTATGAAAACAACGGACAACTGCTGTTTCAGCTGAGTAACACAAACTACTACAGCGACCGTTATGGAAACATACGCGATAACTTTTTACATAAAATTGCTGTGACAAGACAAAGCGGTGTGCTGAAATTCTATCTGGATGCAACGTTGATTGGCACGGTAAACAGCTCCGCTTCCATGAACTCATCCGCCTTGCTTACGGTCGGCAGTGATCCCTATGATCTGTTGTTCTTTAAAGGCACTATCTCCAATGTGCATGTGTGGAGTGTTGGTAAAAATCCCGGCGATCTGTACCAGACAACTATAGCAGCAACGGCTACAGGCTTGCTAGGCAACTGGAAGCTGAACGAATGCGCAGGGCAGGGCATACAGGATTTCAGTTCCTTTGCCAATCACGGCGTATGCGGCACATCTGTAAATACAGAAAGCGCAGACCCGCAGCGCCAGCCGGGAAGCTTTGCCTACAGCATGCAGAACGCGTTGAACTTATATGCGACATCCAACAATGCCAAGCATGCAGAGATTCCGCATATCGCTGCGTATGACTTTAGTCAGAATTTTACCATTGAAGCCATTATTCAAAGTGCAAACAACTTTGTATCCAGCGCTCCAGGCATTCTTTCCAAGCGCAACAGCGCTTCCGACGGCTTTGGCTTCGGTATTTCAAACGGCAGAATCTATGTATCCATAGGCGGTACCGTATACTGGGATAATAATACATCCGGCAATAATTACAACCTGTATACCTATGCAGGCTGCAACCATGTAGCAATCGCGCGTAAGGTAGTCAGCGGACAGGGGGTATACGGCATCTATATAAACGGCTACCTGACCTATACCTTCATCAACAACAGCAATGTCAATACCTCGGCTCCAATCTGGATCGGAAACGATAAAGGCACCAATAATGTGTTCAATGCGTTTATTGATGAGGTGCGTATCTGGAACATAACCAAAACGCCATCGGATATTATTTCAAACATCAATACCGTATTCAATACTTCCACACCTAATCTGATCGGATATTACCGCTTTCAGGAAGAGAGCCATGCACAATGGATCAAAGATGAAAGCGCGGTAAATAATTACGGCTCTATGGGCAGTTCTTTAACAGCCATAGACGCCAATGATCCGGCGCGTACAATTGTTTCCTGCTACAGTAATTCGCGTGTGGCAGATGCGCCGCCTGCCGTGCAGGATTATTCTGTACAGACAGATACAGCTACAGCATATGCAGTACTTTATCCCAATCCGTTTGAAACAACCGTACGTCTGAAGATCGTTAACCTGCAGACAACAGTTGATATTCAGGTAATGGATGCAGAAGGCAGACTGGTGTACACGAAAGAAAATCATCCGGCAACAGAAGAACTGGAGCTGGGATCAGACTTCGCGCAAGGCATGTATCTGGTTCAGTTCATCAACCAGCCGCAGCTGAAACCAATCAAGTTTATAAAGGTGTTTTGATGAATTATGAGTTATAATCCGCCGCGGCGGAATGAATTATGACATCCCGCGGCGGAATGAATGATGATCCGTACAGCGTAACGCTTCAAGGGTTATGATGATCACCCATAGTTTCAGTAACAAAGAAACCCTTGGAGGTTTTTGTTTGTTGTCTGAACCACTCTGCCAATTCTCCACCGAGTCTCCGCCGCGGGTAACACATACTTCAGCACGTTAAAAGAAATTATCGCAAACTCACAGCAGTCGTCAGACCACTTTTTTGTGGTCCGACGACTTGATTATTGGATCATAACTCATTCCGCGGCGGATTATAACTCATAATTCATAACTCATTTTCGTGGTACGTTGTGCGATTTTTTGTCATGCGAACCGTTCGTTATTTTTTATTGTTCTAAAGCGAATAAATTATCCGTATCTTTTGTTATCAGAACCAGTCCGCCGCGGCGGATTAAAGGATTAAAAAGACAGACAGGAAAATGTTATTTCTTTCTACGTTGCAAATCATAATTTATAATTCATAATTCATAATTCATAACTCATTCCGCCGCGGCGGATTATAACTCATAACTCATAACTCATAACTTATAATTCATAAATGGCATTCCTTACACAACCCTGGCCCTGGTATGTTTCCGGTCCGCTGCTCGGACTGATGGTACCTTTGTTATTATTCATTACCAACAAACAGTTTGGCGTATCGTCTAATTTTAAACACATTTGTGCGATGTTTGCGCCAAAATCTATTGAATTCTTTAACTACGACTGGAAGAAAGAAATCTGGAATCTGGTGTTAATTGCCGGAACAGTTGCCGGTGCATGGATCGCACATACCTTTCTGAATCCTGCAGTTGGCGTGGGAGAAGAGACGTATGCACTGTTGCAGCATCAAGGTGTGAAGCAGATGGAAGGCTTAGCGCCTGCAGATATATTTTCCTGGGAAGGGCTGTTTACAGTAAGAGGGTTTATTATGATTGTGATCGGCGGCTTTCTGGTTGGCTTCGGTACACGCTATGCCAACGGCTGTACCTCAGGGCATGCCATCATGGGCTTGTCGCTGTTAAGTGTGAACTCACTCATTGCAGTGATCGGTTTCTTTATCGGCGGACTGGTGATGACGTATCTGGTGTTGCCGTATGTATTGGCATTGTAATTCACTAATATCAGATCTCTTAATAATCAGGTATAAAGTTTAGAGTGTAAAGTGTAGTCGTTACGTTTTGCAAGCTGCAGTTTTCATGTTTGATAAATCAAAATCACAAATAGCGGAAAAGTTCTCGATGGAAAAAATATGCAGTCAAAGACTGCAGAATAATAGACACCTCCGCCGCGGTGGACCCGCTTACGCTAAGACTGGCGCCAGCGGTTATTAGGAGTAAACTTGTGTTTATTCAATAAGAGAAATAAAGAAGTAATTAAGTAACAACTACACGTTACACTCTGAACTTTACACTTGCTCCCAAATGATTCGGTTTAAACAGTTACACAAGACCTCGTAAAACATAGAACGTAAAACATACCACCTACCATGAAATACATAAAATTCTTTCTCATCGGCATCTACTTCGGTATTGTACTAACTAAAGCAGAAGTAATTTCCTGGTTCCGCATACAGGAAATGTTTCACTTCAACAGCATACACATGTATGGCATTATGGGTTCGGCAGTTGTTGTGGGAGCACTCTCTGTATTTCTGATAAAGAAATTCAATCTTAAATCTTTCGGTGGTGAAAATATCCGTTTGATCAGCAAAGAATATCACAAAGGTCTGCTGCCGGGAGGAATCCTTTTCGGCTTAGGCTGGGCCTTAACAGGCGCGTGTCCGGGACCGATGTTTGCACTTGTTGGTAATGGCGTACAGGTAATGCTGGTGGCAATAGCTTCTGCTGTAGCCGGAACGTTTGTGTATGGAGTGGTGAGAGACAAGCTGCCTTTATGAATTATGAATTATGATCCGCTGCGGCGGAATGGATTATTTTCAATAACTCTGTGGCGTCGTTATTTATACTTTGAAATCTAACTGTAAACGCAAAACTTTATTATGCTATTCCCCGATTTCATATATACTTAAAAATTCAATAAAAAATTTAAAAATGTGAATGAGTTTTTCAGCAACAAATTATAACTCATTCCGCCGCAGCGGATCATAATTCATAATTCATTCCGCCGCGGCGGATCATAACTCAATTACAGCTTTCTCCAAACCACCTGCAGCAAATTAATATGGTGCCACATCTTTAAAAAGACGGCATAACAGATAAGCAGTCCAATACAGAATGCAAGGATGAGCCCTGGTATACCGCTCAGTATGGCGCTTTTTGTTTTCTTTACGAAGTGTTTGGAAATAGCTTCTGCCACACTGCCCAGCAAGGTAAAGATCGGATAGTAAATCACAACAATAATTCCCATTTGTATCGCTGTTAACCGGTATGGATCTCTGTAGCTGGTGTGAATATTCAGATAGTTTTTTGCGGTGCTGGAAACGATCTCTGCAACGAAGATTGTCAGCACAAAAACAAAGAATTTAGTCAGGGATCGTGCATTCATTTTATAAAATGTTTTTCAATCAGGTGGATCAAAATCAATCCAATTCTTCTGTAAATTACGTATATGAAGTATAAATGACTGAGTCTGTTCAAAACTATTTTATTTGATAACAGTCAGACCGGGATATAAAATACAGGATAATATGACTATAAAAACCATACAGATATTAATTCTCAGCATAGTATTATTATCTTGTAAAATGAAAGATGATACGGATGATATAAAGCCCGTAACACCCGTTAACCAAAATACATCAATGATACCTCCATTGACGTCAGGCACACCTGCGAAACCTAAACCTGCAGACTCTGTACGATACCTTGCACTGGGAGATTCCTACACAATCGGCGAGAGTGTACCATATGAACAGAATTTTCCATCACAATTATTTGATGCCTGGAAGCAATCAGGTATGCCGGTTTCTTCCTATAACATCATAGCACGTACCGGCTGGACAACCTCTACGTTACAAAGCGCTATAGAAGCATCCGGTTATAAAGATACGTTCAATATGGTTTCATTACTGATAGGCGTAAACAACCAGTATCAGGGTAGAAGCTTGGAAGAATATAAAAGGCAATTTGTTCAACTGGCAGAACGCGCCATACAGTTTGCAGGCGGTAAAAAAGAAAAAGTGTTTATTATATCCATACCTGACTATGGATATACACCTTTTGGTAAAAGTAATCAGGCAACTATATCGAGTCAGATTGACCAGTTTAATGCTGCAAATAAAGAACTCAGCGATTCATTAGGTCTCACGTATTATGATATCACTCCCATATCAAGGAAAGGATTGGATGAGCCGGATCTGGTGGCAGGTGACGGGTTACATCCTTCTGCAAAGATGTATGCGGAATGGGTGAGTCTTATTATGAAGAAACGATAAGTGAATTATGAATTATGAATTATAAGTTATGAGTTATGAATTATGATCCGCCGCGGCTGAATTATATAATTGTTGCTGAGGGACTCATTCACATTTTTAAATTTTTAAGTATGTATGAAATCGGGGGATAGTATAATAAAAAAGAAAAGTTTTGCGTTCGCAGTTAGAATTTTAAATCTATATAAAGCACTTTCTAATAGCAGAAAAGAATTTATAATGAGTAAGCAGTTACTTCGCTCAGGGACGTCTATTGGAGCCAATATCAGAGAAGCTTTAAATGCTCAAAGTAAGCCAGACTTTATACATAAGCTATCTATTGCTCAAAAAGAATGTGATGAGACACTTTATTGGCTGGAACTTTTAAAAGAAACAAATTATATATCTGAAATCGAATTTGACAGTATAAATACGGACGCCTCAGAATTGTTAAAAATAATCAGAAGCATTATTATAACGTCAAAAAAAATGAATCTGTAACTCATTCCGCCGCGGCCACTCATAATTCATAATTCATAATTCATAACTCATAACTATACACCCTGATAATCGCTTATCCGCAACACTTGCTCCGCAAACCCATACTCCTCCGGGATATTCGACGCAACCACTATTGTTTTTTTACCGCTTAGTTTATGCACTTCGTTTAAATACCAGTTGCTGCCTTGCTCATCAAGATTGCTGGTTGGCTCATCTAAAAATAACAGCGGCGTATCAGACAACAGTGCCAGGCCCAATTTTACACGTTGTTTCATACCCGAAGAAAAATAACGGATCTCTTTATTCTGCCCTTTGCTGATGCCGCAGTAAGTTGCAAAGGCAGCACTTTCGTTAATTGAAATCTGTTTGAACGATTGATGAAACTTCAGAAGTTCTTCTAACGTCATTTCTTCAATGATTTCCTGATAGGGAGAAACGTAGGAGATGTGTTTGTATATCTCTGATTCTTCGATTTTTTTCGAATCAGAAAAAAAAGAAACCGTACCAAGGGTTGGTACGGTTAAAGAACTTAATACTTGCAGTAATGTTGATTTGCCTGATCCGTTCGAACCAGTAATGGCAAGACTTGAGCAGCTCTCAACAGTAATGGAAATATCTTTAAATATCCAGTCTCTGTTAAATCTTTTGCCAAGATTGCTTGCTTCTATTTTCACTAGTCGCCGATACCTTTCATGATACCTCTGTCAGAGTTACGCATGAAGTTTATAATTTCATCTAATTCTTTAGAAGGAGAGAAGTTCAGCTCCAGGTGGTTTAACGCCTGAGAGTTGTTAAATCCTTTTAAATATATCACACGGTAGATGTTCTGAATTTCGTTGATCTTCTCATTTGAAAATCCTCTGCGTCTCAACCCAACAGAGTTGATACCGCAGTAACTTAGTGGTTCGCGGCCTGCTTTTGTATATGGGGGAACATCTTTACGAACCAGTGAACCGCCGGATACCATGGTGTGTGCACCGATTTTACAGAACTGGTGTATCGCACTCGTTCCGCTGATGATTGCATAATCATCAATCTGTGCATGTCCTGCAACCTGTACGGCATTGGCAAGAATACAGTGATTGCCAACGATACAATCGTGTGCAATGTGCACATATGCCATCAGAAGGCAGTTGCTGCCAACAACCGTTTTAAATTTATCTTTTGTGCCGCGGCTGATTGTTACACATTCTCTGATAACGGTATTGTCACCAATGATTGTTAACGTTTCTTCGCCTTCAAATTTCAAATCCTGCGGAAGGGTAGAAATAGAAGCCCCGGGAAATATTTTACAGTTTTTCCCAATGCGCGCACCTTCCATGATGGTTACATTCGGACCGATCCATGTACCTTCTCCGATCTCAACATTTTTATGTATGGTAGTGAACGGTTCAATTACAACATTTTGTGCAATTTTGGCTTCAGGATGTATATATGATAAAGGTTGATTCATGCTCATTTCTTTTTAACAATACTTGCTGTTAAACTTGCTTCACAAACTAAATTTCCTCCGACAAATGCTTGTCCCTGCATTTTTGCAATACCTCTTTTGATAGGAGCTGTTAATTCGCATTTGAAAATTAACGTATCTCCCGGTACCACCATACGACGGAATTTAGCGCTTTCTATACTTAAGAAATAAGTCCAGTAGTTTTCAGGGTCCGGCACAGACTGCATCACAAAGATACCGCCTGTTTGTGCCATCGCTTCAATCTGAAGCACACCCGGCATTACAGGGTTTCCCGGGAAGTGTCCTTCAAAAAACGGTTCGTTGATGGTAACATTCTTAACGCCGATAATCATATTTTCGTCAAGGTGTACAACCTTATCAACCAATTTGAACGGATATCTGTGCGGAAGTATTTTGTATATCTGATTTACATCTAACACAGATGGTTGTGTTACATCGTAATGCGGAGCTTTCTGACGGGAATCCATCATGACACGCTTCAGTTTTTTCGCAAAGGCAACATTAGAAGCATGTCCCGGACGGGCAGCCATAATCTGTGCTTTCAGCGGACGGCCAACCAGCGCTAAATCACCCACTACATCAAGCAGTTTGTGTCTTGCCGGTTCGTTTTTATAACGTAGCTCAATATTGTTCAGAATACCTTCTTTCTTAACTTCAACTTTATCTTTTCCGAAAAGTTTTGCCAGACTGTCAAGCTCATCATCTTTTACAATTCTGTCTACAATAACAATTGCATTATTTAAATCACCGCCTTTAATCAGATTTTGCTTATGCAGCATTTCCAGTTCGTGTAAGAAACAGAATGTACGGCAGGAAGCAATTTCTTTTTCAAACTGATTAATGTTGTTCAGCGTAGCATGCTGGCTGCCTAAAACAGGTGAGTTGTAATCAACCATTACCGTTACTCTGTAATCGTCTAATGGTAAGGCAGCAAGTTCTATATTCTTTTCAACATCGTGGTAAAAAATACCATGCGGTACTTCAAAGAAGTTACGTAAGGCATTCTGTTCTTCTAAGCCGATAGCAGAAATTGCATCAATAAACGGAAGGGAACTTCCATCCATAATAGGAATTTCAGGGCCATCTACTTCAATGATAACGTTATCTATCTGAAGACCGACTAATGCGGCCAAAGCATGTTCAACAGTATTGATGCGGGCACCGTTTTTTTCAATCGAAGTGCCTCTTGATATATCTACTACATTATCTACATCGCATTCGACAGTAGGCTGATCGGGAAGATCAACGCGCTTGAATAAAATACCATGGTTGATAGGAGCGGGAACAAACGTAAGATTTACTTGAGCGCCGGTATGCAGTCCAACGCCTGAAACCTTTACAGGCGCTTTTATAGTGTGTTGTTTAGTATACATTAAATGAGATTACGATTCCTTTATTGCGGACAAATTTAGTACTTTTTCTTCCAATTCCTCAATTCGCTTCTGTAATGTGGGTAGTTTTCTGTATAAGGCAAAAGATTTAAGAAAATCGAGTTTTTCAATAGCAGGCGAACCCAGCAGTGTAGTTCCTTCTTCCGTAATGGTACGGCCAATGCCTGCCTGTGCGGCAATCGTTGTTTTATTGGCAATTTTAATATGGCCGATAATACCTACCTGTCCGGCAATGATACAGTTTTCACCGATCGTGGTAGAGCCTGAAATACCTGCCTGCGCAGCAATTACAGTATTTTTTCCAATCTTAACATTGTGTGCAATCTGAATCAGATTGTCAATTTTAACACCGTCGTAAATAATGGTTGAACCCATTGTTGCACAGTCGATAACGGTGTTTGCACCAATATCAACATGATTGCCGATCACAACATTGCCAATCTGCGGAATAGTTTTATACGTGCCGTCTGCCTGAGGAGCAAAGCCGAATCCATCGCTGCCGATTACACAGCCTGCATGAATGGTAACGTGCTGACCCAGTTCGCAGTTCATATATATTTTAACACCTGCATAGATAGTTGTATTATCACCGATAGTAACATTGTCGCCGATATATGCATGTGGATAAATCTTTACATTATTCCCTATTTTGCAGTTTGCACCGATATAAGCAAATGCACCTATATAGTGATTTGAGCCGATAACAGCATTTTTACCAACAAAACTAGGTTCTTCTTTACCCATTTTACTGGCTAAAATAGTCTGTTGATAAGCTTCAAGAATTGTGGTAAAACTTGTGTATGGATCGTCAACAAGTATAAGCGATGTTTTTAAAGCTTCTTTGGGAGAGAAGTCTTTTTTTACAATAACAGCACTCGCATTTGTTGAGTAAATAAAATTCTCGTATTTCGGATTGGACAGAAATGAAATACTGCCCGCAGAAGCTTCCTCAATCTTGGCAATTGAACTTACTCTGGCCTTTTCATCTCCCTTTACTTCTCCACCCAACAGGTGTGCTATTTCCTCTAAAGTAAATTCCATTTAACAAATTTTATCTGTTATTAGTATATTAAATTCTTACAAATATACATTTTTTGGACAGCAAATGTAATGTTTGGTTACAATTTTGCTCAGCGCCTGAATATTCGGTAAATCAGACGCCAGGGCAACATCTAAAATTTCTTTGTTCTTCATTTTTACCTTAATCTGAGTATTTTCCGCCATATAAGCAGCATTGCTTATCGTGCCACAAATCAGAAAATAATCCAAATCTGTTTCAGATATCGGAAGCATTTCCAGAAGACGTTGTTTATGAGCAGCCAGGTCTGCTTCTTTAAACGCATCCGGCTGAATGTATACAGAAAATAATTTCCGGTCGAGAATCATTTTGCTGATCAGAGAAAGTACGAAGTCATCTTCTTTGGCCCATTGTTTAATTGCAAACCAAAGATCCACATCATCTAGTTTTAAAAAAGAAGTCAGAAGATCGTTGTTTTGAATGAGTTGCTCAAAGGAAATTTCTGTTTCAAGAAAAGAGGAAAGATACGGCGGTTTGAATGCCAGTGTATTATTCTTCATCAGATATTTGGCTCTCCGTATAATGGAGATAACCATTTTCTCCGCACTTACGGTTGTTTTGTGCAGATATACCTGCCAGTACATAAGTCTTCTTGCCGTAAGAAAGTTTTCGATGCTGTAAATACCTTTCTCTTCAACAATAAGTTCATCGTTGTTGAGATCAAGCATTTTAATTAAACGGTCTGCTCCGATTGTACCTTCTGACACACCGGTAAAAAAACTGTCACGGCTCAGATAATCCATGCGGTCCATATCCAGCTGACTCGAAACCAATTGATGAAAGAATGGTCTTGGATATGTATTGTTGAATATAGAGATCGCTGTATCAAGCCTGCCGCTGAATTCCTTGTTTAAACTTTCCATAATGAATTTGGAAAGTTCTTCGTGCTTGATATTTTCCAGTAATGAGTATTCCAGCGCATGCGAAAGCGGTCCGTGCCCGATATCGTGCAACAGTATGGCGAGTTGTGCTCCTTCAAATTCTTCCGCAGAAATTTCATGACCTTTGCTTTGAATCGATTTTAATGCTTCAGTCATCAAATGCATGGCACCCAGTGCATGGTGAAAGCGTGTATGTATAGCGCCCGGATAAACCATTTCCGTTAAACCCAGCTGACGGATTCTTCTCAGCCGTTGAAAATAGGGATGCTGAATGATTTCAAATATCAGATCGGTCGGAATATTAATAAATCCCCACACCGGATCATTGACAACTTTTTTCTTATTGATCATAAAATTGATTAATGTCTCAAAATACCATTTTTATCCGGATGGGTCAAAAGTAGTTGTAAACACCATGTGATTTTCTATAGCTGTCAATGTAAGAGCTAAGGGTTCGCTCTTCACAGTCGTCCGACCGCTTTTTTTCAGCGGTCAGACGACTTG
>FTDL01000116.1_pt1 | contig 27747 bp, 25 predicted proteins | sample 1639951 | NCBI WGS metagenome assembly FTDL01 (sample SAMEA3914869, study PRJEB12502) | metagenome | biome: forest; material: soil | place: USA | collected 2012-03-12 | depth 0.1 m
AAACACGTTCACCTTTCGCCACTAGTGTATTTACAATTTCAACAATTGTTGTTGTTTTACCTGTTCCAGGAGGCCCGTGAATAACAGCAATATCCTGCGCGTGAACAGCTTTCTCCCAGGCTTTTTTCTGAGAGTCATCAAGCTTTTCCGGTGCAGGATATGTTTCTTTTGTATAAAATGAAGCAGTTGTTTCACCTAAAATTACATTGCGTAACCGAACAGCATCTTTTGTTAAACCATCCTCTGAAGCCCAATAATCAAGGGTTGACAACATTGTTTCATAACTATGTTTATCAAACAATTTATCCATACCAATCTTACCATCTGAAAGCCAGTCCGGCGCTTCATCTTTCATCAATTGTATGGTTGCATTGTTGCCGCCGGAGGCAGTAATTACACCATCAATAAAATCTTCTCTGGAATTATGCTGCTGATTTGAAAAAATCCGGACTTTGTCTCCGGAATAAAATACATTAGGTGTGTCAGATTCATATTTACGCTCAACTTCAATATGCAAGCGTTCTGCAAAGCCATAATATTCTGCTTTAATAAATAACGGATACCAGGTGATTCCTATTTCTTTTCGCTCTTGTATGGATTGTTTTATAAGCTCTTCTTCATATATCTTTGCATCTTCGCTCATTTCAATTTTCAGATTACTTTTCAGTGTCTGAAAATATTCCTTTGCAATACTCATCCTGCTTATTTTTGTTTGTCTTCTATTGTTTTACAAAGCTCTGTATACCACGATTCACCATATTTACGAATCAACGGACCTTTTAAAAATTTATAAATAGGCACCCCCAGTTGTTTGCCGTTTGAACAGGCTGGTTTACAAATACTCCAGCGGTCATAATTCAACGCATCAAATTCATCGTATTTCGTAATACGAATCGGATATAAATGACATGATATAGGTTTCTGGAATTCTACCTTACCTTCGATATATGCCTGTTCAATACCACATTTTAAAATCCCTTTCGCATCATAAATAGCATATGCACATTCTTTATTATTACCAATTGTTGGTGTAACAGGCTCTCCTTCTTCGTCTGTAACAGATGTCCCCTGTTTTTCAATTGCCTTAATACCTTCTTTTGATAAATAAGGCTTTACAACCGGGTAAATTTCTTCTAAGATAAGTGCCTCTTCTACTTCAAGCGGCGCGCCCATGTCTCCCTCCACACAGCAGGCGCCTTTGCACTTTAACAAGTCACAAACAAAGAATTTTTCAGCCACATCGTCGCTGACAACTGCATTTCCTAAAGAAATCATATCTTTAAATTTATCAACATATCAATACTCCCTGCAAAGATAATGGTTTTAAAGGGGATTAAATCGTAAATTTATCCTTTAAATAAATCGCATAAATGAGTTACTTAGATTCATTAAATGATGTTCAACGGCAGGCAGTTGAACAAACAGAAGGCCCTGTGATGATTATTGCAGGTGCAGGCTCCGGGAAAACCCGGGTACTTACATACCGTATTGCACATTTGATCCAAAAGGGTGTTGAACCATTCAATATATTATCCTTAACATTTACCAATAAAGCTGCAAAAGAAATGCAGCACAGAATTCAGGCTGTTTGTGGAAGCGAAGCGCGAAATGTAATGATGGGTACCTTCCACTCCGTTTTTTCGCGCATTCTGCGTGTGGAATCTCAAAGACTAGGTTTTCCAAGCAATTTCACTATTTACGATACGGAAGATTCAAAATCTTTATTGAGAACGATTTTAAAAGAACAAAATCTAGACGATAAGGTATACAAACCCAACACCGTGTTTAACAGAATCAGTGCTGCTAAAAACCGATTGATTTCGTATAAAGAATATTTAGCAAATCCCAATTATATAGCCGACGACAGAGCTGCGTTACGCCCTGAAATGGGCAAACTGTATCAGATGTATCAGGAACGTCTTATCCGTGCAGGCGCAATGGATTTTGACGACTTACTGTTTTATACCTTCAAATTATTTAATGAACATCCGGATGTATTGAATAAATATCAGCACAAATTCAAATACATTATGGTTGATGAGTTTCAGGATACAAACATTGCCCAGTATAACATCACTAAAAAACTGGCTGCTATGAACCGCAATATCTGTGTGGTTGGAGACGATGCACAAAGTATTTATGCCTTTCGCGGCGCCGATATTCAAAACATTTTAAATTTTGAAAAAGATTATCCTGAATTAAAAGTTTTAAAACTTGAACAGAATTACCGCTCTACAAAAACAATTGTTGAGGCAGCCAATAATGTTATTACAAAAAATAAAGCACAGCTGAAAAAGGATGTCTGGACATCAAACGAATCCGGTGAAAAGATTCATGTATACCGGGCAGCAAGTGATAATGAAGAAGGACGTATCATTGCCCAAACGATTTTCGAAAACAAGATGAATATGCAATTGCGAAATAGTGATTTTGCTATTTTGTATCGCACCAACTCGCAGTCGAGAAGTTTTGAAGAAGCATTGAGAAAACTGAACATCAATTATAAAGTTGTTGGTGGTATGTCTTTCTATCAACGCAAAGAAATAAAAGATGTACTGGCATATTTACGCTTCGTACTGAATGACCAGGATGAACAGAGTTTCAGACGGATTATTAATTTCCCTAAGCGTGGTATTGGCGATACAACTATTGCAAAACTATTTGTAATTGCGGATGAGCAAGGAACAAGTATCTGGGATGTTTTGTGCAACATCAAAAGTGTTATGACCGGCCGGTTGGTGCCGTTAATTGAAGGCTTTGTCGATCTGATCAAATCTTATAAAATTCTTGCTCAGACAAAAGATGCGTTTGAAGCAGCTAATGAAATTACAAAACAATCAGGCTTACTGAAAGAATTGTATGAAGATAAAACCGTTGAAGGCATTGCGCGTTATGAAAACGTACAAGAGCTTTTAAACGGTATTAAAGAGTTTGTGGATCGTCCGGATCAGGAAGATAAGTCGCTCGGAAATTATTTGCAGGAAATATCTTTATTGACAGATACAGAAAAAGATAAAGAAGACAAAGATTCTGTAACCCTCATGACAATACACTCTGCAAAAGGTCTTGAATTCAACCAGGTTTTTGTGGTAGGTATTGAAGAAGATTTGTTTCCATCTGCAATGATGCTTAACAGCCGGGCAGATCTGGAAGAAGAAAGGCGTTTGTTTTACGTAGCCATTACACGTGCAGAAAAACGTTTAACCTTAAGTTTTGCAACATCCAGATATCGTTTCGGCCAATTGAAAAGCTGTTCACCCAGTCGTTTTTTAGAAGAAATTGATCCGAGACATTTGCAAATGACATCTGTCACAGCAACCTCTATCAGCACTCAGGAAAGCGCACCCGCATTCAGCGGAATAAAACCTAAAGCTACTACAACCGTACAGATTAAGGCAAAGGCTGCGCCGGCCTACACGCCATCAGAAGATTTCAAACCAAGCGACACATCCAATTTAACCATCGGAATGAAGGTAGAACATCCCAAATTCGGCTTTGGAGAAGTTAAAAACATACAATCTAATGGTACAGACCGCAAGGCATTGATTGATTTTAAAAATTTAGGAGAAAAAACGTTAATTCTTAGCTTCGCGAAACTGAGAATTCACGAATCTTAGTTAACTTGAAGCATTAATCTACAGAAAATGACATTAATCAAAGGAGAACCTGGTAAGGGCATCGTATTAAAAGAATACGGAAAAAACATACAGAAAATAGTTGACTGGATTTTGACGATTGAAGATAGGGAACAACGTACCAGATATGCGAATACATGCGTAGAACTTATGCGTCAGTTAAATCCTGGTGTAAGAGATACAGAAGAACATACAACGAAACTTTGGGATCATCTTTTCATCATGTCTAATTTTAAATTAGATGTTGACACCCCCTATCCGATGCCTGACATTGCTGTGCTTGGAAGAAAACCCGAACGTGTTCCATATAACCACAATAATCTACGCTACAAACATTACGGCAAGAACATTAATTTGCTTATTGAGCAAGCAATCCTGAAAGAAGATGGCCCGGAGAAAGACGACGCAATTATTTATTTAGGCCGCTTAATGAAACGCTTGTATAGTACATGGAACAAAGAAAATGTAGATGATGAAGTAATCGTTGAACATTTATCTGAATTATCAAAAAAGAAATTACAGATTGATGTTGCTAAAGTAAAAGAGGAGAAATTATTCGATACCGTTGGTGGTGCAACGGCAGACAGCAGAATACCAAATAGTTCAGGAAGCTCTTCAAACGGTTATTCAAGAGCAGGCAGCAGCAGCAACCGTCGTTCCGGCTCTAACGGCGGCAATGGTTACTCAAACAACAACGGAGGTAACTCTAACAGATATCAACAAAATCAAAGTAAACCAAGAAGAAGAAATTAATGGCATCTTTTGAAATTACCGGCGGCACCAAATTACGTGGTGAAATTATTCCTCAGGGAGCTAAAAATGAAGCATTGCAGATTTTATGTGCTGTTCTTATCTCGCCTGAACCAATCGTTATTCATAATGTTCCAAACATCATAGACGTTAACAAACTTATAGAGTTGTTAAACGACATGGGAGTTTTGGTAACAAAAATAAATTCTTCTTCTTACAGGTTTGAATCTAAAGATATCAATCTTGACTTTTTAGATACAGAAGACTTTAAAAAGAAAGCATCTGCACTTCGTGGCTCTATTATGATTATTGGGCCTTTGCTGGCACGTTTTGGCAAAGCTAAAATGCCTAAGCCAGGTGGTGATAAAATCGGAAGAAGAAGATTGGATACACACTTTATCGGATTACAGAAATTAGGTGCATCGTTTGATTATGATTCAAACGACAGCTTTTATAACATCAGTGCAACTGAATTAAGGGGTTGTTACATGTTACTGGACGAAGCTTCTGTAACAGGTACCGCAAATGTTGTATTAGCTGCTGTAATGGCGAAAGGTGAAACAACTATTTATAACGCAGCCTGCGAACCATACTTACAGCAATTATGCAGTATGCTGAATCGCATGGGTGCAAAGATCAGCGGCATTGGTTCAAATTTATTAAAAATTGAAGGTGTAGATTATCTGACGGGCACAGAACACACAATTCTTCCGGACATGATTGAGATTGGCAGCTTTATAGGCCTTGCAGCCATGACGGGTTCTGAAATCACAATCAAAAATTGCAGAATTGACATGCTGGGTTTGATACCTTCTGTCTTTCAACGTTTGGGAATTAAACTGGAATTCAGAGGAGATGATATATTTATTCCTGAACAGGATTATTATGAAATCGACACATTCATTGACGGGTCAATTTTAACCGTAGCCGATCAGATCTGGCCAGGCTTTACTCCGGATTTATTAAGTATTGTACTGGTTGTTGCCACACAGGCAAAAGGTTCTGTTCTAATTCATCAGAAAATGTTTGAGAGCCGCTTGTTCTTTGTAGACAAATTGATTGATATGGGCGCTCAGATTATCCTTTGTGACCCGCACAGAGCTACTGTTATCGGTTTAGGCAAACAAGTTGCACTGCGTGGCATATCCATGAGTTCTCCGGATATCAGAGCCGGTGTATCTTTATTGATTGCTGCTATGTCTGCACAAGGCAAATCAACGATCCATAATATCGAACAGATTGACCGCGGATATCAGAATATTGATACTCGCTTAAATGCACTTGGTGCTAAAATCAAACGTTTAAGCTAATTTAAATAATTATTTTTATGAGCACTTTCAAGAAAATAGTTGCCGTTCTTCTTTTTTTAGGAATACTATTTATAGCATTCATGCTGTTTGGTTCATATGGCGAAGGCTACCGTGCCGGTGCGCTTACAAAGATTGCCAAGAAAGGGTTTATATTTAAAACCAATGAAGGCGAAATGTATACTGCAACGGTTATTAATAGTAGCGGCGAACCAGGCGATGCTGACGGAAGCGGCGTAATCAATAACATCTGGTACTTTTCTATTAAAGATGACGATGTTTTAATTAAACAATTAGAAGATGCATTATTAAACGGACACCGTGTAAAATTACATTACCATCAAAAATACTGGAAATTATTCTGGGTAGGCGATAGTAAATATGTAGTTGACGAAATGGAAGTATTGGCTCCTCTCCCTACTACTACCAGATAATATTATCTGACACACATTTCTTTCAAAATAGAATCATAAGCCGGAAATTCCCGGCTTATTTTTTTGTATTCTGCTAATTCAAAATCAGCAAAGTCAAAACCCGGAGCAACTGTACAGCTTACTAAAACAAAGCCTTTGGCATCTTTTATCCGGGCACCAAACCACGCTCCTGCCGGAACGGTTAATTGATACACTTCACCTTTATCAAGTTCTCGTCCTAATGTATATATACTATATTCATTATTATAAAATACAATAATTTCTATTGATGTACCTTCGTGAAAGAACCAGATCTCATCTGATTTAATCCGGTGCAGATGCGATTTCTCCGCATCTTTCAATAAGAAATAAATAGCTGTCGAAGTATTCCTGTTGCCTTCAAATCCTTCAACTGAAATTTCCTTTTCAGAACGATATGTTTCTTTATAGTAACCACCTTCGGGATGTGGTAATAATTGAAGATTTTCGATATAGAATTCTGAAGTAAGCATATTGTGAATTATGATCCGCCGCAGCGGAATAAATTATTTACAATAAAAAATCCCGGTTATTTTCATAACCGGGATTTCAACTATTTTATTTTAATACTGTTTATGCATAACTGTTTAACATTACCGGCATAACAAGCATTAACACATCTTCATGCTCGTCTTTGTCGGCTGGTGTAATGATACCAGCTCTGTTCGGTGCTGAGAAGTGCATAGAGATTGTAGGACTATCCAGATTGCTTAGCATTTCAACTAAGAACTTAGCATTAAAACCAATTTCCATATCCTGACCTTCAAACTCACAAGCTAAACGCTCATTCGCTTCGTTAGAGAAATCCAGATCTTCTGCCGAAATTTGCAGTTCGCTTCCTGCTAATTTTAAACGCACCTGGTGTGTCGTTTTATTTGCATAGATAGAAATACGTTTCAACGAGTTCATCATGTCAGTTCTCGTGATTGTAAGAACATTCGGATTATCAACCGGGATTGCGTTCTCATAATCCGGGAAACGCTCATCAATCAACCGACAGATCATTTTGATATTGTTAAAGCTGAAGAATGCATTTGATGCATTATATTCAATTTTAACGTTTGTATTTTCTGAAGGTAACGAAGTCTTCAATAAGTTCAATGCCTTTTTAGGAATGATCAACGTGTTTGCCATTTCAGATACAATATCTGAACGTCTGTAACGGATCAAACGGTGACCATCCGTTGCAACAAATGTTGCATTTGATTCTGTTAATGAAACATATACACCCGTCATGGCTGGCTTCAATTCATCGTTGCTTGCAGCAAAGATTGTTGAAGAAATAGCACGGTTTAATATTTCTGTAGAGATATCTACGCTGTAACCATTCTTAACACCCGGCACTTTAGGGAAATCAGTTGCATTTTCTCCAGACAGTTTGTAACGTCCGTTATCTGAGCTGATTTCAATACTATACGTTTCAGGATCGATTGTAAATGTCACCGGCTGTTCCGGTAAACCTTTCAGTGTATCCAATAAAATCTTTGCAGGGACTGCAATGCTGCCTTTTGCTTTTGCTTCAACTGCAATTTCAGTAATCATTGAAGTCTGAAGATCCGATGCAGAAACAACAAGCATTCCGTCTCCTATTTCAAATAGGAAATTTTCCAAAATAGGCACAACCGGATTGGTTGTAATTACACCATTGATAGCTGTTAATTGCTTTAATAAAGCATTTGAAGAAACGACAAATTTCATCCTTGAATGTTTTTATAAATAAACCAAAAATATTACTGTAAAAATAAATAATTGTAAACGAATATTCTAGTTAAAAATGGCTTATTTATCCATAAACCATTGTTTTCTTACAAAGATACGGAAGAAGGATTCTGGGTTGAGTGTTACCAACTCTCCGTTATCCACGATCTTTGCATAAAGAGATTTAGTGCCTGGTAAAGCTTTATATATCTGAATCGTTTTAGAGCGAGATTTATCCCGGTCAATAACAGATAATGTTACCTCCGGTTGTTGAGATTTCAACAGGAATTCCACAGAGTCTTTCTGCTTATCAACAAGGTAGTTTTCAACATTAACCCGTTGAAACAGGCTTAAATATGTGAATAAGCGTGTGGAATCTGTCGCTGGCATGTCAACAACCTCATAACGTCCCATATGTTGTTTTATAACAAAGCCATCTTTGGGCGAAGATTCATAAGAAAGAGTAATCTCTTCTATTCCACCTGGCACACTTCTGAATAATGCCTTGTTACGCCAGTCTCCGGCCTTTAATTTGAATAAATCAGTCAAATCTCCTGTAAAGCCCGGCACATAGATTACATATGGTTCTGCATCTTTTGAGCTGATAAAATAGGAACTGTTATTATCATTATCATTTGTCAAAACCCAGAATTCTTTTTCACCTTCTTCTGTCTGGACTTGTACATGAACCCCTTCAGATAATAAACGTTTTTTAACAGACGCCTTTAATTCACTTGCAACAGGCATTTTAACATCCATACGGGCAAGACCGAGTTTCATAGTAGTTATAATGTCCTTCCTGACATCATACTTTGAATCTATAAACCAAACAGTATTTGTCTTCGGCGCTACATAATGCGTTTCCCCTCCCGATGTAAAAGCAACCTTAATAATATCAGTTGTATCAATAGCACTGAAATCCGTATATACAGGTTTGCCTGATTTATCTTTATTTATCAGTGTCCAGCATGCAATAGCTCCTGTAATAACTGTTACTAAAAACAATACTTTAACCCGTGTCGTAATACCTGATAACATAATCTTTTTTTAATCGTTGCGAGGTGTACCGTATTTTTTCTTACGCCACATATAGCGACTAACAGCATATAGCAATACCAATAATATCGGTATAACAATATTTACGATCTGCCAGTACTTCTTGTCATTTTTTATCTTCTGCTGATTTAATGGTCTTAATACTACTTCTTTTTCGCGTACAAGAAGCAATTCTTCTTCCATCATATAATCAACCGCATTCATTACAAATTCTTTATTGGAAAATATGTAACGCATATCTCTGTCATAGCCTAATGGCACAGGAATATTACGTTTCATATCGTATTCATTCCGAATCATATCAAGATCGGCGCACACAAGTATTTTTGATGGTTTCACTGCTGAATGTACCTGTACACCTGTAACAGGTGCCGGTTTACTCTTGTACAACGAAGTAAAAGAACCTTCCAATAAGCATGCAACCGTTTTAGGTCCGCTGTTAAAGCTCTCTGCAACGGGATCTTTTTTCAGTGCATCCAGATCAATCTGAAACGGTACCTGAACTTCTTTTGATTGTGCAGATGTTTTGATCAACGGCGTTTTTTTAATTCCAATAGCTTTAACAGTATCAATAGTGCCTGCAAAACGAAGTATTACAGCATCCATATTTTTAACAATCGGGTGATCACTGAACTGGTATACCACAGGATAATATGGAAAATTAATTGCCTGCATTTCGCCGTTGAGCCCTATTTGAATAACTGTTTTAGCACAGTTCATATCTTCAACAACGGATTGATTCATACGAACACCATACTTAAACAGCAGATCATCCAGATTAACATTTTTGCTTAAGCCAAATGTTTCACCATTTTTTAAACTATCTTTTCGAATATCAATCGCATCGTATACAAACATCGCTTTACCTCCATTTGTAATAAACTGATCTAAAATAAATTTTTCCTTTTCTGTGTAAGCTGTCTGCGGACCTACAACCATTGTCATTTCAAAATTCTTTAATACATCTATACTATCAAGACGAACACGTTGTACAGCATAAAATTCATTCAAACTGTTTGTAATGTCTTCCAGATTTTCTTTAGAAGGCTCGCCATGACCTTCAATAATGGCAATCGATTTATACTCTTTGATACTTAGTTTACGAATAGCTTTTAACAATTCAAACTCTACGCCTTCTACTGCCTGATTCAGCTGTTCTTCATCCGATTGTACTTTATTTCCTTTCAAAAACTGAACAGGTGTTTCGTTTTGTTTATAGCTGACAATAGCTCCCGGGAAAATATATTTCTCTGTTTTCTGTCCGTTCTTCTCTTCTAAAAAATATTTTGGCTGAATACCTCTCTGCGCAATCAATGTAAAGCCGCGCTCACGCATTTGTTTATCTTCTTCTGCCGAAGGATCAATAAAACGATATTCTAATTTATTATTTGAATATGCTTTAAACTGGTCTAACTTTTCTTTGATCGACTTTTTTAATCTTTCATAGTCCGGACTCAATTCTCCATCCAGAAAAATCTCTACATACACATCACCATCCAGCGAACGCAGTACTTTCTGTGACACAGGAGAGATTGAATAACGTTTATCCTGTGTAAAATCAAGCCGGAAGAAATGCTCCGACAAAATAATATTTACAAATACCAGTATGGCTATAAGAAATATATATCCAAGTATATCGTTTTTTTTCTTCACGTTACTTACCACTTTCTGCTACCTAAAATGAGATGAGTTGATAGAAGCATAATACCTATCACCGTTAAAAAATAACATACATTTCTGGAATCTACGACACCTTTACTTAATGCATTGTAATGATAATCCAAACCAAATGGTAATAATGCTGTTGCGGAACCTTCCCACAGATCAAGACTTGCCAGATGATTAAAACCATTATAAATCAAATAGCAAAGCAGCAAGGCTATTATAAAAGAAACAATTTGATTGGCACTGATTGATGATGCAAGAATTCCTGCAGAAGTATACACGCATCCCAGTAATAACAAACCTATATAAGACGAACCTACTGCAGCTGAATCAATATTTCCGACCGGCTTTCCTAATTGATAAACAGAAATGTAATAAAGAATTGTAGGAAACAGTGCAAAAGCAACAAGTGTACATGCTGAAAGATACTTTCCTAACAACAAAGACCAATCACTGACCGGCTTTGTTAATAATAATTCAATTGTTCCGTCTTTCTTTTCTTCTGCAAAAGAACGCATGGTAATCGCAGGTATCAACAACAAGAAAGCAAGCGGCCCATAAGAAAACAAGGTGTCCATTTCTGCATATCCATAATCCAGAATGCTGCTCTCCGGCAACACCCACATGAATATTCCGATAAATGTCAGGAATACAAGTATTACTAAGTAAGCAATTAATGAATTAAGAAAAACGGCTATTTCTTTCCGGAATATACTCCACATACAATTCAATTATATTTTAGAAGTTAATTCTCTGAACACACTTTCAAGTGATTGTTCTTCCACTTTCATTTCAATAAGCGTCCATCCTTTTTCAGCACAGGCTTTAAAGATAAGCGGTCTGGTATCTGCATCTGTTGTCACCACCAATTCATATACATTTGCTTGTATGTGGCGTGTATCCGAAACAAAATCGAATGTTTTAAACTGATTAATATCAACAGGCTCTGTAAATTCTAAGCGGATTATTTTAATTGCAGTATTCAGATTACGGATTTCAGCAATGGTTTTATCGGCAACAATTTTCCCCTTATTAATGATAATTACCTGATCACACAATGCCTGTACTTCCTGCATAATATGTGTGGAAAATATTACCGTTTTATCTTTGGCAATACTTTTAATAACCTTACGGATTTCAAGAATCTGATTCGGATCCAAACCTGTAGTAGGTTCATCCAAAATCAAAACCTGCGGATCATGAATCAACGCCTGTGCAAGGCCAACGCGCTGACGATATCCTTTAGACAATGCTCCTATTTTTTTATATTGCTCTATACCTAAGCCACACAATTCAATCATCTCTGCAATACGCTTTTGAAGCGAAGCACCTTTCATGCCATATAAACCTCCGGTAAATTTAAGATATTCCTGCACGTACATGTCGAGATACAAGGGATTGTGTTCCGGAAGATATCCAATCTGCTGTCTCACTTCGATCGGTGAATCAATTACATTATATCCGCATACTTCAACTGAGCCAGATGTTGGGGGAATAAAACAGGTCGCAATTTTCATGGTAGTAGATTTGCCGGCACCGTTTGGCCCTAAAAATCCGGTAATCTGTCCCTTAGACGCTGTAAAGGATATTCCATCCACAGCATGCTGCGTTCCATATATCTTAACTAAGTCTTTTACCAACACCGACATACTAAAGGAATTTTATCAAAAATACGTATATTTTTTGAGTTTATCAGTAGATAAAAAATGCATTTCTTAACATCTCTACAGTTTGGCTGCATGAACAAGATTGCTACAAAGAATACTACAGAGGTAAAAATTCAAATTTCAAATAATTGATCGGCACACCCTGATTTAAATATGTTTTTTCATACGTAGTCTGGATACCGTAGTGTTCTTCTAAATAATCCGATTTATATAAGTTGTGCGTAAACACCAGATCTTTTATTTTCAGTTCCGGGTTTGTTGTTAATATTTCCAGCGTATGATCGAATAACTCACGGTTGTCTGTTTTGAAATATATTTTTCCGCCTTGCGGCATCATTCTTCTGTAAATAGTCATGAAGCGGAGTCCTGATAAACGAAGCTTTGCCTCACTCTCACGTGGCTTAGGATCCGGAAATGTAATCCAGATTCCGCTTACTTCACCCGGTTCAAAAAACTCTTCCAGGTTTTGTAATTTTGTGCGGATAAAGGCTGTATTGTCCAAACCCTGTTCAACAGCTAATGAGCTGCCTTTCCATAATCTCGCCCCTTTAATATCTAAACCAATGTAATTATTTTCCGGGAACAATGTTGCCAAACCGGTTGTATATTCTGCCCTGCCGCAACCTACTTCCAATATGAGAGGATTACCATTTTTAAAGTATTCTTTCCAACGGCCTTTATATGCTTTATAATTTTCTTTTTCAGGTTGAAAAAGATTATGAACTTCTTCGTTCCACTTAAAACGCATTAATTTTTTACGTGCCATTACTTTATATCAATGCTAATTCACCTAATACATATAAACTTCCGCCAACCCAGATTACATCTTCAGACGCTGCATGCTGCTTAGCTACAGCCAACGCGTTATTTACATCACGAATTACAATTCCTTTAATTCCGAATGTCAAAGCCAAGGTCTGCATATCTTCTGCAGCCATGGCACGCGGCGAATCAGCCTGACAAAAATAATACGTGGCATGCCTGGGAAGCAATGATAACACATCAGAAATATCTTTATCCTTAACCATGCCCATTACAATATGTATTTTCTTATTTAAAGCATTCAACTGACTCATTGAAAACTGCATGCCTGCCACATTATGCGCCGCGTCCAGAATAATCAGCGGATAGCGGGAAACAATCTGCCAACGGCCTTTAAAACCAGTGAGTAATTGAACATGCGATAACCCTTCTGTAATATGTGTATTCGAAATATTCCAGCCTTGTGTTTTCAGTACATCTATCACACTCAACACACCAATCACATTTCTTGTTTGATAGCTGCCTTGCAAATCCAGATGTATTACAAATTGCTCAGCAGAATCTTTTTGAGTTATATGTAAGACAGAAGAACCATCTGCTTGAACAATTGTTTCGCAGCTGTATTTATCATATGCCTCTACCAGTGGTGCATGCAGATCAACAGCTATTGTTTTATATATCGGGAATAAGGTATTCTGAAATTCAGAAATAACAATTGGTGTATCCGCTTTAATGATACCTGCCTTTTCAGATGCAATTGCTTCTTCTGTAGTTCCTAAAAACTGTATATGATCCAGACTTACGTTGGTTATCAATGAAACTTCAGGCCGAATAATATTCGTTGCATCAAGCCTGCCTCCCATACCCGTTTCAATAATAGCAATATCAGCCTGTTGTTTTGCAAACCAAGCAAATGCAAGTATGGTTGTAATTTCAAAAAAAGAAGGTTTAAACTGATCGAAGATTGCGGTGTGATCCTGAACAAAATCGGCCACTTCAGATTGCGGAATTGAAACACCGTTTATCCGTATGCGTTCTGTAAAATCATGAATATGTGGTGACGTATATAAGCCTACTTTATAACCTGCCGTTTGTAAAATTGCAGCCAGCATACTTGAACTGCTTCCTTTCCCATTCGTGCCTGCTATATGAATGGATTTGAATGCAAGATGCGGATTACCAAAGGCTGCTGAAATACCTAACACATTGTCTAAACCTGGCTTATAGGCCAAACCACCTTGCTTTTCAAAAGCAGGATATTGATTATACAGAAAATTAATTGCTTGATTGTAATCCACGTATTAATTTAATCGGAACACAAAAGAGATTGTTCCTGTAGAGTACTCGGCTGTACTCCCGTTATTTTTATTTTTAACAAATTCCATCTTATTGCGAATTTCATCTTCGCATTTTTTAACCAGTGCTTCGCTGATTTGTTTTTCTTTAACAGTCAAACTTACGATCTCACCTTCGTTATCAATTTTTATTACAAAAGTAACTTTACCTGATTCCTGATTTACATTGGCTACTTTGGGTTCATTGCTTAAATGCCATCCATCCATGCTCAATGCACCGTTTCCGCCATTACCACCATTCCCCGGAGTGCCATAATAGTTCTTACTATCTAAGGTACCGTTCGGATTGCCCTGGTTTCCGGCTTGTTTGGAATCGCCATCACCAGAACTCACGCCTGGCTTTGTTGTAGAGCCTTGTTGTGCATTGGTAGTAGCCGTCTGTGTAGTGGTTGTTTGTGTAGGTTTGGTTGTAGTTGTTGTAGTCTGAGGCTTTTTAGTTTCACTTACAACGGTTTCTGCGTCCGGGTTTACTGTAGTCAGATTGGCATCATCGGGAGACGGGGTTGATTCTACCGTCTCTGTATTTTGTGCCTCTTCCGGCTGTGCAGCCTGAGTAGCTACCTGATCCATGGAGTTATTATCTCCGGAACCCATTTCATTAAAACCAAAGTTGATTGGAATACCAGGCATCCCTTCCCCGGCTTCATTCGGTGTCTGTTTCAAAACAATCCAAAAGAAAAATCCAAGAAGCAAAACACTATGAAAGATTACTGCCAGAATAATCCCTTTACGTTCATATTGTCTTTCTTCCTGACGCGTCATTTTTTATAGATTTGTTTTATAACGAAATATATCTGCCGTAAATTATACTACAGTTTATTATTTAGAATTTCTTGATCCACGTTCCGCTATAAGAAGCGCTTAAAGAAGATAATTCAGTATCAGCAGCTTCTTTTGTATCAAAAGCACCTACAGCAATTTTATAAAAACCATTTGCATCTACAGGTAATTTTACAACAGTTTTACTTTCTGCAGAAAGCTTTTTATACAATTTATCGGCGTTTCCTTCATTTTTGAAAGAACCGATTATGATGTAGTAACCGGATTGTGCATCACTGGAAACAACTGCTTCGCTGGTGGATTTAACACTCTTTGTTTTTTCAACAGCTTTAGGTTTGACAACTTCTGATACAGCCGGCTCCGGCTCAGACACCTGAACTTCTTCTACAGCTGCCGCAGGCTCTTCCATTTGTATTTTTTCTTCCATAGCTGCTGCAACGGTATCCGTAGCTATAGCAACTTCTGAAAGTGTATCAGCAACAACTTCTGCTTTTGCTGTTTGCTTTTTAATTCCTAACGATTCAAATACACTGATACCTCCTAAAGAAATATCCTGTTGCTGATTATAAACAACAAAACCTGCAGCCCCTATTAATACAACTAAAGGCATTAACACAAACAAAACTTTCGCAAATGAAGTTGATTTCTTTTTTTCACCTTCTTCAAGTTGTTTTTCTTTTGAAGCAGCGTCTTTAGGATTACGATGCTTAGTAGGCTGATTCATATCGTATGTATTTCTATCTATGGGTTTAAATATAAACTCTGTCAATCCAAAACTATCGGAAGAGAAGTTTATTGTATAATCTGGTTCAAATTCTAATTTGCCTTCGGCATTATAAAAGAAACGTCCGATTTCTGAAAAATTATAATGCTTGTATAAAGAAAGCGAAGTATTAAAATTCTTTACAAACGTATCAATCAAAACGGTTGCATCCTGGAAAGAAATGCCTTCATTACGGGAAATTTCTGCAGCCAACAGACCATCATTTACTTTGATCTGAGCATTAAAACCGAGGGTACGGCCTGGCGCAGTAAACTTATGTGTAATGGGATGTATATCCGCAGAAGTAGCTTGTGCAACAAATGCACCCAAGCCTGGAATAATCACACAATCATGATTTCCAACTAATTCCGCTATATATTTTTCTATGTTTGTCATTTAAAAGCTATACGTCAAGCCGGCCAAAGCGTTAAATCCTTTAACCTGGTAATACAAGTATCTTTGGTACTTTTGTGACAATATATTATTTAATTCTAAGAAAGCCGAGAAACTACCCGAAAATCTATATTCTGTCTTTAGACTTAAATCTGCAATATCTGCCAGTTTAACTGCCTTATTTGTTTCAAGATTAAGGCTTTGTATACCACTAAGATAATACATTTCTGCATTAAAGAATATTTTTCGTTTTAAATTATACTGTAACCCGATCGAAGATTGAAAGGCTGGCTGGTGCCAGGCCTTTGCCAGTGTACTTGTACTCCATCCATTATAAATAGCATTGGCCGAAATTCTCCAGTCTTTATTCAAGTCATAAAACAACCCGCCTTCCAGCGAAAAGACGCCGGCTTTATCGTATAAAGCCGTAAATCTGCTTGAATCGGTAGCGCTATTTGTAAAGAAATATTGGTTCGTAAAGGCTTTATATCCCATCTGAACTTTATAGCTAACTTTATTATCGATATTACCTGTTGAACCAACATACAAATCTATTTTACGGTTGGTATGACTCAGTGGCACATCAGAACCCAAATAGGGGTTTTGCTGCACGAAAGTACGGTAAGTATTTTTATCCATTCCTCCGCCAATACCGGCAAACAAAGTAACTCTTCCCGGAACAAAATTATAATTGGCATGAACCACCGGGTATAAATGCACACCTTTAGAACCTTTTAAGGTATCTGAGGAATAATTGATCGTAGCGCCTACTGTCAGATCCCAGTTGGTTTCGATGAGTTTATATGTAGGTTTTAACATCAGCAACAGACGGTTTATAGAAGAAGAGTCTGTTCTGTTTGCATTGGAAATACTGGCTTCGAGCGAAGCGCTTCGTATATCATTTATTTTATATGTTCCTTTACCACTCCAAAGCAATTCCAATTCTTTGGCTTTAAGTTTCGTTGAGAGGTAATACAAATCAATGCCTGTGCTATACGTGAACTTATCACCAATTTTAGTTTTAACAGTATTGATTCCGGCATGAAACAACTGATATGTTTGCTTAATAGAATCTTTATTATTTAATGAATCTGTCTGCGGCAATCCATAATACCTGTAACGACTGTTACTGTAGGATGCGTGCCCGTTCCAGGTATTTACTTTACCGTATTTACTTCCAAAGAATTCCAGTAAATCCTGACCGTTTCCTGAATTCATCAACGAACCTTTAGACGAAGATAAATGCTTAAAATGCGTTCCATACGAATACGATGTACTTCTCTTATTTGTCAGATATACCTCACCTAAAAACGTACCATAATTCCCCGCACCGATTTTGGCGTAATTAGGTAAAATCGGACTTAGTGAATCAACAGGCATCGTTGGTATTTTTACTTTTGCATCAAATCTTGGCGGATTAATCGAATAGTCTTTAACATCATATTCCTGAGGTTTCATTTCGTGCACCGGCTGGTCGTCCAGGTTCTGTTCAAAGAAACGGTTAGCAGGTACCAGATCCAGTTTGGCCTTATCTTCTGTATAAAACACGGCATCCTGAAGTTCACCTTCCTTTTGTGCCAATACAGAAAAAGAAAATCCGATAAATAGCAGAGCGATTAGTGATTGCTTATTCATTACTTCCACCCTCCTTTATTTTATTTTTAGTAGCATCCACTGCATTCAATTGATCAAGCCTTGTTTGGGCTTGTTTTTTAATATCCGCATTCGGCGATTTCGTAATGATTGAATTCAATACTTCTTTTGCCTGAAAAATTTCATCCCGCGCTATAAAATTTTCAGCAATTAATAGGAATGATTTACCCAGCCACAGATCGTATGTATAGAATACGTTATTAAAATCATACAACGTTTCAAGTGATTGCTTGTATTGTTTTTTATCGTATTGAATTTTCGCAAGCATGTACTGAGATTCAGCAGCGCTTATATCTTTTGCACCATTTAAACAGGATAAGAAATAATCCTGGGCACCATCAAGGTCTTTTTTTGCGTATGCAACTTTGCCTTTATATAAAAGCGCTTTACTCTCCGCATCAGGTGCTGCAGATCCATGCCCTATAATTTTATCTGCATAATATGCACTTGAGTCAAGCTGGCTGCCATCGTAATAGGCAGTCATTAAACCCAGCCACGCAGAAGCTTTTTCCTTATTGCTGGAAGCAAGTCGTTGCAATTCGGAATAATATTTAATAGCGTTAGGCACATCATTTTGCAGATAAGAAATATCTGCTACACGCTGCAATGATTTTTTATAATACTGATTTTTTGCTGTAAGTATTTCGGAATAAATATCCTTTGCTTTTACATAATCTTTTGTTCTGAAATATGAATCTGCTAAATAAAACTGCGCTTCACTTATACTTGCATGATCCGGATATTGCTTAATAAATGTATTAAAGGCTGGTATAGCCTGCGCATATTTCTGAGCGCTGTACAATGATTGTGCATTTCTAAACTCAATTTCTTTCAGATCCTGTCCATCCGGATTAGCTTCTTTGTATTTAGCTAAAATCGGTGGAAACTCATCTGCCTTATCCTGAATACCTAATATTTCCTGTATGCTCAGCAATGCGCTATAAGCCTGCGTGCTTGCCGGAAATTCTTCTAAAATACGTTTATTGTCGGCAATCGCCTTATCGTATTGTTTCAGGTTAAAGTAAGACACAGCTCTTTTTTGCAGAGCCGTTGCTTTGATACCTTTTATATCATCCGGTTTATTAATAATCTTTGTATAGCCTTCAATAGCCAATTCATATTTACTTGCTTCTAAATCTAACTGGCAACGCTGCATCAATGCATTGTCATAGTAGGTAGAATTAGGGAATTTATTTGTCAATTGTGCATACATGGAATAAGCCTGCGCATTTTTATGCGTCAGATAATTGATTGTAGCTTTTTGAAATAATATATAATCTTCGTCTTCTTTTCGCTCTTCCAAAGCGAGATCATAATATTTAATTGCTTCCGGAAAACGTCTGGTTACAAAGTATAAATCCGCTAAACGCAGCTCTGCATCGCGGTAATAGATATCGCTTTTACCTTTTTTATCCGACTGAAGAGATAAGTATTTTACAAACTGAAAAATCGCATCGTTCCATTTTTTCTGATAATAATACGAATAACCTAAACCATAATATGCTTTGGTAACATTTGCATTTTCAAGTACGCTGCCTTTTTCTATTGCAGTATTATAGGCATTATCAGCTTCTTCATATCTTTTTTCAATAGACAGACACTCGCCTTTCCAGTAGAAAGAATTTATATAAACTGTTTTATCAAAGCTATATCTGGAAGATTTATCAAGTACAGCCAGTGCTGCTGTATAGTCTTTTTTATTGATTAAATCGACTGCTTTGTAATAGGCAATACGCTGATAAACGGTATTAATCCTGGAGTTCTGATATTTCAGATTTTCAATATAGGTAAGCGCTTCATCGTAATTACGGGAACCTAAATAGGATTCACTTAACAATTCAGAAGCTTCCTGTACGTGATTTCCTTTGTGATATTTTTCAAGATATGCCTTCAGGCGTGGTGTTGCTTCTGTAAAACGTCCTAAATCTGCTGTAACTTTAGCATACAGAAATATGGCTTCTTCTGTAATAGGCGCACTGAATGCTGAACGTTGTGCAATCTCAAATGCGATAAGCGCTGAAGGTTTGTTGTTTGATTTCAGATAACTCAAACCTAGTATATAAGCTGATGACTGACCAAGTGAATCTTTATCTCCTGTAATGGACTGCAGCATGTCTGCCGCCTGCTTATAATCTGCAGATTTGTAGGATGAAAAACCAATACGGTATTTCATATCGGGAGACAGACTTTTAGCTCCTGTTGCTGTTAAATAATCTTTAAACAAAGGCGTTGCTTTCTGAAAATCCTGTTTAAAAAAGTAAGCATCTGCCAGAATTAATTTAATGTCATTTGTATTCGGGCCGGCAGATTTATCTGTAAGTACTTTTTCCGCATACGGAATAAGTTCGTCGTATTTTGCCTGTCTGTAATAAATATTTGCAATCAATACTGCAACCAATGGTTTGTATTCATTGCTTTCAGCGGCTTTATTCAAATCGTTTATAGCTGTATCATAATCCGAATTTTTAAACTCAATATAGCCCGCATAATAATTTGCTGCAGGCGTATAATTGTGTTTCTGACCTTTGCAGCTATTGAATTTTTCTAAGGCCGTAGCAAAATCTTTTTTAGTAAAACTGGAATACCCGGACTTGAAATAGTATTCATTTCTTTCACTTGCTGAAAGCTTTGATACATCAGCAGTTGCGTATGCTTCAATGGCTTTATCGTATTTCTTATTGTTATAAAAGAAATTGCCGAGATCATATCCTGCCCTGCCGGCTTTAACATGGTTGGGATACTTAGCAACAAAATTGCTGAAAAGACTTTCTGCATCGTCATTAAAAAGATTTAATGCACAAAGAGCAACATAATATTCGGATTCTATAGCTTTTGTATCCTGGGGATATTCGCGAATGTATTGTTGAAAAAGCTGCTTTGCTGCAACATACTTCTGCTTGTCAAACAACTCCATGCCGTCGTAATATTTGCGGTCTGAAGCGTTGTGCGTAGCTGTATTCTGGGCATATGCAAAAAGTACCTGCAAACATGCGAAGAATACCAAAATGCTTTTTTTAATCATATTTATACTATTGATTAATAAACGATTGAATAACGAATAAGAAAGCACTTTTATGCGCCTTACTTAATTTACTATTTTTATGTTTATTTTTAATGAAGAAGCTTAAATATTAATTCCTTTAAAATAAATCCATCACTAACATTTACTACCGTATATCCTTTAACCATTTTGTCTGCCTCACGGATAGCGCGCACACAGGATATACATTTATTAATATCATAAATTTTTGAAGCGTTAATATATTCTTTTACAAAGAACGGATGTACACCAACAACTTTTGCCAGACTTGTTTCACTCTTATCCGTTGCGGCGTGAATAGCCAGAATCTTTAAATAATAGGTGAACAAGCCAGACAAAACCATTACAATCGGGTTTGCCTTAGGATTGGCTTCAAAATGATTCACGATTTTATTCGCCTTTATAATATCTTTTATTCCGATTGCCTTTTGAAGCTCAAATACATTGTATTCTTTACTTACACCAACATATTTTTCAATAAGGTCTTCGCTGATTGTTACAGAAGCATCCTTCACGTTAATCAGCAATTTATCTACTTCGTTGGCCATGCGGGAAAGATCTGTACCAATCGATTCAGCCAGCAATACAACTGCTTTCGGATCAATCTTATAATTCTTTTCCTTCACATATGCATTGATCCAATCGGGTAGTTTGTTATCGTAAATCTTTACGGACTCAACAAATACGGAGTATTTCATCAGATGCTTTGTGATCTTTTTTCTCGCATCCAGTTTTTTGTATTTGTGGCAAAATACCAGAATAGTTGTAGGCAATGGATTTTCGAGATACGCCATTAAAAATTTCTCTGTAGAATCTTTTGTCAGATCGGAAATATCCTGCGCTTCTTTAACCATTACCACTTGTCGCTCCGAAAACATCGGATACTTGCGCGCATTCTGAAGTACGGTAGACACATTTGTATCCTTTCCGTATAAAATCGTTTGATTAAATCCCCGTTCAGATTCCGGCAAACAATTGTTCTCAATGTAACCTGAGATTAAATCAATAAAATAGGGCTCCTCACCTTGTAGAAAATATACAGGCGCGTATTTACCTTCTTTAAGGTCTTTCAGTACTTTATCCGGAGCAACACTAGATTCAGCCATAATACCAAAAATACTAAGCTTTGAGTGGAAACTAAACCATTGTGAATAAATACTTGAAATTTTCGCTTTTGCAGATATAGCGTATATTTGTATTTCTTAAAAAATACTGTATTCGTGAAAAATTTTGTTGAAGAATTGAAATGGAGAGGCATGCTGCATGACATCATGCCGGGAACGGAAGAATATTTATTAAAAAATCAAACGACCGCATATGTGGGCTTCGACCCTACTGCAGCTTCTTTAACGATTGGAAATTTAGTTACGATTATGATGCTCGTGCATTTTCAGCATGCAGGTCATACGCCCATGGCACTGGTTGGCGGCGCTACCGGCATGATCGGTGACCCATCCGGCAAGTCAGAAGAGCGCAATTTTCTTTCAGAAGAAACGCTGCGTTTAAACCAGGAAGGCATCCGCAATCAACTAACCAAATTCCTCAACTTTAACTGCGGTTCAAATTCTGCAACATTAGTAAATAACTACGATTGGTTTAAAGGAATCGGCTTCCTTGAATTTTTACGCGATGCAGGTAAACAGCTAACTGTAAATTACATGATGGCGAAGGATTCTGTAAAGACCCGTATGGAAACCGGCATTTCCTATACTGAATTCTCCTACCAGCTGCTTCAGGGATATGATTATTATCATTTATACAAAAGCAACAATGTGCGTCTTCAAATGGGCGGTTCCGATCAATGGGGTAATATTACTTCAGGAACCACACTCATTAAAAAAATGGCCGATGGGACTGCTTTTGCTCTAACCACGCCTTTACTTACCAAGGCAGACGGAACAAAGTTTGGCAAATCTGCCGGTGGCAATATCTGGCTGGACCCGAATCTGACATCTCCCTATAAATTTTATCAGTTCTGGTTAAACAGTGCCGATGAAGATGTGAGCCGCTTCATACGTATTTTCACTCTTTTAACAAAAGAAGAAATTGAAGCGCTTGAAGCTGAGCATGCTAAAGCGCCGCATGAGCGCTTACTACAAAAGACATTAGCAAAGGATATTACGATCCGTGTACATTCTCCGGAAGAGTATGAGATGGCCATTAAAGCCTCTGAAATTTTATTCGGCAAGAGTGTAACCGAAGACCTGCAGGCGTTGAACGAGGCTACTTTATTATCTGTATTTGAAGGCATTCCAATGATTGAGATTTCGAAATCGCTTTTAGCAGAAAAGCCAACAGTACTTGATCTGCTAAGCACGCATACGAATGCCGAAGTTTTTCCTTCTAAAGGCGAAGCTCGTAAAATGATTCAGGGTGGTGGCGTAAGTATTAATAAAATAAAAATAAATTCTTCAGAAGAAATTGTAAATTACCCATTGTTACTGGACAATTACTTGCTGGTACAAAAAGGAAAGAAAAATTATTATTTACTTAGATTCAATTAATTTTTACCCTATGACGCAAATCAATCACTCCATCATTGTTAAGAAACAATGCGCTTACAAAAATGAAAAAGGCACGCGGTGTAAAACAACATGCACGTTAACACATCCGTATTGCGAAGAACATACTGCCAGTGAACTTTCTTTTAAAGTTGCCCAGTCTACAGTACCACATGCAGGCTTAGGCTTGTTTACGCTGAAGAAAATTAAAAAAGGAGAAGTTGCTCTTTTATATGAAGGAGAAAAATTGACCGTTGCACAATACAACAAGCGTTATGATAAAGAAGGTCATGGCGAATATGGTATGACACTCGGTAAAAAGTATGTGATTGATGCCCGGAAAACATCTTCAGGTTTAGGCCGTTTCGTGTGCGACTTTACCGGCTCTAAAAAGAAAGCTAATGTTGAGTATCTTGACAATGAAGGTGTCATTGAGATTGTAGCGAAAAAGAAAATCAAAGCCGGAGAAGAATTGCTGGTTGATTACGGCGATGAAATGCGCACTGCGATGGGCTTCCAGCCGGAAGACAAAAAGAAGGAGAAAAAGAAAAAAGATAAGTCTGATAAAAAAGACAAAAAGAAGAAAAAGAAATAGTACTTTAAACCTCCAAGGTTTTGAAAACCCTGGAGGTTTAAAGTACTATTTTATCAATGTGCAAACCCCGGATCTACCTGACAGCATTTCGGTAATTTTTCATGAGCTGTAGAATCCATCGCAACATTTTTTGTAGCATGTCCCGTTGCAGCGATAACCTTTTCAATATTTAAGGGAGAAATCAATGTAGAATCATAATCTACTTTAATTGTTTCTGTTTCAACGTTCCAATCTGCATTACTAACACCACTTATTGCCAGTACTGTTTTATCAATACGTTCTTTACACATCTCACAGTTTCCACGAACAAAGAATTCTGCATGCGCATTCGGTTTGCTCGTACAGGAAACAAGACCCGCAAAAATGATTGCTAAACCAATGATATTTTTCATATGAATCCAGATAGTTTTTAATTCAGTCACCAAGATACAAAAAATTACATATTCAAACAGATAATACCCCTGCTATTCCCAATTTACGATTGCTGCTTTCATTCAACAGAAGAAATCAGCATGGTTTTTCACGATTCTATTAGTAAATTGCGCTCCTAATACTATTGAAAAAATGGCAAAACCAAATGATCTTTCAAGAGGTTCTTTCATTCGTTATAACGGAGAACTTCTAACTATAACAGAAATTGAGCACCGTACACCGGGCAATTTAAGAGCTTTCTACCAGGCTAAAATGAAAAATGTTAAGTCGGGAAAATCTGCAGAAGCGCGTTTTCGTGCAGACGAAGATATTGACATGGTTCGGGTTGAAGTAAAAGAATTACAATATCTGTACAAGGACGGCGACAGCCTGGTTTGTATGGATAATGAAACATTTGACCAGATTTACATACCAACAATTCTGTTTGGAGACGCCATTGATTTTGTAAAAGAAGAAATGGTTATGCTCATTTCTTTTGACGGAGAGACACCCATACAAGGTGAATTACCTTCACACGTAGAAATGGAAGTAACGTATACAGAACCCGGAATAAAAGGCGATACAGCAACCAAAACATTAAAGCCGGCAACCGTTGATAACGGACCTTCTATTACTGTGCCATTGTTTGTTGAAATCGGCGATCGCATAAAAATTGATACGCGTACCCGTTCATATGTTGAACGGGTTAAATAATAACGAATGAAAAATCCCATGACTTAATTTTAATCATGGGATTTTTCATTTCAGTTTAATCAAAGATTGTGATAAAGATCAGAAATATGATAAATGCCACTATAAAGGATGCATACATAATAAGATCTGTTTTCATATAGACTTCGTATTGTTTATAGAAGTCACGAACCGATTTAAGCCAACGTATCATATGAGCAATGTTACAGTAAATATTGAATTCCTGCAAAAAGAATTCCCTAAAACATGGAAAGACTTTAACGATTTCTATATTGAAACAGAAAAACACGATTCTTTATCTTCTATTCCGTTTAAAGACCTGCCATTCGACTGGCAGCTGGGCGTGTACCTGCATTATTTCCTGGACTCCGGGATTGATCTTGATATAAGCAATGCCGGGTATGAATTTATTCCGGGATTAATTCTGGAGGCTTTTCAAATTCAGGAAAATAATATCAGTCATTACAGCTAAGGCAAAGAAAAAAAAACAATTCGCCGCGGCGAACCAAACGACACTATCTATAGTGTGTGGTGAAGAGGTTAATTAAAATCCTGTAATTGAAAACTTTCATTCAAACGCACGCCTTTTTCTGTCATTTTTAAATCAATACATTCCAATTGTAAATCGTGCTCCAGAAAAATCTTCCAGTTTTCGGCCAATGCTCTTTCAAAAATGCTTTCCTTTTCCTGCATGGATATTAAAGGCCGCACATCGTAGCTCATAATGTACGGCATAGGAATATGTCCTGCTGAAGGCAACAGATCTGCTGCATACAGAAGTTTACCTTTAGGTGTAGATATCAAAGGCAACATTTGTTGTTCTGTATGACCATCAACAAAAACCAAATCCATCCAATCAAAGATTGGCTTTGTTACATCTACAAAATTCAGCTGACCGGATTCCTGCAAAGGCAATAAATTCTCTTTCAAAAAACTTGCCTTTTCTCTCGGGTTAGGATGTATTGCCCAATCCCAATGATTTTGATTGCTCCAATAGCGTGCGTTCTTAAATGCAGGTGTGATTTTAGCTTCGTCTTTATTCAATGCTCCTCCTACATGATCAAAATGCAGATGTGTTAAAACGACATCTGTTATATCTGAAGATTGAAAACCATAAGGTTTTAATAATTGATCCCACGTTTGGTAGGGATCTCTGTAGTAGTGCTTAAAAAATGATTCGTCTTGTTTATCTCCCAGTCCGGTGTCTACTAAAACTAACTGCCTGCCATTTTCAATGAGTAAGCAGCGTGTAGCCCAGGTGCATAGATTGTTTGAATCTGCGGGGTTTAATTTGTTCCATATAGACTTGGGAACCACGCCGAACATGGCTCCCCCGTCTAGTTTAAAGTTTCCTGCGTTGATCGCAAAAAGTCTCATGCACTATGCTCCTCAACAACACCCATTGCAGAGAACTTATCAATACGTTGAGAAATTCTTTCTGCTGGTGATAGTTGATTTAATTTAGATAATGTATCTGCAATTACTTTTTTCATCTTGGTATACATCCATTCAGGGTCCTGATGTGCGCCACCAAGTGGTTCTTTGATGATATCATCGATTAATTTATTCTTAAGCATATCTTCCGCTGTTAAGCGAAGTGCTTCGGCTGCCTGTTCTTTATAATCCCAGCTTCTGAATAAAATAGATGAACACGATTCCGGTGAAATAACCGAATACCATGTATTTTCAAGCATCATTACTTTATCACCGATTGCAATCCCCAATGCCCCACCCGAAGCGCCTTCACCTATGATGATGCAGATTACAGGAACTTTTAATGTAAACATTTCTTTCAGGTTGCGGGCGATTGCCTCGCCTTGTCCGCGCTCTTCAGCTTCCAGACCCGGATATGCGCCAGGTGTATCAATCAATGTAAGAATCGGACGATTGAATTTTTCTGCCAACTTCATTAAACGCAATGCTTTGCGGTATCCATCGGGATTTGCCATACCAAAGTTACGCACCTGACGTTCCTTTGTCTTACGGCCTTTCTGCTGACCAATAATCATAAATGATTCGCCATTGATCTCACCGAAACCGCCAACCATAGCCAGGTCATCCTTTACACAACGATCGCCGTGCAATTCAACAAATGTATCTGTGATACCTGCAATATAATCAAGTGTATACGGCCTCTCCGGGTGACGTGACAATTGTACACGCTGCCAACGGGTAAGATTACCGTAAATATCTTTTTTAAGATTTTTAATTTTTGTTTCTAATTCCTTTACAGCAGAACTCACATCTACGTCACTTTCAGATGCTACCTGCTTCATTTCTGCCAGATTTGTTTCCAAATCAGCAATTGGTTTTTCAAAATCCAAATACATGTTTTACATATAATAGTTTAGGATACAAAAATACTAAAACTAACTGTTTTTGTCACTAGCAGGAAAGAAAGAATTAAAATGTTAATAAAAATCAGAATTCCGTTTGGAGTATATGATATTAAATACTACCTTTGCATCGCAATAAGGGGAAACGCCTCTTGAAAAGGCCAAAAATTGATTTAATAATACAAATTATATAACCATTGGAGTGGTAGTTCAGCTG
>FTDL01000087.1_pt1 | contig 26978 bp, 27 predicted proteins | sample 1639951 | NCBI WGS metagenome assembly FTDL01 (sample SAMEA3914869, study PRJEB12502) | metagenome | biome: forest; material: soil | place: USA | collected 2012-03-12 | depth 0.1 m
CATTACTACAGATACAATTGATTTGAAATCGCTTCAGGAGCACCAGGAAAGAGAATCAATTATTAAAGCACTGAAGCAAACGGGAAACAATAAGAGCGAAGCAGCACGCTTACTTAATATTGATCGTAAAACGCTTTACAACAAACTAAAGCTTTACCAGCTAGAATAATTTTTTCCATGAATCAATTCTATCAGATAATGCATGGAATAATGCATCCTCTGATTTTGTTAAAGCAAATGTGCTTTCTATTTTTTGTATGTTCTTTATTTCTTCCCAATGCTTTAAATATCCAAGTGTAGTTTTTATTTGATGTAAATAAAATAAAACAGAAGCCGCATTCATATCTGCATAAGCTTTTTGCAAATGCTCTGTTTTTTCCTTTAATGAGCCTTTGTGGAATTGTATAAACTCCAGGTCTGCCGGATTAACAATTGAAGTGGTATTTAATACATCTTGTAAGGTGTCAATTGTAAATGGTTTGGGAAGAATAAAATGTTGAGCTTTTAATTGATTTAGCTGTTCGTGATCAGCACTCATGAAAATCACTTTTGTGGTTTTCGGCACATGAGGCAATAATTCGGATCCCATGTGGTCATTAATATATAAATCACATAAAATTATTTCAAATTGTTTTTTTGATATATGCGCCAAAGCTTCAGTAATGGAGCTGGCTATACACACATCCTGAAAAGATTTTTTTAGTAGCTGGTGAATGTATAACAGATTATAATTATCGTCATCAATAATTAAAATGCTTTTAAAATCATTTTGTTTTACACTAACCTTATTAGAAGATATAAATTCTCTTGTTTCAAAATACAAATCAAATAAAAACGTCGTCCCGATTTTTTCTTCACTTTGAATAAGCAGTTTACTGGAAAACAGTTCAAGTATTTTTTTTGTAATAACAAGACCCAAACCTGTTCCGCCAAACAAACGTTCTTTCGATTTATCAAGCTGATTATATTCCTCAAAAAGATGTTTAACTTTATTTTTTGGTATTCCGATACCGGTATCGGAAATTTTAAAATTTACGCGAATCGTTTTATCTGACTGTTTTAAAGATCTACAGGTTAATGTGACACGCCCTTCAGATGTAAACTTAATAGCATTACTTAATAAATTATACAAGATCTGTTTTAAACGAAAAGAATCGGAGTAGACAATTAAATTATCGGGAATATCAGAGTTGAGTGTATATGTGATTTTTTTTTCATTTGCCTGAATACTTAAACTTTCAAATACATCTTGTATACATTCAGATAAATTGAAAGAAATATTCTCGAGTTCTAATTTTCCTGCATCAATTTTACTCCGATCTAATAACAGATTTATTGTTTGAAGCAAATGCAGGGAAGATTTTTTGATGATTTCGCTGTAATGAAAAGATTTATCAGCAGTTGTTCTTTTTTGCTCGTGCAAAAGGTCTGAAAAACCAATAATGGATTGTAAAGGTGTTCTTAGCTCGTGCGCCATCATAGAAAGAAATTGAGATCTGTTTGTAGCCAGATTCAGATAATTTTGTTTTTCTCTTATCAGCTGTTCTTGGTATTTTTTTATTTTATAACTATCCAGTACCAATAATATATACAAGCAAATGCAGGAAAACAGTATAAATATAAAGACCAATAGAATGCGATTAATAGCGTCTGAACTAATGTTTTGGATCGTTATAATATTTGCCTGTGCATCTGCCTGTTCTTGTTTTTGAATTATTTTTATTTGTTTCGAAATTTTATTCCGAATCATAAAATCTTTTTCAATAATTGCCAGACGCTTTAAATTTACAATTGTGTCAAACTCCAGTTTTTCTTTCAGAAAATTTTTTACAGATGCTTTTGCTGTTTTATTGAATGGATCAATTTTAATAAGTGTATCTGTGTATGTTGTATCCCGCTTTTTATATGTGTATGAAAAAAGCTGAACGTTCATGTCATCATCTGTTGTATCTATAACAACTTCATCATCTTCTTTTTTATTAAACACTCTTTTTACTTTATGGAGAAAGCCTGTCTTCTGATCATTTGTGACAGGTATTTTTTTTATGATCACGAGCGAGTCACGTGTTGTTTTTTCATTATTAATCTGAGTTGAAAAGAGTGTTGTATCTTTAGATGATTTATCTATGATTTTTCCAATCACTAAGATGTCGGGCCTTCCATTATTTAGTTTTAACAGTTCTTTATTTTCAGTTAGTTTATTTTGCCATCCAGATTGAATCGTATCAATTTGTTTCATCTTAAAACTATCCGTTGCAATGTATTTTTTATATGTTTTAAATAACGTATTGACACTATCAATTGCATTGTTATATTTTTGAAGGTAAACATCTTTTTTAGTGATAGAGTATAGACGCAAAAACTGGTCAACATTATTTATCTGGTCCGATAAACTGCTTAAGTGTTTGATTTTTTGATCCGGATATTGAAACTCTTTTAGAGTAATACGTAAAGATTTAAAAGCATTGTTTGCAAAAAAGCAAATCGTAAAAATGCCTATAATGCCTATTGTGAGCAGCAGTGTTAATTTTATCTGGACCTGATTTTCTCTCCATTTCATTTTATTAAATTATGAATAAAATCTGAATACGATTTTTAATTCTTTTGTTTTAATGCATTTTGTAGAAATAAGAACCGGCTGTTGGTGAAAAAATCTACATTATTATTTGTACTATAAAATTTAATTTATTGGTAATTAAACTATTGTAATTCTGGCATACTTATGTATTTAAGTGTTTGTAATAATTGGTATAAAAAAATTATAAACCCTATGAAAAAAATAACATTGTCAGTAATTGTGTTTGCTGGAATTGCAGGAATTGCTTTTGCTCAGAAAGATTCTACAGTAAAAAGTCCAACAATTAAAATAGATACAGTAAAGACTAAGGAAACAGGCGCAATCCAATCTAACAGAAGCATGTTTGCTTTTATAGTAACGCTGGAAGATAGTTCTAAAACAAAAGCAAAACCAAAAGTAAAAGCAGATACATTGAAAACAGGTTCCGTTCAAATGAATGCAAAATTGTATGCGTTATATAGCCCTCAAACGGATTCTATAAAGACCAAGCCTGGTATAATCAAATCAGACACACTTTCGAAACCTTCACCGGAAAAGAAAACAGGCGCAATTTATTTTGATAAAAAAACAGGTTCAATTATGGCACTACCAAAAGAATTTAATGAAGAGTACTATTCAGAAGTAGTCTAGTTTATTTTTTGTTTACCCACGAAAAAGCCTTCCGAAAATATCCGGAAGGCTTTTGAGTTTTTGGTTTAAAAAGTCTTTAGTTATACTCCTTCAGCAACTACTTCTGTTACCTCTGGAACCATGCGTTTCAATAAATTTTCAATACCTGATTTAAGTGTTACCGTTGAAGAGGGACAACCGCTGCAAGAGCCTTGTAGCTGAACTTTCACAACACCATCTGTAAATGATTCAAAATTAATTGCACCACCATCTTGTTCAACTGCCGGACGGATATATTCATCCAGTACTACTTTTATTTTTGTAATAACTTCCGGTTCGCCTTCTACCGGAGTTGTATTTGAAACATTTTTAGGTGTTTCTTTGAATAAAGGTTTGCCTTCTTCAATATAACCTTTGATCAATGATTTAATCATTCCGCTTACTTCCTGCCATTCAATACCTTCAGATTTAGTTACAGTTACAAAGTTAGCTGCCATAAATACACGTTTCACAAAATCAAAACGGAATAAGTCAAGCACAAGCGGACAAGATTCAGCAGAAGATGGGCTAGGGAAATCTACGCTACCGTCTTCTACCAGTGTTTTATCTGTAATAAATTTTAATGTATTGGGGTTAGGTGTAGCTTCCGTGTAAATCTCTACAGCTATTTTTTTATTTTCTGTTTCCATAATCTTCAAATTCTTTCAATGTTTGAAACAACTTTATTCCTAAAGAGGTTCTGTAAAGATACAAAGGAATAACGGATTTTGCGAATATTGTCTTTGGGAAAGCTTATTTGACTAAAATCAGCCACTTCAGAATTATCCGTTAAAAATTGTCAGATATTAAATATTTATTTTACCTTTGAAATTCATCAGATGATATCATGAATTATTCTTCCGAAAAGATTGAAGTGGTAAAATTAGCGGATCAAGTAGCTGCCAGACTGCAGCAACTTATTTCGTCCGGAGAATACAAAAAAGGCGATAAGATCCCTACTGAGCCTGAGCTTATGGAGCGTTTTGGAGTAGGGCGTTCAACAATCCGCGAATCCGTCCGCATTCTTGTAAATGCCGGGCTCGTTTCTGTTCAGCAGGGGAAAGGAACTTTTGTGGAAGATGCATCTGTTGTTACAGAACCCCTGCATCAGCGTTTAAAGCGTGCAGACAGGAAAGAGCTTAACGAGGTTAGGCAGATGCTCGAAGTTGCCATGGTGCAGAAAGCCGCAGAGAACAGGACAGAAAAAGAAGTGAAGCAAATGCGGGCATTGTTACAGCAACGTAAAAAAGCTATCTCAGAAGAAAACCAGCAAGGTTGCTTAGAAGCAGATATTGCTTTTCACATTGTTATTGCAGAAGCTTCTAAAAATAACATATCTGTTGATCTTTATAAAACCTTTGCAAAGGTAATCACAGATCATTTTCAGACCGAATATCCGGATGCTAAAGCATATAAACGTTCTCAGACCCTTCATGAAAAACTCTGTGAAGCAATTGCTAATAAAGAGTCTAAAAAGGCAGCAGAGTATATGACTCAGATCCTGGATCTGGATTAAAAAATTTTCTCTTAAACATCTGATGATAGGATGAATTAAAATTTAAATAAATGAAATATGAAAGATGAAGATGCACCCCCAATTGTTGAAGAACACGTAAGTCAAGCTGTACAAATAACCGTTTATTCAATTCTCTTTGCTATCAGCACGGCACACTTAATGAATGATCTTATTCAGCAATCTATTCCTATGATGTATCCGGTATTTAAAGAATCTCTGAATTTATCGTATACTGAAATCGGGCTGATCACTTTTGTACTTAATCTCACAGCGTCTCTTTTACAGCCTGTGATTGGTCTGTACACCGACGTAAAACCAAAGCCGTATTCACTTCCGTTGGGTATGTGCTTTACGCTTGTAGGCATTATTTGTCTGGCGTATGCATCAAACTTTTACCTCATCCTTGCATCTGTATGTGTCGTTGGTATCGGTTCTGCGGTACTGCATCCGGAATCATCGCGGGTAGCCTATATGGCTTCCGGTGGTTCTAAAAAACGCGGACTTGCGCAATCCATCTTTCAGATAGGAGGTAATTCCGGTAGCGCACTCGCACCATTAGTAGTAGCATGGTTGATTGCGCCTGAAGGTCAAAAAGGAATTGTTTACCTGGCAGCTTTTGCACTGGTTGCAATCATTATTCAGTCGCGTGTTTCTGTATGGTATAAAAAATATTTATCGAATAGAAATAAGAAGAAAGCAGCATCAGCAGAAACACATACTTTATCAAGAGGCAGAGTAATCGGAGCATTGACAATTCTGGTTGTGCTGATCTTTTCAAAATTTGTATATGTATCAAGTATTACAAGCTATTATACCTTTTATTTAAATGAAACATTTGGATTGAATGCACAGGATTCTCAGTTTTATCTGTTTATGTTTTTGTTATCTATGGCAATAGGTACCTTTCTTGGCGGTCCCATAAGCGACCGCTTCAACAGGAAACATGTGATCTGGTTTTCCATTCTTGGTACAGCGCCATTTGCTTTACTATTGCCATTCGCAAATTTATTCTGGTCCGGAATATTGTGTGTTATGATTGGGTTAATCTTATCATCAGCCTTTTCTGTCATACTGGTGTATGCACAGGAATTAATGCCGGGAAAAATAGGAATGGTATCAGGTTTATTCTTCGGACTGGCTTTTGGTATGGGCGGAATCGGTTCAGCAATTTTAGGATATGTAGCAGACCAATCGTCTATTGATTTTGCTTTTAGAATTGCATCTGTGCTTCCTTTATTAGGCCTGGTTGCAGGATTCTTGCCGAATCTTAAAAAGGAAATGGAAGTAGCAAAATAGTATAGTTTTGGTGTAGTAAAATGGAAGCCTGCTCTTGTTATTGAGAGTGGGCTTTCCTATTTAAAAAAATAACAGCAAAGAGCGCAACGTTTTTCGCTCCGCCGCCACATAGAGCGCAAGTCAAAATAATGAACGACAATTAGAATATTGATAGTATTAATACTAAGTACTATATACCTGAGTACTTTTTTGATAACTGACTACTTACCACTTTTTTCCTCCATTCCCGAAACGGCAATTGCACCACAGGCATCTCCGGCTACATTAATAACCGTACGGAACATGTCCAGTAACCGGTCTGGCGCCATAATCAAAGCAATAGCTTCAACAGGTACATTAATGGCATCTAATACAATAATGAGTGTGATCATGCCTGCACCCGGAATGCCGGCAGCGCCTACAGCAGAGAGTGTAGCTGTAAGAGCAATGATTATCATTTGCCCCATGCTTAATTCTATACCGGTTGCCTGGGCAATAAATACAGCAGCAATGCTTTGGTAGAGTGCAGTACCATCCATATTGATAGTTGTACCTAACGACAAAACAAAATCTGAAATTTCTCTTTTAATATTGAACCCGTTGGAAACGCGTTCCATCGTTATAGGTAATGTTGCAGCGCTTGAGCTTGTTGAGAATGCCATTAGAAATACTGGCTGCATGGTTTGAAAAAATTTTCTGTACGTAACTTTTGAAGACAGCCGATTGATAAGCGGATATAGAATAAATAAGATAACTGCTAGTCCGGCAATGACAGTGAGCATATAATACAGGAGTGATAAAAACACATGCGGATTAAAGCTGATGGATGCAATCAATGCAAATACACCCACAGGTGCAATGAACATCACAAGCATAACTAATTTCATAAAGGTTTCGTTGAGGCCTTCAATGAACTGAATAACAATCTCTGATTTAGATGCATCTACTTTAGATAGAGCAATACCGAATAAAATAGAAAAAATTACTACCTGTAGCATCATACTATTATTACTCATGGCATAGAAAATATTATTCGGAAACATTTCAGTAATCATTTCCAATGTTCCTGTGCCGGTATGTGTTTTATCAATCAGTCCTGTTGCTTTTTCCTGATAGGATTCAAATAATTCAGTCTTTGTTTTTTCTGGAATAGCAGCGCCGGGTTTAAGGGTTGCTGCAAGCGTAACACCAAGGATAGTAGATGTAAGGCAGGTAAGGGTGAATAACGAGAGCGTGCGCCCGCCAATACGGCCCAGTTTATTAATATCCCTTAAACCGGCAATTCCACTGATGATCGATGTGATAATCAGTGGAATTGCAAGCATTTGAAGAAGTTTGATGAAAATAGTGCCAAATGGTTTTACATATGCTGTTGTCCATTCTGCACCACCTGTTATACTGCTCGCAATAATGCTCCAGGCAATGCCTATTACCATGCCTGCAAGTATTTTTACATGCAGGGGAACACTGCTATTTTTATTGTCAGTCAAAGCGAACGGCTTTATTCCTCAAATAAAAATCTACCATAACAATTGCTGCCATGGCTTCAACAATAGGAACAGCACGAGGTACAACACATGGGTCATGACGACCTTTGCCACTTACAGTAACTGTTTCACCTTTATCATTAATACTTTCCTGATCAATCATAATGGTAGCAACGGGCTTGAATGCCACACGGAAATAAATATCTTCTCCATTACTGATGCCGCCCTGTATGCCGCCTGAGTGGTTTGTTTCTGTACGCACCTTGCCGTTTTCATCAGTATAAAATTTGTCGTTGTGCTGAGAACCCAACAGTTCAACACCTTCAAAACCGCTGCCGTATTCAAAACCTTTTACAGCATTGATGCTCAACATGGCTTTACCCAATTCAGCATGCAGTTTATCAAAAACCGGCTCGCCCAAGCCAACCGGTGAACCTACAATGACACAGCTTACCACACCACCGATGGTATCGCGGTTTAAGCGTGTCTGATCAATAAGTTCGATCATTTTTTCTGCCATTGCATCATCCGGGCAACGGATGATGTTTGTTTCAGCATGCGCAATATTTAACGTTTTATAATCAGCTGTTAATTTTAACGCACCTACCTGCGAAACATATGCCTGAATCTGAATATTTGCTTTTGCAAGAATCATTTTTGCTATAGCACCTGCAGCAACACGTGCCAGCGTTTCTCTGGCAGAGCTTCTGCCACCACCACGATAGTCACGCGTACCGTATTTTTCCTGGTAGGTATAGTCTGCATGAGATGGACGGAAACGATCTGCTATATGCGAATAGTCTTTACTACGCTGATCTGCGTTGCGTACCATCATAGCAATAGGCGTACCGGTGGATTTTCCTTCAAAAACACCTGATAAAATTTCTATAACATCGTCTTCCTGACGTTGTGTAACAATCTTCGATTGCCCCGGTTTTCTGCGGGCCATTTCAGATTGAATAAATGTTTCGTCGATTTCAATATTTGGCGGACAACCATCTACGATAACTCCAACAGCATTACCATGAGATTCTCCGAAGGTTGTAATGCGAAATATTGTGCCGTATGTATTACTCATTTTTTAATAACAAGGATTGCGGTAACTGCTAACATAACTAAAATTATCAGGTTCGCCAAGTGATTGAAGAGATCATTCTGTTTGGCGCTGAAAAGCTTGTTGTTTGTCTGGCTGTTATAACGATTATAAAATTCATCATTGGTTAACATGGCATTGCTTTCGCTGATGCGGTCACCATAAACAGTCAAAACAGATTTGGGATATAGTGTATCATAATTTTTTTTATTCGGATTGAAATAAATATATCTGAATGCCTCGCTCATCTTATATTGCCCACTGCGTAAAGGATTGATCTGATATTTAAATTCTTTGCGCACTTTCCATTGATCGCCATCAAGTATACGCAAAGAAACGATTTCTTCATTAAGCAGTTCCATGTCAGAAGAAATAAATTCAAATACGCCGATGGAAGAAGGATCTGTGTTTGTTTCAAGAATCATAGTAAGATATGTGGCTTGTCCGTTGCGGATACGTTTGTCTTCCAGCCGGTCTTTTAAATAAAATGTGCCCACCGGAATGATTTTATTTGAAACAACTAACGGAAGTTCTTTTACTTTAATATGAAAGCCTTTGTCTTTAGCGATGTATTTTTCTGCCAACCGTACAATCCCATCATCGTTTGTACCCTTTTTGTATGCGAACACATACCACTCTGTTGCTGGAATATCAATTTCACAGGCTTTTTGAGCGAAAAGAAACTGATCAATGACAGTAAGTTTAAGATATTTTTTATTATTGCGTGTAATAGTATCTTGAATAAAGCTATTTGAAAGGTTTTTATCCTGAATGAGACAATTATTGTTTTTAATGATTTTTTTGATCGATTCTTTTTGTTCATGACTATTAACAAAAGTGAAAGGGATATTTTTATCTAAAGGAATTAACAAATAGCCAGTTATATGTATAGGTTGCATTGGATAAATTTCTGTTACGTTGCTTGACAGATTCCATTCTATTTCCGGTGCTTCGAATTGAAGTTTTGTTTTTCCGATCCATGGCTCAACTGGCGGCTCAATAGGATTTTCAGCGGCTTCAGATGTAACCTGAATGATAAATGCAGGATTTGTAAACGTTTTATTTTTAGTATAAACAGAAATAGCCGGAATGATTTTTGGTCCAACCTTTACTGGTTCATACCATTGTGTAATTGAAAATACTTTTTCCCCACCATCTGCATGATCGTGATAAAAATAAGTATGTGATTTGGCCATATCGGCAATATCCGGGAATTGATAGGTCTTGTAGGCATTAAATTCTTTTTTAGCATCTTTTGAGAATGTAATAGATATGCTAAAAAAGTCATTTTTATGTAATGTCTTATTGTTGTATTTGAAAGAAATAGTTTGACTATTCGAAGAAAAATGTATAATCAGTACCATTGCGACAGTGATTATTCCCCGATATAGTGCTAATAAATCCAATTTTTAGAATGTTTTAAGGCAGTTTCCACAAAAATGATAAAAATACCCGACAAATAGTTCATTGACGGCAACCTTTCATGTAATATTCCCGTTACAATTTAAAGTTTTCAAAAACAACTAAATAGAGCTATGTTAAATTATGCAAAATTTATTCTTGAAAAGGTGAGTTTCGACCAGCAACTTTTCGAGAAGGAATTATCAAAACATTTAAGTGAGCTAATTGTAGAAGAAGTAGTAGAACTAAAGAACTGGTGCTATGAAAATTTTGGACACAAGCACGAAATAATTCTAAAACGCTGCTTTGTTTAAAACTCTTTTTTTATAAATGCTAAATTTCTCGAGAGGCCTTCAATTTTGGTTCTTTTAATAGCAGAGTCTTTAAAAAGAACATTGAACACATCTTTAGTAATTTCTTTTAAAGGCATTTGAAAGTATTTTTTGAGTTCTCCCGAAGGGGAGAACTCGTTTTGTTTAATGGGTTCTGCAAAGCGGTTCCATGGGCAAACTTCCTGGCAGATATCACAGCCAAAAGCCCAACCCTGCATCTGATCTTTAAACTCAGCCGGTATTTGTTCTTTCAGTTCAATCGTTAAGTAAGAAATGCACTTGCTCCCATTCACCTGATAAGGTTCTGTAATGGCATTTGTCGGACATGCGTCAATACAACGTGTGCATGTTCCGCAATAATCTTTTATCGGTCCGTCTGCATCCAGTTCAATATCTAAGATCAGCTCTCCGATAAAAAAATAACTACCTGTATCTTTTGTTATCAGATTACTGTGCTTGCCGATCCAGCCGAGCCCGCTCTCTTTTGCCCACACCTTATCCATAACAGGAGCAGAATCAACAAATGCTCTGCCGTGCACTTCGCCGATTGCTTCCTGAATGTATTGAAGCATTACCTTGAATTTATCTTTTAACACATAATGATAATCTTTCCCGTAGGCATACCGGGAAATTTTTGCTTCACCTTCGGAGAGTGAAGTATCTTGCGGATCGGGCGTATAATTCAGGAGTACAGAAACCACAGACTTTGCACCTTCAACCAGTTTGCGGGGATCAAGACGCTTGTCAAAATAATTTTCCATCCAAGACATACTACCATGCTGGTTGCGCTTTAACCAGGACTCCAGGCGCGGAGCTTCTTCTTCTAAAAAACGTGCGGCAGAAATGCCACAATAATCGAAGCCTGCTATTCGGGCTGCTTCTTTAACAATACGCGTGCGGTGCGCTGTTTGTAAAGAAGCCATCATTTATTCGAATAAAGTGCCGGATTGTGCAGGCGGTGTGCGCTGCAGATGTTTGTATGCAAGCGGAGTTACTTCTCTGCCGCGTGATGTACGCTTTAAATAACCTTCCTGAATCAGGAAGGGCTCGTATACTTCTTCAATTGTTTCGGCTTCTTCGCTCACAGCTGTAGCAATAGTAGAAAGTCCAACCGGACCGCCTTTGAATTTATCAATGATGGTCATTAAAATTCTGTTGTCCATTTCATCGAAGCCATTCTGGTCCACGTTCAACGCCTGCAGAGCCATGCGTGCAATTTCAAGTGTGATTGTTCCGTCGCCTTTGATCTGAGCGAAATCACGTGTACGTCTTAACAGATTGTTAGCGATACGTGGCGTACCTCTGCTTCTGCGGGCAATTTCAAAAGCGGCTGTTTCAAGTATTGGCGTATTTAGTAAATCAGAAGAACGTTGAACGATCTGCGTTAGTAATTTTGCGTCATAATATTCTAAACGGGCATTGATACCAAAACGCGCACGCAGCGGAGATGTAAGCAAACCTGCCCTTGTAGTAGCCCCGATCAGTGTAAACGGGTTTAAGCCGATTTGTATGCTGCGCGCATTCGCACCTGAATCCAGCATAATATCAATCTTATAATCTTCCATAGCAGAATATAAATATTCTTCTACCACTGAATTCAAACGGTGAATTTCGTCAATAAATAATACATCATTCGTTTGTAGATTTGTCAGTAAACCTGCCAGATCACCTGGCTTTTCAAGCACAGGGCCGGAAGTGATCTTAATATTTGAGTTTAACTCGTTTGAAATAATATTAGACAAAGTAGTTTTGCCTAAACCCGGAGGGCCATGCAGCAATACGTGGTCCAGCGGTTCGCCGCGCTGTTTGGCGGCACCTACAAATATTTTCAGATTTTCGATAATCTTGTCCTGTCCCGCAAAGTCTTCGAAAGAGAGCGGTCGCAATGCCCGTTCAATTTCCTTGTCGCCGGGAGTAAACTGTTCGTCATCTGATTTTAAATAATCTTCACGCATTAGTACAAAGATAGTCAATTGAAAGTGTAAAGTGAACAGTGTAAAGTGTAGTGATTTCTTAATTATTTAATGTGATTTCTTGATTAAAGAGAGAATACTTACACTTTTTGCACTTTACACTGTTCACTTTTCCTTAAATGAACTTCCTTTTGATTAATATTGTATTCTATTTCGAGTTTTATAAAATACGCATATGCCCCACTTGCAGAAAGAATGGTTTGATACTTGGTTTGATACGCCTTACTACCATATTTTGTATAGTAACCGGAACGAATCAGAAGCAGAAGTTTTTTTAAGCAATCTGATGCAGTATATGTCCGTTCCGAAAGGTGCCAGTATATTGGATCTGCCTTGCGGAAAGGGCAGGCATACACTATTTCTGGCTGAGAAAGGGTATACATTAACAGGTGCAGATTTATCAAGCGCAAGTATTGATTTAGCGAAATCCTATGCACCGGCAGGCGTAACGTTTCTGGTGCATGATATGCGTAAACCGGCATGGAATGAAACATTTGACTATGTCTTAAATCTGTTTACAAGCTTTGGCTATTTTGAAACAGAAGCAGAAGATCGGGCCGCATTTACAACACTTTCAAAGGCGCTTAAAAAAGGAGGTTCATTGGTGATTGATTTCATGAATGTAACACGTGCAGTTAATTTATTAAAAGAAGAAGAAATAAAAAATATTCAAGGCATTGAGTTTCACTTGAAACGTTATGTGCAGGATGGTTATATACATAAGGAAATCCGCTTTGAAGCGGACAATACACCATATTTCTTTACAGAGAAAGTAAAGGCATTAAGCCTAGAGGATTTTAAACAATTCTTTACCTTTGCCGGACTTGAACTGACCGATGTTTTTGGAAGCTACCAACTGGATGCTTACGATGGATTGGAGTCGGACCGATTGATCATGATTGCTAAAAAATAATACCATGCTGATTAATGCTATCATTTTATTTTTAGTTGCTTTTGTACCTGCAATACTTGTTTATTACACAAACGCAAAAGGCACAGAAAATTTTAAATTTATATTGTCTTTTAGCGGCGCATATTTATTTTCCATAACAGTTATACATATTTTACCTGAAGCTGTAACTTGGTCTGCAGACTTTAAAAAGGCAGGTATTTTTGTATTGATCGGATATTTTCTGCAAATGCTGATTGAATATTTTTCAACAGGCGTTGAACATGGTCATATACATTTACACGATCATGATAAGGGATCAAAAAAATATTTCATCATGCTGGCCATGTGTATACATGGCTTGCTTGAAGGATCATTGTTAATGCACCCTTCACATGTACATGCAGAAGGCGAAGCAAATACATTGCTGATTGGTTTGGTATTGCATAAGCTGCCGGAAGCTTTTGCATTGGCTGCTGTCTTAATTGGTATGATGCATACACGTATTTCAATTTTTGGCTGGCAACTTGTGTTTGCACTGGCGTCTCCAATGGGTTTATTTATCAGTGACTATTTATCAGATGAGGGTGTACTGAACACAGAAAGTATGGGCCTTGTTTTTGCGCTGCTTGCCGGAAACTTCTTATATATTTCTACAACAATATTTTTTGAATCAAATCCGCAACATAAGTTCAAAGCAAACCGCTTACTGATGTCTTTATTTGGCGCAGTGACGGCAGTTGTTATTGAATATGTATTAGGGTAAAAGATGAAGGCTATAAAGAATCTTCGCATATTTCAAACAATCAATAATCCGGACAGGATTTCAAGCGTAGATTTTTTCGGAGGAGTAAAGTATTTGCAGTAGTGTTGTTTCATTTTAAAGGCATAATGCCGTTTGGCTTTTAGGCGTAGAGATATTTTTTGATTCAAATGTACTTGCATACACTTATTCCATTCGCCTTTTTTCTGATTTTATTGGGTGTGTATTTTGTTGATTTTTCTAAAATTAAAATCATTCAGATAATATCATACTACAGTTACAACTGGTACTTGTGGCATGCAGTATTTGTACTGTTTATAAGTGATTGGCTGAGCACAAACATGGCAGGCATACTTGTATATCTGGTGATTACTTTTTGTATGGCAGTACTTACAACGATATGCATTGAAGAGCCAATACTGGAGAAAAGAAAAAAGATAATCGCACAAATATCTAATTGATCATATCAATCCGCATCTCAACTGCCTTTTATTTTTATTCCATGCATTACTTCTATTTCCGAGCCTTCGGCTAAAAAAATAGACGTTGGTTTTGTTTCCAGATACGGTACAAACGCTTCACCGAATAATTCTTTAGTACTAAAGGAAAAATTCAAATTATGCATACGGTATACTTTCCAGCATGGATGTTTTACTTCGTACGCACCTGTTTTTGTATCGGATATTTTTGTGTAACCCCAATAATGTTCGGTAATAAATTCTGCTTCGCTGTCTTTTTTGATATCTATAGGCTCAATGCCGGCTCGTACACGAATAAAATTCCAGTGATTTTTTACTTTCCATTCGTATTCAATGCGTTGTTCATTATCCAGAAAATCCCATTGATGCCGCATTGGCAGAGCTTTATAGTGCTCTCCGTAAAATGTATTTGCAACAAGTGCAATCAATGTTTTAGGTACAAGTTCTTTTATAAACACAACGCCCCGTTTCCACGAGCCGTCTTCTTTGTACTTTACATAAAAGCGAAGATTTACTTCAGGGAAGGATGTATGACCGGGAATTGTAATACCTTTGATTTTTACTTCATCAAATAAAAAACCAACAACTGAAACATAACATGTATCGTTCCATAGATCAAGTTCTGTATGAGCAGGTAAGTAAGGTTTTAATATTGCAGAATCTACAGCATAGTTTGCTAATATTAATTTCTTCCATTGTGCTGATAAAAAAGCTGAAGGCATAAGAATATGGATAAAGAGATATATGTAAAGATAAAAATAATCTGTCATATATGTGACAGCCAGTGTGCAGAGGAAAATGTATCTGAGATAACAGATCATTCTGTTTTTAGATACATCAGTTAAATCAACAGTTTATATCTCAGACAAATAAAAAAGTCCCGCTTATTCAACGGGACTTATAAAAAATTATAATCACTTGACTAAAGTGGACATCTTTAAATGGTAATATCAAGATTACCTGCAAGCAAATCCTGGTCAGTTGGCAACGGTATATTTTGTTCAGTCAATTCTTTATCCATATCAGAAACTTCAGGCAGCGGAGAAACAATCATTTTTTCTTCAGTTGTAAATGTACCGTCGCTTGTAGGTTTCGCTTTATTAGCCAGTAATGATGCAACCGAAAATTCTCTTGCACGGTATGCATATTGAGCAGCCTTTTTATATTCTTTTGCTAAATACAGTTTCTTTGCATAACGTTCGTACTGCACACCTTTACCAAAATCTCCTGTATATACTTTACCATTTTTAATAGCCATATGATTCATGCCTAACAAACGATTGGTTTTTAATAACATGTTTTTTGTTTTAAGCTGATCTGGCTGTACCGGAGATTGAGATTGTAAAATAAAAGCTACTAAAATGAATACGATAAAAGACAATGTTTTTTTCATGAGTATCAAGAGTGTATATGATTATGAAGTTAATTTTTTTTAACAACAGATGCAATTCTGCTTGTTGAATTACTGCGAAGCTGTTGATAACTTAGATGCAAGTTTTGCTATCTATACACAATGATATGTGTTGTATCGGTAGTCATTCGGCCCATTAAGCCTTTTACAGTTAATTCAGGGCAGTCACAATTGGTAAGAATTGCGGTATCTTTTTTATCACCTGTTAATTCAAATGCAACAAAACAATTGTTCCTATTGTGAATAAAATGTTTGCCATCTACAGACTTTGCATGGCTCATATAGCTGTCCAGCGTATCCTGATATTTATTTTCTATGCGTAGTGTAAACTGGGCAGTAGAATCATCCATTGAAAAAAGCTCCAGTGATTGTTCCAGGCTATCATTAGAGATGCGATAGTTATGTTTTCTATCGGAATGAGTGATATTGCTATTTGGTGAAGTTCTACAGGCAACTATTGCTATCACGCTCGTTACAAAAAACAGATATTTGATCATAGTGAAAATCCGGCCATACGGCAAAATAGTAAATAAGTCGATAAAACAATAATAATAAATGTATGTAAAAAAATCTTAAAACAATATCCGTTTTATGAAGGATTAGCAAACGTACATTGTTTTATTAAGTATCATGCAATAAAAACAATGCATCGCTGTTTATTTGTACAGATATCATTAAATTAGAAATACAAAACCGAATTTGATATGAAAACTAAAATTATAGTACTGACAATAATTACCATGTTTGCTGTTACAGCAATGTCCTTTTTGTTAAAACCTGATTACACGAAGAGTTCTGTTTCATTTAAAATAAAAAATGCAGGAATTGGCGTGAACGGCACATTTAAAACATTTGAAACAAGCATTGATTTTAACGAGGCATTTAATGGTCCGAGTTACATAAAAGCTACTATACAGGTAGAATCCATAGACACAGGCATTGAAGGCAGAGACAATCACTTGAGAAAAGAAGAATTTTTCAATATGGCTGTATATCCAACCATTACATTTGAAAGCACTAAGATCCGGAAAAATACAAACGGTAGTTTTAATGCGGATGGTAAGCTTAAAATTAAAGATGTTACAAAGGATGTGAGCATCCCATTTACATATACGGGAACTGCTGCATCTGGCGTATTTGAAGGAACATTAGAACTAAACAGACTGGATTATGGTGTAGGGGGCAAAAGTGCAACGATGAGTAACGATGTTGCAGTTACATTAAAAGTAACAACTTCGAGATGAAAATATTCTATTGGTTTGTCTTATTTGAAACCTCCACGAATCATAATTCATGGAGGTTTATTTTTTAATGAAGAAATAATTCAACATTGAATTTTTGACAACAGTATAAAACTGTGTTGATTGCCTTTATAGGTATTGTATAAAAGTATATTTTTTACAGTATTTGTAAAAGGAATTTTTATGAGTGTATGTAAAGAATTGGATTCAATTGTTTTTGCCGCGAGCCATAAAGCTATTGCGGATGTTGTAGCAAAATCACCGGTTGTATGTTTGTAATGCACAACAGGTGTTTGAGCCGGCAGTTGCGCTTCGCATGTATCATAATATACATTAAGTCTCACATCACCGTTTCTGCCTGAGAATAACAAATCAATTGTTTCGTTGTTTTTTAAATGTTCTTCTAAAAACAAAATCAGTTGCTCACGAACAATTTCTGCATTTGTAGTGTGTAGTGTTTTGACTCCTTTTATAGCAACGATAGCACCTTCTTTTGTGTTATTTGCCAGAAACATTGCAGCGCCTTCACCTGCAATAGTACCTTCTGTAGTTGATTGCAATAATGTGGTGTTAGAAATGATTTCTTTTTTAAATGCGCCTGCCAGATTTTCTATCGTATAATTGTACTCAGATATTTCATCTACACCGCCAATCAGGTATGTTCGTTCAGGATTTTCCTTTAACAATATTTCAACATCCATCAACGCATTCTCAAATGCCAGTCCGCGATGTACATGTGTAATGTTATAACCCTTATTGCCCGACATAATGCTTAGTTGTCCGGCTATGGCATTTGTTGTGCTTTGTACAAAATTTGTAGGTGTTAGTCTGCCTTCTTCAAATTCTATAATTTGGTTTAAAAATTTAATACAATCTTCTAATCCTCCGTTTGCAGTTCCGATTATAATTCCGTCAACACGACATTTTGAAATAAGTGAATTACCGGTAGCAATCCCCATTTTAACTGCTTTGCCCAAACGCCTTAAAACATTTGGCGGAATGCTGTCATAATTTGCATCAATTGCATAGAGTTTATTATTTACAGATTCTGTAATCGTTTGAATGGCTGGGTCAGTAAATGCCTGTTGTGCTGTAATACATGAAGATTGATGGATGTAGAACATAACTGTTACTTATATAACTGAGAAAATAAGTGAACTGCAATTGCCAGCAAAACCAAAAGAATTTGACATGACATGTTTTACAACATTCTGCTGATACGTTTGCATTGGCGCGAAACCAGTTTCTTTTATGGCTGTTTCAAAATTAAGCGACGGATATAATTCCTGATGTGTTAGTGACAGGATACTATATACTGCTTCTATTGCACCGGCAGCACCAAGTGTGTGCCCGGTATTTGATTTTGAAGAGGTAAATGGGGGGGGGATATTAAATAATCGTTTCATTGCAACACTTTCTACCAGATCATTATTTTCAGTACCTGTGCCGTGTGCATTAATAAAACTAATATCGGATGGTTTAAGATTTGCAATTCTCAATGCTTCAGCCATAGCTTCATAGGGTCCTTCACCGGTATCAGACAAAGATGAGGCATGGTATGCATCGTTCGTGTTTGCATAACCACTTAGTGAAGCATATATTTTTTTTCCTTTGCAATCTTCTTCTTTTTCAAGAATTAAAAAAGCTGCACCTTCTCCTAAATTCAGGCCGCTTCTGTTTTGGTCAAACGGCTTACATTTTTCAGAAGAAAGAATATGTAATGCATTAAAACCGTTGATAGTAAATTTGGCCAGACTATCCACGCCACCAACAATAGCACGCTTAGCTTTTCCTTGTTTAATCAGTCGTGCACCATACATAATGGCATTTGCAGAAGATGAACAAGCAGTGTTAATGGTATTACAAATACCTTGTATGCCATATAATTCCTGCAAATAAATCGCTACGGAAGCTAAGTCATACGAGTCTACAAACGGAGAATGATCAGAATTGCTGTTTGCATCCTTGTACAGTTCGTCTGTCAGACACATTCCGCCTACTGTATTACCATTGATGAATATTGTTTCAAAAGACGTAATATCCTTTGTATTTAAATGACTATCCTGTATTGCCTGTTCGAAGGCATATTGTGCAAGCAAGCTGGTGCGTGTAACACGTGCATCTGTTACATTTAAATGTTGTTTCAGCTGATTATTGCTTAGTTTTATTTCACCGAAAGGAAGGAGTGAGGCATATCGTGTTGAAAACAATTCAACAGAAGAAATACCACATATGCCTTTTTGCAATGCCAATCGGTTGCTTTCAGCATCATTGCCGATAGCACTGATAATACCTATGCCTGTAACAACGATTCTACTCACAAAATTATTTAGTTCTGTGTTGTTCGATATATGCAACCATCGTATTGATGTCTACCAATATTTTACGACCGTCTTTCGGGTCGGTGATTTTAATTCCGTATTCTCTGTCAAGTAATACGATTAATTCTAATGAATCGATAGAGTCTAGCCCAAGACCCTCGCCAAATAAAGGTTCATCATCCTTAATATCTTCAGGAGTTACTGAGATAAGGTTTAAAAACTTAATTATCTGTTCTTTTAATTGGTGTTTTAATTCAGCCGTTTCCATGGTGTGTTCGTTCAAATCAAATGTTTCTTTTTAAGGCCAACAAATGTTATGCCTTGTATGAGTATAATAAATGCTAAAATTGGTAAAGCTGTTGTAAGTACATCTTTTAATGAGCCACGCTCTAAGAAGAGGCCATAATACGATTCCAGGCACCAGTATAATGGTGAGAGTTTCATAATTACAGCAAAGGATTGTGGCATAGCAAAAGAGGGCACAAGTATGCCGCTAACTGCAGCTAATATTACAATAGATACTGCACCAAAGCCATTTGCCTGTTCCTGTGTCTGAGCAAATGTGCCGATGCATATAGCATAGCTGATGGCGCACCAGCCGCAAAGAAGAGAAACGATGAGCAAGCCCAGCAGGTCTTTCGGTAAATTCAGTACAGGTAAACCAATGAAAGGAAAGAGCCACATGCCGAGAGAAAAAATAACAAATACCTGTAATAATGTAACAGCTAAAAAGGTAAGCTGTTTTGAAAGCAGTGCAGTTATATAACTTGTTGGTAAGGTTTTTAAACGAACAAAGCTTCCACTTAATTTTTCTCTAACAACACTTCCGCCTAATGAAATAACAATAAAAAACATAGCAAAGATTGTCCATGCCGGTACATTATGCTGTGTGGCATTCGGAATCGTTTTGCTGCCATCTTTTGCTGCTGCAATTTCTTCAACCGGAATGTTTTTTTGAAGGACTTCCATCTGCAGATCATCCGGCATCTGTTTTTCGTTCAGTGTAAGATATAATTGTTGTACGAGTTTTTTCCCTTCTATAATCTGAATAGCACTTGATAAAGCACCATTGATAGATTGGCGAAACGATTGCTGTAATACCGGATTGTATATAAGTGTAATCGGCAACGCTGGCTCCGGTTCAGTTATTTTACTTAATATAGTATCATTTGCAATGCCAAATTGGTGAAGTGCCTTAGAAGATACCTGTGAAGATTTATTCAGAATGGCTGAAGAAAATGTTTTTGGAATAATAATAGCTACCAATGCGTCGTGTTCATGCATGATAGTATTTAATGAGGTATTTGATAATTGAGGCGAAACGTTAGTAATTTCAAACATGCCAATCTGTTTGAGTGCGTCAATAAATTCTCTGCTGATTTTTGCTGTGTCTTTGTTACACACCAGCAACGGAATTTTGTTTTCATTCACCAATTCAAATGTACTATTCTGAATGCTGGTAATAACAAGAACCAGAATAATGGGCATGATAAACATAAGCAATAAGCCTACCTTGTCACGGATAAGGAGTAATGCATCTTTTCGTATGGTTGCCCAAAGTTTAAACATATTAATCTCTGAATGCTTTTCCTGTTAATTGCAAAAACAAAGCTTCTAAATCTGACTGATGATGTGTTGTAAGTAATGTGTGAATTTGATCACACGCAAGTATTTTTCCATGATCCATCAAAGCAATTTTATTGCAAAGGCTCTCCGCTTCTGCTAGCTGGTGAGATGTATATACCAGTGTCATGCCCCTATCATTTAATCGCTTTAGATATTCTATAATAGCATGCCGGGTTTGTATGTCTACACCTACCGTTGGCTCATCCAGAAACAATATGCGGGGTTTATGTATTACACCGATAGCAAGATTTACACGGCGTTTCATGCCTCCTGAAAATGTTGCTACGGCTTTGTTCTTTACCTGAATCAAACCAAGTATATTTAGCAATTCCTCTGTGCGTTGATCAATGTCTTTTTTTGAAAGTCCGGCCCAGGCGCCAAAGAAACGCAAATTCTCCAGTGGGCTTAACTCTTCATAGAGAGAAAAATCCTGAGGCACAAAGCCAAATAATTTTCTGGTGCATGTTGCATGAATGTCTTCGCCAAATAATCGAATTGCACCTTCTTTCGGAGTTAATAATCCGGTCATCAGATTCATCAGTGTTGACTTGCCTGCTCCGTTTGGTCCGAACAGCCCAAACCGTTCGCCTTCAGAAATTGTTAAATTAAAGTTATTGAAAGCAATACCTGAATTTTCATTGTATTGAAAATTCAGATTGGTTAATTGAATAGCAGGGTTCATTATTTCTGCCATTGCACCTTACCTAATTCTTTAAAGGCCTTCTTCTCTAATTCAGAAATTTCAAGAAGATAATCTCCCATGACATTAAAATCTGCCTGAGAGGTGATCCGGCCTTTGTAGATACCAGCCGCCTGTATAGCAGCATTACGCCACAAATCACCGGATTGAGTAAATAACTTTGAAATTTCCAGTAAGCTATCGTTGTTGTGATATGCATGTGCCTGCTGTAAAAAAGCTCCGTAGATGAAACGGAAGCCTCCGCCGCCTGTTCCGATTTCTTCCTGCATACGCACAAGCTGCGCCAGATACAAACCAGCCTTCTCAACACCTAAGCTATCGCGCCAGTTTTTTATTTTATTACCTGTATACTTTATACCACTTACGCCGGCGATGGGACCTGGTATGTGAAGCATATCACGTACATTTCTTTTTACACCTGTAATGATTGCTCTTCTGATCTGATTATCAGAAACAGGTTTTGCCGCCTTAGGGAAATAGATCTGACCTTTGGGAGCCAGGGCGCCTTTGGCGAAACGTACACGTTCCAGTTCATAAGTACTTAATGTGGTAGTGGTTTCCATTACCGGATCACTTACCAGATAATTATCACCTTCTTTTCCATACACAATTAAATTGTGTGCGTTAAAATGGAATCTATATTCTTTCGGAAAATAACTCAGGAAATAAACACCAACCTGGCAGCCAACGGGCTGGCCGGATGTAAGGCAATCATCCAGAAACTGTTGTGCCTTTGCCGGCGAGGTGAATGTTTTACGCACAACATCTATGCCTAGTGAGCGCGCTGTTCTTTTAAAAATCAATCCGGGCATCGTACGGAAAGCAATTGCCGGACCGCCATTGATTTTCATTAATGGAATATATATATAAAATAAGCCCGAGCCTATGCCAAAAGCTAACGGTTCTGTCATTTTTGACACACCGACATTGCGTAACAAATTCGTTGTAACACCATTTTCGCAATGTGCTGCCTGAAGATGTTCAAATGTGCTAAGCATTTACAAAACTATTTTTAAGTTGATCTACGGTGACCTCAAACAGGTTCGCGTATTTTTGTAAAGTAGTATCTGAAAGTTTTTTAAAAACGGAAGGTTTTAAATGCCTTTTAATTGTCCATTTCCAAAAGCCTGTATAAGCGGATACAATACTTAGATCCATTACGCGTAATTCAATATAATAAGCAATCGGACTTACTTCGCCTTTCAAAACATTATTTTTTGCTGTAGCAACTTTCTTTTGAATGTCTTCCCAGGTAATTCCAAGGGCAGATGCTTTTACCTCCCAGCCACTGCTCAGTTCTGTTATATAGTTGCCGGATTCATCTACCGCATAGCAAACCTCTTTCGTAAATTTGTCCAATCCGCTTGGATCCTGAGGAATTTCATCTTTTTTCATAAAAGTAATTTTAAGTAAAAATATGCTGCTATATATTCTATGATCAGCAAACTGTCAGCATGCCATATACATATGAGAAACGGGCGCTTTCCGGAACGACTAAAAGAATTTTTTCTCCTTTTTTCAATTTTCCGCTGTTCAGTAATTCATCTATCATTAAATAGATTGAACCTGCCCCGACGTTGCCTACAGAAGTTAAGTTTGTAAACCATTTTTCTTCCGGAATAGCCATTCCGTTTTCTGTAAGTTTATCAGCAATTTTGCTTTTGAAAAATTCGCTGGACATATGTGGTAAGAAGTAGTTTATTTCATCTACCGAATGTCCGCGTTTATCAAATACTACCTTCAAATTATCAAATCCTAATTCGATGATATTTTTGCTGAGTAATTTTACGTCTTGCTTCATGCTTAAAATCGACTGAGAGACAATTTCTTCAGGAGTATAATCCATATAACCTTTTAGTGTCCCGTCTTCGAGTTTATCACTTCCCATATACATACAAGTCTCAACTTTGTTTGCATAAGATACCGCTTCAATCCAATCTATTCGTAAGCTAAGTTCGTTATCATTTGGTTTATCAGAAAGAAGGAAAGCTCCTGCACCGTCTGATAACATCCAGCGCAGAAATTCTTTTTCAAAACTGATTGATGGATTTTCTTCCAATTCAGTTAATTTTTGAACTTCGTCTTCAAAAACATCCGAGCGGAGTATTCTGGATGTACGTTCAGATCCTGCAACTACTGCTGTTGAAACATCACCTGCACGTATAGCCATATAAGCATATTTTAATGCATGCATACCTGCGCAGCAATTACCGGATGGCGATACAACGTCAATTGCATTTGATTCAGGTAACCAACCATGTACCATTACTGAATGCGATGGCATCATCTGATCAGGACTTGAAGTACCACAACTCAATAATTCTATTTTCTTTAATTCTTCTGGATTATTGAATAATTTCCGGATAGCTAAGGAAGCCATTTCTGCATTTGTATGTGTAGCCGTCCCATCTTTTTTAATGGCATAAAAACGTCTTTTAATACCATTGCTTCTAAGAACAATACGTTTCGATTTAGACGTTTTTTTATTGATATAGCCCAGATACTCCTCTATTTCATCATTCGAAATAGGTTCATTCGGAAAATAACTTGCTGTTTTTGTAATATATACTTGCTTTGCTGACATTCAACACGAGTTAATTCAATCCTTGATAATATTGTTTCTTTTTATTGATCTGTTTTTTCAAAAAAGGCTTGAAAAATATTTCATTGATAACAAGTACAATTGGTGCGACAATGAACAATGCTATCAAAAGGTAATATTTATACCCCGTTACCCAGGGCTTACGATTTTTTTTACCTCTGATCAGATTTGCCCAGATGGAAAATAGTCTGCCTGCACGTTGCTCAATAAACATTAAGTTAGCTTTTATTTCAACAGCATTTTGCAATATTAATGTATCCTGCATACCCATCCAACTTTCTTTCTTTAGAAAGCTCAAAAGCGTTGTGCCAAAAACACCGGCATTTTTTATATCTTTTTCTGCTACTCCGGGTGTTGGGAAAATATTCAGATAGCGTTCTTTTTTTCCGCTTAACATCCAATACAGAATACTTACAGCGCTTAAATGATTGTTATGTTTATCAATAAGTGCAATATTGCCTACAAGATTTGAACCAGCATCTTTTAACAACTTTTTCATTTTCTCCTGACTGTTCAGCCACATATTCCGTGCACCGATCAGTGTAACCACAGGAGTATTTTGCAAAAGCTTTTGTACTTCTGTATTTTTCAATGCAGAAGTAATTGGAATGCTTGGCGACAAAAACCAGGGCTGATAGGCTACTATGATAAGATCATAAGCCGATCTTTTAAATTCAAATGCCTGTAGTTCAACCGGAATTCCCAACACGCTTTCCGGCATGGCATCAAAAAAAAGATCTGAAGTCCATGGGAAAGAGAAATCATTTTTAAGTTTAATACGTGCTTTTTCAACATGTACACCTGCTTCAACCAGTGGAGCAGTAAAATTGTCAACGATCTCTTCGAGTTGACCGGACTGGGTGTAATAAATAACTAATACATTCTTTTCCATAAATGGGGCCGCTTATTGAAAAAGTTCAGATCTGAGATATTTCGAGTTTGAACTGTAATTGCGTATTGTTTGCTGTATGATTGGAGATAATGTTTTGAAATTTGCTACAATGATATTTTTATCTTCATTCAAATTGTTGTTATAGCCTAAAAAGCCGGGAGCATTTTCCTGAATCATAAGTCTCAGCAAACGATATTCAGTATTAGATGAAGCTTGTTTAATAGCAAGTTCAAGCTTTTGATGTCCGGATTTGAATAAAGATAATTTATCTTTAGGATTTGTTACCAGTCCTGCTTTTTTCATAAGTAAAGCTCCTTCAAAGGCATCTTTTTCGCTGAAACTGATTGACTGAATCGTTTTTAATTCAGAAGTTACAAGCGGTAAATCATTGCTTGAAAAGACTTTATAAAACTTTTCTTTATCAAAAGCATGCGTGGAATGATCGGGCGACATCCCAGCAAAAATGTTTAGAAAAAGAGATACAAACAGTGAAATAAAAGTCATACGCCAAGTATTCAATATCAAAGATAAAGAATACCAACGCGTTCTACAACTCTCTGGAGTGAAGAATGCATATAACCGCAGCGTTTTGGGGAAAATTAAAAATAAAAGAGGTTGTAGGAATCAGATAAGCCGCGATGCAACTGTAAATGATATTTGAGAATTATTTATTTTATGTATTGAAATATCTCCGTGAAGTTTATCCATAATTCTTCTGCAGATATATGGTTCGCTCGTTAAATCATATAAGAAACCAAGATCTTTGTGATAAGGTGCAAAAAATACACTTAGATATTTATCATCAATGTTTTTTGATTCAAAAGAAAGTTTAAAAGTGAAAATATTGCCTGTGATATCAAGCGCTAAATCCGGTTCGATAGAGTCATTTCGACGCAGCTTTTTATAAATAGAATATAAATTATTCATTCCTTCTGTAAGCATAGCAATATCTACCTGTGCCATAAATTGTGACTTATCTGCAATCTTTGTTTCAATTTTTGTTGTATTGTAATACTCTACAACAAAATCATACAGGTTGACCGATTTTAACTCAATAATATGTTGATTAATTCTGAACACCTGTGATGTTATGAATAATTCTTTATCGAGTTGTTGAGCGCTTTTATTTGCCAATTCTATAAGCCCTTTCAATTTTTCCGGGTCATTTTCTATAGTACTTATATTATACAAACCCATAATAGAGCGAATAGGCCCTTGTAAATTATGAGAAGATCTATAAATAAAGGTTTCCAGATTGCTTTGAGCATTTTCAATAATTTTATTTTTTGTAATAATGCGCCGGTGCATTAACATTAAATAATTTTCTTTTGCAATATTTTCCTGAATGTACGTATAGAATAAATATAAACTTGAAAATATGGCTAAGATTGCATTGATATCGCCTATTAATGCAACGTCTTTTGTAAGCTGAATGAGCTGAAATTCTTTTAAGTCGGCAAGCTGTATAACAAGAATAGATGCGCCGATATGCAAGTGATTTAAAATGAGAAAAAACCTGTTTCGATTATCTATTACCAGTAAGAGCATGACATATTCTGCTATGTAATAATAGCTCGCGTTTGAAGATGTGCCATAAAACAAATTTCCTACAAAAATGGCAGATGATATATATATAAGAAGTAATGTGCCTGAAATATTAGAAAGATGATTATTTAGCATAAATGCTAAAACCAACAAAGGTGACATTAATAAGACAACTACAGCACCATTATACACACCCAGAGAAAGAG
>FTDL01000057.1_pt1 | contig 26958 bp, 22 predicted proteins | sample 1639951 | NCBI WGS metagenome assembly FTDL01 (sample SAMEA3914869, study PRJEB12502) | metagenome | biome: forest; material: soil | place: USA | collected 2012-03-12 | depth 0.1 m
GGACCCAAAAGTAATAAAGTGTGTGTAGATGATTGTATTGATTATCGCCTCCCAAATCTGATTTTAATTAATAGTAATAATAAAAATAATCTAATGCGTCCATTCGATTACCCACAAGGTGCACCGAGAGGAGCTGATTTTGTTCGTTTCTCTGTATATAATTGCTGGGGAGCATTAGTGTACTATAAAGATACAGATCCGAATATTATGTGGGATGGTTTTGTAAACGGAACACCTATTTCTGATGGTGTATATTATTTCAGCGCAGAAGTACATTTCTACGGTCGAGTGAATAAAGCGGATGAAATAAAAACAATTAAAGGATGGGTACAATTACTGACAACAAAATAAAAAACGGGCAATCATTGGTATTGTTTGATGGTATTTGTCATTTCTGTAACAACACTGTTAATTTTATTATTAACAGAGATCCTGAAAAGAAATTTGTATTTGCACCTTTACAATCTGATTTAGCAAGAAATGCATTGGATAACTTTAGTGAAAATTCAATACGTATTGATACAATTATCCTAATTCAGCATAATAAAATATACAGACGATCAAGAGCTGCGCTTGAAATAGTAAAACAACTTAATGGCTTATGGCCCTTATGTTATATATGCATTGCAGTGCCAGGTTTTATTCGAGATTTGATTTATGATTTGATTGCTAAAAACAGATATAAGTGGTTTGGCCGGTTAGACGCTTGTTGTTTACCAACACCTGAAATGCGCGAACGATTTTTATAACAATACTGAGTATTAAGTATAAAGTACTTAGTACTCAGTACTCTATACTTAGTACTTATTCTGCTACATGCATTACCTTGCAAATGAATAAATAAAGGAATAGTTTTGTCTTCTGTTCATGTTTTTAACAACTAACAAAACACTATGAAAGCATACGTTTTCCCTGGTCAGGGGTCTCAATTTTCAGGAATGGGTAAAGACCTTTTTGAAAGCTCTGCAAAAGCAAAAGAATTATTTCTTCAGGCAAACGATATCCTTGGGTTCGATATTACAAAAGTAATGTTCTCTGGCACTGATGAAGAATTAAAACAAACGAATGTAACACAACCAGCCATATTTATACACTCTGTTATTCTTGCTAAAATAAGCGAAACCTTTGCACCGGAAATGGTTGCAGGCCATTCTTTAGGTGAGTTTTCTGCGTTAGTTGCAAATGGTACGTTATCTTATACGGATGGTTTGAAACTAGTTTCGAAGCGTGCGATGGCGATGCAGAAAGCATGCGAGCTTGTGCCTGGTACAATGGCTGCTGTACTTGCACTGGCAGATGAAAAGGTAGAAGAGATCTGTGCATCAATTAAAGATGAAGTTGTTGTTGCTGCAAATTATAACTGCCCTGGTCAGTTGGTTATTTCAGGTAGTGTAAAAGGTATTGAAAAGGCTTGTGAATTGATGAAAGCCGCGGGTGCAAAACGTGCACTGGTATTGCCTGTTGGCGGTGCTTTTCACTCTCCGTTAATGGAGCCTGCACGTATTGAGTTAGAAGACGCAATAAAAAATACATTGTTCAGCAAACCTACATGTGCGGTTTATCAAAATGTAAACGCAGCTCCGTCAACAGATGTTGAAGCAATTAAATTAAATCTTATTGCTCAGTTAACGGCACCAGTACGTTGGACTCAGTCTGTTCAAAACATGGTTAAAGATGGTGCAACTACATTTGTTGAATGTGGTCCGGGTAAAGTATTACAAGGATTGGTTAAAAAGATCGAAGCAGCAACGGAAGTAGCTAGTATCTGAAAATTCCAGATAACAAAAAACAAATTCCAAACAGAGAGAATATATCTTCTGTTTGGAATTTGTTTTTTGTTATCTGGAATTTAATAAAGCTACTTCCAACTCATCCGTGCACCTTTCCAATAATTGCTTATTCGATAAATTAAATACCGGATGTATAAAATCCGGTAATACTTCACACAATGGCGCAAGAGTAAACCGGCGCTCATGTAAAAAAGGATGTGGAATTTTTAATACAGCAGTTGCAATGATTTCATTTCCGTAATAAAGAACATCAATATCAATAATACGGCTGCCCCATTTTTCTTTTCTTTTGCGTCCCAGTTCCTGCTCAATAGACAAACAGTTTTTTAAAACATCGTGCGGCAATAATGTTGTTTCACAAACAAGTACCTGATTTAAAAAATCAGGCTGGTTCTCAACACCCCATGCTTTGGTTTCATAAAAAGAAGAGGACTGAACCAACTGACCGATCTCCGAAATTATTTTATTACAGGCCACATGCATATATTCCTGGCGATTACCCAGGTTACTGCCTAATAAGATAACAACTTTGTATAATTGCGTTTTTATCATTGCAAGCGTAAAGATACAGAAAGATGTTAATCCTTTATACAATAAAAGTATACTGTTATGCGACTCTCTTGTATAAAGATATCGAACATGAAATATCTCTTAACGAACATGTTCTAAGTAGTCTCTAGTTTTGTATATTTGATATATTAACCTGTATTTCTATGAGTTTTCTAAAACAAGTTCTAGCAGTTTTTGTTGCCTTTGTATTATTTGTTGTATTAGGCATTGTATTGGTTTTCACATTACTTTCTTCCGGTAAAGAAGAAAAATTGGCAACTTTAAATGGTTCTTCTGTATTGCGGATTACGCTGGATAATGAAATTATTGAAAGAGAATCTGATAAACTATTTGATGGCATTTTAGATCCGCGTGGTGCTTCTGCTAAGATTGGGCTCTTGCAATTAAAAGAAGCCATTAAAGAAGCGGCTAAAAATGATAAGATAAAAGGTATAATACTTGAATTAAAATTTGCAAATGCAGGTATTGCTACATGGAAAGAGTTGAGGGATGAGCTGGCAGTATTTAAAAAATCAGGAAAGTTTATAATTTCCTATGGAGAAATGTATACTGAAGCAGCATATTATCTAGCATCTGTAGCCGATGAAATTTATTTACCCGAATCAGGTATGCTGGAGTTTAATGGTATTGGCGTGAACATGCTTTACTTCAAAAATCTGTTAAGCAAGATTGGCATAAAAACGGAAGTCTTTCGTGTAGGTAAATACAAGAGCGCTATTGAACCGTTGATAAACGATCACATGAGTAACGAAGACAGAGAGCAGGTTCGTTTATATATCAATTCATTGTATAGCGTTATGCTGGAAGATATTTCTGTTGCAAGAAATATTCCTTTAGAGACATTGAAAAATATTTCAGATTCTATGCTTGTGCGCAATGCGCATGATGCCAAAAAATTTGGTTTGATCACACATGTAGCTTACCGGGATTCCATGCTTACTTCGTTAAGAAACAGATTAAAGTTAGATGCTAGTCAGGAAATTTCCTTTGTTTCTTACAAAAAAATAGGGGAGTTAAAAATAGACAAACATGCAAATACTTCTGAAGCGCATATTGCAGTGTTGTTTGCAAATGGTGAAATACAATCAGGAAGAGGCGATGGTGAAACAATCGGTTCAGAAAGTTTATGCAGTGAGTTACGTAAATTACGCGAAGATAAAAATGTAAAAGCAATTGTATTACGTGTTAACTCACCTGGAGGAAGTGCACTTGCTTCAGATGTAATCTGGAGAGAAATTGTATTAACCCGACGCGTTAAACCAGTAATCGCATCTATGGGTAATGTAGCAGCTTCCGGAGGGTACTATATTGCTATGGCATGCGATACTATTGTTGCATCACCAGCTACTGTTACAGGCTCTATTGGTGTGTTTGGCTTATTAATGAATTCTGAAGAACTGTTAAATAATAAACTTGGAATTAATACCGATCGTGAAAAAACAGGTTTGTATTCTGACATTGGTTCATTAACCCGACCGGTTACAGATGTAGAACGCATGATTATCCAGAATGAAGTAGATGCTATTTATGCAACGTTTACACGCAAAGCAGCTGAAGGCAGACATACATCTGTAGACAGCATTGAAAAATATGCTTCAGGGAGAGTATGGGCAGGGAAAGATGCCAAATCAAATAATTTAATAGATGTATTTGGTGGAATGGATGACGCCGTAAAATTAGCTGCCAAAGCTGCGAAAATGGATTCTGCTTATTCGCTGGTATACTATCCGGAACAAAAAAATCAGCAGTGGATTGAGTTTTTTGATGCACTTTCGGGTGAAGAAGAAGCTAAAATGAAAACATTCGGAGAATATTATACACACTTTAAAACGCTTCAGTCGTTACCAAAATACCAGGGTGTACAGGCGCGTATTCCATATTTTATGGAAATAAAGTAGTTGTTAAATCAATTATTATATCTTCATGCTGAATTACTTAGCTATTGAAGCTCAACGTTAGAGCATCATTAGCGTATACAAAACTCAATAATTCGTATATTTGTTGATTAGCTTATAGAAAAAGAAATGACAGAAATTCGCAATAACTGGACAAAAGAAGAGATTGCATCAATCTACAACAGCCCTATATTGGATTTAATGTATCGTGGTGCAACTGTACACCGCGAATTTCATGATCCGCAGGAAGTACAGGTATGTACACTATTGTCTATTAAAACCGGGGGCTGTCCGGAAGACTGCTCTTATTGTCCGCAGGCTGCACGTTATCACACTGGTGTGAAGGTAGAGAAACTGATGGATGTGAAAGATGTATTAAATTCTGCATTGGAAGCAAAAGAATCCGGAAGTACGCGTTTTTGTATGGGGGCTGCATGGAGAGAAGTTCGGGATAATAAAGACTTCGATAAAGTAATTGACATGGTAAAAGGTGTAAGTACAATGGGTATGGAAGTTTGCTGTACACTTGGTATGTTAACACCTGAACAGGCAAATAAATTAAAAGATGCCGGATTGTATGCATACAATCACAATCTTGATACAAGTGAAGAACATTACGACAAAGTTATTACAACAAGAACATACGATGATCGTTTGGAAACACTGGCCAATGTACGCAATGCAAAGATCTCTGTGTGTTCAGGCGGTATTATAGGTATGGGAGAAAGTCATGGTGACCGTGTAGGCATGCTGCATACATTGGCAAATATGGCCGAACATCCTGAATCAGTTCCCGTAAATGCATTAGTTCCAGTTGAAGGTACACCGTTAGAAGATCAGCCGCGGGTTTCTGTTTGGGAAATGGTTCGTATGATTGCAACAGCACGAATTATTATGCCTAAGGCAATGGTTCGTTTGTCTGCTGGTCGTGTGCGTATGAATACAGAAGAACAGGCTTTATGCTTTCTCGCAGGTGCAAACTCAATTTTTGCCGGAGATAAATTATTGACTACTCCTAATCCAGAAGTAAATGCCGATAAAGAAATGTTCCAGGTATTGAACCTAAAGCCACGTCAGTCATTCAAAAATGGCGATACCCCAAAGATCAAATTTGAACAGATTCCAAGTGCAATGGCAAAAGCATAAGCTTTTAATATATTAATTATTCAGTAAAGAGGTCTTGCCATAAACGAGATCTCTTTTGTTTTATGTCAACAGATGGCTGTTTTTGATGCATGCATATAATCAAACATATTGTAACAATATATGTTAACGCACAAGTGTAACACTTCCGTTTAAAACTTTTTCTGTATGTGTATTGTCAAAAACATTTTCGTACGTTATGGTCCACGGATAAGTGCCTATTGGCATTTGTTCGCCTTTATACATTCCATTCCACTGAATATTTTCGTCTGTTGAATTAAAAATAATTTCGCCCCATCTGTTGAAAATAGTGATTTTAAATGCAGTAAAATGCTTTCCAAAAATTTTCATAGAATCATTCAATCCATCACCATTCGGAGAAAAAGCTGTGGGTACAAATAATTCTGTTTCGCAAAATTCTGTAACGGATATTGATTCTGAATAAGAACATCCGTTAAGATCTGTTGCAGTAAGTGTATATGTTCCTTCGTTTATTACCTGAATACGTTGAGTTGTTTCGCCTGAAGGCTTCCAAAGAAATGATTGTCCCCAGTTTGCTGTAAGTGTCAGGGCATTATTATTATCAAAGCAATGTGTAATTGATGTTTCAGAAAAAAGAGGTGTTGGTTTGGGAAATACAGATAGTTGTACATCATCTGTAGCAGTACATTGATGCAGATCAGATACAACTACATGATATGTTGTGGTTGAGAGAGGCCTTACCTCTAGGGTTGCGCCTGAAATGTTTCCGGGTGTCCATATATAATTTAAGCCACCGGTTGCTGTAAGCTGAATATTTTTTCCATAACAAATTGTGGTATCTTTTCCTGCGCTAGCATTGGGAAGAGGATATACATATGGAATCCGGATCGTGTCGTTTTTCGTGCACCCGAATGTATCTGTTACTTCAACCCAATAGCTACCCGCAGTGTTTACTGATATATACTGAGATGCTGATAATGTATTATTCCAGGAATAAGACGCAAATCCATCCCCTGCATTTAATATTAATGATTGACCGAAACACAACGTTGTATCTTTACCAAGATCAACGTGTGGTAAGTCTCTTACTGTTAATGCAAGCGTAACAATACTATCGCATGAAGTTGTATTTAACGTGTCCGAATAAAAACCTGTTTGGTCATATATATGAGAGCCAACAAGTACATTGTCTCCGGCACAAATAGTTTTTGTAATGGCATTATGTATATAAGGCATAACTGTCAGATTTAATGTTATGATACTATCGCATTTCTGGGTGGCTAGTGTGTCAATATAAATCCCTGTTTGATTGTAAATATTGCTGCCTATTACGAAACTTTCACCTTCGCAGATTTTTTTTGTGATTATATTTGATTCAAGTGGAAGTACCATTATATCCAATGTTACGATGCTATCACAACCAAGTGAAGAAACCAATGTATCTGTATACAGGCCGGTTTTAGTATATACATGAGATCCTGAGGTTATACTGCTGCCCTGACAGATAATTGTTTTTAATGTATCAGGAAATCCATTTACATCTAAATTTGTAATCGTGACATCATAACAGCCTTGTATATTCTGAGTCGAATCTTTATAGATACCAGGCATGTTGTAAGTATTTGTACCGACAATAATATTTTCTCCATAACAAATACGAACATTATTTGTATCTATTTTTTTAGGAATCATTGATAAGGTTGAAATTAAAATACTGTCGCAACCGGCTGTATTTTTTAATGTATCATTGTATATACCACTTTTGTTGTAAATGTGTTTCCCTATCAGTATTGACGTGCCTGTACAAAATGAAACTGATTGAGTAAATACATCATGTAACTCCACATGATAACTGGATGTGAAATTATCCGTACAACCATTTATAGTAACTTTTTTAATTACTGTATATATACCAGTATCTGTTGGCTGCAGAGAATTTATAACTAAGGAATCTCCTGTATATAAGCTGCCATCAGGTTTTTTCCATTCGTAACTGAAAAATGCTGACGATATTGCTTTTAAAATAATTTTATTTCCTCTGCATGATGATCCGATTTTAACAATAGGAGCGAATTTAGAAGAGTCAACGGTAATCTGTCGCGCAGTACTGTTACCGCATGCATCACGAATACGAATAGTATAATCTCCATATGTGGGTAATTGAAATACATTGCTGTTTTGTAACGGAAATGTTTTTGGTCCATTACTTATTTCATATTGATAGGGAGGAACACCTTTTGAACTATCTGGTTTTATTTCGACATAGCTCGTTCCGTTACATAAGATGGATATGCTTGAATTAAATATGTCAGCAGAACTTACAGGAATGCTAATGGTATCTGTGAATGCCCAACAATCTGCAGAGCCATTACTTAAATTTCCGTTATAAGGAGAAGCATTGCCTGGAGCATTCCCATAATAAATTTGAAATATATATTTTCCTGCAGGTACTGAAATAATTGAATCTGCAGATAGTGTTCCGATGCGGGTGTATATATTCTGGTTTGTTTGTGCATCTTTAATAAAGACTGCTACAGCATTATTACTCGTTGGATTAAAGTGTAAAATATTATCTCCAACACAACCTTTTTTTATAGAATAAGAATAAGTGAAATTTGAAAGATTAGAAGATTTAATTTCAAACGTCCCGTTTATAATATTTCCACACGTATCTGAAACACGGTATGTATATGTACCGGCAGCCATATTTTTTATTGAGTATCTTGTATTAAGGCCAGCAGAAAATGTTTTTGGATAAGTAATCTGATCAGAAAAAATATACCCTGGTTTTACACTTTGTATAGATGTTGGCCCAGAAAGAATTTGTATTGTTGTAGCAGATCCAAAATTGCGCAGGTTAAAATAAGTTATAGCAGTAGAATCCAGACAACCTGCGCCAATACTTACCTGAACAGCTGCCGGAAGAATCATAGGTGATGGCCAGGTAATAACTTTTTGTATTACAGTACCACACCCATCTGTAATATTCATTTGGTAAGTACCAGGTTGTTGTTGTTTCAACATAAGGCTGCAATAATTCTGATTGCAGCTGGTCGAGTCGAGTCGTGTATTGGTAACAGGATCCGTTAATGTTAAAGATATAGGTGGCTTAAATCCTGTTTTCATGTAAGGTGCTCCAGGGCTGGATGCAGGACTTATGGTTGCTGTAAATTTTGTAGTACATGCAACTATAGATGTATTGAATTGTGCAGAATAATCAAATGGTGCAATTGTATCTCTTGTGGCACAAATTTCATATCCACAATTATCTTTAATACATCCATATAAATAATCTCCATAAGTAAGACCGGAAATGCTACTTGATATAGAGTAAATGCCGGGTACATATCGTATTGTATCTACAGGTGTCGGATATACAGTTTTTACAGAAATACCATTTGCAGTATAGAGCGTAAGTGTCAATGGATTTTTTGCACGGTTCTTTAAAAGTTTTATTTGCATTGTAAATATCATTTCATTGCATCCCGATTTGTAAATGACAGGAACGCCATCTGTAGCGTGTGCCAAATCGCTACCTCCATTAGTAAGTTGTATAACGCGGGTTTGATAGTTTCCGCATGCATCTGTCATTTTAATACTGTAGCTTCCTGCAGCTAGATTATTAAATACATCGCTTGATTGTATTATAGACATTGTTGATGAAGTTAATTCCCAGGTAAAAGGCTGGCTTCCTTTACCCGTAGCTGGCTGTCCGCTAATTTGCCCGTCAGATACACCGGTACACGAAGGATTTTTTGCTACCGGTGTTAGGTCAGGCAATTGATAATTACCTGTTATTGTGAATGGTTGATCTATATATTCAAAATCTGCATCATATATACGAAGCATATACGTACCCGGAAATAAAGAAGAAAATTTTGGATTATTTTGAATTGGAGTAATTGTAGGACCTGTTATAATTTCATATAAGAGTGTAGAATTTGGCTTTGTACTCTCAGCAGAAAGAGTTACAGTTCCATTATTTTCACATGTACTTGCAGTTGTTGTTATTGAATCAACAATAATTTCTGCATTAGAAATATTATTGATAGATAAAATAATAAAAAAAAAGAACGATTTATTTAATGCATGTTTGAATGACGATATGCGCACACATACTTTTCCTGATTTCACCCATACATGTTTGAATTTTCTTTCATAATAGTTAAGTAAAGAATGTATGCTGTTATCCATAAATAAATTTTAGAATGAATTACATACATCACGTAAATCCCTCCAAGAGTTTTTTTAACGCAAATAGTTTTTATTTAATACCCTTGAATGATTTGAGTTTAATCAACATAAACTTCATTGTTGTGCGAATGCCTGCTTTTGTGATGTATACGACGATTGAGCTTACTATAAATATAATATAATCTGCGAAAAAAGAAAGTTGAACAGTGTAACACAACTAATCAGATAAAAAAAATGTCTCCTAAAAATTCAATATGGTCTGCTTGATTTAGTTGGAGATATCATTGGTAGGCACTATTGTTATTTTTAATAAATATGTACAGACATCATTCATTTAGATAATATCTGTACATATTTATTTGGTTGCTTTTTATATATTTTTATTCTGAAAAAAATAATTCATTAAAAAATACAACTCTCGGTTACATGTAAAATGTTTTTAATAAACCTGAGTGTTAGTATTAATTCAATCTAGTACAGACTTCAGAGTGATATGATTATGATGTAAAATAAATCCCTCTAATGGTTTCCTTGATAATTTAATCGGATCATCATTCTTTCAAGAATTTCTGTTATGAGTAATATTAATTCAAGGGTCGAATTGAAATAAATAAGTATTATCACTGCATCTTTAAAACAAACCCAGTTGTCCTTTATTACTTCGCACAAATAAGTCTGTACGAAGCTTTGGATACACTCTTCCAGACAGATATTTTTTCTTTGATATATAAAATAAGTCACGGATGATTGTTGCAATATTTCCTTCTCCACGCATACGTGTCATATATCTGCTGTCGTTAAGTGTTCCTCCATGGCAGTCTTTGATTTGATTTAGCACTTTATCTGCCCGGTCAGGATAAGCTTTTCTGATCCAGTCTTCAAACACAACGCCAATGGCGCCGTTCAAACGTACAATGGTATATGCTGCAGAAGATGCACCTGCGTCTGCAATATGTTTCATAATCTGTGGAATTTCATGATGATTAATGCCAGGTATAATAGGTGCAATCATTACATTTACCGGGATATTTTCTTTAGCTAAAGCTTCAACAGTTTTTAAACGTTGAGAAATAGCAGATGCACGGGGTTCTAATTTTTGCCTGATTTCATCGCGGGAAGAAGTAATGGATATGCTTACATGCACAAGCTGTTGTTCAGCAAGCTCTTTTAGAATATCAATGTCACGGGTAATGAGATGATTTTTTGTAATCATACTTACCGGATGCTTATATCGTGCAATTACCTGCAACATACTCCGTGTGAGTTCTAGTTTGCGTTCAATCGGTTGATAACAATCAGTATTGCCTGAAAACATAAGCGGTAAAACTTCCCAGTTTGGTTTTTCGAATGTTTTAGCCAATACACTTGCTGCATTCCGCTTCACAATAATTTTTTTTTCAAAATCAATGCCGGCATTATATCCCCAGTATTCATGGCTGTTACGTGCGTAGCAATAAATACAACCATGCTCACAACCTTGATATGGATTCATAGAATAAGCAAGGCCGATATCAGGGCTATCTACTTTGTTAATTATTTGTTTTGCATTTTCATACAAATATTGAGTAGGTGTATTGATGTCAGTATATTCATCAATACCTTCTACATGTTCCTGAACAATTTCCTGTGCATGGAATCTGCTTTTGGCCTGCATCTGTGCACCGCGGCCTTTAATAAAATCACGGTTTTCTTCCATAGGGATGAATAGGAGAAGAGATTATAATTTGACTAGGAGACTATTTAATCCTTAAATTACTAAAAATAATAGTAATTACTAAATTATTTAGAAATATTTTTTAGATGCTGAAATCCATTTTGGAGTAGCTACCAAAACATAAACAGACAAACATAAAAATGGCAAAAACAGAAAAATGAACATTAGATGATATGTCCACATCAGCCAGATACACACTAGAATAATTGAAATGCTAACCAAATAAGTAATTATAGGTGCTACGAAAAGAAGCACTTTCGCCGGTTTAAAATAAACAGAATGCTGAAAAAGTTCTTTTTTTCTCAAAAACTCCTGATGGGCAATTGCTTCTTCTTCTCTAATTTTTCTGCGCTCAATCTCTTTCCATTGTTCATATGTCAGCATATGTTCCGAATTTGAGATCAACGCCATATCATATACATGGCGTTTGTTCGGATCAATTAGTGTTTCATATGCCTGTGTAAGAATTAAAAAATGCATATGTGAATTGGAATGCATATTCATGTCCGGATGATAAATTTTTGCTTTAGCACGATATGCTTTACGAATCTGCTGTACAGTAGCAGTTCGTGGTATTTCTAGCAGATCATAGTAATTGCTGGCAGACATAGAATGGTTGTTTCAGATGCAAGTAAAGCAACTTGAACCAAATTCCAAATAAAGAAAGTATATAGTTTAGAGTATATTCGTCTCTTGGATATAAGTATTTTAGATTTGATATTTCATATTTAAATTCAAGATACAAATTCAATTTCTATCTTGAATTTGGAATTTAAAACGTAAACCTCATCTGCCACGTGCCGGTATAAATACTTTTAGTGGAAAAAATTGTAGCATCACTACCAGCACTGAGCATTGGTTTTGTTAATCCTATTTTGAACCACACATCCATATTGTTGAATAAATTATATTTAAGAATTACAAACGGATGCATTGCCTTACCTGTATAAGCTGGTATTGAAAAGCTATACGGAACATCGGGTTCATACGCATACTGTCTTGCATTATAATCATCTACATCATACCACATCCAGCGAAGTGTAACCTGATACTTTCGTTGTTTGTAGATAATATCCTGCGCGAATAAATTTCCTGTTGTAGTGATTCCGTTGGTTTGATAATTCCCCCATTGTATACGTGTACGAAGTGTCAGAAGTATTGATACTTTGTGCTCAAAATATACGATAGAAGATTGGCGTGTTGCAGGCAACGTAAGATCTGTATTTGTTATATCCCAAGATTTTTGCTCATATCGGTATTGAAAATACATACTTGTTTTTTTTGTCGGTTTGTATTCAATTTTTATAAAACATTCTTCACCTGAACTTGGCACATGCACCCGATACCGCAACCAGGGGAAAACAAATACATCTGCATAGGCATGAATGCTCCATTCTTTTTTAGGCCGGATTTTGAAACCTATATATAAACCTTTCTCATTTGACACAGCACTGGATTCTCCAAAAGCCTGTGCATACGGACTTACATAATCTTTGCTGTAATTTCTGTAAAGGAAAGAAATATCAGCTTTACGATGCAATGCAAGCATGACACCTGCCAGCAACGCTTTACCGCCAGCTGCTGTTATTGCGCCTTCGCTGAATAATATCATATTCTGATAGTGGCACTGCATATCAATACTTGAACCTGTAAATGTTTTTCCGTGGTTATAATATTGATTGTAATATGTTTGTACAGGTTCAATATCAACAGAAGTTGTGCGATAGATACAGGTATGGCCGATTGAAAAATGTCTGTTTTCGAAACGTGTATGATAACCTATTAATTGCACAAGTATTGTTTTTCTTTTGGCAATTTCAGTGGCTGTGCGATGATATCCGGTTTCTGAAATGGATTGGACAAACGGGCTGTTATCAAGTGTATCAATACCACCGTCTTCCTTTGTTCTAGAATAAAAAACCGTTGCTGCAATCTGTTTTGTAAATTGATAGGTAGAGCTGATACCGAATAAACGTCCGTATTCTGTAGTGCTGCTAACAGGTATAATGCCGCGGCCAGTTTTACGTAATGTAGTAATTGTTTCAGAACCTTTTCCTGCGTAAAATCCTGCTCCCATTAAAACTCCCTGACCAAATTGCAAACGTTGTGTACCAAGCGTAATATGTTTCCACTTTTTTGATGGCATGTAATGCAGATATGTATTTATATTATCAAAGACGTAATAGTTTTCAGCATAATTCCATTTGATCTGTTCGCCGGCATCTTTTTCGAGACTTAATCCGAAGCGCATTTTATTTGGTATTGAAGTCTGAAACCGGATTGACACTTTATCGCCGGTTCCCATCCAGTTGGCAGGTATATTGGGTGGCGCAACACCATAGCGTACCAGAAGCATACTTTGCTCTTTGCCAACAATATTCCGGAGAATATTTTTATCCGTATAATTTTCCTGAACAGTAAGACAGGTTTTCATCCAAAGAAACGTTTGCTCGTTCATGGAAGGCAGTGTCTGCAATTCGTGTAAATTAATTAACGGTCCGTATGTTTCTTTATATGCTAAAATTTCTTTTATCTGAACTTCTTTCAGGAAACCGAGGCTTAGCAGCAGTGACTCATCAGCTTTATTAATATCAAATGGATTTTTTGACAGCATAATTAAGTTTTCAGCTGCTTCAGAATTGTTTTCGATCACATCTTCATTAGCAGTTAAATTTTCAATCATTCCGGATTCTTCTATTGTATTTTGTGCAGATGAATAAAAAACAAAAAGATAAAAAAGGATGCAGGAAAAGTATTTCATTATTATTTTTTTCGAATAAAAACAGAAACTGATAATTGATGGCGACAACCCAATGGATATTGCCAGGCCAGGCTATAATCTATAGAAAGTCGTTTGTTTGAAAAGCCGACACCACCATTTAAACGCAACGGTTTTGATTGAAAACCTGTGCGTACATAAAAAAACGAATGAATTTTATACTCTAACCCGGAATGAAGATTAAGATTTGTATTGCTCTGTTTGGCAAGGTCGGCATAGAATAAAACTTGCTTCGAAATTTTATATAATAAGCCACCTTGTATGTGTAATGGAAATGTTTGCTGCGTGTTTTGTGTATTGGTTACATTGCCAATATGTAATCCAAACTGGACCGCTTTATTTAATGACATGGTGCCACCAATATTCAATACCGGATAGATGGCACGGAACGTTTCTCCGGCAACACGCTGCAATACCAAAAAACTTACACTCATGTTATAAGGACCTATTGCGTGCGCCGCATGTATTCCGATTTGTTGATCGTTGAACCATTCATATCCTAGTTTGTGAAACGTTAATCCTGCTACAACTTTCTTTTTTACAGGTATAAGTATTCCTGCTGAAAAGCTTTTAATATCCTGTATTCCGTATAATTGCTCATCGCTAAGCAAAACCGTAGCAACCTTTGTATGAGCTGTTCCCGCAGGATTGTTTAAAAGCGACCAGACATTTGTATCTGCCACGCAAGCGTTACCAAGTGATCGTGTACGTGCTCCTACATTAAAATCTTGTGCATAGATTTTCTGCACAAAAAATGCCAGCAAAAAAGCAGCTGACAAAGTAAAAATTCTCATAGCTGTTTGAAAAATGGTCTCAAAGAAAGCTATTTTTATTCAGGTAAAAATACACACCATGCATTTTTTAGCAAATGTTAAGATTGAGTTATCATGTAATGATTCGTTATGTGTTAAAATAAATAACCGATTGTGCAGTTGTTACAGTATCTGTTTTAAATGTGAGAAGTCATGTATACTACTCAAGTTTTAAGGGAGCTAAAGGAAAGATTGTTAACCATACAAATTCTCACAAGCTTGGTTTGTTTATCATCTATTTTTTGTATTTTACTAAGCAATAACCCGATCAAACCGTATCTGATATGCAACGATATTTAAGTTCATTTCTATTTATTCTTTTTTCAATTTATTCACATGCACAGATTAGCAAAGAATACTACGAAAACACCAAAGTAATAAAAGCTGAAGGTAACCTTGTAAACGGGAAACGCGATGGTTTATGGAAAACATATTATTCTTCCGGCAAAATACAGTCTGAAGAAAATTACAGCAATAATGTATTTAACGGAACTGTTTTAAACTATCACATCAACGGTAAAATTGCCTTGCAGGGTAATTATGTTGCTGGTAAAGAAGAAGGAGACTGGAAAGAATTTTATAATAATGGACAACAATCTGTGCAGGCTACTTTTGCAACCGGCAAACGCAATGGCGCTTACAAAGAATTTTATGCAAATGGAAAAATATCTATTGATGGTGCTTATAAACTTGACGCAAAAGATGGCGCATGGAAAGAATATTATCCGGATGGGCAAATAAAAATAGATGGTGCATACGAGCAAGGCTTGCGTAAAGGCGAATGGAAAGAATATTATGCGAATGGCACTTTATATCATAAGGCGCTTTATACAAATGGGAAAATTGAAGGTCCGGTAATCTGGAATTATCAGAATGGAAAAATTAAAATAAGTGGTCAATACGTACATGGCAACATGGATGGCGAATGGAAAGAATATGCTGCTACAGGTAAAATCAGTGCTGTTTCTCATTATGCAGATAGTCTGGAAGAAGGCTTATTTGAAGATTATAATGCAGCAGGAGTTAAATTGTTCTCAGGTAATTATAAACAGGGAAAACCAAATGGTACGTGGACATATTTTTATGATAATGCGGCAGGCTCAAAAAAAGGAGTAGAAGAATGGAGTATGGGCAAACTGCTTGCAACACCAGAATTTTATTCAGAAGCAGGGGTAGCACTTGATCCTGGAACGTTGAAGGACGGAACTGGTACCCGTAAAATATATGACGAAAAGGGGGGCATTTTGATGGACATTCCTTTTGAAAATGGTGTTGAGAATGGATTGGCAACAAGTTATTACGACAATGGTTTTATAAAGGCAGAATTGTTTTATGTGAATGGTGTACAGGAAGCAATCATGCGTGAATACTATCCTACAGGAACACTGGCTGCTATTACTACATATGAAAACGGCATTGAAACAGGGGTATTCAAACAGTTTACGAAAGACGGAACTGTATCTGTATATGGTTTTTATGACAAAGGTCTTGAAGACAGTTTGTGGCTGGAGTTTCATGCAAATGGAAAAGTATTTAGTGAAGGGTATTATGTGAACGGTTTAAAAGAAGGTGAATGGCTGGAGCATTATGATAACGATTCGTTAGCATCGAAAGGATCATATAAGAATGGTAAACCAAACGGGTTATGGGTTGATTACTATCCAACAGGAAAGAAAACATCTGAAGGGTATTATGTAGATGGTATGAAAGAAGGTTTATGGAAAAGTTATCATGAGAATGGTAAAGTATCTATGGAAGGAAATTTTGTGCAAGGTTATGAAGATGGGGCCTGGAAGATCTACTATGAAACCGGTCGTTTAAATGAAGAAGGATCGTTTATCATGGGTAAGGAAACTGGTTTGTGGAAAGAATATCATGCCAATGGTAAGCTGGCTTCTGAAGGCTCTTATATAGATGGTTTGGAAGAAGGAAAATGGAAAAACTACTGGAACAATAGTTTACTAATGTCTGAAGAAACATACGAACATGGAAAGTTGATGTCGATTAGTGACATTACTTCAATGACGGGTACAAAATTGAATAAAGGAACATTTAAAGACGGCAATGGAATTTTAAAAAGTTATCATTCAAATGGGAAGGTTTCTGCAGAAGGTAATTTTAAGAATGGATTACAGGACGGCAAATGGAAGTATTATCATAGCAACGGTTACTTGTCAGGCGACGGTGAATATGTGGAAGGATTGCGCCAGGGACACTGGCGTTTTTATACAGATGCCGGTTTGCTTGAGGCAGAAGGTGAATATACAGATGATGAATTAACAGGCATCTGGAAATATTACGAACAAGGAAAACTTGTTCGTATACAAAACACAGATATTGACGAAGACGACGAAGAATAATGAAACAACTATTCTGTATTATTTTTATTTGTAAGCTCAGCGCATCTTTTGCCCAGAGTAATGATACCGTTACAGAACATTATGCAAACGGGAAAATTAAGTCTAAAGGAATTGTAACGAATAATGCACGCGAAGGGGAATGGGTATTTTATTATCCGCATGGTACTTTATCCGCACGCGAACAATATCAAAACGATGTATTAAACGGTACTGCTTTGTATTATGATACATTGAATCATCTGGTAGGAAAAGAACAATGGAAACAGGGTATAGAGCAGGATAGTGCATGGTATTATTACAGTAACGGACAGTTAAAACGTGCAGGCTTGTATTATTATGGTATGTATAAAGGAATCTGGCATAGTTATCATGAGAATGGAAAATTAAAGTCAGTGGGCAACTATGTGAATGGTATGCCAAACGGAGAATGGAAATTTTATTCTTCGCAAGGCTTACCGGAAGAAATTTATACATATGTAAATGGCTTGCGCGAAGGACCAGCGACTGTCTATACGAAGAAAGGAGTCTTAGAAGCGACTGGTATTATGGAAAAAGATCTGCCTGTAGGAGCATGGAAGTATTATGATAAAAAAGGTAAGGTGAAGAAGGTGGTGCAGTATTGAATTATCGCTTAAGAATAATGATTGTACTAAAACGTTGTCGGGATTTTAAATCCCGACAACGTTTTCTTTATGAATGCTGCCAACCCGTATTCTTTACTTAATCGTGGCAGTATGTGTTTGTCCGAAAATATATGTTTTGGGTTTGAACAAATAAGGAAGTACGCCAACAGCAAGCATACCAGCACCTATACCAAGGTATTCTGCAGAAGAACCATTATCGCCGGCTAAAGCGCTTGAACTTGCCATTGTATACGCACCACCGAATATGAAAAGTGCGCCTACACCTTTTGTTATACTGTGGAATGTAGTGGATTTTTTAATCGCATGAATTTCTGCCAGTGTCAATTCTCTGATAGGTTTGCCTTCATCTTCATCAAGATTAGGCAAGTAAAGCACAATCGTTGTGGCTGTAATATTCTGAATTTTTGCTTTTTCAAAATCCGTATCTGCTACACCCTTGTAATGAATGGTCTTCCCAATCGCAAACGTTTTTATTTTATCGTTTTTGATACTCTTCAATTCCAGCTTCTGTTGTGCAGATGCATTCAAGCAGCTAATGCTTAAAAGCAGTATAAAAAGTACTGTTAGTTTTTTCATAGGTTTTAAAAGTATAAAGTACTTAGTACAGAGTACTCAGTACTAATTGTCTAATTATTTTATTTGTCGTTTCCTTATGTATGACCAGTAATAATACTATTAAATTAAGTAATGAGTATCAATATTGCCACCTTTGTACTACAATACTCTGACATAGTACTTCGGCAAAATTAAGCTGTTTCGTGCAATTGTTTCAGATAAATACTTTTATAAATACCTTCGTGCTGAATCAATGCATCGTGCGAACCGCTTTCTGCGATTGCACCATCCTCTAAAACGATAATTTTGTCGGCAAGTTTCACAGACGATACTCTGTGTGAAATAATAATGGTGCTTCTATCTCCCAGAACATCTTTCAGATTTGTAAGGATCGTATCTTCTGTTTTGGTATCTACAGCCGACAGGCAATCGTCCAGTATAAACAGACGCGGATTACGGATGAATGCACGTGCCAGAGATAAACGTTGTTTTTGACCGCCTGATAATGTAATACCGCGTTCTCCTAAAATTGTATCAAGCCCCATCGGAAACTGTTGAATGGATGTATAGAGATCAGAGAATTTTGCAGCTTCAATAATTTGTTCTTCGGTTACATTATCAAAACCGAAGGCAATATTGTTTCTGATTGTATCTGAAAATAGGAAAACATCCTGTGGCACAAAACCAATCTGGCTTCTTAAAAACTGCAAATTATAATCTTTAATATTTATACCATCAATGCTGATGTCTCCGCCTGTTGTATCATACAATCTGCAAAGCAATGAAGCAATGGTTGTTTTACCTGAACCTGTGTTACCAATAACAGCAAGTGTTTGGCCTGGTTCAACCGTAAAGTTTATATGTTTTGTTGCTTCAATTCCCGTATCTGGATAGATGAAAGAAACATTTCTGAATTCGATTGCACCTTGTATGGATGAATGAATTTCTTTACCAGGTTGCAACGTATTTTTTTCTTTCAAAAACTGATTGATACGAACCTGCGAAACCTCTGCGCGCTTTATCATTACAGTGATCCAACCAAGCGATGTTACCGGCCAGGCAAGTCTGTTCAGATAAAAGATAAACTCTGCAATATTACCCGTACTTACACTATGGTTTTCAATTACGTTTTTACCACCGATCCAAACAATAAAAATGCTGGATGCCCCAATCAAAAATACCATTATCGGAAAAAACAATGCATTAATCTGTGCTAAACGAATGGATTTTTGTTTGTATGAATCACTTTGTACATCAAACTGTGTAGTCATGGATTGCTCTCTTCCGAATGATTTTACAACACGGATACCAGAGAACGTTTCCTGTACAAGAGATGATAGACTTGACATGCTGCGCTGTATTTCCTCCGAATGTTTGGTAATAATATTCTGTACGGTGTAAATACTGATCACCAGAAAAGGTAATGGTATCAATGTATATAATGTTAATTCCAAATTAACAGAAATCATAATAGGCACTGTTACAATGAATATAGCAAATAGGTTTAATCCATACATAATAGCCGGACCCAGATAATTCCGTACCTGATTCACATCTTCAGAAATACGATTCATGATATCACCTGTATTGTTGCGTTTGTAAAAACTTACTGGTAATTGCTGGTAATGATTGTAGATTTCGTTTTTCAGGTCATACTCAATACGACGTGAAGTGCCAATAATAATTTGTCGCTGAAAATATAAAAACACGCCGCTCAATACAGTTAATCCTAAGATCTGAAGTACCAGATATGTTACCTGTTTAGCGAATTCGGTTTGTAAAGCATCCTTCTCCGCACCTGAAGCATTTTTTAACATGGGCAATGCATCTTCTAAATAATTAATGGTTTCCCGGATCACAGGACCCTGATAGCTGCCAAAGAAGTTATTCAGAAATACAAAAGCAATCCCGGCAAGCAGATAATATTTGTATTGTAAAAGATATTTATTTAAATGACTTAATGCCCAGTTCTTCACAATAATGTATGTTTCAATTAAATAATAGATTGGAATCTTTTCGTAAAAAGACTACCTTTGTAATTCATCACAAAGTAAGAAATTTCTGTTTCTTTGTTTCAACAAACAATTATACTTGTATAATAATTCACAGAAATTGCTCTGTAAAACAAAATGTTCTTTATAAGATATGCTTAATAGAAGAATTCTCCGGATTAAGGTAATGCAATCATTATATGCATTATACCAAACGAAAGTTTCAAATTACCATTTAGGTTTAGATGAAATAGGGGAGGTTTTTGCACCCGATCTGATGTCACCAGATGTTCAGGATATTCCAGCACTTGATCTTAAAAAGAAAACAGCACATAACTTGTACGAATCATTTTTTGAAAAGAACGATACAAGCTACTTAGAACAGACCCCTGATATACGTAAGGCCGTTACAGAAGCAATCAATCATTATCATAACGCGCACAACAGAGATGTAACACATTTTAAAAATATGTTGCAGGAAGATGTGGCACGTGTTGAAACTATGTATAAGCTGGTATTATTCAGCGCTACACGCTTGATGGCTATTGCTAAGGCAGATGCTACAGAGGGAATCCACACAGTGGTAAAAAGCGAAGTACCTGAATATTTTTATAAGCTAAAAAATAACCCTGTTTTATTGCTGATTGAAAAAAATAAATCGCTCCGCAATTTTGTAGAAAAGCATAAGCTGAATCCGCCGGTTGACTTATTGAAAACCGTTTACAAGAAAAAAATAAAGCAGGATCCTTTGTACATCGAATACCAGAAGTATCCGGAATCTTCTTTTGAAAAAGATAAAGAAATTGTATTGCATTTAGTGAAAACATATTTGTTCAAAAACGAACAACTCGATGCGTATTGGGAAGACCTGGATTATAACTGGAACGAGAACGATGAAGCGATCAGAAGTCTTACACTAAAGGCAATAAAAGGCATTACAGAAACTACAGACGAAACATATGAGTTGCCTTCATTATCTCCGAACTGGGAAGATGATAAAGAGTTTATGCTTGAATTATACAAAGCATCTACTGATTTTGATGATGCTGCAGAAAAGCTAATCACAGATAAAGTTCAGAACTGGGATATTGAACGTTTGGCATTTACCGATCGCATTATCCTGAAAATGGCACTTACAGAAATGGTGAAATTCACGAACATTCCTGTAAAAGTTACCATTAATGAGTATATTGAATTATCTAAATCGTACAGTACACCTAAAAGTAAGCAGTTTGTAAATGGTTTGTTAGATACCATTTCAATTGATCTGCAGAAAAGTGGTATGATTAAGAAAAGCGGTCGCGGTTTAATGGACAATAAATAGTTACTAGGTATTAGTTTCTAGTTACTAGAACTAGGGTCAATAACTATTTATTTAGTTCGTCTAGAAACTAACAACTGGTAACTAGCAACTATTTAATATGCAAAAAGACAATTCATCTAATTTACTCACCGGTCTTCTGATTGGTGCAGCAGCAGGGGCTTTGTTGGGTGTATTATTTGCACCAGATAAAGGTTCGAATACAAGAGCACGTTTGAAATTTAAACTTGCCGCTTACAAAGAACAATTGATGGAGCTGCTAGCTGAATTTGAAAGTAAAAAGGAGGCTTTTACGAATTCTGCTGAAGTGCAAGACGTGAAGACAGATGCTGAGCAACTAGTAGCTGAGATTGAAGAACTAATTAAAAAAATACAATCAGGAAAAGCCTGAAATGAAAACACATATATTTCTATATCCCGGAGACGGCATAGGCCCGGAGCTATTTGATTCGCTTCGGGCTTTTTTTGAGTTATTTGATGAAATCATCGAGTTTCATTATCTGGCATCTTTTCAGGATTTATCATCACTAAACAATCCATACTACGTTTTATGTGGGCCTTTTGCTTCTGAACAGGAGCAGACAGAAGCATTTGCACCATTAAAGCCACAATATGCGCATACGCTTATTCCGCACAATAAACCCGGTTATACAAGTATTTTAGCTATACCGCTGCAACAAAGACAAGCGACAGGTGCACTCAAAGATTTATCTGTTGTGGCAGCATGTTTTGATCCTGCTCAAAAAGTAGTAATGATACAGCAATATCAGGAGCAGCCCCAGGTGTGGGAAGATGCTATGAAAGCCTGGACCAAGCTTGCATTTTCCAATCATACCTGGAAGTTTGAAGATGCCAATGTACTTTCGTTTATAAAACACGGACAATACGTAAAGACGAATCAGGTAGTAAGCTCTATAGAAGGGGCAAATGTGATAAAAGCGTTATATGCATCTATCCATCAATCTTTACAGCGTTCATATACTTTTATTCAAGTAGAAGATGGTTTCATCGCTATGCCGATGCATGGACATGCTCCCGATATCACAGGCATGGGAATTGCGAATCCTTTTGCATTGTTACTTTCTTTTTGTCGATTGCTTTCTGTAGCAGGGTTTGAAGAATTAGGGCAACATGTTGAAAATCAAATTGAAACTATGTTTTATGAGAATAGGGATCAAACAACACCTGATCAGGGCGGTGTGCTTAATACGGAAAAATATATGGCTATGACGGTAGAATGTATAAATTTGCAGTAAGAATGATATCTATTTAATTTTAACTAATTTCATTTAATTAAAAAATAACAGAGAACATATGAAGCGTATAATCATTTATGCATTTTTACTTTCTTTCGCTGTTTTAACAGTAGCTTGTGAAGAGAAAAAAAACGAAGAATCTGCCATTACACAAGATTCATCTGCAATAGTACCATTGAAAACAACTACTCTTGCTTTTATTGAACCAGAGCATGTATTTGGTGATGTAAAAGAAGGAGATACTGCCAAACATGAATTTGTTTTTAAGAATACAGGAACAGAACCTTTATATGTAAGGGATGCAAAAGCATCATGCGGCTGCACAACACCTGAATGGACAAAAGATACAATTGCTCCGGGAGCAGAAGGAAAAATTCTTGTACAATTTAACAGCAAAGGCCGTCCGGGTGATTTTACAAAAACAGTTACAGTTCTTGCAAACACAGAACCTGAAGCTACTGTCATAACGATTAAAGGTCATGTAATTGGCGAACTTAGCGGACCTTTTCTTAAAGACGCACATTAATTCAATCTGAAATTTAAAAATCTAAACTAAATACAATAACTAATGTCAAACGTTCAATTAATTCTATTACAAGCTTCTGGTGCCGGAAGCTACATGCAATTTGGTTTTATTGCTTTAATGATTGGTGTATTCTATTTCTTCATGATTCGCCCGCAGCAAAAGAAAGCAAAAGAACAGGAAACTTTCCGTGCAGGATTAAAACCTGGTGATAAAGTACAAACAATTGGTGGTTTACATGGCACAATTGCCAGTGTTGAAAGCGACGGAACAGTAATCATATTTGTTGACCGTATTCGTATGAAATTTGAAAAAAGTGCTATTCAAGGCTTATCTACTAAGGCTGAGTAATATTTTTATAAGAGCCTCCATTGATGATCATTTAATTAATAATCTCAATGGAGGTTTACTGATTTTGTCTCTTAACTGCATAAGATTTTGAAAGCTATATTGAGATTATTTAAACGAAAATACGATTGGAAGGTAATGTTTATCTGCTTAATGGCGACAATACTTTTCTGGTTGTTAAATTCAATGAGTAGAGATCATTTGGCTGATGTTACCTATCCAGTAGTTTTTAAATACAATAATCAGGAACTGATGAATAACAGTAATGCAAGGCAACGGGTAGCCTTTCATGCGTATGGACAGGGCTGGGATTTATTGAAACTGAAACTAAACTGGTTTGTAGAACCAATTGAAATTAATATTCAGAATAAAAAGAAGTTCAAATACATCCGTTCTTCGGAATTAAAACCTTATCTGGAAGATAAGCTTCCCGAATTAGAGGTTCGTTATTTTTTGTCTGATACACTTTACACAAATTTGGATAAGGTTAAAAAAGTTAAGATGAAAATTTATCTTGACCGGGAAAAAATTGCTTTAGCAGACGATTATAAAATAGATGGGAATATTATTATCAGCCCTGAATTTGTGATGGCTACAGGACCATCTTCAATACTGGATTCAATACCGCATAAGATATTGATTGATCTTCCGGATGATAATATTTCTGAAGCATATAAAGAGGAAATTAAAATACCCAAACCAGTTGTAAATTCTGTTGAATACAATACCAATAAAGTAGAAGTATCTTTTAAGGTTACTAAATACAAACGTCCCTTTACAGAATAATTCCATATGCTTAAAGTAGGTATTACCGGAGGTATTGGTACAGGCAAGTCAACTGTATGCCATATTTTTTCACTTTTAGGAATTCCTGTTTATGATGCAGATACACGTGCTAAATGGCTTACCGAGAATGATCCGGGTATACGGGCATCATTAATTTCACAATTTGGTTCAAAGGTATTTGATGGATCTGTTTTAAACAGATCTTACCTGTCTTCTGTTGCATTTAAAGATGCATCCTCAACAGCTCTTCTAAATGCAATTACGCATCCGGCTGTGGCAACAGATTTTGCAAACTGGGCAGCAGAACAATCTCATGTATCCTATATATTGAAAGAAGCAGCTTTACTTTATGAAGCAGGTACAGCTAAAGATATGGATGTTATGCTTGTTGTTTCTGCGCCTCGCGATTTACGTATAAAGCGGGTATTGAAAAGAGATCCGCAGCGTACAGAAAAGCAAATATCCGATATTATGGATAGGCAGTGGTCTGATGAAAAGAAGCTTGCTCTGGCAGATTATATCGTATACAATGACGAAGAGCGTTTGCTAATTCCGCAAGTTGTAACCTTGCACAAACAATTTATTAAGATGGCGCTTTTATAGACCATTTTTTCTTAGTAGATTCAGCTAACAAAATGCCATGCATGTCACCTATACAAATAAGCAGCGATGCAATGCGCTTCGAATGTTATACGCCAGAAGAAACAATCTCTTTTTTAAGTGCTTTATTTGACTTTGCTCAAGGCGAAGTAATATGGTTATTAGAAGGCGAGATGGGAGCAGGTAAAACTACTTTTGTAAAACAATGCGGCGAATATCTTGGTTTTGTAGAACCGGTACAAAGTCCTACTTTTTCCATTGTGAATGAATACAGAGCTAATAATGGAAATATTTATTATCACTTTGATTTTTACAGAATCAATTCAGAACGTGAAGCATACGAAATAGGTTGTGAAGATTACTTCTATTCCGGAAATATGTGTTTCATAGAATGGTCTTCCCGAATTTCATCCTTACTACCGGAAAAATATCTGGAAATAAAGATTGAAAGTATCAGTGAGCATGTACGTGTATATACTATTACACGTGTAAATGTAAATACGAAATAACGATTTTAAAAGAGTAGTATACTCAACGAACGACACACCTCATGAAAACAAAGTCTGAATTAGGCGTACTGGTGAAAGAGCAGATTTTTTATCCCAAAGAGCAGCTGATGAAGGTTCGTAAACAACATCCGCAGTTGTGTATTGGGATTCCTAAAGAATTGGATGGAATTGAAAACAGAGTGTGTTTAACGCCAGAAGCTGTTGCATTGATTGTTAATAATGGACATGTTGTTCAGGTTGAAACAGGAGCCGGTTTAAATGCAAAATTCTCGGATCGTGAATACAGTGAAGCTGGCGCAAAAATTGTTTATACAAAAAAAGAAGTTTTTGATTCGGAAATTGTTTTGAAGGTTGACCCGCCGACAATGGAAGAAATTGGTTTTATGAAGCCGGGTAAAACATTGATATCTGCGCTCCAGATGTCAACGCTTGATCCAGCTTATATTAGCGAAATTAATAAAAAGAGAATAATAGGTTTAGCATATGAGTTTATAGAAGATAAAGCAGGTGGCAAACCTGTTGTTAAATCTATGAGTGAAATTGCAGGCAGCGCGGTGATGCAGATTGCAGCCGAATACCTGATTTCTAAAAATGGAATGGGCGTTATTCTTGGTGGTGTAACTGGTGTACCATCAACAAAAGTATTAATACTAGGCGCCGGCACAGTTGCTGAGTATGCTGCACGAACTGCTATTGGGTTGGGAGCAGAGGTTAAAGTATTCGACAGTCATTTATACCGTTTGAGAAGACTTAAATTAAATTTAGGAGTGCAATTATATACATCAGTTATTGACACGGTAAATTTACGTAAAGAACTACGTGAAGCAGACGTTGTAATTGGCTCATTGCGCGCCCAGGAAGGAACATCTTGTCTGGTTACAGATGAAATGGTAACAGAAATGAAACCCAATTCAATTGTGGTAGATGTAAGCATTGATCAGGGAGGATGTTTTGAAACATCTCACATTACTAATCACATCAACCCAATCTATAGAAAATATGATGTTATTCATTATTGTGTACCTAATATACCATCCAGAGTAGCACGTACAGCAACCATATCATTAAGCAATATTTTTGCACCAATTTTATTACAGATTGCAGAGGCTGGCGGAGTAGAAGAGATGATACACCACAAAGAATGGTTTATGAATGGTATTTATTCTTATAAAGGCTATTTAACCAA
>FTDL01000100.1_pt1 | contig 26692 bp, 15 predicted proteins | sample 1639951 | NCBI WGS metagenome assembly FTDL01 (sample SAMEA3914869, study PRJEB12502) | metagenome | biome: forest; material: soil | place: USA | collected 2012-03-12 | depth 0.1 m
AGATTGATTACAACATATTTTATTCATATTCATAAACTAAATTGTTGTGATTTGCTTTCGTTCTTTAAAATATTGAGATTGATTACAACATACCTCTCTATTTTAATTTGATTTACAACAACTTAAGGCTCGTTTTAGGATTAAAAAATCAATCTCATTTACTATGAAGCTTCCCGAAAAAGGAAGCTTTTTTAGTTTCTAGTTGGCTGGGAAAACCTTTTTAGATATGCCCTGATAAATACTATTGTTTTTCTACTTGTGTTCAGTAAAAATTACATCCATTGAAAATTGTTCCTCAAACCGACCCCAGCGGGGTCTCATATTTATAGAAAATATACAACAGGTATTTTTACGCACAATATCGAAGGTATTTTATTGGAGAAGAATATCTTCGGTATTGCGCGTATTTTGTTTTAATTTGATATTCTATACATATATGACCCCGCTGGGGTCATGATTTTGTCTCTGCTGCGATGCGCTTTTTTGAGCGTCGTTAAAAAAACAATAGTATTTATCAGGGTATATCTAAACGTTTTAATCAATATTTTAATCATTTTTTTTCATATAAATCAGTGGTCCAGGCAAGAGTCCTTCTAACGATTCATTGTTATGAGCTTTATGGCCATAATTTCTACCAAAATCAATAAATAATTATTTTTCTCATCAGGTTATACTGACTATCCTGAACAATCATGTTATATGTGCCACCGGGAAGTGAAGTCAGATCAACGATGCCATCTTCCGGCAATAGTTTTTCGTAAACTGTTTTTCCCAACACATCGATTATTTTTATAACCGGTGTTTCTGAAGCTGCAGGAACGCTTACTACAAAAATTCCTGAAGATGGATTGGGTTTTACCTGTAAAGCAGTGATTTCTTCCGCACCTGAGGTACCGGTTGTAACAGATGCAGGTATGACTGTTACCTGCAGATCACGACTATCGCTGGATACACCGTTTTTAACAGCCACAACGGAAAGTGTACCCGAAGCTGCGGCAGAAGAATAATCCAGTATGATAGAATTACTTGTTCCAACGGAAGTAATGGTTGTGCCCGAACCGCTGTACGTCCAGATATATGTAGCGTCCGGATCGGCAGGTACAGTGTAAGTAACACCAGTAGTTCCTGCGGGAACTATAGCAGTAGAAACGGTAAAGTCATCCGGCTGGCTTGGCTTTACGGTAACTGTAACAGTAGAAGAGCCTGTTGTGCTGTAAGCAGACATCTCAGCTGTTACGTTGAGTATATGCACTCCGGCTGTAGCATTTTTTATGGTATCGGTATAAGGTGGTAAAGGAGAGGTGTTGCTGGTAAGCAAAGTAGCGCCGTCGTAAATGGTTACATTGATGATGTATTTTGAAAAATGCACATCGGCCAGCGCATTAATTGTAATGGTATCTCCCTCTGTGTAAGTTGCCTGATCAACCGGAGAAAGAATCGTTACGATCGGTTCAAACACATCAACGGTAACTACGGGTGAAATACCTACGTTTCCATTGGCATCGGTGGCTTTTGCTGTTATAGCATGCAGGCCTGTTACAGTAGGGTAATAAACGAATTCATAGCCGGATCCACTATACGTGCTTCCCAAAAAAGTATTGCCATCATAGAAATCCACTTTAACAATGGTTCCGTCCGGATCGCTTGGGGCGCATTTAAGGGGAAGTATTCCTCCTTTTGGAACAAAATAATTATCTGTGTTCAGGGTATTGTAATAATCATTCGCATTGATGCGTACTACCGGGATCTGGTCGACACCTACAGGAATGGAACCCGAAATTGTGTACTCACCGATAGAGCCGTAATCGGTATAGCCTGTAGTCAGAGGGTCTGCATAGCCGGTGCCGTCTATATATAAATAATAAGTTCCTGCTGCCAGCGTCATAGAAATGGAACCACTTACACTATTCTGATCGTCAGAAGTAACCAATATATTGTTCGAAGCATCTTTCAGCTGAAGTAAAATATCCAGGTTACTCATGGAGTAAAAATTTCCTGATGAAGCGTCTGGTGTGCTGGCAACTCCGAATACCTGTAATAAAATCTTACCACCCGTAGTAGTAAATGAATATACATCTGTATCGGTACGGGTAGTAATGATGCCGGTATTGGAAGCGGAAGTCGTTAGTGTTCCGTTGGCATCTACATCCAGGATAACCGCAGTTGCATTGTCAGTGCCGGCCTCATCGGTACGATAGCCTCCCAGGGCGGCAGCCAGTATCGCCAGATCGTCTTGCTGATTGTTGGCATTCTGATATTCGCCTTTAGACCATTGGATCATATTTTTTGTATGCGCACCGCCCATAATTGCCGACCAATCATTGGGGGAAGTACCATGTCCGTTAAAATAATCGGAAGGAGGACTAGTGACACCATCGTGCGTCAGGCCAAGTGAATGCCCGATTTCATGAGAACCTACTTCGGCAGCAGCCTTTCCTTTGTTAAAAGCTGTAAAAGCAAAACAAGGTTCGTCGTAGGAGAAGCTTCCTTCAAGAGTAATCCCTAATTGTCCGCACCACTCATAGGTAGGTGTAAATATACACATCTGTCTGCTGCCATAGGCTGCTTGTTTGTATACCATAGAATCAGTAGTCACATTTACCTGGAAAGGGAGGTAATCTTCGCGGATGGTTTTCCATATGGTGATGATATCATTTTCATCTACGTTAGACGCCAATGCATTGATCGGTTGTCCGGGGAAATTGGCATTATTGTTTTTCCAGGCATTGGAGTTTACATATTGTCCGTCAAAGTCAAGATAGATCACACGTGAAGCTCCCGGATAACTCTGAAGATGGTATACAGAAGAGGAGGCAGGTGGAAGGCTGGCTTTGGATGGTTGAACAAAAGAAAAAATAAAACCGGTTAAGGTTAATACGTATAGTGTTTTATTCATAGTAGTGTTATTATTTATTCAATACATGTTAAGCGCAGAGATATTTTATTAAGCAGCTCATCATTTCAAAAGATTTATTTTCAAGAATAACAAACGCAAAATCAATGTCAATGTTTAAAATATGAACAGGTAAATTGTGCATCGGAAATTGTGCATCAAACAATGAAAATTGTGCATCGAAAATTGTGCATCTTAAAATGATAATCGTGCATTTTACGGCAGGAAACAACGCATTAGTTTTGTCGGGTTAAACAAAATGTAATGATCATTATGACTAAGAAGGTAGCATTGCTTGTTCGCTTAGAGGCGAAAGCAGGAAAAGAACAGGAAGTGGCTGATTTTATTGAACATGCTTTGCCACTGGCACAAGCAGAAGAAGATACCAATAGCTGGTATGCGTTACAAATAGGAATCTATACGTTTGGAATCTTTGACACTTTCCCAAACGAAGAAGCAAGACAAGAACATCTGGCAGGTAAAATAGCACAGGCATTGATGGCAAAAGCAGATGAACTATTATCCCAACCTCCTGTCATAGAAAAAGTGAAGGTACTTGCCTGCAAATAATAATGTTTGTAACTAGTAATCTAAGAACTGTGCTCATTCATTTCCAATGGAAATTTATAATTAATTATGCTGATTGATATTCAAAGAGGAGAAGCTGCTTTTGAAATTTTTTCTTTTGCAGATACGACACGATTTAAGACCCTGCAACGCAATAACTATTACTCTATTATCTTATTGCAGGAGGGTAGTGCCGAGCTGATGGTAGATTTCCAGAATTATACCATCAAGGAACAAACTATGATTTGCCTCTCACCTTACCAGCCTTATAAAATCAATGCTTTGCAAAATGTAAAAGGTGTTTTATTGAATTTTCATTCCGATTTCTTTTGTACATATAGGCACCAGAATGAGATCGCTACAGAAGGTGCGCTGTTTCATAATATTTATCAGCCTCCTTTTTTTAACATTACAGAAATGGAAGCGCTTACAACACTGATGCATCAGATGAAAACAGAGATGGAGAAAGAGCAAGTGGGCCAGCACGAATTATTGGTGTCCTATCTTAAAATATGTTTGATTACGGCTTTAAGAATGAAAAGTACACACGAGCCTGTTTACACTACCGTACTCAACAGTAAAGTACAGATCATTCAGAAACTGATTGAACATATTGAAACACATTACCGGACCAAGCACTCTGCCAGTGATTACGCAGACATGTTACATATTTCTGCCAAAGCTCTTTCTGCTATCGTAAAAAAACACTTTAATAAAACGCTTTCGGATTTAATAGCTCAGCGCATTATTACAGAAGCAAAAAGAGAACTCTACCTCACGTCTAAAAAAATCAAGGAGGTAGCCCATCTGCTCGGTTATCCGAATGAATATTATTTCAGTCGTTTCTTTAAAAAACAAACAAGTATCTCTCCGCAGATATACCGTGATACAGTAGGCTTTGCTAAAGCAGAGACATTGTAAACGTGGATGTTTCCGGATACATAATAAATCTTATTCGTTGCGTTGAACAGATAAATTAAATAATTATCAGACAGCGTATAACATTTGGTATATAGCATAACGTACAAGTACATATATTATGAAAAAACTATTTACAAATTCCATTGCAGTATTATTTATAACAATACTCTCGATGTTTCATGAGCTTGCTGCTCAAAATCTTGTATATGAGACAACAACTACATCAGCAACATGCTATGGGCTGAGTGATGGTCAGTTATTAGTAAATGTAACGGCATACAGCGGTGGAAACCTTACCTGCACACTAACCGGGCCTACAAATGCCAACGCTACAGGAAGTAATACACAAATGACTTTTACAGATTTATTACCAGGTCTTTATACGATTGCAGTTACGGATATCAATACCAACGATGTTCTGGAAAAAAATATTGAAATTTCTTCTCCTAAAGGCGCTGATTTTACTTACAGTGCTGCCGCTTATTGTAAAACGTCATCGGATCCATTGCCGCAGCTTGCCGGTACTCCGTATCCCGGAGCACAAAATGGCATATTTTCCAGCACTACCGGCTTAGTCATCAATAGTACTACAGGTGAGATAAACCTGGCAAGTTCAACAGCAGGTACCTACATAGTTAAAAATACTGTAACTGGTTTAAACGGGTGCCCTGATGTTACCGGTACAGCTACAATCACAGTTACAGCTTTGCCTGTGGCAAGTTTTACATATCCTCAGACAGTTTGTAAAACGACAGCAGCCAATCCACGTCCAACATTTACCAACTCCGGACGCGCAGGTACATTTTCAAGAATTGCATTTGGTGATACAACTAAACTTACTTTTGCAGATGTACAAACAGGGGAAATTGATCTTTCCCGCAGTTCTGCAGGAAGCTTTGCTATTGTGAATACGATTGCGGCCCAGGGCGGCTGCCCGGCAGTTTCTGCATTCAGTAACGTAGATATACGCCTGGAAACATTATTATCTCCTGATTCCATTGCAGGGCCCGATACGTTAAGTACAGGACAAATAGGAATCTATACCGCCTATTATAAACAAGCAAGTTCAATTGACATGTACGCTATACATACATATACAGCGACAAACGGTGCTTCAATAAATAATATTAATGATCAGATATATTGGAATACTCCAGGACAGCAGACCGTTACGATACAGGTAACAAATTCATGTGGTACCGGTACTTCCCGATCTAAAACGGTGATTGTTAAACCTGCCGTATTTACGGTTGATCTTGATGCTGATAACAGCAGCGGCCTTACAGGTTCAGATTTTAAAGCTACGTACACGGAGAACGGAAGCGTAACCAGCAGAACGATCGTGGATAGTGACAGGAATGTACTGAGTCCTAGTGGTTCTTTTATTTCTGCTACAATTATTATTGAGAACCCTGTTGCCGGTGATAAGTTAAGCGTACCTTTTACGGTACCGAATACGATTGCTACTACCATTACAAATACTCCGGGACTATCTGAAGTTATTTTTTCAAATACGGCAAGTGTAAATGATTACAGACTGGCTCTGGGCTGCGTTACATTTATGAACACGACAGATAATCCTACGAACGTGACGAGGAAAATTTCTGTGACGCTTACCGATGGTACAAACACTCAGACTGCCTATGCATATATCTATGTAATACCTGTAAATGATCCGCCGATTGTAAAAAATGACCATATTGTAGTAGCTGAAAATACTACATGGTCTGACAGCCTGAAAACGTTACTGATGAATGACAGCGATCCGGATAATGATACACTTATCGTTTCTGCTGTCAGCAAAAATAGTATATATGGTGTTTTTACTATAAATAATAAAACTTATTCATACACCCCCAATACAGACTTTACGGGAAATGATTTTGCCATTGTAACTGTTTGTGATCCATCGAATGCTTGTAAGCCGGATACTGTTTTTATAAGCGTACCTGTAAATAACCCTCCGGTTGTACAGAATGATCATATTACAGTAACTAAAAACATAACATGGTCCGACAGTCTGAAGACATTACTGATGAATGACAGCGATCCGGATAATGATGTGTTGATCGTTTCTGCTGTCAGCAAAAATGGTACATATGGCGTTTTTACTATAAATAATAAAATCTACTCATATATACCCAATACAGATTTTACGGGAAATGATTCTGTTATTGTAACTGTTTGTGATCCATCGAATGCGTGTAAATCAGATACTGTTTTTATAAAAGTAGATGATGTTACAGGTACTGTTACTGGTATCGGAAACGGGAACGTATCGTATATAAAATTCCACCCCAATCCTGTAGCATCAATCTTATATATTGATGATGTAGCCGATAAAACGGAGATATCTCTTTATAATATATCAGGACAACTCATACGCTCTTCTGTAATTACTTCTTCTGGAATAGATGTAAGTAAACTGGAGTCTGGTATTTACTTTATAAAAATAGTTGATGTTGCCCAGGTAATCAGGATCGTTAAAGAATAGTTTATTATTATTTTAATCTAATCATAGACTTCGGTGATACACAACAATGCTCCAAGAGTTAGATGTTAACATGTCCGGTTGAGGCTTAAAAGAGCCCTTGTAGGGTATACCTTAAACCAAAAAAAGCATCACCGAACTTTATATTAGATTAATTATTTTATCCTTGCATTCAGTAATTCTGATTTAGGCAGAATATAGAGAATCTAATTATCAAGTGGTCGGACCGCCTGAAAAAAAGCGGTCTGACCACTGTGTTTATTCAAACATTGAATCTCTGTCAATCAAAACAGTTCCAGCTGCTGTGGAGTCTCCGGCCGGTCTATGGTTTCCGGTCCGCGGAAAAACTGCATGCGCCCGAATTGTGCATCCGTGATTTCAAAAATAATCACTTCACCACGTTCCGGTAAAATACTCTTCACGCGTTTCTTATGTACTTCTGCATTTTCGCGGCTGCTGCAATGGCGGGAGTAAATGCTGTACTGTATCATAGTGAAACCATTTTTCAATAAGGTCTTGCGAAAGTTCGCATAAGCTTTGCGGTCTTTCTTGGTTTCTGTCGGCAAATCAAAATAAACAAATACCCACATAATCCTGTACTTATTTAAACGTTCGAATGACATGTTTTTTAGCGTATTTCAGGGTAGGGTACTTTTCTCAGTGTGCCTTCAAAGCAAGACATAAGGCCGGCAGTGGTACGTTGCATACCAATCATCAGCGGACTTTGTTTTTCGTTTATCCAGACATCGGTAACAGGTAATTTCAGTAGTGTAGCTTTATCTGCCGTACGCAAACGTTCGGGAAAAGAAGGAATCTCATTGAGCCATTGCAAAACGATCCAGTCTGCAATAGGTCTGTATGGTTCCATGATATCATCTGCCAGACAAAAAGAATTGTATTTATTGGTATGATGTATACCCATAGCAGGAAGAAAACCGCTTGCTACCAGACTGCGTGCTGTGATGGCGCGTAAGATGGCATATGCATAATTGAAAAACGGATTCGGCATGGGTTCATCCTGTCCACGTGTAACGTTGTATTTGCGTAACAACAGATCCCAATAGCGGGCCGCTGCTCTGCCTTCCATGTTTTCCGGATCTCCGCTGCCAACCTTTTCAGACATTTTTCTTAAGGGCTCACCATCATGGCCCATCAGGTCAAGTACTTTTGCCTGATTGATAATTTTCTGCTGAATGGTTTGTTTCCACAGTTGTTTTTTCAGCGGCTCACTTGCTTCCAGCTGTATGCGGAGTGCTTCGGTGAACGTAGAACTGCCGTTGATGTTAACCAGCATGGCATTGGGCATATGCTTATCGTTGCACCAAAGCATCGCTGCATTCTGATCGGCTAATGCAGAAGCAATACTTTGTGTAAACGTAATCTGCTGATGATCGAGCACCACAAGACCAATGTCTTCAATCGGAATTTGTTGTTTGGGCTTTTCTGTTTCTTCCGGATAGGCTACGACCAGCTGTGCATTTTTCAGACTTAAGTAAACAGGATTACTGAAATAAAGCGTACGTTTTATCATGGCTGTAAAAATGAAAAGTAGATGTGGATAAGTTACGCAAATAATCCACATTCAGTTGTGTATTATTTATATAATAACTTGTCTTTCAGTAAGATTATAATCATTTGCTGCTTTACACATCCCAAGTGTTGCTCAGAAATAAATAAAAAAATCTCAGATCTGTATTTGGTGACCAGCATTACTCATTCTGTTCAGTATAACAGCATTTCAGGCGGGAACACCAACAACGGCGAAGGCTGTCTATTTTCTCTTTAAAATATTCAAAACAAAAAAAGCGAACACCTGCAAAGCAAGCATCCGCTTTTTAAGGCGTTTGGTATTTTGAATTTATTATTCTATGCCATTCCCATCTTTCTGATATGCTTCAGGTGCGACCATAAAGCCGCCGTCAGCGAAGGGAATTCTAAGTAAGAAATATTGTGTTCCTGGCACGTTTCCTTTACCAGCTTGTTGATGGCAGGATAGTGCACGTGACTGATGCGTGGGAACAAGTGATGTTCCACCTGGAAGTTCAGTCCGCCGAGAAACCACGAAAGCATTTTATTTTTTGTGCCGAAGTTAGCGGTCGTCTGAATCTGGTGGATCGCCCATTCCTGTTCGATTTTTTGCGTGTCTTTATTCGGTGCAGGAAAAGCAGTTGCTTCAACCACATGTGCCATCTGAAACACAATCCCAATGGCTAAGCCACAGACAAAGGTCATGACACCATAACCAATCAGTGTTTCCGCAAGGCCGGTGAAGTAAACCGGCAGACCGATGAATACAATCAGATAAATAATCTTGGTGCTCCAGAAAATAACATGTTCCTGAAAACTCCAGGTAAGCTTCTCACTGCCGCTTGCAATTTTGCGGCTGAAGTATTTCACATAATCGCTTACAAAGATCCAGGAGAAGTAAGTAAGTCCGTATAAACCTATCCAGTAAATGTGCTGAAAGCGGTGTATCCAGTATCTGCGTTGCGAAGCATGAATGCGCATGTACGGTTCAATTTTAATATCATCGTCCATACCTTCCACATTCGTGTATGTATGGTGGTTGATGTTGTGCTTGGTTTTCCAGTAAAGTGCATTTCCGCCGAGTGCATTCAGTGAATAGGCAGAGATTTTGTTCAGCCATTTGTTCTTCGAGAAACTCTGGTGTCCGCCCTCATGCATGATATTAAAGCCGATACAGGCCAGGTTAATTCCCAGGAGTGCGCATAGTATAATGGAAAGGAAGACATCCGGCTGCAGAAATACCAGCGAGATGTATAGGCCCGCTGCCGATAAAATATGCAGAGCGCTTTTAATGTACAGAGAAACCGTTCCGGTAGGCGATTTTTTGGTCGTACGGAAGTAGTTGTCAACTTTTGCTTTTAACTGTTGAAAGAAAACGTTGTTTTTGTTGTTGAAAGTGATTTTTTGCAATTGGAGGGAACGCGGTACGCGTCTGGTTGATGTTTATATATGACACAATATATGCAATTAAAGTTCAGAAAAATCAATTATTCGCACCGCCGGGATAAAAAGGGTGTCTGTGCAGTAAAATGCGTTGTAATGCGCTGTAAATAGTCTTAAAACGAATCAGAGAGTCTGTTCAACAGGAACTAAATACGGAGCACGCATGTGATGAATGTTTTTTAGCACAAGACAAATACAACGTATGTATGAGTTATGTATGCCGATAGTATGAGGGGATGTATGAATGATGTATGAAGTATGTATGAAGGGTGTATGGGAACAGTATGAAGGGTGTATGAGCAGTGTATGACAACCGTATGGAAGGTGTATGAACAGTGTACGAAAACCGTATGCGAAGAGCATAGAAGCACCTTGGAAGAAGCATGGTACATGTATGAAGTATGTATGAGATGAGTATGAGAACTTTGTCGCGGCGTGTGATTATAGCCGGTTCGGATTTTATTATACACTTCCTTTATATGGAAAAAATCAAATTGAGTATACGTTCAAATCGTAAGACAGTAACATGTCAAATCAGGATAGTATTCAATGTTTGATTTTCTTAACTTTATAGAATGGAAAAACAATTGCTCAAGGCAGATTCGGATATAAACACAGCTGATCTGCAGTTGAAAGGTTTTAAAGTGTATGAAGTAGAGAGCGGTATAAATGCGGTTCCTTCCTATAACCGCAGGGATTTTTATAAAATCTGCATCAATACCGGTCATAATATTATTCACTATGCAGACCGCAGCTTTGAATCAGATGCCACGCTGCTGTTCTTCGGAAATCCGTATGTGCCCTATTCCTGGGAAATGATTTCATCTTCCTATACCGGATATGCCTGTGTATTTACAGAAGAGTTTTTTAAAAGTACTGAGCGTTCGGATAGCCTGCAACAGTCCAGTCTTTTTAAAGTGGGTGGCACACCATTGTTTGTTATAAATGATGAACAGAAGGAATTTATCACTGCGTTGTTCCGGAAGATGCTTGCAGAGCAGGCTACAGACTATGCATTCAAGGCAGATCTGATCCGTAATTACATGAATCTCATTATTCATGAAGCTTTGAAAATGCAGCCTCCGGAAAGCTTTTTCAAACAGCAGGGCGCATCGGCGCGTATCTCCGCGTTATTTATGGATCTTCTGGAAAGGCAGTTTCCCATTGAAAGCCCGGAACATCCATTGCAGTTTAAAACACCAAAGGATTTTGCTGATACGTTATCCATACATGTAAATCACTTGAACCGTTCGGTAAAAGAAATAACCGGTAAACCTACCAATATACTCATCGGAGAGCGGATTATCAGTGAAGCAAAGGCGCTTTTACAACATACCGATTTAAGTATTGCTGAAATAGGATATGCCCTTGGTTTTGAATATCCCACCTATTTTAACAATTTCTTTAAACGGAAAACGGGTGTTACACCAAAAACATTGCGAAATTGAGTTGTTTGAAAATCTTCATTTTTAGTTTGAATATCATTATTTAAAAAATGTTGTGTTGGATAGATTTGTATGGTTAAACAGATATACCAATGAAAAATAAAATAACAGGAGCAATTCTTATTGCATTATTTGCTTTCATAAATATGTTCAGCATACATGCGCAAACGCGCACACGTATGGATACAATACAAAATAAAGGCGTTATTTTTCCCAGGGGAGAAAAAACGTCGCCCGATTATTTTACAGGAACAGCATGGTTAACAGTTTTGGTTTCCAAAGATGAAACAGGAAGTTACACGGTGGGAAATGTGGTATTTGAACCCGGCAGCAGAAATAATTGGCATACACACCCGGCAGGACAGATTCTTTTAGTAACAGAGGGGAATGGATGGTATCAGGAGCGGGGAAAACCTGCACGTGCACTTAAAAAAGGTGATGTGGTTGTTATACCATCGGGTGTTGAACATTGGCACGGAGCTGCAAAAGACAGCCGGTTTACACACATTGCGATCACTAATATTACAGACAAAGGTGCTGTTGAATGGTTGACTCCGGTTACGGATGAAGAATATAATAGTGTACATTAAAATCACGATTTCTAAACTTTCTTTCATAATTATATAATACTTAACACTTATCACTTACAACCATGATAAAAGCCAAAGCATACGCCGCACAAAATGAAAAAACAGATCTTGCTCCATGGGCATTTGAACGCAGAGAAGTTGGTCCGCACGATGTACAATTTGACATCAGCTTTTGCGGAGTGTGTCATTCAGACTTGCACCAGATCCGCAACGATTGGTTTCCTGGTATTTTCCCGATGGTTCCCGGACATGAGATTGTGGGGAAGATTGTAAAAGTAGGTGCGCATGTTAAGAAATTTAAAGTAGGTGATCTGGCAGGCACAGGTTGTCTGGTAGATTCCTGCAGAACCTGTGATAACTGTAAAGACGGATTGGAACAATATTGTGTGAACGGATCAACAGGTACCTATAACAGCTTAGAGCAGGATAAGAAAACACCAACGTATGGCGGTTATTCAAATACTATTGTGGTACACGAAGATTTCGTTCTGCATATCAGCGATAAGCTGGATCTTGCAGCTGCAGCTCCGTTGTTGTGTGCAGGTATTACAACATATTCACCGTTGAGACACTGGAAAGTAGGCAAGGGGCATAAGCTGGCAGTACTTGGTCTGGGCGGTTTAGGCCATATGGCCGTAAAATTCGGTGTGGCTTTTGGCGCTGAAGTTACAGTGTTGAGTACTTCTCCGGGAAAAGAAGCCGATGCAAAGAAATTAGGTGCACATAAATTTGTGGTTACGTCTGATGAGCAGCAGGTAAAAAATGTTAAAGGCTATTTCGATTTTATTCTGGATACAGTTTCCGCACCGCATGATTTGAACATGTATATGTCGCTGTTGAGAACAAACGGAGTGCATATCTGTGTAGGGGTACCGCCAACACCGTATCAGGTACATGCATTCAGCATTATCGGCGGCAGAAAGAGCCTGGCGGGATCGTCTATCGGTGGTTTACCGGAGACGCAGGAAATGCTTGACTTCTGTGCGAAGCACAACATTGTTTCGGATATTGAGCTGATCGATATTAAAAATATTCATCCATCATACGAGCGTATGCTGAAAGGTGATGTACGCTATCGTTTTGTGATTGATATGAAGACACTGTAGTTGTTTCAAATCTTATTCGCCGGCGAAACAAATTCCGAACGGCTGAAATAACCGGTTATAAAAGAAGGTTGTTTTATTGCATTGTTTGGAATTTGTCTTTTGTCTTTTGGAATTTAATTTGTTCCGCCGCGGCGGATTTAAAGTACTTGTCTTTCTCTGATTATTTTGTGTCAACTAAAATACGCCGTGGCTCGGTTATGTTTTAAGGCCATTTATGAGAAACAAAAATTGTATCGCTTTATACGCGGTGGCAGACATTAATTACATTTTAATGCGGGAATAGAAAACAAAATTAATGTTTGTATTTAGAGTAGATTTTGAAAGCTAATTCATTTCCTCTTTTAAAAAATATTTAGCTATACATCAACAGCAATTGTTGCAGGTATCATTAGAAGGCTGTTTTCTTGAGTGAACTGTTTATGATATTCTATTATTTGTATTCTTTTTGGAAATATATTTTACTGATTATGCGATTTTGTAGTATCTTGCTTAAATAATAAGCTAAAAAGGCTATGTTTTAAATCTGTTTTTATAAAATAATTGAATAAATACATTATATTAATATAAATGAATATGTTGAAAAGAACGCTATTTTGTTTGCTGACACTAATTATTTTTAGTGAAAAAGTTTACACTCAGATTCCAACAATAACATCTTTTTCTCCAATCAGTGCTCAGGTTGGAGATGCTGTTGCTATTTCAGGTACAAACTTTGCCCCTTCAGTTTCTGGAAATAAAGTTTTCTTCGGATATACTCAGGCAGTTGTAACAAGTGCTACTACTACAAATATTTCAGTAATTGTTCCTTCCGGTGCCACGTATGAGTCTATAAAAGTTTTAAATACGGCATCGTCTTTAATGGGATCATCAAGCTACTCGTTCATTCCTGTATCTGCATGCAGCGGAAGTGCACTGGACGCGAATTCTTTTGCTGCTTTTGAACAGTTACAGGTTGCATCAGGAGCTGCATCTACTTTTGCTGCCATCGATGATCTTGACGGAGATGGTGTAATAGATATTGTTGTTGGAGATGCGGGCTCTTCTATATTTACAAATACAACTTTAATTACAATTTTCAGAAATGAAAGTCAACCTTCTTTATTTTCTTTTGATCCAAAACAGACTTTTACGATTAATAAAGGAACTTATTTATTAGCGGATTTTGATGGTGACGGCAAGAAGGATATTATTTCTGTTAATAGCGGTAACGGCATTAGTATTCTTAAAAATATAAGCACTCCTGGGAATATTTCATTTGCCGCACAGGTTAATATTGCCATTGGTAATTCGGGTAATGCTGCCGTTGGAGATCTTGACGGTGATGGGAAACTTGATCTGGTAATAGCTTACAGCGGATCTAATCAGGTTTTGGTGATAAGGAATAAAAGCACAGCAAATGCGTTTTCATTTGATGCCGCTGTAATTTATAACACAGGCTTCAATCCGAATACTCCCTGTATAGCAGATATTGATGGAGATGGGAAATTAGATATATCTGTTACAAATGCAAATGATAATAATGTTTCTGTTTACAAAAACACGTGTACCACAGGAAGCATTTCTTTTGCTTCAAGAGTTAGTTTTACCACAGGTGTTAACCCACAGGCAATTTATGCAGCAGATGTAGATAATGATGGGCAACAGGATTTGATTGTTGCTAACGTTACTTCCAAAACAATTTCATTTTTAAAGAATACCTCTGCTACAGGTGTTGTTTCATTTGCTTCAAAAAATGATTTTGCCACATCTGCAGCTCCTATACGAATTTCTTTGAATGATATGGATGGAGATGGAAAACCGGATGTAATTGTCGCTAATAATTCTGCATTAACAGGAATTGATGTATTTCTTAATAATACGACAGGAGGGATTTTTAATCTCACTGCCCGCCAGACGTTGAGTACAAGCAATTCTTATTTATCTGATTTTACAACAGGAGATTTAGATGGGGACAGCAAACCGGATATTATAGGATGTGATAGTTACAGCCAGTGTGAAATATATAGAAATCAAATGAATATCCCCCTTGTTACTTCTTTTAATCCGTCAACTGCAACTCCAGGAAGCACTCTTACAATAACAGGCGTTAATTTTACCGGGGCTACAAGTGTCCGTTTAGGAGGTGTACCCGTATCTTCATTTACAGTGTTATCATCAACATCTATTCAGACACAAGTAGGGCTTGGCAGAACCGGATTTATAGAAGTCGTTACACCGTGTGGAATTACAACAAATAAATCATTGCTGACTATATCATCCAATATTCCGAAGATTACATCTTTTACTCCGGAGTATGGGTCTGTTGGCTCAACAGTTACTATTACAGGATTAAATTTTAATCCTGTTGCATCAAATAATATTGTATCATTTGGTTCTATTGCCGCTACAATAGTGAGTGGTACAACAACGCAGTTAGTTGTAAAAGTACCATTAGGAAGTAATTACCAGCCAATTTCTGTACTGGAAACCGCGTCGGATCTGATAGCTTTATCAGACAGACAATTTACAACAACTCCCAATTGTACAAATCCCTTAGACGCAAACTTTTTTAACAACAGCCAACTTGTTTTGGCAAATACACCAAATAATGCCTCAAATATATATATCGATAATGCAGATTTTGATGGTGACGGAAAACCGGATTTAATTATTCCTGTAAATAATTATTTAAGCGTTTATAGAAATGTTAGTAAGGTCGGACAATTCTTATTTGATTCAAGTACAATAGTTACTCCTTATGTATATTATGCAAATCCATGGTATGCTCAGTCAGGTGATCTGGATGGAGATGGAAAACCTGATTTGGTAGTAGTGAATAAAGGAGCTAATAATATTACTGTTTATAAAAATATGAGCACACCAGGTCATATTTCATTTAATACCGGCGTTAATTTTACTACTGGAACAAGCCCAATTCACGTAACGTTAAGCGATTTAAATAAAGATGGTAAACTTGATATTATAATAACCAATGGTAATAATTCTATTTCTGTATTAAAAAATACAGGTGATGTTGCAATAAATTTTGCGGCCAAAGTAGATTATGCAGGTTTAAGTGCGGCGGCTTATTCCATTATTGGAGATATTGATGGTGATCAGATGCCTGAAGTTATTGTTGCAAATACAAATTCCAGTCCTGCAACTTTTTCAATATTTCCGAATACATCTATTGTTGGCGGTGCTATTACATTAGGTACAATAAAATCTTTTTCAGCGTTTGGGCAGATTAAAGATCTTTGCATTGGAGATATTGATAGAGATGATAAGCTTGATGTAATTGTAGCTTTGGCAAATTATGTTTCTGTTTATAGAAATATTTCCACTGTAGGAACAATGTCATTTGATAGCGCTCTGAACTTGCCAACTAATAATTCACAGCCAATAAATAAAATCTCCCTGAGCGATCTTGATGCCGACGGAAAGCCTGAAGTTGCTGCTTTGTACAATACTGGTATTTTTGTGTTTAAAAATACCAGTATTGCTGGAAGTCTTTCTTTTAATGATGCATTACAATATGCGATTGGTGGCGGAAGCTGTTTTACTATCAAAGATTTTGATGGAGATGGTGCTTATGATTTAATTTCTCCGTTTAGTTCAGTTTCTAATGGAATTCAAATAATCAGGACATTCTCTAACTTTCCTGTTATTTCATATTTTACTCCTGTAAATGCTACACCCGGAACAACAGTTACATTTGTAGGGCAGAATTTTTCATCTGTTACAGATGTACAATTTGCCGATGTATCTGCTTCATCTTTCGCAATCATTTCTCCAACCTTAATCACCGCAGTAGTAGGAGGGGTTTCTATTGGTAGTACAGGTAATGTATCTCTTGCATCTCCTTGCGGAAATCTAATACGATCTGGATATTCCTGTTATACAATTCCAGCTATAACTTCTTTTACACCAGCTTCGGGTAAGACAGATGATATTATAACTATCAAAGGCAATAATTTCAATAATATTTTTTCCAATAACATTGTTTTCTTTGGTGCTGTAAAAGCCATTGTATTAAGTGGCGACAACAGTACGCTGACATTGAAAGTGCCAACAGGTGCTACATTTCAACCTATTACAGTTCTGGATAGTATTACAGGATTAATGGCACGTAGCAGTCAACCTTTTTTAGTTACGAATACATGTACAAGCGCAATTACTTCATCTTCTTTTGGTACTAAAGTTGACAATACAACTGTTTCAAATCCTACTCAGGTATCGGTGGCAGATTTTAATGATGACAGAAAGCCTGAACTTGTGATTGCAAGCCAAAGTACTACCCAATCGGCAAGTATTATGTCTGTATTCAAAAATACAAGCGTTAATAATATACTTTCATTTGATCCGAAATTTGATTTACTGGGGGGAAGAAACAATGTAATCTGTGATATCAATGCAGATGGTAAGCTTGATATAGTATCAACAAATTCTGGTAATAATGTGTTTTCAGTTTTTATAAATTCAAGTTCCGGAGGCATTATTTCCTTTGCTCCAAAAGTAGATTTTTCTACAAATACAGGTCCGGATCTTATTGCCGCAGATGATCTTGATGGGGATGGTAAAACGGATATTGTAGTATTATATGGCTCGCTGCAACTTGTTTCTATATACAGAAATATAAGTTCTGCTGGTTCACTTTTATTTGCACCGGCCATTAATATCTCTATTCAACATTCTTTTAATATAATTCTTTTAAGTGATCTTGATGGCGATAATAAATCTGAAATGATTGGCTTAAATAATGTCTCTGAAACAAATGTTTTTATATATAAAAATATAAGTGAAATTGGAACGATAGCTTTTAATGCTTCCAGTGTAAGTATTCCGGGCGGCAGTCATCTTGGTGGAGTATGTGTAGGCGATTTTGATAAAGATGGAAAGTCTGATGTTGCAGTCACAAGCTCTTATAACAATACGGTATCTGTAGCAAGAAATACCAGTACGTATGGCGTTTTGTCTTTTGCAGCAAATATAACTTTAGGTACGGCAACATACCCGGGTAATGCTTCTGTCGGCGATATAGATGGGGATGGAAATATAGAATTGATTGTTGCTAATTATGGAGCAGCATCTGTTTCCGTATTTAAAGTTACAAGCGCTGCCGGAAGTGGAAATATATCGTTTTCTGCAAAAACAGATTTTGCTACAGGCACTTATCCGGTTTCTCCAGTTGTAGCAGATCTAACAGGAGACGGAAGACCGGAAATAACTACTGTATCGCAGTTAGCTAATGTATTTTCAATTTTAAAAAATAATGTAGGCAATATCGCTCAACCTGTTACCGGTGTTGTACAGTATTGTAAAGATGCTGTTGCAATGCCATTGACCGCTACTGGCGCATCACTTTTATGGTATAAAACATTAAACGGAGGTACGGGCTCTGCTGTTGCTCCAACACCTTCAACAGATGTTTCCGGTACAGCTTTTTATTATGTTTCTCAAACAATTTCCGGATGTGAAAGTTCAAGAGCTCAGGTTACTGTAACAACAGCTGCAGATGTTTTGGCTCCACAGGTAACAAGCCCAGTGAATTATTGCAAGAGTGGTGTTGCAAGTGTACTTACAGCAACAGGAAATTCGTTGAAATGGTATTATGGCTCAACGGATTTAATCGGAACTTCTGATGCCCCAACTCCAGCGACAAATACTTCGGGTACTGTTTCTTATTACGTATCTCAAAATATATTGGGATGCGAAAGTCCAAAAGCACAAATTGATGTAATAACTTCTACTTCTTCTTCACCTGATAAACCTTCGGTCAGTACTCCGGTCAGCTATAACCAAAATGATATCTCTGGTCCCTTAACAGCTATTGGTACAAATTTATTATGGTATACAGTTTCTGCGGGAGGAGCTGGATCGGTTACAGCTCCTGTTCCAAACACCTCTTCGCCTGATACATTTACCTATTATGTTTCTCAGACAGTAAACGGATGCGAAAGCTTAAGAGCATCTGTTACTGTACTTGTTAAAGGTATGTCTACAGGCATAAATACAGGTGTCTCTAACGAAAGAGTGTTGATGTATCCGAATCCTGCTACTAGTGATATTGTTACTATTGAAATAAATAGTCATTTATTAGGAACGGGTTATTCTTTAATGGATCAGACAGGAGTAGTATTTTTAAAAGGAAAATTACTGGAGGAGAAAAATGTAATTAATATTGAACAATTACTTTCTGGAGTATATATAGTTTGTATAGAGGGTGCTGCTAACTTCAAATTAATAAAATTAAAATGATCTCGGTCTAAAATAAAACTGAACTCTTAAAAAGAAAAGACCTTATATTTTTACAAGGTCTTTTCTTTTTAAGAGATTTTTTCGGATCAACGGATTCATTTATATTATACATAATTCAATTGTTTTTGTTTGTAGAATCAACAGTTTGTCGCTCCGAATTTATTTTAGTATCTTATTTATGCAGAAGTAAGATATATACACAATACCATCCAGGCATGTTGAGCCTGGCAATTATGAGTGATAAGATTGACAAACACATATCTATAAATCGCGATCCGTATGCGGCATTGCGTATCCGGGATTTCCGTTATTTTATTTCCGCACGCGTATTTGGTGCTATGGCAATTAAGATGCAGGGTGTCATTGTGGGCTGGCAGATTTATTCGCTTACCAAAGACCCGCTTGCATTGGGTATGATTGGTCTGGCTGAAGCGATTCCTGCCATTGGTGTTGCGTTATATGCCGGTTATATTGCCGATAAAGTAAACCGCAAGTACATTGTATTTACAGTATACAGCATGCTTATTCTTTGCACCGCCGGATTATTATTGCTTTCTACAGAAGCAATGGCGATATCCTTCTCTGTTAAAATACGCGCCATGTATGCGGTTATTTTCTTTACCGGACTGGCACGCGGGTTTCTTGCACCTTCTTTATTCGGATTGTTAAGTCAGTGTGTACCGCCCGAACTGTATCCCAATTCTTCTCCCTGGAACACGTCTATGAATCAGATTTCCGTTGTAATCGGTTCGGCAGCAGGTGGACTGATCTTTGCTGCTGCGGGTTTTACGATTACCTATCTGATCAATATCTTTTTATTGCTTGCGGCATTGATAATGGTTGCCTGTATCTCACCCAAACCAACGCCGGTACTGGTTGAAGGACATGCATTGTTGGACAATCTGTTGTCGGGCCTGAAGTTTGTTTTCAGAAACCAGATTCTGCTCACCGTTTTGTCGCTTGATTTATTTGCCGTATTGTTTGGCGGAGCTGTTGCGCTGCTGCCGATTTTCTCTGCAGATATTCTGCATACCGGCGCACAGGGGCTGGGTTTGCTGCGTGCCGCACCATCAGCCGGAGCATTTATAATGGCTGTATTCCTTATCTACAAACCGCCGTTGTATAATACCGGTCGAAAACTCTTATGGTGTGTGGCTGGATTTGGCGTGTGTATGATTTTCTTTGCTTTGTCGCGCAACTTTTACCTTTCACTGTTTTTATTAATGCTGAGCGGTATGTTTGATAACGTGAGCGTCGTAATCCGTTCCATTATTATGCAAACCTATACACCTGCAGAAATGAAAGGACGGGTATCCTCTGTGAATTCCATGTTTATCGGCTCTTCCAACGAGATCGGTGCATTTGAATCGGGAGTTTCTGCAAAATTCTTCGGAACCATTCCTTCTGTTGTAATTGGCGGCAGCATTACGCTTGCTGTCGTAGCAACCGCAGCACTAAAAGCTCCTTTGCTTCGTATTATGAGTCTGGATAAAAAATAAGATACAACAATTCTGAATAAGCCCATTTATTAAAGCCCTGAAAGGATAACAGAACGTTGAAAATACTGTGTTTACTACCCGTTCCTTTCAAGGAACAGATAGTAAAACCGCTGAATGTTTTATCCATACCATCAGACAATAGACAAGTGTCAATTATTTTTTCGTTGAAAGACCCTCTACCGTTACTAAAGTTTTTACTACTTTGCAGTAAAATAACTAACACATGTCTTTTTCTAAACCCGAACTGCGAACCGTTCATGTAACCCGTTATGTTACGCCTTTACGCGAAGGCGGTTCAATGCCTGCTATTGTTGAAGCTGACGATGGATTTCTGTATGTAATTAAATTCCGTGGTGCCGGACAAGGCACCAATGCATTGATTGCAGATTTGGTTGGCGGAGAGCTGGCGCGTGCACTTGGCTTAAAAGTTCCGGAACTGGTATTTATGCATCTCGATGAAGGATTTGGCCGTACAGAAGCAGACGAAGAAATTCAGGATTTATTAAAATTCAGTGTTGGTTTAAATTTAGGATTACACTACTTATCCGGGGCTATTACATTTGATGCAACGGTCACAGCAGTAGATGCCTTACTTGCTTCAAAGATTCTTTGGCTGGATTGTCTGTTGACCAATATAGACCGTACCTGCCGCAATACAAATATGTTGATCTGGAACAAAGAGCTCTGGCTGATTGATCCGGGAGCATCGTTATATTTTCATCACAACTGGAGCAACTGGAAAGATCATATCATGACACCGTTTGCATTAGTAAAAAATCATGTTCTGTTAAAGTATGCATCTCAGCTGACAGAGGCTGATGTCTTTTGCAAGCAACTATTAACCACAGAAGTTATTGGTTCTGTCGTTGCACTGATTCCGGACGACTGGTTGAAAGAAGATCCGCTTTTTACTTCAAAAGAAGAGCAGCGTAATGCATATGCGGTCTTCTTAAACACACGCATACAACATTCAGATATATTTATAAAAGAAGCTCAGCATGCACGCGAAACACTTATTTGAATACGCAGTTGTCCGCGTGGTACCAAGGGTGGAACGCGAAGAATTTATAAATGCAGGAGTAATACTGTTTTGTAAATCACAGAAGTTTTTACAGGTAAAATATCTGTTGGATGAAAAGCGTTTACAGGCATTTGCAATAGAATTGGATGCCAGTGCTGTTGCATCAAATCTGAAAGCTTTTGAGCAGATTTGTTTAGGAACGAAAGAAGGCGGGGCAATCGGAGAGCTGGATATGGCTTCGCGCTTTCGCTGGCTTACAGCTACACGCAGCACAGTATTACAAACATCAAAAGTACACCCGGGTTTTTGTGAAGATGCCGCACAGACACTTGATAAGCTGTTTATAGAACTTGTAGTATGAGACACGTTGCAGAACAACTACGCTTTTATGAATATCTTATTAACTAAAAGCATTTCAGGCGTCAGGACATTTTAGAATAATGCAAAAGGGATTGCCTGCTATGGCAATCCCTTTTCTTGTGTATTATTTGTTTGCAGATGTATTTATTTTTTCAATTGCAGTTTGATCATAACATCTTCTTTGCCTTTCTTGTAAATTTCAACCAGGAATATTTTATTCGTTGCATCAAAAATTCTTGAAGTAGAGAATTGGTATGCTTCGATTCCATTAATGTTTTCAATATCAAGAATCTGATGTTTCGTGACAGATCCCGTTACATCGTCTACCTTGTAAGCTGTTAAATAACCACCATCACCATCCGTACGTTTTACAGGTACAGCATCTTTTGAAATGTCAGCATTCTTCTTATTGTCAAGGAAAAGAATATAGTGCGCATCTGTACCTTGAATAAATTTGACACCATTACCACCTCTTCCGGCAAATCCGATCTGTGTTTTCGGAAGTTTAATCATCCATAACAGATTGCCTGATTTGTCAATTTTAGTAAATACCATATCTGTGTAATAGTATACATATCTCGTAGTAGTACCTACAAGTTCACGTCTTGTGTAGATTTGTTCTCCGAGAATAAGTGTACTGCCATCTTTGTTCTCAATCACATTAAGCATTTTAAGATCGTTGATACCTGCTTTGCCATCAGATTCTCTGTCTGTATTTACTCCTTTTCTATATTCAGATTCGTATTGATTAATTAAGGCAATAGGGAAATCATATTTGTATTTTTCAGTAATAATACCGGCTTTGGATGTCTTGAAACGGAAAATACCATTGGTATTTATGCTGAATGACATATTTCCTGTCCAGTTCATTCTTGCATCAATACCATTTGCATAATAACCTGTACAAACTAAATTGCCATCAGCGTTTTCAGCCATTTTAAATTCCTGGAAATATAATGTTGCGTCGATATTTAATTTATATGTTTTAATTGCGGCATCTTTTATTGAAAATAATTCAAATGCTTTCACTTCATTAATAAATGCAAGCATATAGGGTGTGCCGTCATTAGCAACTGTATACGCAAGATTATTCATCTTTTTTTCCGTATAAGGCATTTTTACTTCAGCACCATTTACTTTTTCAAGCGTTGAATTGAAAACAAAAAAGCCTAGTATGTCAAAATTTACCTCATCGTTTTTGTTAAGCGGCTTTCTTCTGTAACGGACAAGAATTTTAGACTGATCAAAAGACGTTGATACCTCAAAAAGTTTAGGGCCTGCAAATAATACACTTAACACAATAGGATCAGTGGTTGTCATTGTGCCTGTAACTTCGCCTTGGGTTTCAAACAATAATTTTGGAGCATTAAGCGTACCGTCATTTAGATTGATTTCACGAACATTAAAACTAAGTGTTTTTGTCTTAGTAGGCGTGCTGTAAAAATAGAACATACGGCCGCCTATTGGCAATATTTTTTCAACTCTGCTGTCTGCCGGTAAATCCGTATAGACATTTCTGTTGATTTCTTTTGATGCAGTAACATCATAACGTTGGATAGTAATTGTCTTGTCATCTGTCTTTATGGAAATGCTATTTCCTTTTCCATCAGAAAAATATTGTTTGTCCCTGGCATCTACTACCTGATAAGGGGTACCGGTGGATACACTAAAATCTTCAGAAAATTTTGTTTGCCCGAATAATAATACAGGCAATAAAAAGACAATTGTTAAAATTATTTTTTTCATTGGTATTTTATTTATGTATAACTGTTAAAATATTTACACGATCCATTTTAAAAACAAACCTTTATTAGGACGTTGTTTAAAGTTGTGAAGGTACATTCTTTTAATATTTAATTGCAACCATGGTTGTTGATTTGTATAAATATATTTGCATACATCGTATTTCGCTTATTTTATAATCAAAATGTTGTCATTTTTATTAAAATACAAATCTGTATAGGATGGAAACCAATTGTTTATCTACTAATAGATGATTTTTTAGTATTTTTTATTAAAAAAGTGCCATTTATTGATTACTTTTTTAAACTGAAAGTGTCTTTGTATATACAGAGATACTGTCTTTTTCAGAAAGAAAAAGATCTTCTGAACGATATAATCATTACGCTATGAAAAAAGGTCTACTGATCTTCGGATTTATTTTAACGAGCCTGGCTCAAATTCATGCGCAGACAATAAGTATTGTCAGCAAAAAATTTGTGGTGAATGGAAATGCTTCGTGTCCTGTTTATTTTAATGGCGCTAATACGCCCTGGGAAAGCTGGAATGACTTTGGCGGAAGCTACAGTTCTGCAACGTGGGGTCAGGATCTGGTTAATCTGAAAAATAAGGGTATTAACTCAACGAGAATTTGGTTTAGTTGTAATGGCGCCGGTCAGCCGAGTATTGCAGCAGATGGTACTGTAAGTGCCCCGTCAGCAGCTTTCTGGGCAAACTGCGATGATCTTTTTGCACAGGCAAAGACCAATGGAATTTATATCTATGCCACGATGATGTCTTTCGATCATACAAAGACAGGAAATCCCAATGCAACGAACTGGAGAGCCATGATGAATGATCCTGCAAAGATTCAGCAGTATATAAATAATTATCTGGTTCCATTTGTAAACCGGTATAAAACCAATCCGTATTTATGGAGCATTGATATTTGCAATGAAATAGAATGGATTCATGAAAACACCGATAACTGGCAATGCAGCTATGCAACACTGCAGCAATTTGTAGGATTATGTGCTGCTGGTCTGCATCAGGCATCGGTTGCCAGAACAGATGGTTCTAAAGTTTTGGTAACACTGGGTTCTGCCTGTACAAAATGGAATGCGACAAAACTACCGGGCGGAGGTGCAAATCCGGACGGTAATAAATGGAGTGATGCAAATTTGCAGGCGCAGACAAGCAGTAATGCAAATGCATACCTGGATTTTTATTCCCCGCATTTTTATGGCTGGATGGAACAATATTACAGTTCACCGTTTGAAATGACACCAACGCAATATGGCATGGATGATAAACCGTGTGTTGTTGCAGAAATGCCGTCAAGAGATCCGATTCCAACGCCGGCAATGACGATGACAGCTGCTTATAACGCGCTTAAAACAGGAGGCTGGCAGGGGCATATGCCATGGACAGCGAACATTACAACAAACCTGACAACCGAAGTAGGAGATCTTGCAGACTTTGGTGCAGCAGCATTAACATTTGCTACCAACAACAGTGCACTCGTAAAACCAGCATGCACCACAGCTTGTGCAACAGTTGCGCCGACAGTAACCACACCGGTTACATATTGCCAGGCTGCAACTGCAACAGCATTGATAGCCACAGGAACTGCACTAAAGTGGTATGCGGATAACACAACCACAACAGCATTAACAGGCGCACCTATACCATCAACAGCAGTAGGAGGCACAACAAATTATTATGTATCGCAGACATTAAATGGTTGTGAAGGTCCGAGAGCCTTGATTGCAGTTACTATAAATGCTGTACCAGCGGCAACGATAACAGTGTCTTCTGCAAGTTTTTGTGCAGGAGGAAATGTTGTATTGAATGCGAATACCGGTACAAATTTAACATATCAATGGCATAGCACTACAGGGGCACTGATCACAGGTGCAACAAATTCAAGCTATGCAGCAACAGCTGCCGGTAGTTATTTTGTAACCGTTACCAATGCAAGTAATTGCTCAGCAACATCAACAGCAACAACGGTAACGGCAAATACTCTGCCAACAGCAACAATCACAACACCTTCTACAAGCATTTGCGCAGGTAGTAGTATTGTATTGTCTGCCAATACCGGTTCAGGCTTAACGTATAAATGGAATAATAAAGCAGGTGTAATAGCAGGCGCAACAGGAGCCACTTATACGGTAACAAAAGCAGATTCCGCTTCAACATCAGGAAATTATACGGTAACAGTAACAAACGGAAGCAACTGTTCTGCGACTTCAGCAGTTACAGTGATAACAGTAAATAACTTACCAAAGGCAACGATTACAGCAAGCGGACCGTTAACATTTTGCTTGCCTGGAAAAGTTTTGCTTAGTGCGAGTAGCGGTACATCTTATAAATGGTACAAAGATGCAGTTCAGATAGGTACCGGATCAGCATATTCGGTTGGTGAAACAGGAGGGAGTTTTACCGTTGAGGTTACGGATGCAAATAACTGTTCAGCAACATCAACAGCAACAACTGTAACAATAAATGCCTTGCCAACGGCAACAATCACAGCAGCAGCGACAAGTTTCTGTACAGGCGGTAACGTTGTGTTGAATGCAAACACCGGGTCAGGCTTAACCTATCAATGGAACAATGCAGCCGGAGTGATTACCGGAGCAACGGGAGCGAGTTATACAGCAACAACGGCCGATTCATATACGGTAACAGTAAGCAACAATTCAAACTGTTCAGCAACATCAACAGCAACAACGGTAACGGTTAATACACTTCCAACGGCAACGATTACAGCAGCATCGACCAGCTTCTGCACAGGTGGCAGTGTTGTGTTGAATGCGAATACCGGAACAGGCTTAACGTATCAATGGAAAAATGCAGCCGGCGTAATTACC
>FTDL01000131.1_pt1 | contig 26524 bp, 25 predicted proteins | sample 1639951 | NCBI WGS metagenome assembly FTDL01 (sample SAMEA3914869, study PRJEB12502) | metagenome | biome: forest; material: soil | place: USA | collected 2012-03-12 | depth 0.1 m
CACCAACAACGCCAACAACAAGTCAGCGGATGATTACAATCTGTCATAAACAGGATGGTCAGGTACAAACAATCACTATTCCGGAAAGTCAATGGAGAGACCATGTTGGTCATGGAGATCACTTTGGTGGCTGTACAGATGCAGACAAGCCTGTTGTGCAGCCAACAACACCGGTTACACCAACAACGCCAACAACAAGTCAGCGGATGATTACAATCTGTCATAAACAGGATGGTCAGGTACAAACAATCACTATTCCTGAAAACCAATGGAGAGATCATGTTGGTCATGGAGATCACTTTGGCGGCTGTACGGATGCAGACAAGCCTGTTGTACAAACAACAACACCTTCTACCACAACAACGCCTACTACAACACCAACACAACAGGAAGAAAATATTACGATATGTCATAAACCGCGAGGCAGTTCAATTGTACAAACAATGACAATATCAAAAAGTGCACTATATCAACACCTCGCGCATGGGGATCATATAGGCGGTTGTACTGATTCAGACAGACCTGTTGTACAGCCAACAACACCTACAACTACAACACCTACAACACCGTCTACGCCTTCCGAATCAAATCAGAATAACATGGTTACGATTTGCCATAAGCAAGGTGGCCAGGCACAAACACTAACAATTCCAAGAAATCAACTGCCTAGCCATGCGGGCCACGGTGACCATTTAGGAGGTTGTACAAATGCAGATACGCCTGTTACTACTACACCGCCTGAAAATATGGTTACGATTTGTCATAAACAGAATGGTCAGACGCAGACACTAACAATTCCGCAGAGCCAGGTACAAAGCCATATGGCACACGGCGACCATTTTGGGGTATGTACACCAAATGAGTAATAGCAATTGTTCAACAGGAAAAGCGTTTCAGATTTGTCAAAAAATACATTGAAGTAAGAAAATGTAATCTGAAGATTGCAGCAGGTGATAAAACAGAAAGAGTGATGCTAAAAACGTCACTCTTTCTGTTTTATACTACCATATTTTTTTGAATGTCTCAATCATTGCGGCATGGATGTTGGCACCACTTGCACAAACTTCTTCAGCTGTCTGACAATGATCCGGGCCGCCGGCATAATTTGTTACAATACCCCCTGCTTCACGTACAATCAAAATGCCTGCGGCTACATCCCAGGGTTTCAGATTAAATTCAAAGTATGCTTCAAATCTTCCGCATGCTACGTAACACAGGTCAATGGCTGCACTGCCTAATCTTCTTACACCGTGTGTAGTTTCTACAAAATGACGGATCAGTGAAAAATACTGTTCGGCTTTACCTCTTAGAGAATACGGGAAACCTGTAGCGATTAATGAATCGGATAATGTTGTTATAGCAGATGTTTCAATACGTTCACCATTCATATATGCTCCGCCATCTTTCCACGCATAAAAGCATTCATTTCGGGAAGGTTCGTGTACAACACCAATCAATAACGTATCATCCTGTACAAGCGCAATACTGATTGAAAACAACGGGAGCTTGTGCAGAAAATTTGTAGTGCCGTCCAGCGGATCAATAATCCAGCGCAAGCCGGTTTTTATTTGTTCTACTGTACCTTCTTCTGTTTCAAAACCTGCTTCCGGAACCAGTTTGGTTAAACTTTGTATAAGTAATTTTTCGGTTTCTTTATCAACGTATGAAACCAGATCATTACTTCTTCCTTTATGCTCAATATTACTCAGCTCAAAATTTTTAAGCTCGTTGATTTGAAAATCACCGGCTTCGCGGGCAAGCTTTGTAATTTGCAGTGTTAGTTGTTTTAATTTTTCAGAAGGAAACATTTCGTTTGCTGTAAAAGGAGTAAATAAATAATACAGGTGAAAGTATAAGTGCAAAGAAACCGATATAGTCGCCATGCAGCGTATAAAATGTTTTATCAGAATTCAGTTTAATTTTTTGAATAAGTGCATCCTGAATCCAGTATACATTTTCCTGAAGCACATCGCCTTTTTGATTTATAAAGCCAGATGTACCAGTATTAGCAGAACGTGCTACAGATCTGCGCTGCTCGATTGCGCGCAGACGTGCATATTCAAAGTGCTGCTTATGACCTGGTGTATTACCCCACCAGCCATCGTTGGTAATAATACCGATAAAGTCTGCACCGTTTTGTGTGTATGCGCTTACATATTCTCCAAACACAGATTCATAACAAATTACCGGAGCCACAGCAATACCATGTGGGTTTGACATAGCACGTGCAATGCTATCTTTTCCGATAGGTTGTACAATCCCACCCAGGCTGGATGTTACGAAACCAAATATAGACGGATACGGCAAACTCTCAACGCCGGGAACCATGCGTGATTTGTGATAAATTTCCAGAGATGCATCCGGATTAACCAGTAATGCTGCATTAAACATGTCGTAATAGAAAGCTCCGTTCGGAGATTTTTTTGATGTTACCGTTTTGTTTGCTTCTGTCATGAAGCGGTGTGAATCAATACCTGTGAGAATACTGACATTATTTTCAGAAGCATATTGTATAAGTTGTTTTATAAACGGATACTGCAAAATTAATTCTTCATTTATATCTCCGGGCAAAGCGGTTTCCGGCCAGAGAATAAAGCGTGTTTGAGGCGTACGGACACGTTCGCTTAATTGCATCAGACGTTCAAATTGCATTTCATACGGCATTGCTTTGCGGGAGCCTTTAAATTTTTCGTTGTACGGATCAATATTGGGTTGTACAACAGCAACTTCAATTTCAGCACCTGTTTCTTTATAAGTAAAATAGATAATGACAGAAATAATTACAGGAACAATAACTATAGCTGCTGTTATAAATTTTAGTGATTTCTTATTCTGATATTTAATTGCAAGATAAATAAATACATTGCAGAGAAGGACCCATAGTGAACCGCCTAATGAACCAGTGTATTCATACCATTGAACAAGAAAAGTATTGCTTGCAAATATATTTCCCAGTGTAAGCCAGGGCCAGGCTAGTTCCCAGTTTAAATGCCAGTATTCAAATAACAGATAGAAGCTTATAAACGAAAATAAGCCGATTGCTTCAGTTGTTTTTTTTCTGATTATATAGATAAATATAAACGGCACAGTCATAAGCAATGCATTCACAACCATTGCAAAGATGCCGCCTGCAGCTGTAGAGTTATAAAGCCACCAGGTTGTACCAACATTCCAGAATAACAATGCAAGGTATGTATAAAATAAAAAGCGGCGCCCTTTTTTGTTTTTTGAATCGTTATGTATTGCATCTCCCAATAACAGAATAGGCACAAATGCCATGCATGCCAGTGGCGCCAGCGAAGTTGTCGGCCAGGCAATAATTAATAAAGATCCACTAACGATTGAGTAAACAAGCAGTGGTAAGGACACCAATTGTTGGTATGATATTTTAGGCATAACTTGCAGCAATATATAGAATGAATGCGTACGTTTCATTCCAATACTGAAAGGTAATAAAAGATTGATATGCAAAAAAGTTTAATCCCATATTGGTTGCAGCCAAATGTAATTCAGCATGCTGGTATAATTCTTCATACGTATTACAAAATTACAGGTATTATGTTGTTTGATTCAGCTTATTCACCTGAATACCGTTCTTATCTGTTATACCATGCACCGTTTGTAGTTGTTTCTCATGGCACCCAACCTGATCCGGTTTTTAATTATGCCAATCTTACGGCTCAGCAACTATGGCAATTGGATTGGGAACAGTTTACACAAATGCCGTCGAGATTATCCGCCGAAGCCGAACGTGCAGAAGATAGACAACATTTGTTGGATGAAGCCGCTAAAAAAGGGTATATCGAGAATTATTTCGGTATCCGTATTTCTTCTAAAGGTTTACGTTTTACTATTGCAAGGGTATTGTTATGTAATCTGATTGATCAGGACAATCAAAAAATAGGGCAGGCGGCTATATTCAGAAATTGGAAGAATATGTAAATGTATTAAGTAAGAAGTTTTAGGATTTAAGAGTTCTCTATATTGCTTTTCTTAAAACCTAAAACCTATTACATAGAACTTATTCTTCTTTCACTCGTCTGCTTCCGGCATACAATTCGTACTGCATCAGACGGCATTCGATTTTTGCACTGAAGAATTTTATTTTACGTTTTGGTTTTAAGCCAATGCGTTTTGCTAATTCCAGATTGCCGGTAAACACATATCCTTTATAACCACCACATTTTTTCTTGAAAAAATCACCAATCTCTTTATACGTTAGTACCAGAGATTCTTCGTCGCCAAGGCGCTCTCCGTATTCCGGATTTAAAATAACTACGCCTGATTGTCCTTCTTCAACAGGCGTGTCCTGAAAATCGCTCAGTACAAAATCAATCAGATGATCTACACCCGCTTTTTCTGCATTGCCTTTGGCCGCATCAAGCGCGCGCTGATCGTGGTCTGAAGCAATAATTTTAAATGGCAGCGAATGTTTTACATGCTGGAGCGCCATTTTTTTCATGGTATGCCAGGTAGCTTCATCGTACCCGTGAATGTGCTGAAAGGCATATTCATTTCGTATAAGACCAGGTATTTTGTTGATACCAATCAATGCTGCTTCAATTGCAAGGGTGCCACTGCCACACATCGGGTTAACAAAAGGTGTTGCAGGGTCCCATTCTGATGTAATAATAACAGAAGCAGCCAAAGTCTCGGCCATTGGCGCCTTCCATGGGTTAAGCCTGTAACCGTGTCTTGAAATCGGCTCACCGGATAAATCTAAATAAATAGAAAGATCACTTTCTCTCCAATAAATAAAAATCACAACTTTATCTCTCAAAGGGCCTGAATCCGGCCGTTTTCCTGTTTTTTCGACAAAATAATCTGCAATGGCATCTTTGCATTTTACATTCGCAAAACGTGTATCACGAATGCTATTGTTTTGCACAAATGAATCAATGCTGAAATAAGAATTGTTTGCAAAAAAATTGTCCCATTTAATGTTTTTAGAAACACGGTATAAATCTTCGGGAGTATCGGCTTTGGCTTCTTTTAACAGAAAAAGGACTTTATTGGCAGTGCGCAGGTGCATACATAAATACATTGCCGTTTGGGCAGTTCCTTCAACTAAGATACCATGAGGCAGTATTTGTTTGATCGGAATAGATAAATCGTTGATTTCTCTTGCTGTAAGGGAACTTAAGTCCGGAGCACAAGTGATCAAAATGTCGCTTGATTGCTCAAATATTGAGGTTTTCAAAATAATTTATATTAATCTATTAAAGATACCTATTTAAAAGGAAACCCTGTGAAATCTTCTTGCGTACAATTCACTATACGGAATTAAATACAATATTTTCATCAAATAAATCAATTCAATGGATATTAAACAATTATTTGAACAAGCAGTGGTGGCATCGAAGTTGCTGCCTGCTCAGTCGAATGAAAATTTATTGAAACTTTATAGTCTTTATAAGCAAGGAACTGAGGGTAATGTAAACATTGAAAAGCCGAGCAATTTCTTTGATATTGCCGGAATTGCAAAATTTAATGCATGGGAAGAATTAAAAGGTTTAACGAAAGAGGATGCCATGCAGAAATACATTGATTTGGTAGCCGGTTTGGGGAAATAAACCTGGCGCATACGATAGTTAAGAATACGATTTTGTTGGCTGTAAACAGTAGTATATTCCAGGATTGAGTCCGACGGAAATGCCTGTTACAGCCAATATTTTTTTGCCTGCTTATTTTCTAGGTATAAGCAATTTTCAGCAAAGATTTTCGATAAGTAAAAAGTACCATTGAAAGAATGTAAATTACCATGAAGTACATTTTACAGATTTTATCTTTGTAGTGTTATGCAAAAGCACATCCCCATATTAGATATATGCACCCTTTCAGAATACCGGGAAGATGATATTTTAGTCAGTCGCTTGTCTGATTATTTACGGGAACATACCAATCTGCATTTTCCGCACGGGCATAGTTTTTATCATCTCGTTTTTTTCACAAAAGGAAGCGGGACACATACAATTGATTTTGATTTATTTGAGATTAAAAAAAATCAGATCTATTTTATGGCACCCGGACAAGTACATACATGGGAATTTAAAGGCGAAATGGATGGGTATGTAGTGAATTTTTCTGCTGCGTTCTTTCAGTCGTTTTTATTGCGCCCGGAATATCTGGAAGCATTCTCATTCTTTAATGGTGTAACTGCAGAAAGTGTGCTGAATCTTTCAACGGAAGCAGGCAAACCAATTGTAGCAGTCTTTGAAGAATTGATTGCACAGGCTAAAAGCAATTATACATTCCGTTGGGATATGATCCGTGTGCTATTGCTAAAAATATTTATTCTGATTGATCAGAAAAATGTTTCCAGTCATACGTCGCATATTCCGAATTATAATTATGCGTTGCTGAAAAATTTTCAAAAACTGATTGAAAAAAATTTTACAAAGCTAAAGCTTCCAATGGAATATGCTGAGCTTTTATATATAACACCCAATCACCTGAATGCACTGTGCAAAGATCATACAGGTATGGCTGCTGGCGAGCTTATCCGGAACAGAGTAATTCTTGAAGCAAAAAGATTATTGATTAATAAAGATATAAGCATTTCTGAAATTGCATACGAATTAAACTTTAGTGACAATTCATACTTTACAAAATTTTTCAAAAAACAAGTGGGTGTCACACCCGAAGAATTTAGAAAAAAAACAATTTAATATATACACTTATGAAAGCGCTCGACAATACATTCGTTTCATTACTTACATTAAAATGTCCCAGATGTCACAAAGGAAACATGTTTACACATGCCAACATGTATGTCTGGAAAACAGCTGATGTGATGCCTGAGAAATGTTCGTGCTGCGAACAGCCAATGAAACCCGAACCGGGATTTTATTTTGGCGCCATGTATTTAAGTTATGCATTGTACGTAATGTTATTTATGCCTATGTTCATGATTACGGTGTTTATGGATTTGCCTTACTTTGAATTCTTTGTATCGTTTGTGGTTTTAATTATTCTGTTATCGCCTTATATATTCAGGCTTTCAAGAGCATGCTATTTATATATGTTTGTGCGATATGATAAAGAAGCCGCAAAATGTGTACACGCAGAGCTTAATTAAAATTGTATCTGTAGTATAACTGAGGATAAAATTAAAAGGGATGCAGGACACTATTCTGGAGTCTTGCATCCCTTTTAAAATAATCTAATGTAAAGAAGATGGGTAATGTTATTAAGGTTTAAAATACAAGCCTCCAGGAATTATATGCTGCAAACATTTTATTTTTTTGACTTGTTGCAGCTATTTTTTAAAAATATTTAATTAAATACCTTATTTTTGATTCGATGATTGATGGTGTGAGATACATAACGAAATGAAAAACAATAGTCTAACATATACTACTGAAGACGAATTGATTGAAAAATGTATCAAAAGGGATGCAAATGCTCAAAAAGCACTATATATAAAATTTTCAGCAAAACTTTTTGCCGTGTCTTATCGGTATAGTGCAAATAAAGAAGATGCCAAGGATGTTTTGCAGGAAAGTTTTATCAAAATTTTTGACCATATAAAAACGTTTAAGAAAACAGGTACACTGGAAAGCTGGTTAAAAAGAATTGTTGTAAACACTGCTTTGTCCAGATATAAAAAAACAAAAAGCACACTTGTCGATTTTACAGACCAGTTAAATGAGAATGAAATAATTGATCCTGTTGATGAAGAACAAATAGAAGGCGATTTGTTGAATCTTTCCGAACATATCATAATGACTCATATACAGAATTTACCTGAAGAATATCGAATGGTATTTAACCTGGCGTGTATTGAAGAATTGTCTCATAAAGAAATAGCAACGTTATTATCAATTAAAGAAGAAACATCAAGAATCAGATTGTTGCGGGCAAGGAAAAAATTAATGGAGAGTTTGACTTCAATAAATGTTATCAATAGATAGGGTATGAATTCTGACAAAAGAAATATTGATAAAATTATTAAGGTTAAAATCGAGAATCATGAAATGATTCCGGATGATGCCTTATGGGAGTCTATTGAAGCTTCTATTATTTATAAAAATAAATCCAGAGGCATATATAAAGGACTTATAATTGCTGCTGTTTGCATTACTTTAATCGTTCTGTTTTACACATTTAGAAATACAGAAAAAGCATCATCAGATACTGCACCTGAAACAGATCCGGTAAAACAGCAGATGCATTATTCACCGGCAGGTGAAACAATTCCTCAAACGGATATAAAAGAATCACAAAGCGAATCGTCATATATTTCAAAAGATGTATTAATCAACCATTCAACTATAAATGATTCACTTCAGACAGGAATAACAATTTCTAATGATTCATTAATACCTCATGCAAAGGAAATGGTTGTTAGTACAGATACATCTGCATTTATTTCAACACCGATAAAAAACATCGTTACTAAAAAGGTTATTAAAAAACCTCTTTATGTTATACAACAAGATACGATTTATAAAATAGACACATTGAAAAGAAGAAAAATTAAGTAATGTATAAAAGTATTACGTGCTGGATTATTTTTTTGATTAGCTTTTATTCATTTTCTCAAAACGATTCAATTGTTGTTGAAGAGTACGATACAATTATTGTTGTAAAGGAACCTTTGGTTATTGAACAAAAGGTATATGTTTTGAAACAACAACGTGAGCGCGACAGTGTTTACTCCATAGTATTTTATGGCAGTTACGGAGTTATTTTTAATTATATGAATACGTGTGATTGTTATTCTAAAAAAAACTTTACTGGTGCACTTAAATCTGAATCGTATTTTTCATTTAATACAGCCATCACAAAAAAAATTAAAAAGCGGTTCGGGGTAGAAGTAGGTTTATCTGTTGATTACATGAAGCAGTCGTATGCGTATTCAGACACAGCTTCTGCAACGCCACTTAAATATAAGAACAACACACTATATGCAGGCGCATTATCGCATGTAAAGTATTATATAATTCCTGCTGAGCGGAAAATTAATGTAGCTGTTTATGCTGGCGTGAAGGGCTTATTTATCCTGAATCAGAGCGGCAGCATGTATAATATAGGAGCACCGGATACGCCTGCAAGTATAAAAAATGATACAAAATCAACTGGCTATGGACTTTCAGGCAGGCTGGAAGCTAATATCAAAACAGGAAGATATGCAAAAATTATTTTTGGGTTGAATTATTATTACGACCTTACTTCGTATACTCTGTCAGAGGTCAATTATTATTTGCAAAGAAATATAGCCGGAGCTTTTGTTGGTTATAGAATAGGTTTATAAATAGTATACTGTCCTGATTTAAAAAGAAAGCCGGCTATATAAGTGCAGCCGGCTATATAAGTGCAGCCGGCTTTCTTTTTAAAGGAAGCTACCAAGATAAATTATACTATTGCACTTTATTCAAACGCAGACACGTAACAGTTTCATTATAGGTTAACACCACCTGATATAAACCCGCATTAAAATTGGTTGTGATTTTTTCTGCACCACCCATAGATGTGAATGTACCGTTTGCAACAGCAGTGCCGTTAAGATCTGTAATGCTGTATTTCACTAAAGTTCCGCTTTGCGGCATCACAATATTAAAAGCATCTGTTGCCGGATTGGGATAAAACTGAATGCCGGATTGTGCGAATGGTAAAGTAATTGCAGTAGTTGTATTGTTAACAGTCAAGGAAGTTGTTTTAGATAAATTTGTAGACTGTTTGGTTTCTGTTACAGAAACTTTCTGTTCTGTAGTAGCTATTCTTGACACAGACGATGAGCTTCCGCCATCCCAATCTACAGTAATTGTATTAGTGTTTTGCCCGCTTACAATTGTTCCGCCGGTAACTGACCAATTATATGTAAACCCTGTTTGATTAGGAACACTATATGTTACGTTTTGCTGGCCAGGAGTAATTGTGGTTGCACCGGAAATGGTAGTATTAAAGTCTGCGCAAGGGTCAAGAGCTATGTGCACAGCTGAGGATGTTGACGTACATACGCCATTATTTTCTACTAGAGTATAATCACCTTCTTGTGTTGCAGTATAGCTTGTATTTGTTGCTCCCGCTATATCAGCATTATTTAATTGCCACTGAAAAACACTTGTAAACGAAACATCCGCATCAGATAATGTAAAAGACTCGCCCGTACAGATTGTTTGGTCCGCTTCTGCAATTTGTGGAGCAGGTGTGGGTTTTACAACGATCGAAACTTTATTTGAAACTGCAGGATTAGGAGCTCCAGGTAATATACAGCCAATGCTGGAAGCCATGGTAGCCCATACCTGATCGGCACTGGATAATAATGCATTAGTCGTAAATGTTGTTCCTCCTGTTCCTACAGGATTTGCGTTCACATACCATTGATAGATTGGTGTAGTACCAGTTCCAGTTGCCACAGCTGTATACGTAACGGGAAGTCCTGCACAGGTTATACTTGTTGAGGAATATACTGTTACTGTTGGCGTGGCTGATATACTATTCAATGTTACCGGTGAAGATGTTACAGAGCCGCTAGTGCATGCTAGTGATGATGTTAATTTTACTGTTAGCTGTTTGCCATTATCTGATACATCACTCATATACGTGTAGGTAGTACTGTTTGTACCGACAGGTGTTGTGCCAATATACCATTGATAACTTGGAGTCGTTCCTTCATTGCTAGGAGTTGCTGTATAAGTAACAGGAATACCTGCACAAACTTGTCCCGGATCATTTATGGACACAGCTACTGGTGAAGTATTAATAAGAGCAACAGTTATTTTCACTGTATTACTGATTGCTACGTTGCAGACTCCAGGAGCCGATGGATCTATAACAGTTCTGCGGTAATAAGTGTCAGTTGTTGGCGATGGTGTATACACTTTGTTTGTTGCTCCTGCAATATCACTCCAGGTTGTTTTGTTAACAGATTCCTCCCAATAATAAATTGGAGTTGAAATAAAAGATGAGGGTGTTAATTCTGTAAATGATGCCCCTGCTGAACCGGAACATATTGTTTGATCGGAACCAATAGTGCCAGAACTAACGCTGGGAACAACAGTAATATGTACAGAATTACTATATACTACATTACATGGAGACGGTATACCTGCATCTATAACTTCTCTACGGTAATAAATATCGGCTGTAAGTACCGAGGTTGGTGTGTACGTCGAATTTGTTGCTCCGGCTATCTTAGTCCATACTACTGTTCCAGTTGTAGAACTTTCCCATGCATATAATATGGAATTTGATACGCCGGTAGGAGGACTGCTTACTTCTGTTATTGGTAAGGGAATTGAATTAGAGCAAATTGTTTGGTCTGAACCAATAATACCGGATCCAATTCCAGTAAAAACACTAATTTGAATAGTATTAGAAGTTACCACTGAAATTGTCAGACAGCTAGCATTACTTGTTAATTTTACGCTTACACTATTGTTTGTCGGGGTTAATGAACTAATTGTAAATGTTGCACTGGAACTTGGCGCACCCTGACTTATTGAGCCGATAAACCATTCATATAAGGGAGCTGGTCCTTCGTTTCCCGCTGAAGCAGTAAACACAACAGGATTACCTGCACAAACAGCTGTTATATCCGAAACAATTGATACGGATGGCGTAACCATTGAAGTACACTGAGCAAAACCACTAAGACCAAAACCTACAATTGTCGCAATTAGAAGTAAAATTTTTTTCATGCGTATATATTTAACTGAAAATAAAATTATGAAGTCAAATATAGTAATTACTTTTCTACTGAAAGTAAAAAAGGCCAGTTTACTTATTACAGCAACTGGCCTTTAAATGATATATATATATTAAGCTTTCTTTCGAATTACTCTGCGTGCTTAAACTGTCTTAAAAACCGTACATCGTTTTCTGTGAACAGGCGCAGATCTTTGATCTGATATTTCAGCATGGTGATACGTTCAATGCCCATACCGAATGCAAAGCCGCTGTATACTTTCGGATCAATTTTCGCATTAATCAGCACATTCGGATCCAGCATACCGGCACCGCCAATCTCTACCCATCCGCTGTACTTGCAGATGTTGCAGCCCTTACCGTTACAGATAAAACAAGAGATATCCATCTCTGCACTCGGCTCTGTAAAAGGAAAGAACGACGGACGGAAACGTATCTGTGTATCTTTACCAAACATCTCTTTGGAGAAATGATACAGCGTATTTTTTAGATCAGCGAAGCTTACGTTCTTATCAATATACAATCCTTCTATCTGATGGAACATGCAGTGCGCACGTGCAGAGATTGCTTCGTTGCGGTATACACGCCCCGGAGAAATAGTACGGATGGGAGGCTTTTGATTTTCCATTACGCGCACCTGCACACTTGATGTATGTGTGCGCAATACAATATCCGGATTGCGTTCAATAAAGAAGGTATCCTGCATCTCACGTGCCGGATGGTTTTCCGGAAAATTCAGTGCAGTAAAATTATGGAAGTCGTCTTCAATTTCCGGTCCGTCCGATAAATTGAAACCCATGCGTTCAAACACTTTGTAGATCTGCTCGCGAACCACATTAATCGGGTGGCGGCCGCCTAGTTCATTTGGAATAACCGGAAGTGATGTATCAATTTTCTGATGCGCACTTTTATCGTTGCCACCGGCATTCAGCTTATCCTGAATCTCATCAAATTTTGTCTGAGCAAGAACTTTTAATTTATTCATTTCCTGCCCCATTGATTTTTTGATCTCCGGTGCAACTGTTTTAAAATCAAAACCATCAAACATACTTGTGATCTTGCCTTTCTTACTTAAGTATTCAAGGCGGAACTGTTCCAGTTGTTCTTTGGAATCGATTGAAAAGGCTTCAATCGTTTGTGTTAATTCTTTAATCTTGTCTAGCATAGAGAGTACAAAAATAATAAAAGTTTAAGGTAGTTGCTAGTTTCCGGTTTTTAGTTACAAGATAAATTCACTAACAAGACCTGATATCACTGGAGCTGGTATTGAATCTGGTTTATGACTAGGCATGCTAACGTTATTGTAAACAGTTTCCAATATGCAATCATATTTATGCTTGAATGGTGTGGAAATATTCTGAAATTTAATAGTTAACGTTCAGTTATTCATTTAGAATTAAAATCATTTTTATCATTAAAATCACGGAAATCAGTGGTTCAGACAATTTTTATCCTAATTTTGCCACATGTCTTTAATACACGAAACTATAGCCCTCGTTAAAAAAGAATTTCTGCTGGAATTTCGTCTGCGTTATATGTTTAATGCCGTGCTGGTATATCTGGCAGGCGCAATTTTTATCTGTTATTTTGCCTTTTTCGGCAGAGGCGGTGATTTGTCACCCATGACCTGGAATGCCTTATTCTGGATCATTGTATTACTGGCTTCGGTCAATGCAGCCAGCAGAAGTTTTCTGCTGGAGCGCGCCAGTCGCCAGTATTATTATTATTTTATGGCATCACCAGGCGCCATTATTCTTTCAAAACTCATTTATAATATTGTGCTTCTGATACTTATGTCCTTAATCGGATTAGCCTTATTTTCCTTTGTAATGGGCAATACGGTTCAGGATATGACCTTATTTATCGGCATCGCAGTTATTGGCTCGGGGTGTCTGGCGGCGGCGCTTACCTTTATAGCAGCCATTGCAGCTCAGACTCAGCACAGTATGACGTTAATGGCTGTATTAAGCTTTCCCATTGTAATACCGCTGTTATTGGTTTTGATAAAAGTTTCGAAGGGAGCAATTGATGGCTTGGACCGGAGCGTGGCATACGAAGATTTAATCGTTTTGCTGGCCGTTAAAGTGATCACGATCACCGTTTCGTATCTATTATTTCCGTACCTTTGGAAGAACTAATTGAACCGGAAATTGCGTTGATGGAACATATGAAATGAAACATTCCGGAATGTTTTATTTCATAACAATGCCAAAACATAATTGGACAAATTTCTGATGGTTCTCTATCAGAAAATCAAACGATAAATCTATTACCGGCGCAAGTTAAGCACCAGTAATTTCAATATAAAATTCATATGCTTTCTAATTCCTCTCCTTTCGCCTGGTGGAAACTGCTTGCGTTTGCGTTATTAATGTATGCAGCAACCATGGGTTTTCTGGGCAACGTTCCACGCCTGGCAATTCTGAATGAAACCATTCGTAATCTATACTTTCATGTACCGATGTGGTTTGCCATGACTTTATTCTTACTGATCGCATCGGCTTACTCAATCGTGTATTTGAATACCGGAAATTTAAAACACGACCGCATTGCCGTGGAATTTACCCGCACCGGAATGTTCTTCGGAATCCTGGGTTTGCTTACCGGAATGATGTGGGCAAAATTTACCTGGGGCACATTCTGGACAAAAGACCCGAAGCTGAATGCTGCAGCAATCGCGATGCTCATTTATACGGCTTACATGATTCTGCGTGATGCCATTTCAGATGAAGATAAAAAAGCACGCATCACTGCAGTATATAATTTATTCGCCTTTCCGGCCTTTATGGCATTGATCTATATCATGCCGCGGCTTACAGATTCGCTGCATCCGGGCAATGGCGGCAATCCGGGTTTCAGTGCATACGACCGCAATGCAGAAATGAATATGATTTTCTATTCCTCTGTTATTGGTTTTATGCTCTTAGGCACATGGATCACAACATTGCGCATACGCCTGCGTTTGTGGGCAGATAAAAAAGATGGTTTATATATTAATAACTCTACAAAACATGCTTCAAAAGATTTATTGGATGTTTAGTCTGCTTGTATTCACAAGCATCTCTGCAGTGGCACAAACAACGGAAAGTGTTGAAATGGCAGACCGGTTTCGTGCAGATGGAAAAATATATGTAGTTGTTGCTGTTGTTGCAATTATATTAATCGGCTTGCTGGTGTATCTGATTTCCCTAGATAAAAAAATCGGCAAGATGGAAAAAGAATACAACGACGCTAACTGATTTCTATACAATGAAAAAAAGTTATATTATTTTACTGGTGGTCATAGCTGTTGCGGTAGGTGTTATACTTTCCACAACCGGCGATGCAAGCCAGTATGTAGACTTTGCACAGGCAGCAAAAATGGCGGGCGACGGCGACGATGACATTGTGCACGTAGTCGGCAAACTTAAAAAAGATGCAGCAGGCCAATACGAAGGTATGATTTATAATCCTGGTGTTGATCCGAATTATTTTGAATTCTTATTGACAGATACAAAGAACCGCACCGAGAAAGTATTGTATTTTCAGCCCAAGCCACAGGATTTTGATAAAGCAGAACAGATTGTAATTATTGGTCATACAAAAAACGATGTGTTTGTTGCTGAAAAAATATTAATGAAATGTCCGTCAAAATATGAGGACAAAGAAGTAAAAATCTAATCTATGAATTTGCTCATCGGCGATTACGGCCACGTGTTTGTTATTATCTCGTTCTTTGCTGCACTACTCGCTTCTTACGGTTATTGGGAAGCATCAAAAGAAAATCAATTAGGTACACAGTCGTGGCTTGTTTTTTCACGCCTTGCATTTACTGTACATGCATTAGCCGTATTCGGCATTGTTGCAACACTGTTTGCTATTATTTATAACCATCACTACGAATATCATTACGCGTGGAGCCATTCATCCAATCACCTGCCGGTTTACTACATGATCTCTTGTTTCTGGGAAGGGCAGGAAGGAAGTTTTTTACTCTGGATTTTCTGGCACGCAATTTTAGGAGCCATACTTATTAAAGTAAACAACAAATGGGAAGCCCCTGTTATGTCTGTATTCATGCTGGTACAGGCGTTTCTGGCATCTATGATTATTGGTATTGTTATTCCATATTTACATACAAAGATTGGTTCTTCTCCTTTTATCTTAATGAAAGAATCCATGCCTGATCTGCCGGTGTATAATGTACGTCCGGATTTTGTGGCTGAAGATGGAAATGGATTAAATCCTTTATTGCAGAATTATTGGATGGTGATTCATCCGCCGACTTTATTCTTAGGTTTTGCTGCAACGATAGTACCGTTTGCTTATTGCATGGCAGGTTTGTGGAAAGGCTGGACAAAAGAATGGATCCGTCCGGCGCTGCCGTGGGCATTGTTTGCAGCCGTTATCTTAGGTACCGGAATTATGATGGGTGCTTATTGGGCATACGAAACATTAAACTTCGGCGGCTACTGGAACTGGGATCCGGTTGAAAATGCCGTATATGTACCGTGGCTGATCTTGATTGCTTCGCTGCATTTAATGATCTCATACAAAAACAGCGGCACGGCGCTGCGTATGGCGGTTATAATGGTTACGCTTTCGTTCCTGTTAATTCTGTATGCAACATTTTTAACCCGCAGCGGTATTTTAGGAAATGCTTCCGTGCACTCCTTTACAGATTTAGGTTTGTCCGGACAGCTTTTGATTTATCTGTTAACCTTTACGTTTCTGGCAACATGGCTCATTGCAAAAACGTGGAAACAGATTCCGATAGAAGAAACAGAACCTTCTGTATACTCACGCGAATTTTGGATCTTTATTGGTGTGGCCATATTAAGCTTAGCGGCATTTCAGGTACTGGCAACAACTTCTATACCGGTATACAATTCAATTGCAAAAGCATTGGGCCTGGAATTATCACTGGCACCACCGGCTAAACCAGAGATTCATTACAGCTACTGGCAGATGGGTTTTGCGATTGCCATTGCCATTCTTTCCGGTATGGGCCAGTTTTTCTGGTGGAAGAAAATGGATAAGAAACAATTGTGGGATGCCCTGTACCTGCCGGTTATTCTGGCATTGACATGCACAGCAGCAATTATTTTATTCGGTTTACTGGATGCATATGCGGGCGAAGAAATTAATCCGTACGTAAAAGGCGCATACATTGCACTGGTAGCAGCAAGTCTGTTTTCCATTTTCAGCAATAGCATGATTTTTATAAAAGTAGTGCAGAATAATTACCGCATTACCGGTGGTGCACTTGCACACATTGGAGTAGCGATGATGCTTGTCGGAATCTTATTTTCATCCGGTTATTCAAAAATTGTTTCGTTGAATAATTCCGGATTGGTTTACAGAAAAGATTTTTCGGATGAAGTGAACAGAGATAATTTATTGCTGTTCCGCAATTCGCCGGAGAAGATGAAAGATCTGCAGTTGATTTATAAGGGCCAGCGTATCGAAGCGAAAGGCTACAGTGGCTATATAAATAAAGACTGGGTGATACCAACGCAGGATCCATACAAAGTTCTTCTTAGAAAAGAATTAAAAGACGATGGTGTAGTTGTATTTAAAAAAGGAGACACACTGCAAACCAATCCGGAAAACACGTATTATGAAGTAGCGTATGTAAAAGCAGTTGGAGATACCTTTACACTGTATCCGCGTATTCAGCAAAACCCGCGCATGGGGAATGTTGTATCGCCGGATATCAAACACTTTGCCGACAGGGATCTGTATTCACATCTTTCAGCAATACCGGTAAGTCCGGATGAAAGAGAATGGTCGCCTACAGAAACACATACCATACATCAGGGTGATACCATTTACATCAATGATTATGTATGCATCTTCAAACATGTAGATGTTATTAAAAGTCTGCCAGGTGTAAAACTGGGAGAAAATGATTTCTCTGTTGTTGCGCACATGTTGTTACTTGGTCCGGATGGTGCGTCGTATCCCATGCACCCCAACTTAGTAATTTTATCCGAACAAAGCGCTTCCGGTTCTATTCCTGAAATGAACGAAGAGCTTGGTGTTAAAATCACGTTAGATAAAATAAAACCGGAAAGCAATGAATTTGTTTTCTCTGTGAATACGTGCCAGAAAGATTATATCATCATTAAAGCTATTGAGAAACCAGGTATTAATCTGTTGTGGATTGGTACGCTGCTTGTTATTATTGGTCTGGCTATGGCCATGTTCCGCCGGTACAGAGAATTTATTGCCATGCGTAATAAAGGACAGGAAGTCGCTTAGGAAAATTTCAAATAACAAAAAACAAATTTCAAATAAGCGCAACTATCAGTTTGAAATTTATATTTATAGTATATCCGATATGATCTGTATAACCCTCCAGCATTTTAAGACTGAAGGGTTTTTGGGAGGGAATAAAAAAGATCACTTTTTATATGAATAAAGAAACAACCCCTGCAAACAGATACCAGGAATTAGACGCACTCAGAGGGATTGCTGCGCTGCTCGTTGTACTGTTTCATTTTGCGCTCTGTGCCGATAAATATGATTCAGTACTTATCCTGGGAACTACAGGTATTGATTTATTTTTTATGATCAGTGGTTTTGTAATTTTTATGAGCATGGAAAAAATTACTTCTGCCAAACAATTCATTACAAACAGATTCAGCAGACTATATCCTACCTATTGGACAGCAGTTAGCTTTACATTTGTACTATTGATTCTGGAATATATTTTTAAGCGCAGCACGCACCAACCGGATGTGGTAAAATATCTGGCCAATATGACCATGTTCCAATACTACTTTGAAATACCCGATATTGATGGCCCTTACTGGACAATGATTATAGAAATGCTTTTTTATATTGTTATACTTTTGCTCTATCAGTTGCGCGGTTTAAAATATGCCATACATATATTTACCGTTTTATCTGTGCTTACTGCAATCCTGTGTAATTATTTTTACGACAATGTATTTGTTAAAGAGCTGATGCACTGGTTCCCGTTACTGCCGCATCTTCCGTTATTTCTGGCAGGTATGATCTTTTATAAAATTTATTCCAGCCAGACAAAATTAATATACCATTATACACTTTTGCTGATTTGTCTGCTTTGCGGACTGGCACTGTTTAAGCATGCCGGCCGGTCTAATTATTATGTTTCACTTGCTCAATACCAGATTATCCTTCCGGTATTTTTTATGTTGTTTGTATTGTTTGTGCACGGCAAATTAACATTCATTGTAAACGGCGTAACATTATTTTTCGGCAAAATATCATATCCGTTATATCTTACACACCAGCACATTTCCATTATGCTTATTCTGCCGGTTTTTATGAAAGATTACGGCATGAACTTTTGGATTGCAGCACTGCTTATAGATTTGCCTGTTGTTATTTGTATCGCAGCATTCATAACCTATGGCATTGAAATACCTTTCCATAAAAAACTGAAAAAACAATTTAGTCAGATTCAGAAAGTATAATTTTTTGTTGCGGAAGCAATACACTCCGTATTTTTTGAGAATGGTGATTCAGTTATTATGCAACGATTTCCTGTAGTTGTGTAACGTGTTTCTGTTTTAAAAAAAAGAGCTTGCATAAAAATAATCATTCAACTCTTACAGCTATGCACCAATCACCAGATAATAAAGCCGAAATGACAACCCTTGCAACTACACTGAAAGTGCTTGATGCGCAAGGTTTCGTTACACAATTTCAGGTTACAGCAGAAGGTTTAAAATCACTTACTACGCAGCATATCTACAAACCTGAACAGGTAAAGATTGTAGATTTTCACCGCTTTGAAGGCGAATCAAATCCGGACGACAGCTCTATTCTGTATGCTATTGAAACGAACAGCAAAGAGCGCGGCACACTTATAGATTCTTATGGATCTGATAACGATGCAAACATTACAGCATTTATAAAAGGCGTGGAAGGCATTCATAAAAAAGAAAAAAACCAATCCATTTGAGTGCGTATGCTTTAAGTAAATTTCTGTAACATACAATAATGGAGGATAACATATTACCGCCTGCAGCAGCCTTGTCTGATGCGGAGAAAGAGTGGCACAACCGGCTGGTGCTTTCGTATCTTACGCTGCGCCGGCTCATTGGAGTTACAGGTATGTTGCTGCCCGTAATTCTTGTGCTGTCATCTGTACTGGAAATGGGCTGGTCATCCATACAGCTTTCAATCAGCGATTATTATTATACCAACCGCGGTGATATACTGGTAGGTATCATCTGCATGCTGTGTGTCTTTTTATTTACATACAAAGGATATAACTGGCAGGATATTCTGTTCACACGTCTTGCAGCTCTTTGTGGATTCGGTGTAGCATTATTTCCTACAGCAAACCACCCGCCTGCAGATCCGCAAAACATTCATATTACTTCCAGACATATTGTAGAAATTCCGCATGTAGGAGAATTACATTTGGTTTTTGCAACAGTGTTTTTTATTTCTCTGAGTTGTATTTCGCTTTTTCTGTTTACCAAATCAGACAAGCCGGAAGTTGTTCCGTTTAATCCACCAGGGAAAAAAATGACACAGAAAGACAGGCGCAACATCGTATACATCGCTTGCGGAATTGTTATGTTGTTGTGTGTAGCTGTGCTGACGGTATATTTTAAATCCGATACCTTACGGAAAAAGATTGAACCCTTTCCGCTTACGTTCTGGCTGGAAAGTCTGGCGCTCGAAGCATTCGGTGTCTCCTGGTTTGTCAAAGGCAGAACATTGCTGCAGGATTAAAAATAAAGAATGATTATACACCCCGTGTGTTACTCTATCTACTCAGTAAAATTAAAAAGGAAAGCCTTCGATATTTATCAAAGGCTTTCCTTTTTTAATGCATTTCAGATTTGTACTACAGACGATGTTTCTGTAGAATTTATTTTTTAGTCTTTCACAACTTTGAAAACAGCTGCCTTATTGTCTTGCAGAATTTTCAATAAATAAATTCCCTGCGGATATTGTGCTTCCAGTTCTGTTTTGCCATTGCCGTCGCCTTCTTTAAGCAGGCTTCCGGTAATAGTCATCAATTGATAATGAAAATTTCCTTTAGCTGCTATCGTCAATTGTTCTTTGAAAGGGTTTGGATATACAGAACAGTCAGAGCCGCCTGCAAGCGCATCAGGAGTTTCCAGCGCTGTAGTAATCATTGATTTTTTCAGTGCCACCGTAGTGATAGAACGCGGAGGCAGGCTAAGAACTTCGCCGCTGGTATACGAACCCGTGTTGGTACATTTTAATGCAGAGCCGTTGGTCATATAAACAGCTGCAGATTCAAAAGCAAAGTTGCCTAATTTAAGTTTAACACTTCCCACGCCATAACCAGTATTAATAAGCACTACCGATATACTGTCGCCGGCTGCGTTGGCATACGCCGAACTACGTAGGTTGGAAGATGTAGCCGTAGCATCTATACGAGACCAGCCCGGACGAACAAACTTTGAAAATTGTTTCAGCGCATAGTAGGGCTGCTCTACTTCATACCCGTTTGTGTATGTCCATGTACTCTGGTTGTTCCACGGATTATCCAGAGAAACCAGGGTACCCGTGCCGCCCCAGAACAAGTCCCAGTGCGAATACGCACTCACGCCTTCTACTGCGAGTGCATTGTGTATGACCCAGCCCAGATTTAGTGCATCCGATGTATCACTGCCGTTAAGTCTTGCAAACTCTGTCATAAATATTGGTTTATCAGTTAAGTCGGTAGCCAGACTTTGCATATCGGGAAGAAAAGAATCCGGATTGGTATAATCGCCTCCTGAATACAAGTGGTGCGCGTAAGCGCCCAGCTGAGCTGTGTTCAGACTGTTCACATAATTCTGAACACTTTTGTTGTCAATGCCAAGCAATTCCGGCCCGATGATCTTTGGCGGATTGTTTAGCGATTGTATAGAAGAATATACGGCACTCAATGCCGAATTATATCCTGCAACATTTGCATCTTCTGTAGGATTAAAAATAGCACCGGCGTATGTAGGGTTGTAATCCGGTTCATTTTGTATACTGATGTAATCGGGAGTAATACCGTTCGCCGCATATTGCAGCAGTGATCGTTTCCACCATTGGCCGAATGCATTATATGCGTACTGTCCGCCGGATTGAATTAACGTGGCATCTGTACCGCCATTGATAGAATTGTTTTCTTTTAAATATGCAGGCGGCGACCAGGAAGTAACCTGAATTGTAGGAGTATAGCCCAGCAGCGATGTTGCAGTAGTTATTATTTCTGCATCGGTAGACATGTTGTTGGCTGTAGAATCCGTCCAGCCGTTGTATAAGCGCAGCCATGAAAGACCCAGATCCGGAAAGAGCACCTTATAAATATCCGTTTTATTCGGATGTGCTGTGAGCCAGCTTTCATAATAGGCGATAGAAGCGCCGATGCCTTGTATTACCTGATGTTTGCCGGTAAGCGATACCGTTACAGAATCTTTAAAAGGCGAATTGCTTGCAGAGCCCGATGGCAAAGGCAGCTGTATATTATCTATATAAATGGTGTTGCCAACATTTGCTGCAAATCCAAAATTAAATTTTAATTCCGGAGACGTTTCTCCCATCGTAAATGTCCAGGAATATTGCTGCCAGGAAGTAGTGAGTGTAAAATCCTTCGCCAGATAATTTGCATTCTGCTGCAGCATGCGCACCACGCCGCCTGCAACAGCAGATTTGGCATAGAAGGTCATCGTGTATGATTGTCCTGAAGTAGCAGTCCATGAGGGCCCCAGTGTTTGGATATCATATGCATTTGTACTCAGCGTAGTAATAGCTGCGCTGAAAGCCTGCGAGCCTTGTTCAGCATCGGTAGTAGTAGCGGCAAAAGTAGCAGCAGAGCCATTGCCTGCAAGATTGTACCAGCCGGAAAGGCCACTTTCAAAATCTCCGTTGGTGATCAGGTTCTGCGCCGAACCGCTCAGGGCCAGTCCGCAAAAGGTTAATAGAGTTAGTAATCTTGTTTTCATTGTTTTGCTAGTTAATTTGTTAAAGTATTGTAAAAATTCAGGTGAAGGTACCGGCAGAAAGAAAAAGGTTACTGCCGGTAACCGAAAGTAAAATCAACTACAGGCTTTTATAAAAAGGGTGTGCCGAAGCTGATGTATGCTTTAATTCGCCGCGGCGAACCGGGTTATGCTATTTTCCCGGTATCTAATATACAACAATATAGATCAAAATACATTTTTTTGAATTATGGTGTTGCAACAAATAATCTATTGTCTGAACCCGGTTCAGACATCCCTCCGCATAACATATGTAAACAAATCACCGCAGCTTCATGCATTTTGCTGACTCTTTTAAACTTTTTTTGTAATTATGTGCCCGATCTATTTTATGCCGGCCGGCTAGTACTTTTAGATTGTTTTAACGCCTTTACATAAAGGCAAATATTTTAATTCTTTTCAACCAAAAAAAAGCAGACAAACACATGTCTTACCAGAATCTCTCAATCAGCTTAACAGCGCAGCAGAAAGCCGATGTTATTGTAAAGATCACCGCCGTAAAAGCAGCGTTACCGTTTTTAATCAACCTTACGCCAGACGAGCGCCATGCACTCCGCAAGGTAGCCGAAAAGCGCCAGGGGTATGTAAACGATGTGCTCGTAGCAGTGAAGGCTAACCCAACCATGATACCAGCTAACATCAATGTAGTAGAATACAGCAAAGATGCGCTGTTGTATGCAGACCTTGCCGAAATCATGGCACATTTAAAAACATTATACGAAGGCGTGAACGATACCTTTATGGCCGCCGGTAACGAAGCCATTGTAGTAACAGACCAGTGTTACGGTATTTTAAAACAAGCTGCAAAAGGCAATGCCGCACTTACCTCTACCGTGCAGGAACTGGGCAAACACTTCAGCGGACAAGGCAAAAAGAAAGCCACAACAGGTGTATAGTATAACCTGATTCAGCAACAGAAAAGTCCCGTTCAAAAGCGGGACTTTTTTTATGCTCCAAATTTAGTCGGCATTCCTCCAAGGTTTTTCTAACCTTGGAGGGTTTGTTAAAGAACTAAGTTGTGCTCCGGGCTTGTATAGTTCTACTCCGAGCTTATATAGATATACTCAGAGTAGATATAGTTCGGCTCTGAGCCTATCCGGTTCAGCTCAGAGTAGATATAGTTCTATTGCGAGCTTACCCAGTTCTACTCTAAGTATATCTAGTTCTGCTCCGAGTATATCTCGTTTTACTCCGAGCTTATGTATATCTGCTAAAAGCTTATATAGTTGTGCCCGGAGCTTATATAGATACGCTTTAGACTATTTTGAACTAAAAAGGTCAAAAATTTATACGACTTTTTGAATTTATTTAAAACCCTGCTTTAAAAAACACCATTTTTGACCAAAATATGTAACAAAAGATAATAATTATTGTATGTTATAACATTTTAATGTGTAGTATTACAACATAAGTTAACAGCATATTTTTATCACTATGCGGGGATTTGTTTTTAGTTTGTTTCTTTTTCCGTTGTTAAGCGCACAGCTTTTTAGTCACATGGCTCAACACATTGCTGAACCGCAGCAGATATATATTGCTGCTGTAATCACTACTCCGACCGAAAGCGAAAGCATTACCTTAAAAAATAACTCCGGTACAGCAGCAGACATCAGCGGGTGGACAATCGGCGATAAGAACAACCCCACTGCTTATAGCATACCAGCCAACACCATTTTACAACATACGCAAACCATTACATTCTCTCATACCACACTGGGCTTTCAGATCAACGATTTCGCTGAAATTCTTTATTTGAAGAATGGTGCGGTGGTGGTGGATGTGTGGGAGGATAGTTTATAAAATAATTTTAACTATATATTTTATCTTTTATGAAACATGTTCTTTTTAGTACGCTTATAATTTTTGTTGCTTCATGTACAACAAGTTCGAATAATCAATCGGTAGAGGTTGGTAATCCGGCTTATCAGGATTCTGTAAACCGTGCAACAACAATTACAAATAATAATGCTGCATCTAAAACAGATACAGAAGTAATTACGGATGCAGCATTGTCTGTTGTTGATGAAGCAGTAACTGCAAAAAGACAAAGTGATAGTATTAAACTATTGAATAAAAAATCTGTTTGGGTGTATAAGATTGGTTTACCAAAAAGTAGTGAAGAAGAATTATGGAACATGTATGATCGTGTACACGGTCTAGGAAATATATATGCGTTCAGGTTATCAAGAAAGGATTACATTCTTATAAAAAATGATTTTTATTCTCAGCAGCAGGTAGCAGATTCTATTGCACGTTTTAATACACTACTAAATGAAATTGGTGTATCTGAAACTGCACAGCCGTTTGATCTCATGAGCGATTGCAAACTAAAGGAAACAGTTGTACAAAGCGATAATATTAAAGTAAAGAGAAAGCAAGAGATTCCTTGTTTTGTGTGTGATTGAAGATAGTGTCATTTGCTTGAGCAAATGCATATGTATATTAGACATAAATAACTATTTATATGTTTCAAAAAATAAAGCTATATATTCTTTCTCTATCATTTCTTTTTTTATTGATAATAGCAAATCAAACTCCGATATGTTTTGATGACTGTATTTTTGTTGGTTATAAAGAACTTTTTTTAAAGAAACCTTTTATCATATTATTTTGCCTTATAGGAATTGCTTTGTCAATAATATTTTATTTTGACTTTGCATATAGGATTGTAAAAGGTGCACCGCTCCCGGCTGAAAAAATATCTGAAATCGAAAGTTTAGATTATGAAAATTTAACTTTTTTAGCAACATACATTATTCCTTTAGTATGTTTCGATTTAGATTTTCATTTAGGAGAAAATAGAAACTTCTTTATGTTAATCCTAGTATTAATATTGATGGGATGGATTTATGTTAAAACGAATATTTTTTATACAAATCCAACTCTAGCCATTCTTAATTTTAGAATATATAGGATTACAACAGAGCAAAGAATAAATATCATAATCATCACAAAAGATAAATTAGAAAAAAATGATATGATTTTGCCTAACAAAATGGATGATAAAATATTCTTTGCTTCAAAATATAAAATAATATGATAAAAGATATAATTGAAAAATTTAAAAGTGAAACAGATCCGTATATAACAATGTACTTTGTTTTTAAAGGTAATCAGACGCCTTTAATTAGATTAGCAGATCTTGATGAAGAAGTTCAAAAGGAGCTTGTAAAAAAATTTAAAAAATTCCTTTTAGATAATTATTCAAAAGAAGATTTAAAAATGCAAAATTTAAGCATTGCAGATGATCGAAATTATGATGCATTAATATTTGATATTGATATTATATCTCCTTTAGATCAATTAAAAATTTTATCTAATAAATCAGATGCAGAAAGATATGATTATTCTAAAGATAAAAAATTACAAATGGACGGATATATATTTGTAATGGGAAATGATAAAATAAAAATTTCTTTTTATAAGGAATATTATCCAGTTGATCTAATTACAAGAGATTCGTTTACAATTTTTGGTAGAAGTAATTCACGATTTGTTTCAGTTCCAGAATCTGAAATTTTTAAAATCAATAATAAAATTGATTTTTTACAATACAACGATCAATTATATGTGTTGAATACTAAAGTTCTGGAATCAAATTTTAAAATTCATAATGTGTTAAAGAAGAAGGCTGAAAAATTTATTGAAGAAATAAATGAAAAATCTTTTTTGGAAAACCCAGTATATATAAATGAAATAATTAATAAAGAGCCTGCATTTGCTAGGAAAATATTAAGAGTAAATAAAGAATCCCCAGTAATAAAATTGCCTTTTAAACAAATAAAAATTTTTATAGAGAATCATCCACATCTCAAAGGGAAATTAGAAACGAATAAGAAAGGAGATAAAATTTCCTTAACTACAAGAAATTCTGCAACGCTATTTATTAAATTAATGGA
>FTDL01000110.1_pt1 | contig 25844 bp, 18 predicted proteins | sample 1639951 | NCBI WGS metagenome assembly FTDL01 (sample SAMEA3914869, study PRJEB12502) | metagenome | biome: forest; material: soil | place: USA | collected 2012-03-12 | depth 0.1 m
CCATATATATACCTCTAATTTATATGACTTCCTCGGGAAAAAAGCATTGGCATTTTTCAAATCAGGTGAAGCGGGCATTTCTCGTCCCGCAGAACAATTCAATCTAACTAATGAAGCGTATTTTTCAAACACACAAGACTTCATTTCTCTCAACATACAGAGTCATGATACATTAAGCCTGCATCTATATGCTATACAGCTGATGCAGGATCTGGAAAAGGCACATATAAAAGATACAGACCCAACTATTTTGACTGATCTGGTATTAGAGCGTCTAACGTTTGTTGCTGCGAATTGTGGCTTAAATCACACAGATGATCTTCGTCTTGCAACTTTATCAAAACTTGAACAGGGGTCTATAAAATCACCGGTCTCGACAGATGTAAGTTTTAATATGGCTGTTATCTGGCACGAACGTGCGAAAGATGCTGCCGGAATAAACAACCAATTCACGTATCCGGATGCAAATGTCAAAAGCATACAAATATGTGATGCAGCCATGTTACGGTTCCCGAATTCGGAAGGAGCGCGCAATTGTGAAAATTTAAAGCAGACAATTCTCAAACCATCGCTCCAACTGACAATAGAAGAAGTGAATCTTCCACAAGCTCCGTTCCGCACATTAGTAACCTATAACAACATACCAAATCTTTCTCTTCGTATTATTCATGTAACACCTGATGAAGCAGAAAAACTCAAAAGTGATCTGGATTACAGATACGATATAAACCGGTATGATTTATTCAAACCATATATTGACCGTGCACCGGTAAAAAAATGGTCGGTAGACCTGCCACAGGATCCGGAGCTACGTGAACACAGCACAGAAGTAGTAATAGAGGCACTTCCGGAAGGAATGTATTTAATGCTGGCATCTGATGTTACAAAAATTGAAAAAGATAAAGCCATTCTGGGTTATAGTTTTACAACCATTTCAGACATATCGTTTGTAGCCCGTAGTAATGATGGTAAAGCACAACTCTATGTATTAAGCCGTGATACAGGAAAACCAATCAAAGACGCAAAGATTCGTGCTTTTCAAAGTGAATACGATTATAACACACGTAAATACAAGAAAAAAATTGCAGGCGAATTTACCAGTGATGCAAATGGATATGCTGAAGTAACTGTTACAGATGACAAACGTGCAGGTTATGTAAACTTTGATATCAGCACAAAGACAGACCGTTTAATTTGTGACAGCAGAACATCATCCGGGTTCTATGTATATAAACAGGAATCATATACCAATAACAATTTTAGCAATCGTGCCATGTTGCTGTTTACCGATCGTTCAATCTACCGGCCTGGACAAACAATTTACTTCAAAGGAATTGTATACGATACAGATGGAAAAAATATATATGCTGTTGCGAAAAAAGCACATGTACGCGTTTCCTTTTATGATGCAAATTATAAAGAAGTCTCTTTTCTTGATCTTATTACAAATGAATTCGGTTCTGTGCAGGGAAGCTTTATAGCTCCTGTGGGTTCACTAACGGGTAGCATGCACATTAGCGGAGATGGCATGGGAAGCACGTATTTCAATGTAGAAGAATACAAACGTCCGAAGTTTGAAGTACGCATGCAGCCGTTAACAGGCCAGTACAAACTGAATCAGCAGATACAAGTAACAGCACTTGCAAAAGCGTATGCGGGAAATGCGGTAGATGGTGCGCAGGTAATATATCGTGTGGTTCGGCAGGCACAGATTCCATATTGGTATGCGCGTTATTGGGGAAATTTCAATAACCAGGAATCCGTTATTATAACCGGAACAACTACAACAGATAATGATGGCGCATGTACAATAAGCTTTGTTGCATTACCCGATGCGTCGGTCTCTGCAGAAAGTAAGCCAACATTTATATATACGGTATATGCCGACGTCATCGATATCAATGGCGAAACACACAGTGATCAGATCTCTGTTTCCATTGGCTATTCGTCTCTGGTGCTAAATATACAATTGCCTGCTACAGTTGAAAAGGGAAAAGCAACAACAATGCATGCAACAGCAACCAACCAATCCGGCGAGCCGGAAGCTGCTTCTATTAATATACAAATTTTTAAACTCGAAGCTCCTGAAAAACCTTTACGTCAAAGGCTTTGGGAAGTACCGGACAAGCCATTATTAAGCGAAACAGAATTTCATAAATTATTTCCACACGATGTATATGCACATGAAACTTCGATTGAACATTATCCTCAAAAATTAATCCTTGAAACAATTCTGAATGCAAGCGTTGATAAAGCAGGTGAACTACTCTTGCCCGACAACTGGGAAACCGGACAATATCTCGTAAAGGCTACTGCGTTAGATACAGATAAAGTAGAGAGTTTGTCTCAAACAAACTTTACCAAAACAGACCCCAAAAGTGATCGGTTGCCGTTTGCTATGACACACTGGACAAAGGTATCTCCTACGCACAGCGAACCATCTGAAAAGGCTGCTGTTGAGATAGGTTCTTCGTTTGCAGATGTGCATGTTATTTGTGAAATAGAACGTGATGGTATTATTCTGCGGAAAGAATTTCTTTCTGTTAAAAACGATATCAAACGTATTGAACAACTGATCACAGAAGAAGATCGCGGCGGTCTTTTTGTTCATTATATTTTTGTACACAACAACCGCGTATATGGAGGCACTGAAAGAATCCAGGTGCCTTTTACAAATAAAGAACTAATCATTCAATGGGAAACATTTCGTAATAAACTATTGCCAGGACAGGCAGAAGAATGGCGCCTGGTAATTAAGAAAAAAAATGGTGAAAAAATCGCTGCTGAGTTTTTAGCTACTATGTATGATGCTTCGCTGGATGCTTTTAAACCGCATTACTGGCCGGTTCAGTTATATCATCAAAATTACAGTCGCTTAAGCTGGATGAATAACAATACTGCATTCGGAACGGCAGAGTTTGTGATCTGGGATTATTACCGCCATCCGGGTTATAGCGCATACAAGTATTACGATCAGCTTAACTGGTTTGGTTATTCATTCGGAAGAAATTATGGTGGTGTTGGTGGAAGAAATATGGCGAAAAGATCTAAATCTGCCGGTGCATTTGCGGAAGAAGAAGGTGAAGTAAATATGGATATGGCAGCAGCTGCTCCAATGAAATCATCTATAGCTATGGATAGTATTGCTCCTGGTAGCAAGCCATTGAATGAACCACAGGAAAAAAATACTGTTACCGAAAAAACAGAACAACCGGCGATCCGGAAAGATTTTCGTGAAACAGCTTTCTTTTTCCCGGATCTGAAAACAGATGCAGATGGAAATGTTGTATTGAATTTCAGTATGCCCGAAGCTTTGACACGCTGGAAACTGATGGGATTGGCACATACAGCAGATATGAGCTATGGCACAACACAACAGGAAGTTGTTACACAAAAAGAGCTGATGGTTGTTCCGAATGTACCACGGTTTCTGCGTGAAGGGGATAAACTTGTACTCTCTGCTAAAGTAACAAACCTGAGCGGGAATCCATTAAAAGGAACTGTAAAGCTTTTGCTATTTGATGCGGCCACCATGCAGCCCATCGATAAAGAACTCGGCAATATAGAATCAATAAAAACGTTTGGCGATGCTACTACACCAAGTGAAGTAAAAACATGGAGCATTACAGTACCCGGAAGTTATCAGGCAATCACCTACCGTGTTATTGCTTCTGCAGGGAATTACAGCGACGGAGAAGAAAATGTTATTCCGGTATTCTCTAACCGCATACTGGTAACAGAAAGCATACCGATGATTGTTACGCAGGGAGAAACAAAAACATATCACTTAGACAAGCTTGCGCACAACACATCGAAGACTTTGGTGAATCACCGCCTGACAGTAGAGTTAACACCAAACCCGGTTTGGTATGCGGTCCAGGCTTTACCTTATTTAGCAGAGTATCCGTACGAATGTGCAGAGCAAACCTTCAGCCGTTATTATGCCAACACACTTGCAGGCTTTGTGGCAAACAGCAGTCCTGAATTGAAACGTATGTTTGAGCTTTGGAAAAATCTTGAACCGGATGCATTGCTCTCAAATCTGGAAAAAAATCAGGAGCTTAAAATGTTGTTGCTGGAACAAACGCCCTGGTTGCGTGATGCGGAAAACGAAACCGAACAAAAAAGACGTATCGGTATACTCTTTGATCTGAACCGCATGAACAACGAGATGGATCGCGCATTAGGAAAGCTTGAAAAGATGCAGCTAGGTAATGGAGCATTCCCTTGGTTCACGGGCATGCGTGAAGACCGTTACATTACGCAGCATATTCTTACAGGCCTTGGCCACTTAAAGCATTTAGGCATACATGGACGCAACGATGAACAGATTGCGGCAATTACTTCTAAAGCTGTAAGTTACTGCGACGGTGAGCTTGTAAAAGATTACAAGGAATTGCTGCAACTTGCGAAAGAGAAGAAAATAAAGCTGGAAGAAGTAAGACCGTCTTCGGTTGAAGTGCATTATTTATACGGAAGAAGTTTTTACGATACAAAAGCAGATGGTGAGCTGGCAAAAGCTATACAGTTCTATAAAGATCAATCCCGCAAATACTGGACAGATTATGCCTTGTATGAGCAGGCATTAATCGGACTTACCTCCTACCGTGACGGGAATACAATGTTATCTGATCTGATGCATAAATCTTTTAAAGAGCGCGCCATTGTTACAGAAGACAAAGGTATGTACTGGAAAGGAAGCGATGGATATTACTGGTACCAAGCACCGATTGAGCGCCAGTCAATGCTGATAGAGTTCTTCGAGGAAGCTGCTAAAGATCGTGCTTCGGTTGACAAGATGCGTTTCTGGTTACTGACACAAAAACAAACAACTCACTGGAAAACGACTAAAGCGACAACAGAAGCATGCTATGCTTTATTGCTGAATGGCACGTCCTGGTTGAGCGCAGACCCAAGCCTAACAGTTGAAGTCGGAAACAAGAAAATTGCTTTTCCAACAAGTGAAATCAATCCGACACTTACAAAGGTATGGAACACGACAGAAATACAACCGGCTATGTCGGAGGTAACATTAAGCAAACAAGGTATTGGTATTGCCTGGGGTGCTTTACACTGGCAATACTATGAGGATCTGGATAAAATCACAACGCATAAAAATGATCAGATTCAGTTAACAAAAGAACTAACGCTACAGGTGCAGACTGCAAGCGGCGCTGTACTGACACCTGTAACAACAGAAACCAATCTTAAAGCTGGTGATCTGGTTAAAGTAAAACTGGTGATCCGCTCTGATAGAGACCTGGAATATGTGCATGTGCAGGATATGCGGGCAGCAGGTTTTGAACCATTGAATGTGTTATCCGGAGCGAAGTGGAACGGAAGTTTTGGATATTATGAAAGCACACGCGATGCTTCTACCGACTTTTTCATTGGTTATTTGCCACGCGGCACGTATGTGTTTGAATACAGTCTTCGTGTAAACAACGCCGGTAATTTTTCAAACGGCATTACCAATATTCAATGCATGTATGCGCCTGAATTCAATGCACATTCAGAAGGTATACGCGTGCAGATTAAGTAAAAGTATTTCCCATAAAATAAAAAAGTCTATCCAAATATATTATGGATAGACTTTTTTATTTTTATAAACGTAGGCGTTATTTCACACGTTCAACATACTCGCCGGTCTCTGTATTGATACGAAGCTTATCACCTGTTTCAACAAATAACGGAACCTGAACGTTAATGCCACCTTCAACCTCGGCAGGTTTCAATGATTTAGAAGTTGAATCTCCTTTAATTCCATTCTCTGTGTATGTAACAACCAATTCAACATGTTTCGGAAGAAGACCATCTAATGGCTGTTCATCATCATCAAACCGGATAGATAAAATCATTTCCTCTTTAAGGAATTTAATTGAATCTCCAAAAGCAACTTTAGGAATTGATATTTGTTCAAATGTTTCCTGATTCATACAAACCAATGAATCGCCTTCTTCATACAAATACTGCATTTCAACAATTGTTACACGAACAATATCCACCTTCTCACCAGATCTGAAACGGACTTCGCTTTGTTTGCCTGTTTTAACATTGCGGCATTTTAATGAATAAATTGCATTCCCTTTTCCCGGAGTAATATGATCGTAACTTAATACTGTTAGAAGTTCGCCATCCTGCTTAAAAAAACATCCTTTTGAGATATCTGATGTAGTTGCCATTAGTTTAATTTATAGTGAAGGTTTAAAGGTATTGACAGAAAGCGAGATTGACAAATAATTTATCTTCATATAAAATTAATCAACTAGTTATTAGACAATTATAAAATCATTATAAATAAACACCTTGAAGGATATTTCTGTATCTTCACGGTGAAAGCACTTCCATTTCTATGCTCTTTAATTCCATTCCATTTGCCTTTTTCTTAGTACTCTTTTTCATAGGTTATTGGTTTGTCTTTAATAAGAATATCCGGCTGCAAAATGCTTTTGTTTTTGTCTGTAGTTATGTGTTTTATGGCTGGTGGGACTGGCATTTTTTATTTTTAATTTCCTTTAGTTCACTACTTGGTTTTGGTATTGGCTGGTGGATCGACAGTATATCTGAAGAAAAAATCCGTAAGCGCCTTGTAACATTTGCCATTGTTATTAATATAGCATTCCTGGCTGCATTTAAGTATCTGAATTTCTTTATCAAATCAACCGAAGAACTTATCCAGACACTGGGATTCAAAGCAGATTTTATAACCCTTCACTGGATCTTACCCATAGGAATCAGCTTTTATACGTTTCACAACATCAGCTACATTGTAGATGTTTATCGCAGGCATATTCCAGCAACAAAAGATCTGGTTGTCTATCTTTCTTTTATGAGCTACTTTCCGCAGCTCGTTGCAGGGCCTATTCAGCGGGCAAAAGATCTCATTCCGCAATTTCAAACAACGCGTTTTTTCAATTACAAACAAGCTACAGATGGCTTACAACAATTGCTCTGGGGCTTATTTAAAAAAGTTGTTGTTGCCGACACCTGCGCTTCGTATGTAAACAATGCATTCAGTCATTATGAAACATGCTCTGGTTTACAACTCATTCTCGGTGTTGTTTTTTTTGCCTTTCAGATTTATGGTGATTTCAGCGGATATACAGATATGGCTCTTGGCATCAGTAAATTGTTCGGAATTGAATTAACAACAAATTTCAAAACACCTTATTTCTCACGTTCTATTCCGGACTTCTGGAGGCGCTGGCACATATCTCTTACAACCTGGTTTAAGGATTATGTATATATTCCGCTTGGCGGAAATAAAAAAGGTATAGCTGTTACCTTACGCAATACGCTTATCATTTTTCTCGTATCCGGTTTCTGGCATGGCGCAAACTGGACATTCATTATATGGGGATTATTAAATGCGCTTTATTTTATTCCCTATCTATTTTTTAAAATGGATTCAACAGAAAAAACATATACCACAAGAGATTATATACAAATGCTTTTTGTGTTTATTGCAATATGCTTTGCATGGATTTTCTTTCGTGCAACAAGCCTTGCAGAAGCGACAGATTATATTAAACATATTGGAACGAATTCATTTATCACAACATCTTATCTGACAGCATTACCAGTAAGCATATTATTTCCGTTGTTTTTTTTAATCAGTACTGAATGGGTTTATTTCAGAAAAGAAGGTTTCAAATCCATTTCTTTTTCCAGTCAATGGGTTGCTTGGCCAATTTATATTTGCATGGCTTTCGTAATACTTATGAATATGTCCTTTCATAAGATCAGTGATTTCATTTATTTTCAATTTTAGATATGAAATCATTCGGTATAAAAATAAGTCTGCTCATTTTTCTCATTCTGCTGTTAAGCTATGGTACTTACTACATATTGAATATCTATCAGCATGAATATTATGGCACACGGATCAAAACCCGCTGGGCAATGGAGTTAAAGAATAAACATGCAGATTATTTGTTTTTAGGTTCTTCCAGAATGGCGAATATGATTGCGATGCATAATTTTGACAGTACCTTAAAAAGTACTTCTGTAAATATTGCTACAGCTGGTTCTTCGTATGGAGAAAGTTATCTGCTCTTTCAACAGTATTTAAAGAACGGGAATACAGCGCAAACATTAATTTTATCTTTCGACTTATTTAAAAGCAGGCATACAAATAAAAATGCAGAAGTCCTCACACCGCTTGTATTTAAGCATTTTGATTTTTTTCCATATTACAAAGAAACAGATGTGCGTCATGTATATGAAGATTACACTGACAGCTGGCATTTGTATCTTTGGGATTGCCTGCCATTCAGCCGTTATGCTGAATTCAATCAGTATTTTAAAGTTGATTCTGCATATACTTATTTTATTGAAGATAAAAAATTATCAATCACGTATGACACTATAACTGGTGAGCAGCTGATTCAAAATAATACATTTAAAGGTAAAAAATATGCAGTGCCTGGAGGTATACAGATTGGCCCTCGTGCAGAAAAATATTTGTTAGCTATATTAAAACTGGCACAAAAACACAATATAAAAATTATTTTAGTAACAGCACCATATTACAATATGGAACTATTTGACAGAAAACAATACAACCAATATGTACGTTTTCTGCAGAAAAAATATAGTGTCAGATATATTGATTTTACTGCTCCTAAGACATGGAAAGAAGCACGTTATTTCTCAGATCCCATACATACAAATGATATAGGAAGCAGGCTTTACACACAGATGCTGGCCGATAGCTTACAACATAAATAAAAAATACTGCAACATCCGTTCAGTTATTGCGGTTAAATAATATGCAGTAACGTGTAAACTATGCGCGCATGTAATCAGGCTTCCAGTTTACGATAGCTCTTTTGATCTGATCTGCTGAAAGATTTTCCTTCATAACACGTGCTGTTAAGGGAAGAAATTCTTCATCAGAAGCAAAACGTAAAGCTGCCAGTTGAGAGAAAGATAAAGGAGTTTGCAACGTATCTAAACGCTGGCCGGTACTTGCAAAATATCTGTAATACATTTCCAAACGTATGATTCTGTTTTGATTATTCAGTGCATAATGCTGCCGCATCATAAAAGACAAAGCTGCCAGTAACAAAAACAAACCTGCTAATACCAGCCATTCCACGGTTTGATCCTTCTTCGCAAGCATAAAATAGATACACAGCCCTATGCATATCAATACAATAGGATAAAATATAAAATGATGTGGAATATAGTAACGACGATGATTTGAATAATTCTGACTTTGCATAACGCTGATTTTTCTTGAAATGTTTATCGAAATTAGAAGCTTGTATTTAAGCAATATTCATCTAAAATATGCTAAATTGGACATAAATGAAAGATTTTTATCTGTCATTAAAAACAGGTTCCGTTTTAAATGCAAACACGTATGACTGAAAAAGAAATCGTAGCGTATATTCAAAACAACAATATCCAGAAAATAAAATTTGCCTTTACAGATACCGATGGCGTATTGCGCGGAAAACTTATTCATACACAAAAATTTTTAGAAGGTTTAAAAGAAGGTATAGGGTTTTGTGATGTTGTCTTTGGCTGGGACAGTAGCGATGTATGCTACGATAATGTTGCTGTTACAGGCTGGCAAAGTGGTTATCCGGATAAGCTGGCGCAAATAGATCTTTCAACCTTTCGTTTGATTCCATGGGAAAATAATACGCCATTCTTCTTAGCTGATTATAAAAATAATGACCATTCAGATTTAGCCATTTGTCCGAGGACGCTTCTAAAAAAGATAACGCAGCAGGCTATTAATATGGGTTATAGAGCTTCGTTCGCTCAGGAATTCGAATGGTTCAACTTTAAAGAAACGCCTCAAAGTCTGGAAGAAAAAAATTTCCATAAGCTTACGCCGCTTACACCTGGCATGTTCGGATACTCTATTCTCAGGCCTTCTTTAGAAGAGGCTTATTACAATGATCTGTTTGACCTGCTGGGAGCTTTTGATATTCCATTAGAAGGTTTACATACAGAGACAGGGCCAGGTGTATACGAATGTGCATACTTCCACGACGATATTGTACGGGCTGCTGATAAAGCTACGCTGCTTAAAACTGCTATTAAAGAAATTGCAAACAAGCATGGTATCATAGCAACATTTATGGCTAAGGTCAGCGATAAATTACCCGGCTGTAGCGGACATATTCACCAAAGCTTATGGAATGCTGACAAATCAGAAAATTTATTTTTTGATTCTGCTGCTGAAAACAATATGAGCGAAGTGTTTAAACATTATTTAGCAGGACAGCTTTACTGTTTGCCACACATCGTTCCTATGCTTGCACCTACTATTAACAGCTATAAACGTTTGGTTGAAGGCGCCTGGGCTCCTACTACCATCACCTGGGGATTTGATAACCGGACCACAGCGCTGCGTGTATTGAATCAATCACACAAATCTACACGACTGGAACAGCGTGTTTCCGGCTCAGACACAAATCCCTACATAGCAATGGCTGCTTCGCTGGCATCAGGCTTATATGGAATCAGGCACAAATTAGCATTAACTATACCGGCAACAATTGGTAATGGTTATGCAAATAAAACGAATGGCAGCATTGCTTCAAACTTAATGGATGCCACACAACTTATGAAACAGTCTGCTGTTGCAAAAGAATTGTTTGGTGAAGAATTTGTACAGCATTTCACTGCTACAAGAGAATGGGAATGGAGACAATTTTCAAAACACGTAAGCGATTGGGAGCTGAAGCGTTACATGGAAATTATATAACCAACGTATAACAATATATACCAGATGGAATTAAACAATTTGTCAGACGTCATCCGAAAGGCCTGGCAGGGATTTGATAATAGTAAAGAAATAAAAACAATCGATGATATCAGTGCAAAGGTTTCGACCAATCACGTATATAAAATAACATTCGTTGATGATGACATTGTTATAGCAAAAATTTCCTTATTCGGGCAATACGAAAATTTCAAAGAAGATCACCGCATCATACATGCACTCTCAAACAATTTATTATATCCGTTTGAAAATGTATTGGGCAAGTCATTGCTTAAAAATAACCAGGTATACACGTATCGCTATCAGGAAAACAATATGGATGCCTGGGTCGTATTTTATAATCCGATACGCACACAACAACGTTTACCTAAACGCCTGGAAGAACAGCATATCAGAAAGCTTGGTGAGCAAATGGGTAAATTCCATAAAGCCTGTTCAAAAGTTAAAAATGTTATTCCAAAATCATCCAAAACATTACGCACCGATATATATAAGTTATTAGACTCGCTGGATGCCAATGAAAATCTTTTTGGTTCCCGCTCACGCGCTGATTATTTAAAACACCATTGCGAGCAGTTTTTAAAAAACAGAAATAAATTAAAAGTACGGGAATTCGATATTATGCCGGTCTTTATTGATTGGAATATCGGAAACTTTTCTGTTACAGATAAACTCGAACTGTTTTCTCGCTGGGATTATGATTGGTTCCGCATGAGCTACCGGATGCTTGACTTTTATTTCTTCAGCAGAGTTGTTTCGGATATCGGAGATCGTACAGTATTCAGCTATGTAATAGGCCCATTGATGGAAGATCGGTTTATTGTTTTTCTGGAAGAATATCATAAAGTAAACCCGTTAACAAAAAATGAAATTCTATTTCTGAAAGAAGGCTATCGCTTCTTCATATTAAACTATGTAATGAAAGATGGCAACTATTTCTTCAATGAAAAATATGCAGGCAAATTACAACAGGAAGCCTTCGACATTTATTTACCATCAATTGACAGAGATTTTGATGCCACTAAAATTCTTGAAGCATTAAAATTGAATTAACCGCTTAACCCACGTTTATTATCACCTCCGCTCCTTCCCAACTAAATTATCATGCAAATCGAATCATTCAAATCAATCTTACCAAAATATAAATCTATCTTTTTTGATGCATTTGGTGTTTTAAAAAACTACAACGGCTTATTACCGGGAATTGAAAACACCTTCGATTATTTAAAAGAACAAGGCCAGGATTACTACATCGTAACAAACGATGCATCCAGAAGCCCGAAACAATTAGCTGAATCCTATCACAAACTTGGCTTGTTTGCTATTACAGAAGACAAGATCATTTCATCGGGCATGATTACCAAAGAATATATTGATCTTAAAGTTGACGGAGGTATTGTTGCCTATCTGGGAACAGCAAATTCGGCAAATTATCTGGCAAGTGATGGCATAAGAATGTTACCTGTAAGTGCCATTGATGAAAGTAATATTGGTGAAGTAAATGCGTTAGTGTTACTAGATGACGAAGGTTTTAACTGGTTTCATGATTTGAATAAGACGGTAAATTTATTGCGCAAGCGTACAATACCGGCCATTGTTGCCAATACAGACAATACCTACCCGCTTACCAAACACGATGTTGCTATTGCCATTGGCGGTGTTGCAACCATGATTGAAAGTATATTAGGCAGACGTTTTATTCGTTTTGGGAAACCCGATTCTCAAATGTTTATGTTTGCATACGACATGCTAAGACAAAAAATGGAAATCAGTAAAAAAGAAATTTTAATGGTTGGCGATACGCTGCATACAGATATTTTAGGCGGCAACAAATTCGGTCTGGATACAGCGCTGGTACTTACCGGAAATACACGCATAGACGATGCCGAAACAAAAATAAAATCTACCGGTATAGTGCCTACACATATATGTGAATCTGCAGTGATCGGATAAAAGTTTTTGGCTGAGATATACGTATACTAGTATACATAGTATTATGCTGTATGTTTTATATTGATTTTAATTTTATATGAATTAAATTCTTTGACTCCTTGTAGGGGTAAATCGTACTTCTACTGTCTTAACTAAGTAAAAAATTATTAATACCTACGACCTCTATATAAACCAAATATATAATTTACAAACACATGAAAAAATTTTTGGCAACAATGCTGCTGCTCACATCATCCCACTTCCTCTTTGCCCAGCTGGAAAAAGGAATGCTTGCAGTTGGGCTAAATTCAGGGATTACAACAAGCAAAAATGAAAATGAAACTAATTATAGTAACGATAATCCCAATTACTATTATAGCTATACAGTTAAAACAAAGAATTTTCAGATTGCCCCTGAAATAAATTATTTTATTTCAAAACGTTTTTCAATAGGACTACAAATTGGCTACTCGGCATATATATCAACAGACGAAACCACAAATAAACTGCATGCAGACAGTTCTGTTTTTATTTTAAATTCATCCACACAGTACGATTATTTTAAAAATACTTCCGCTGGTATTGATATCGCTCCTAATATTAAATATTATGTACCATTGAGCGAACATATTTACTTCTTATTGCAGGGTTCTTATTCGCTATCACTTCTGAACGGAAAAAATTCCGGATACGATGAAAAAACAACATACGACGCTAACGGAAATGTGATCAACTACAATAAAACAGATTCAGAGCCAGCTAAAACAAAAGATTTGATAAACTCAGTATCAATCAATCCCGGAGTGTTATTTATGCCATCTTCTAAAATTGGCTTACAATTTTTATTAGGAAATTTTATTGGTATGAGTTCTTCTTCGTACAAAGCAACAGGCAATAAGGGAAGTACAACCAAATTAACTTCAACTGATTTTGAATTTATTAACTTCAATACACTTAGTATTAATACAGGTATTTATTATTTCTTTTAAAAAAGTAATCTGTAAAAATTTAGATTCCAAACCAATTTAACTCATTTTATAAAATAATATATTTATTGATATGAAAAATCTTTTAATGGTAACCCTTTTATTTATTGCAACACAAAATATTTTCGCTCAGCTTGAAAAAGGAATAATTGCTGTAGGGATCAGTTCAGGAATTTCCTTAAATAAAAACAAAAATGAAAATACCTACGCACCGGGAACCAACAACTTGAACTCTGCTAATTCTATAACTAAAAAAACATCATACACTATTGCTCCAAGTGCAGCATATTTTATATCAAAACATTTTGCTGTTGGTGCTCAGATTGGCTTTACTGGTTATGTAACAACATCAGATAATACATATACATATCTGCCGAATAGTTACAATTATAATATCAATATAAATGGCTATAGTAATAATCCATATGCAAATACCAACTATATGCATTCTAAAACGACTTCTGCAGGAGTTAATATTATGCCATACATTAAATATTATATTCCATTGAGTGAACATGTATACTTTTTATTAAAAGGATCTTATGCTGCAACCATCAGTTCCGGAAAAACATCGGGGTACAATGAAAGTACAAATTTTAATACAAATGGTGCAGTAGTAAGCGATGGGAAATATGATGAATACGGCCCCAATAAAACGAAAACATTTGGCAATACTATAGCAATTGCACCGGGTGTATTATTTATGCCGTCTAAAAAAATCGGATTGGAATTTTCATTGGGTAATTTTATAAGTATAAATTCAAATACAAACAAGACAACGGAAAACAACGGAAATACTACTAAAGCGACAACAAATAATATTGAATTTATCAATTTAAATACATTCAGTTTGAATACCGGTATTTATTATTTCTTTAACAGAAAATGATTGTAATACAACGTTGGCAGATTTGCATAAATCCTCAAAGATTATAAATCAAACGATACGACAACATAAAAAAGCTTTCTGATAATCAGAAAGCTTTTTTATGTCTTTTACCCAAAGTAGTATTTTAACAAACGGCTGATATAAATAATAAAGCGGATCTATATGCTTCAGAATAAAAAGATATTCGTTTGTAACAGACATATATGAATACTTATATGCCTGCCGCAGCTCATAGCGGCACCGCAGTGTTAATGCATGCAGCTCTGCTTCAGAAGCACACAACCACCAGGCCTTTTTACATACCTGCAATGTAGATTCAAACATTCTATCCTGCTTTTCTTTATAGAATAAAGCTGATAAGGAAGACGGCACAATACGTTTAACCGAAAGCACTTCTGGCAAATAACTGTATTGAAAATATCTGGAAGAACGAATCCAGAAGTCAAAATCTTCGTAAGCAAGCGCTTCATCGTAGCCGTTTAGTTTTTCAATTACAGTTCTGCGAAACAGCATACTTACAGGATTGATATAATATCTGCTTAATACAGCTGCAAATACATTGCCTTCAGGAATATCAGAATCAGCTGCTCTGTGATGATATGCGGGATAATGTTGTTGCAGTTTGTTTCCTGAAGCATCAACAATATCAACATTCGTAAATACCACTCCTACATTCTCATCTGCTGCTTCGAGTATCTCAACTTGTTTCTGTATGCGTTCCGGATACATGATATCATCCAGAGCAAAGTCAATAATATATTTACCTTTTGATTGTTTAAATGCCTGGTTAAAAGATCTGCAGTTGCCGATATTCGTTTGGTTCTTTATGAAAAGAATTTCTTTATGCTGAATCAGTTGAGCAATGACTGAAGTACTGTCATCTGTACTTGCATCGTCCACAATAATCAATTCAATATTGGAATATGACTGATTGAAAACAGATTCCAGTGCTTCTCTGATATAAGGAGCATGATTATAGCTAAGTGCGACAATACTGACTAACGGCTGCTCTCTGTCATCCATATGCTTCTGTAATAAAAAAGAATCAGTATCGAATACACAACATATCTCAACAAATTAGCTACAGCCATTACTTCCCAGGTAAAATAATCTGTTCCGAAAATAAATACCAGAATGAATACAATGCCCGAAATAATTTCAAACAATATAAACCGTCTGGTATCAGACGAAGCCATTAGTAAATAGCCTCCCACCCACGACAAACATCTGAGCCAATCGCCGATAAGGATCAGTAAAAAATATTTATCGGCTGATTTAAATTCGGCTGAAAATAAAATCTGAAATAGAAAGTCTTTCAATACAAACATTGCAACAACACCCAATAGTGTAACAACACTATAAATCACCATAAATTTCTTAACGTAATGATGCAAGGCTTTTTTATCTTTAATACTTTCTGACGCATACGGGTAAAATATCGTCGATAAAAATGCGCCGCACAAAAATACAAATGCCTGTGAAATTTTTACAGCAGACTGCCACAAACCTGTCTCATACGGGCCAATCAGATCAAAGGCTATTTCACGAACAATATAATCCAACAGTTTTCCTGACACTAACGAAACAGCACCCATAATGATCAACGGCATAAAATAATCTTTGCCTTCAAACAGATCCGTTACGTCTTTCCAGGAATATTTGAATTTTTTATATACTGTTAAGATCATGTATATAAAGACAGGAAAGTTAGAAAGTGTAACAGCAAGGATAATCCAGTATAAAGAATCAGAAACATTAAAATAGATGCAACAAGCCATTCCTGTTACAGAAGTAATGCCTAGTAAAAATGTATAGATCGCATAGCGTTTCAATTTATGGCGAGCCACCATCCAGGAAGATGCAAGAAGATTTAATACAAATAAAAAGAAGGAAGATCCGATCAACAAAGAAGATGTTTTATCTACAAACAATTCTTCGAGCGGAGAATCTGCCCAGTACATATATGCAAGCAAGCAAACCCACTGTAATAAAAATATAACAATATTCCATAATACGGTATGAACAATAATTTTACCTGTATGTGCTTTACTGTCTTCTTCCTGTGTAAGCTGATTGATAAATGCTTTGTGAATTCCTTCCTGAGGAATATGCATAAAAAATGCAACAAGATTTTGATAATGTGTTAATAACGATAAACCAATCGGGCCAAAATAAACCGAAACGATTTTATTATAGACAAATCCAAAGCCTACATTTAAGAAGATACTTATTAATGAAAAAAAACTATTCCGAATTTGATTCATGATATACAAATGTACGGATTCAGATTATAATTATATAATCTGAATCGCTAAGATCTGAAGTGTTTGACCTGGCAGACCATAAAGCGTAACTGAAAAATTTGAATGTCATTCTGTTTTTCAATACTTAAATTCAAAGGTATTTTTCTCACTATCAATACCTCCGACATGTTTTTTAAAGAGATGTAATCCATCGTTCAATACACCATTCACAGAAGAAATCCCAAGATCAATCATAGAATACCCTTGTTCACAGGCCATAGTATATATTGCTTCTATGATCATAACAGCCGGACTTAACGCTGCATAATCAGGATCTGAAGCAGCAGCAAAATAATACAATACGTTTTTATTAACTTTCACTACAACAGCATTTGCGATTAATTTATCTGCTATAAAAATACCTGCATATTCATATATACCAGGTAATTGATCCGGCAACTTGTTATATGTCTGCTGCGAAATGGTAACAGGAAAATGTTTAATTTCTCTGGAACGCTTATACAATTCATACCAATCATCTGAATGAATACGATTAAAAAACTGAACATGCGCACCGGCATTTTTTAATTTTTGTAGACGTCTCCTTTTTTGATCATCAATCATCGTTACAAAAGACTTAGAAGGATCTACAGGAATGTGCTGGTTTACGTCTGTGTATTCTAAGTTAAATCCGTTTTCAAGTAAGATCTTTTTAATTTCTGCTGATACATTCGGTTGATAACAATCCGGCGCCTGACGGATTATTATAGATATTGCATGTAATCTTTGGTATGTAGAAAGTATGTTCTTTACAAATGCATCTAATTGTGTTATATCGCTGCACTCAATGCCACCAAAGGGTGCTCGAATACCACTGACATATTTTCCGGGCTCTGATTCAACAAACTTACATAGAATAGACCGTACTGTATTGGTGTCTATAAAAATAACCGGAGTATGCTGATGCGCTTTTAAATATGTATTCTGATTGAATAAAAAAGTTGCAGCATCTGCATGTTGAAAATCCGATTGAACCAGCATTCCTTATTTCAATTTATGCGAAGTAAAAAGAGTATAATCACGAATATAATCAGCTTCATCAAAGGCATGTGAAGCCAGACTCAATAGGACCGATCCTTCTTTCATATGTATTTTACGCCAATGCATTACAGGCACAAATAAACCAATAGAAGGTGTGTTTAAATGAAACAATTCTTTTTCACCGAAACTGTTTTCCAGTTCCACATCCACCGCACCAGCAACAGCAATTAATACCTGCCGGCATTGTATATGAGCATGGTTGCCTCGTTCAACATGCTCAGGAGTAGCGTATACCCAATACACACGCTTTATTTCAAAAGGCACATGGTCCTTGCTCTGAGCAACAGAAATATATCCTACTTCGTCGTCGCCAATTCCGGTAAAATGTATCTGATAAGGTTTTTCCAACATAGAAATTTTATAACTTTGTAAATATAGTGATTTACACGAAAGTGTCTTAAATCAACTGCAACCGTTTCTGATTCAAGAAAATGATTTATCTCTTTTTAACGATACTTTGTACAGCTACTCTGTTTATTTTATTTCGTTTATACAGCCATCTTAGAATTAATATATTTCAAACTATTGTATGGAACTATGTTGTCTGCTCCATCACAGGTTTTACACACCAATACAACAATCTTACTGAAGCGCTTTATATAAAACACATGGATACCGTTATTGCAGCCAGCGTATTGGGCAGTTGTTTCCTTCCGACTTTTTTTCTGGCAGGTATATCTACGCAACGTGCAGGCCTAACACCAACAACCATGGCCAATAAATTATCTATGATCATACCGGCAGGCTTTGCCATTGCTGCCGGGCTAGCGCCATTCGGCTGGCTTCAGCTGCTGGCTTTTGCACTGGGTGTTGTTGCTGTCTTTGTTGTAACTCGAAAAAATACAAACGAAGAAATCATACCTTCTACCAGCTCTTATCTTCCCTGGCTGGTATTTTTTTGTGCAGGGCTGCTGGACCTTGCTATTCTGTATATCAACAGCAATATTGTTACTATTGAAAGTATGGGATTATTTTCCATTCATACATTTACAGCATCGGCATGTTGGGGTATTATAAGCATGATCGTTATTATGTTGTTAAAGAAAAGTGAATTTCAACCAAAAGCCATTATAAGCGGCGTAGCGCTGGGCGTGCCAAATTATTTTTCTGTATATTATCTGCTTCAGACATTGAGCTATTTCAAGCACGATGGTTCTTTTGTTTTCCCGATGCTGAATTTATCCGTCATTTTATTGACAGCAATTATTTCTGTTTTATTCTTCAAAGAAAAATTCACAACCAAGTTGATTACAGGTCTGGCGCTTGCCTGTTCTTCTATTCTGTTACTTTACCTGATTAAAGCGTAGTCATGAACAATGATTTTTACTTCACCATTGAAGCCACAACAACGGCTGAGTACAAAGAAAAAGGCAGCCGATTTATTGCTTTATCCTATCCGGTTTCAAGCGAACAGCAGATCAGAGAAATTATTCAGCAAATAAAAAAGAAATATTACGATGCACGCCACGTGTGTTACGGGTACATTCTGGGCACAGAAGATCGTGTTATGAAAGGACAGGACGACGGAGAGCCGGCGCATACAGCAGGCACACCCATCCTGAATCAAATCCGCTCAAAGAACCTGACACAAACACTCGTTGTCGTGGTTCGTTATTTTGGTGGAACGAAATTGGGCGTAAGCGGGTTGATTGAAGCGTATAAAGAAGCAGCAAAATCTTGCCTGGATAAAGCAGTCATTACAGAACAGTTTATTTCTGATACGATTGAAATTACGTTTCAAGCTGAATTGCAAGGCCAAGTAATGCGTGTTGTGAAAGAATTCAACGGACAAATACGTTCTATTGATTATCTGAGCACTATTATTCTACGGGTAGAAGTTCGTAAAAGTATCACTCCTAAGTTCTTACAAAAAAGAATCCAAGGCGTTCAGATGCAGGTTCTTCAGGCAGAGTTATAATATCTTATCGTTAAACTGAAGGTAAATTCTTTTATTTCCCTTTAAATACTGTTACTTTTAAATTCTGAAACTAATCTTATAAAACATTGAATAAGAAGGTAAACGTTGGTCTGGTGCAATTATCGTGTAGCGGAAATGTGAAAGATAATTTTGAAAAAAATATCAAGGGAATTCGTGAAGCTGCAGCAAAAGGCGCACAAATTGTTTGTTTGCAGGAACTGTTTGGTTCGCTGTATTTCTGCGATGTAGAGGATTACGAAAATTTCAAATTAGCAGAAACAATTCCCGGCCCTTCGACGGATGCTTTTCAGGCATTATCAAAAGAACTTGGCATTGTAATCATCGCATCGTTGTTTGAGAAAAGAGCCGAAGGTTTATACCACAACACAACTGCTGTGATTGATGCCGATGGCAGCTATCTTGGTAAGTACCGTAAAATGCATATTCCGGATGATCCGGGTTATTATGAAAAATTTTATTTCACTCCGGGTGATTTAGGTTATAAAGTATTCAAAACAAAATTTGCTACTGTAGGTGTGCTTATTTGCTGGGACCAATGGTATCCGGAAGCTGCGCGTATTACATCGCTGATGGGTGCAGACATTTTATTCTATCCGACTGCAATCGGCTGGGCACATCACCAAACGGAAGAAGTTAATACCGATCAGTATAATGCCTGGCAAACCATTCAACGTTCACATTCGGTTGCTAACGGAGTTCCCGTAGTGTCTGTTAACAGAACAGGTATTGAAGCAGATATGCAGTTCTGGGGTGGTTCATTTGTTTCAAATGCACAAGGGCGTTTATTGTATCAGGCACCGCATTTAACGGAAGAAGTTCACGTACAGGAAATAGATATGGCGCAAAGCGATTATTACCGTACCCACTGGCCTTTCCTGCGCGACAGACGTATTGATTCATACGCACCGATACAGAAGCGGTTTATTGATGAAGAGTAAAATAGTGTAGAGTTTTGAGTGCAAAGTGTAAACACTAACACAAAAAATTGGAATATAAATAAAAGGGTTACGCTAATCAGCGTAACCCTTTTTATTTATTATTGAACTATGTCAATAAATGCAAAGAGGTATCCATTACAGTCCCCCCTTTGCACTTTAAACTTTACACTTTTATGACAGCTTCTCTACCTTAATTCCAAACCAGCCTTTAATTTTTCTGCTGGCTTTATAATTGATGTAGTACATAATCGGTACTAAGATCAATGTCAGGAATGTTGCGAATGCAAGACCGTGTATCATTGTCCATGCTAACGGGCCCCAGAAAGCAACACTGTCACCACCAAAGAAGATGTGTGGGTTTCCTTCTGCAAATAAGCGAACAAAATCAATATTCAAGCCAACTGCCAACGGAATCAAACCAAGTATGGTAGCCGTAGCTGTAAGCAATACCGGAGTCATACGTACTTTACCCGCATGCACAATCGCATATTTCAGATCATGGCCTTCTTCCATTATAATGTCCGTAAATTCTACCAGAATGATACCATTGCGCACCACAATACCCGCAAGTGCAATAATACCAACTCCCGTCATAACTACAGACATTGCCATTCCGAAAATATAAATACCGAACAGTACACCAATTAAACTGAAACCGATTTCAGAAATAATTAAAAGCGGTTTGCTGATAGAATTGAATTGTGTTACCAAGATAAATGCAATCAGAATAAAGGATGTAATTAATGCTCCAAATAAGAATGCGCCTGTTTCTGCCTGTTCTTCCTGTGCACCTGTCAGTTGAATAATAACATCAGATGGCTTTTTGAAATTCGGAAGTAACTTTTTAATCTCAGCATTAATTTCATTGGCATTAGCACCCGATAATACGTTCGAAGCTAATGTAACGATACGTCTTTGATTTTTACGTTTGATACCGCCATATGAATTATCAAAACGCGCATGTGCTACAGAAGATAAGGGTATCTGACGGATGATACCGCCCATATTCATATCACGGAATGTGATTTTTGAATTCATAAGATCATCCACACTTGTTCGTTGACCAAATGTATAACGCAATTCAATATCGTATTCATCATCGTTATCTCTGAACTTGGATACATCTTTACCAAACACAGCATAACGCAACGCCATACCAATCTGCGCTACAGAGATTCCTTCTGCATTTGCTTTTTCTTTATCAATATCAATTACAATCTCCGGTTTGTTTTTAACTACGTCTGATTTCAAATCTTCAATTCCCTGTATGCCCGAATTATCAATTTGTCTTTTCAGCGATTCAGAAAGTTCGATCAGTTGGTCATAGTCATCGCCGATGAGTTCAATATTGATTTCTTTACCTGTTGGCGGTCCGCCCTTCTCCTGATCAACAATGATTTGCGCTCCCGGAATTCCTTTCACAGCATCGCGGATCTTGCCTAAATAAGGAACTGTTGACTCTCCGTGACGGTGAGCAAACTCCACAAATGCCACGGTAACTTTTGCTTTGTGCGGTGCTGTACTCAAATCCATTTCATTGGCATCGCCTGCGCCAATGGCAACGTTAGTGATAATAGATGATATAATCGGATTGTTGTGACCAACCACTTTAAATATACGTTCTTCAACTACCTGCGAGATCGAATCCGTGTACGACTGATCGGTACCGATTGGCAAATTAATGTACGCATAAATAAAATTCGGATCACTTGTAGGGAAGAATTCAATTTTAGGTTTAACAACAGGAAATAACATGATAGAGGAAAGGAACAACATGAAAACTCCACCAAGTAATATAAACGGACGTGCTCCTACTAAACACCACTCAAGCACTTTTTCATATTTATTCTGAACACCCGGCCAGATATCATCCTGAAAATGTTGTATAACATCTGTCAGTACAAACTTATTCAATGAATAAAGCAATGACAGAACAATTGTAAAGTTTCCAAAACCGAATGAACCTGCAGCATAGCCCATCAAAGCTATAACAACAAATACAATCATGGTAATAATATAGCCTCTTGTAATTTTCTTATGACTCTCTCCGTGTGCATGTGGTTTCATGAAGTCAACGGCAAATACGGGGTTGATAATATAAGCTACCAACAACGAAGCCAGCAATGTTACAATCAGCGTAACCGGTAAGAAGAACATAAACTTACCGATGATCCCTTTCCAGAATAACAATGGAACGAATGGTGCAAGGGTTGTCATCGTACCGGAAAATACCGGAAGAAATACTTCACCTGCAGCCTGTTTAGCAGCCAGCTTAATAGGCACTTTTCCATTTTCATAAATACGGTGTGTATTTTCAATAACCACAATGGCATCATCCACTACAATACCCAGTGCAAGTAAGAAAGCGAAGAGTACAATCATGTTTAGTGTAATGCCCATTGTTGGCAGTACAATAAATGCAATGGCCATTGAAAGCGGAACAGATAAACCAACAAAAATCGCATTGGTTGTACCCATAAAGAACATCAGAATCACAACAACCAGAATAAAACCAATAATGATTGTATTGATCAAGTCATGCAGTGTTGTACGTGTAGCATCAGACTGATCTCCGGTGATCGTGATCTTCAAACCATCGGGTAATTTTGTCTTTTGTTGTTCCGCTATTAATGCCTGAATTTTATCTGAGGCATCAATCAGGTTCATTCCGCCTCTTTTAATAACATTCAGCGTGATTACATTTTTACCGTTCAAGCGTGCAAAGCTTTCTGCCTCTTTATAGGTATCTTTTACACCGCCATTTTCAAGAATATCTTTTAAATATGTTTTAGCACCTGATTGTGATACGATCAATAGATTATTGATCTGATCCATCTTATCAAACTCTCCGGTTACCGTAATGTTTCGTTTGATACCATCCATTTTAATGGTACCGCCGGAGATAGTAAGGTTCTGACTTTGAATAGCGCGCTCTACATCCGAGAATGTAATATTAGCTGCTTCCATTTTGTATTTATCTACATTGACCTGAATCTCACGTTCCGGTGCACCGATAATATCCACACGACGGATTTCTTTCATGGATTCAATCTGATCCTGCATATCGTCTGCATACTTTTTCAGTTTGCTCAATTCATAATCGCCCGAGAGGTTAATACCCATGATCGGAACCTGCGAAACGTCAACTTCAATTACCTGCGGGTCATCTGGCAGGTCCGTCGGCAAATCATTTTTAGCCTGATCTACCGCATCCTTCACTTTCTGTTTGGCAATATTTACGTCAACATCTGTATTGAATTCAACCAATACACTTGAATAATCCTGAATGGAATTACTGGTGATTTTTTTCACACCGGAAATACCTTTTACCTGTTTTTCAATATGCTTGGTAACCAGTTTCTCCATATCGCTTGGAGAAGTACCAGGATAAATAGTAGCAATGTACATCTGAGGAAATACAATCTCAGGGAATTGCTCTTTGGGCATACTGAAATAAGACATTAAACCGAAAAGCGATATAATGATGGTAAGCACATAAATGCTTGTCTTATTATCTATTGACCAGCTACTGATTTTAAACTCTTTCATATATATAAGATTTTTGTTTGCATGCAATCTGCGGATTGCACAGCATTTGATGCGTTATAATGACTACTCAAATTTAATCGGTTGGCCTTCTACTAAATCCTGATAACCGATAGTGATTAATTTTTCACCATCTTTTAAACCACTCAATACTTCAACTGAGTTATCATAATACTGGCCAAGCGTTATAAATCTTTTTGCCGCTACATTACCTTCCGCAACATATACGTAATCTTTGCCATTATTTTTCTGAACAATATTCACAGGAATTACTACAACAGATGGATTAGAATAATCTTTTATTTTGATGTAAGAAATCATGTTTGCTTTTAACACATTTTTATCCTGTTTCAAATCCAGATCAACCTGAAACGTTCTGTTAATCGGATCAATCACATCACCCACTACTCTTACACGTGTTTTAATTTCTTTATTCAAATCTGGGAACGTAACAATAGCTTCCTGGTTTACTTTTACTTTACTCACATACGATTCAGAAACATTTGCTACCAGTTTCAAATCACTTGCATCAACTAATTTAAAAGCCGGTACACCGGGTGCAAGCATTTGACCTTCTTTTGCAATTACGTCATCAATTACACCTGAAAAAGGTGCTTTTATAGAAGTGTTCGCATAGGTAACCATGGCAGCAGCTTTGTCCTTTTCGTCTGCTTCTTTAGCAGTTTTAGCATTCAGATATTCTACTTCACTGCCAATTTGCTGATCCCATAAACGCTTTTGTTTTTCATAAAGCTGTGTATGCAATTGCAATCTGTTATTGATACCGTCAATTGTTTTTAATATTGCTTCATCATCAGTCTTTGCCAATACAGTACCTTTCGATACTTTTTGACCTTTTTCAACATATATTTTCTCTACCGTTCCGCCAACCAAAGAACTTACAGCTACATTTTTATCTGAATCAATTTTACCCTGAATCTGAAGATAGTGCGTGAACGGTTGTTTTTTAACCGGCTCAAAACTTACAACAATAAATTTTGCCGTTGATGCGGTTGATGTATCAGTCTTTTTGATTTCTTCTTCTAATGTTCTGATTTTTTCAGCCAATGAAGTTTGTTCTGATTTTAATTTTTCCAATTCAGCTTTTTTATCCGGCGCGCCGCATGATACTGCTAATAAAAGAAGGCTTAAACTTAAATATGTGTATGTCGTATTTTTCATAACAAATGTTTTTAGTAAGTAAAATATTCGAAAAGAATTACTCTGTATATAATGTTCCTGTAGCTTTCTGATAATCGATTAATGAAACCAATGCATTGTAAACGGCATCATAATAGTTTGTCTGTGCTGTCTTAAATGAATTTTCTGCATCAACAACCTCCAGGTTTGTTGCAACTCCTTCATCATTCTTGATCCGGGTTTGTTTAATAACCAGTTCAGCGAGATCCAGATTACGTTTCTGCGCTTTTATATTCTGAAGGTTATTATCAAGTACAAGCTTTGTCTGACGTACCTCAAGATCAATTACGTCTTCCATCATGTCCATTCTGTTCTGCGTCTTCTGC
>FTDL01000025.1_pt1 | contig 25494 bp, 22 predicted proteins | sample 1639951 | NCBI WGS metagenome assembly FTDL01 (sample SAMEA3914869, study PRJEB12502) | metagenome | biome: forest; material: soil | place: USA | collected 2012-03-12 | depth 0.1 m
ACTATTTATAGTTGTATAAAATTTACTGCATTACTTTTAATTTCTCGTGTTCAGCATTTTCATGCATGTCATATAAAAAATCGAATACATAATTATTAAACACATCCGGTTGCTCCAGATTAGAAACATGTCCGGCTGATTCAATGACTTTTGTAGATGCATTTTTAATGTGCAGATACATGTATTCACACTTATTGATAGGAATGATCTGATCTTCGTGTCCGCAGATAATAAGTACAGGAACGCTGATTGCTTCCAGAGAAGAACATGTTTCAGCACGCTCTGCCAGAGCCCTAAGTCCACCTATAAGAGACTCTGGTGCGGTTGATAAAATCATCTTTCTTGCATTTTCAACAGTATTCTTTTTAGTAATGAAAGAATTTTCGTAGAAAACGCTTTTTAAGAATGCCTCTGTAAAATCAACTGTTCCGTTTTTTTCAATTTGTTCGATGCTTTTAAAACGTTTCTTTTTTGTTTCTGCACTATCAGCAATACATTGTGTATCACACAGAATCATTCCATCAAAGTGCTCCGGAAATTGCTTCATTGCATGTAAGCAGATATAACCTCCCATAGACAAACCGCAGATGGTAGCCTTGCTGATTTCAAGTGCATTCATAAAATTGATTAAATCGTACGTAAACAATTCAATACTGAATGGAGTACCATCAGTTGTTGATTTTCCGAAGCCACGGATGTCATACGAAATAACGCGGGTAGAAGACTGTAAAAAATCGATCTGTTGCTGCCACATTGTTTTATCAAAAGGAAAACCATGAATTAAAATAAGCGGATTATTGCCTTGTCCGGAATCGGTATACGAAATATCAATCGTGTTGAGGGATATTGTTTTAGCTGCAGTTTCCATTGTTATAGCGGTTTAGTAAATAAATCTACCTTTTTGCCGGCTGAAACTATTACATAATTTAACCGGAAGTTTATATAAATAAAAGATTGGAATTTCAGAGATTGAAATACATTGCGTATTTTCAATAATACATATTTCTTATTAAAAAACTATTTAACAATCGTTAACTATTGAACCAATGAAACTTTCAAACAACAAAATATTAATTACAGGCGGTGCCAGCGGCATTGGCCTTGGGCTGACTGAAAAATTTATTCAGGAAAACAATACAGTGATTATTTGTGGGAGACGTGAAGATGTACTTCAGGATGTTGTAAAGAAATATCCGTCTGTGATTACCAAAGTATGTGATTTGTCGCTGGAGTCGGAACGTGTAGCTTTATATAACTGGATTCATGAAAATCACAATGATCTGAATGTGCTTGTAAATAATGCCGGTATTCAAAACTGGATGCATGTTACAGATACTGATTTTTATGACAGAGCACAGTATGAAATCACAACGAATGTATTGGCTCCGGTTCATTTAACTGCTTTATTTACGGCACTTCCATCGCTTAACACGATTATGAACGTAACATCCGGACTTGCATTTGTACAGTTTGCCAAAGTACCTGTGTATTGTGCTACCAAGGCATTCTTTCATTCTTTTACCATGTCGTTACGCTATCAACTGAAAGATAAACATATTGAAGTGGTAGAAATTATACCGCCTGCGTTAAACACCGACCTTGGCGGCAAAGGCCTGCACGACGGTCAGCCGGCAGTAAGTGAGTTTATAACTTCTATTTTCAAGCAATTGCAGGAAGGCAAAACTGAACTTACATTTGGACACAGTGAGGTGATGGCAAAGGGAGATCCGGCAGAATTGAAAGCGCGATTTAAATTATTGAATCCATAAAACAGAGCCTGCTCAGATTCATTTTCAATAACAAATTATGACGAAAGACAATAAGCTGAAAATCATATTTGGAACTTTGTCTGCGGTACTTCTGATTACTTTGCTTATTAAGTTGGTAGATGTTCCTGGCGGTATGATATTATCAGGTTTTATTTTAGGAGGAATGATGATAACTGTGCTTATTATTTCTTGTTTCATTCTGACAACAATAATAAAACTTATCTTAAAAAGAGTATCCTATCTCACAGTATTATTCATAACACTAACTATTTCTTTTTTAGCATTTCACTATCAGTTGTATTCGCCTACGCTGATAATTAAAGTTCCTAATGGTTATACCGGAGAAATTGATTTAGTGCGGGCAAATGTTGATGAAAATATACTAACGGTTGATAGCAATGGAATTGGATATATTACGCAATGGACATTTGATAAGACATATTCTAAGCCGATTGTAGAGCAAATCGATGGTAAAAGTCTGGACAAAAATCTTGTTGGATTTAATCCTTCTGTATTTTTTGGAAAAGGAAATTTCTGTTGTATAGACGGACAAGAAATAGAAATCTTAAGCTTTGAAATTGTTCCTGACAGCGTGATTGACAAGAAACACTACTATTCAAAAGATCTGATAAATCTGATTGCTAAAAAGAAAGTACTGTTTTTGAAATAAATAAATCTTTAAGCATAAAAATAGTTGCATGTACTTATAAATGCACATTAAAAATGATACACACCAGATTAATAGCTTCCGTTATATTGATTGTTTCATTATGTTTCATTTCACATGCAGACGAATCTTTTGACCTGTTGCTGGAAGGTAAAATAGGTAAGGCATCTGTTGTAATGGAACTTACTGTTAATGGGACAGAAGTTTCCGGTAATTATTACTACAAACGTTTTAAAAAAAGTATTCCATTGGAAGGAACGTTTATAGATGCCTCATCCATTGAATTGGTATATGAACATTGGGACACAAAAGAAACATTTCGTATCAAAGAGATTGGTAAGGGGAATGAAATTGTATATTCCGGAACATGGAAGAATGAAGAACATGCGACTCCTTTACCCGTGACATTAACAGTACTTGATCCATTAAAAATTGTATTACGCAATACACTGATCTTAAAGAATAAAGTTTCGACATACGATTATTCAAGGCTCGCAGATATACAGATTATTCAGGATTCCGTTCAGACATTAAATCCGGAATGTTCTCTTGTCTGGCTAAGAGATACACTTTCCGGATTTAGTTTTTTCAGAATAAAACCAAATATGGCTTTGAAAGGTATTGATTCCATTAATAAAAATATGAATGATCTGCAGATTTCTAATATCCTTTCATATCTGGACTGTTTGGGCGAGTATACCAGTGAGATCAGTTCTTTGTATATGCGTGGACATGTTTTTAGCTTTGCTCTTTCAGGAAGTTATGATTGTGGTGGTGCCCATCCGGACTTTGGAACAACTGGTTATACCTATAATATGGAAACCGGAAAGACGATGGAACTTACAGACTTTTTATATTTTGGAAAAACAAAAGCCGACTATCCGCCGAAAGAAGATTATAAATTTGGTAGTGAAGTAGTAGGGCCGGGAATTGTTAAATTGCTTACAACGCTGTATCCGGTTGATATGAAAAAGCCAGCCAAAGATGATGAGGGTGACTGTGATTACAGCGATACAGATTCCTGGAATTATCCAGCCTGGTATCTTACTGCAGATGGTTTATACCTGTATCCATATTTCTACAGAGCAGCGCGTAATTGCGATGGAGCTGAGTTTTCATATATACCGTATAAGGTTTTACAGAAATATAAAAATCCGGCCGTTATTGTTCCAATGAAATATTAACAAAAAGTTTGTATGAATATCTACAGCAAAGACCTTAATGCAGGTACACAGATGTATCCATTTTATAATGAAATAAACCGCTCAAATATATTGGGCTCTTCGCTTCATGCGTTTAATTTTAAAACGAATGAGCGCATGAAACTGCATGTCGATTATGCAGATTCATTTTACAAAATGGTTTTTTGTCTGGATGGGTATTCCAAAACCTATAAAAAGAAAAATCACATATATTCCTTTACAGCAGGAAAAGCCTTATTATATAAGACCAGCACTGAAACATATCAGTCTGAATTGAATGGTGATACAACCTATAATCTCATTCATCTGCATTTTTCAAAACAACTGGAAGAAGAATTAAAGGAACTTTCAGCTTCTGTTTTCAAACAAGCTGTTATTGATATACCTATGTGTACAGAACATCTGCGGTTATTTCATCACAAAGAATTTTTTAGCAATTTGAATCCGAAATGGCGGGTCTGTTTCTTGAAAAAACACTGTTGGATCAGTTATATACTTTTGCGGACGCATACATGCGCCTGAATAACTATCATATTAAATTTTATAGCAGAGACAGAAATAAAATCTATGAAGCAAAACAATTACTGAATGAATCATGCAGCTATATCACCATCGAAGCACTTTCGAAACAGATTGGAATGAATACGTTCAAATTGAAAAAACTTTTTAAAGAAACATTCAGCAAACCTGTTTTCGAATATCAAACAGATATACATTTTTCCAAGGCATACAAGCTTTTGCTGGATACACAGGATTCGATTGAATATATCGCAGACAGTTGCGGGTATCTAAGCGCTGGGAGCTTCTCGAATGCTTTTAAACGAAAGTTTGGAATCCGTCCGTCTGAACTCAGAAAATCCGGATCGGATAAAATGTAATCCCAATCGGATAAAACGTTTCGTCTCTGTACAGTTTACATTTGTTTCAAACACTATCCTGTTATGAAAGCACATGTAATTATACACAATGGAAAAGCTTCCGATGTATGCCGGATTATTGATCTGAAGATTCCGGAACCTAAACCAGATGAAGTACTTGTAAAGGTCCACTATACCAGCGTGAACCCGCTTGATTGCCGTATTCGTAGCACACCGAACCCGAAACGTATATTTCCATGCACATTAGGTTTTGATGTGAGCGGTGAAATTGCAGTTATTGGAAATGGGGTAAAAGATTTATCGATAGGTGACAGAATCATTGCTTCTCCTGATCCCTTTTTACCCGGTGCAAATGCAGAATATGTTATTCTGAAGTCAAATCTCTGCGCAAAAGTAAATAAGCTGGACTTAAAAACCGGCGCTGCAATTCCATTGGTGGGCATTACTGCGTATGAAGCATTGTTCGATAGATTAAAAATACGTACCGGCGATACTATATTAATTCATGCTGGGGCAGGAGGTGTAGGACACATTGCGGTTCAGCTGGCCAAATATATAGGCTGTAGGGTGATTACAACGGCCAGCAGAAAAGAATCAATTGATTTTTGTAAAAATGTGCTGCGCGCTGATCATGTTATTAATTACCGCAAAGACAATATCAAAGAGTATATTTATGAATTAACAGCAAACAAAGGTGTAGATCTGATACTGGACACCGTAGGCGGTGATACATTTTTACAATCGCTTGAATATCTCAGTGTAAACGGACATATATGTACCATACTTCCCATATCTTTTGATGCGATTACAGGTTATGCCAATCTGCTTAAAAATATAACTATCAGTTATGAGTTTATGGGCGTTTCCGGTTCAACAGGCAAACATAGAATTATATTGGATTATTTAATTGATCTCATCGAAAGAAAGCATCTTGTGCCGCATATTGCTGAAATATTTGATTTTACTGAACTGGCTCATGCACATGAATACATAGAAAAGAAACATACTATAGGAAAAATTTTGATTAATGTTGCCGCAAATTAAATATTCCTGAATAGTTGTATTTAATATATTAAACTCTGAATTTTAAATTCAGATTAATACAATATATATAGTATGATCAAAAATATTTTAGGTATTATTGCCGGTTATGCAATCTTTGTTGCCTCTTCACTGGCTTTGTTTAAAGCATCAGGAGTTGATCCGCATGGAGATTCTTCCGTATTATTTCAGATTATAACGGCTGTGTACGGAGGCGGTTTTTCTTTTTTCAGCGGATTTGTAGTGCAGCTTATTTCTAAAAAACAAAATATATTGTTAAATTATGCACTTGCTATATTTATAGCGGGCTTCGCAACATTCTCATTATTCCGGACTGCAGGTAGTCACTGGACACAGTTGCTGGCAATTGTTGTTTTTGCTCCTGTATCTATTTTCGGAGGTATTTTTTATATAGGAAACAATTCGAAACCAATCTGATTCGAAATCTAAAGATTTTTATTCTCAAATAAGTAAATAGTATTTGCAGAAATTTCTACAGACAAGTTTAGAAAGCTAAAGCTCAAATTCATCAACTGTTTTATTATGCATACAGACAATGCAATGCATACATTGATCATGCTGCTTGATCAGGCAGAAGAATTAGCCGCACAGTTTTCAGGCGGTTATTCCGGTAATTTTTGGTCGGCAGAAGAATTTCATATGGCATTAGCTCAAAGTATAATGAAGCTAAAAAATGGTGATCAGTCACAACTTGAAAAACTCAATCTATGGTTTTTACCAACTTCATGCTGGGATGATTTTATAGGTTTGGACGGACTGGATCTGGGAAATGAGATAAGTGAAATAATATCAAAGCTTATGGATGAGCGTCGCAAATTATGAACCAGTAAAGATGTTGTATCTTAAAATTTTCTTCTGGTAAATCATTCCCTAACTCAATTCTTTCCGTATATTTCTGTATCAGTATGAAAACCGGAAACTTCAAAAAAAATAAACATTTTTTACTGATTGGTATATTGCCAATTTTATTGATATGGATAATTGTGTTATTCATATCAATAAGTACACCTGTCGTCATTATTGTTCAACCTGATCAACCAATATCATTTGGTGTGTATACGGATGAAGAAATAAACGGACATACATATGCAACTGCACATCAGACAAGCCAAGGAATTATTTTTGATTATGAATTAAAACAAGGATATGCGTTTCCGTATGCTGGTATCAGTTTCGATGTAAAACCCGGAACATCAGGCATACAATCCAATAGTGTTTTTACAATTGAATTAATAACCACCGGAGCCGGTAAAATTATTCCTGTTTTATTAAATGAACCACTTCATTATGCAGGTAAGAAAGTTATACGTCCGGTTCAGTATGAATTGAAAACAGAAACAGGCAAGCATGTGTATCATATACCACTTCAGTTGTTCGAAGTGCCTGACTGGTGGTATAAAAATAACGATCCGAACAATGATCTGCCTGCATTTGATCCGGCTCATGTGCAAAGTGTGTGTATACAGAATGCAACACTGGCAACATTGAATATGAGAGACGGCATTACAATCATACAGATAAGCTATGCTACAGATAACAGTTCCTGGATCTGGCTGGCGACAGCCTTTTCCGGTTGCTGGATAATTGGTTCTGTCATCTATCTGTTCATTCAGAAAAAAAAGCAGACGATATTTATTCCATATATTCCAACAGAATCAAAAGAAGAACCTATAGATGCCTGGGAAAAAATCCGCCAATATGTTTCAATGAATTACATGCATGATATTGACATGGAACGTATGGAAAAAGATCTTGGAATTGCAAGGCATAAAATTGCCGTATTGATTAAGGAAAATACGACCTTGATCTTCAAACAATACCTGAATAAGATAAAGGTTGCTGAAGCGAAACGCCTGTTGCAGGAAACCAATTTGCCGATTGGAGAAATTGCTGATAAAGTAGGTTTCGGACATCTTTCTAACTTTAACCGCGTATTTAAACAATATTCAGGAGAATCTCCTTCTGATCTCAGAAAGCAGGTTCAGATTAAATAAACAGCCTTTTTGAATTCTGCATACATTTTTTAGCTTTTTGCAATAAGCAATTGCAGGGATTTCAAGATACTTGTATCAATAAAAATTAACCGATCTATGAAAAGAATTCTGACCTTGTTTTTTTGCCTTGCTGCAGGACCGTTTTTATATGCAGCAAATTATTACGTTTCTGTATCAGGAAATGATGCAAACGATGGCAAATCAATCAGCAATGCGTTTGCATCAATCAGCCGGATGAATCAGGTTGTACTTCAGCCGGGAGATTCTATCCTGTTTAATCGCGGCGATTTATTTAGAGGGATGCTTCAGATTAAACAATCGGGTACTGCTTCCAAACAAATTTATGTGGGCGCATACGGATCAGGGAAGCTACCGGTTATTTCAGGAACAGAAATTGTAGGAAACTGGACAAACGCTTCTGGAAATGTTTTCCAGGCAATTTGTGCTGATTGTCCGGATACCCTGCAGCAAATTTTTGTAACTAATCAGCGTCATATTCCGGCACGTTATCCTAACAGCGGCTATTTGTCTGTAACAAATGCAGATAATACAGCAAAAACATTTACGGCAACAGCATTGAATGATGCTGCCGGTACCTGGAATGGAGCAACTCTTTATATGCGTACCGTACAATGGGTAATTGATCCCTTGCATGTGCAGTCTTATACATCTCAGCAAATTACCTATAGTATTCCCGCACATTTTTATACCAGTTATCCGGTACAAAATTATTTTGGCTTTTTCCTTACAAATAAATTGATTGCATTAGATAGTGCCGGAGAATGGTTTTATGATCCGGCAACCAAACTTATTTCAATGATTCCGGTTGATGCAAATGCGCTTAATACAGCTGGTGCAGAAGTTTCTGTTTATGATAATAATATACGTTTTTATTCAGGTGCAGCATTTATAACAATTGAAAATATTCAAATGGAAAAAAGCAGAAAGGATGCTGTGTTTCTGAATCAGACGGCGAATATTATTATAAATAACTGTATCATCATGCAATCCGGCAGAGATGGTGTTGGCGGTTTTGAAAATTACAGTACATACAACACCAGTCTTGCAGTTAAAAACTGTCTGATCCGTGATATTTGTAATACCGCAATTAACCTTACAGCCGGGCAGAATATTTTATTAAAAGGGAATACAATTCAACAGATTGGTATAATTCCCGGGTTGGGACAAGGCTATGACGCTGCTTATGATGGAATTTTTTGTCCGTCACATTCGAAGGTAATTAATAATACCATTGATAGCATCGGATATAATGGTATTCATGTAAACCAGTACGATTCTGTAATGTATAATATATGCAGTAATTATGGGCTTGTAAAGAACGATTGCGGAGGTATTTATTACTGGCAGGGTCTGAACAATTACGTAGGATATAATATAACGTATGATGGGCACGGAAATGGCGACGGTACTGTATTCCCGAACAGAATGATGGTGTCGGGAATTTATTCAGATGATTATTCACACAACAATGTAATTGAATACAATACTTCCTATCGCAATGAAACGGGTATCATGATTCACAACACAGCTTACACACACGTGCAGTATAATACTGCTTATGACAATCGCAGAGAGCAGCTGTATATGATAGAAGGAAGTCAGGATTATGATACTGTTGCTGTACATAATAATCAAATTACCAATAATGTACTTCAATGCATACATCCTTCACAGACGGCGTTGTTGATTGAAAATTCTAAAAATACTATTGCTGAATTAGGTACATTTTCGAATAACTGGTATTGCAATCCATATTCTCCGGATGTTATTACAATTGCGTATACACCTTTGCATAACAGCGGAAATTATACAGTACGTTATGCTGCTTTAACAATGCAGCAATGGCAGACAACTTATAATCAGGATCTGAACAGTCATACAGCCTATGACTATCCGTCTGTTTATGCACAGTATATAACAACAGGAAATAATTTAATTGAGAACAGCACATTTTCAAACGGAATCGGCTGGTGGTGGACGTATGGCAACGCACAGTTTACGCTTGCGGCTGCAGCTGCGGGCTCACACATAAACAGTGCTTCATTAACCGGACAATATCAAAACAAGCAAACATTATCTGTAGGAAACTGGGGAATAGCACCTGTTCCTTTGTCTAAAGACAAGCAATATCTATTGAAATACAAGATAGCAGGTGAGCAGGCGGGTGGATTAAAAGTGGGATTAAATTTTCAGGATGCACCCAGCACATCTGAAACTACCCCTGTTAGTTTGTGCAGATCATATTCTGCCCAGGTGCAGCAGGATTCTATATTATTTACCAGTAATTATACAATAAACTGTTCTCTTGTTTTTCAGAGCAGTAGTTTCGATGGTAATTTCTGGCTGGATGATGTAACGTTAAACGAAGTAGATGCAGATACAACAATGAGCAAGCCTCACATCATCAGCCAGCTGTTTGTAAATAACTCCAACGCACCGCTTACATTATCTACTGCAGGCAATTACCGCAATCTGAGCGGAACGGTTGTAACAACCAACATTACCTTACAACCATTTACTTCTGTTGTATTAAAAGATTTATCTGCAATATCTGCTTCTGTACATAATAAAATAAAAACAACTGCAAATGTACAGGTATATCCCAATCCGGCATCGAACAGATTATTTATAGGAACCGATTTTTTATCTACTCAGGCAACTGTACGTATCTTTGATTTGCTGGGCGAAGAAATCTATCATGGCTTATATAATGCATCAGGAATCAACTTGCCTGCACAATGGGCAAACGGTATGTACATTCTTCAGTTTACAGATGGTGATACTTCTTCAGAGACACGTTTTGTACTGAACAGATAGTATTGTAATATATTGTATGAATAATATAAATACGGTTATTATGATTTTTTCTTAAAAAGAGAAACTTGTATTTTGATAAGACATATATTCATTTTATCAAGTTTATAAATATGTCTGCCAGCTTTGAATATAAAATTGTAAAGCCCGATCCGGGACTTTCTGATTTCGTAGAAAGCTTCTGGATGCTTGTGAATACGATAGAAAAAGAACAGGAGGTTGTTATTTTACCCGATGGCAGAATTGATCTGTTCTTTTCATTTTCTGCGAAAGAGCCGTTTCATATTTCACTCGCCGGACTTGCAAACGAACCTTCGAAAAGTAGTATTGCATCCGGATCTGTTATGTTTGCTGTAAGCCTTAAACTACTTGCTGTTGAATATATTCTGAATATGCCGATTACTGCTTTTGAAAACAAAGTTCAGTTATTGCCGCAGGATTTCTGGGGAATTACAACAGATGATCTGAATGATTTCGATTCCTTTTGCCGGAAAGTTTCAGATAAAATATTCAGTTTTCTAAAAGAGCCCGTAGATACAAGAAAACAAAAATTATTTGAGCTGGTTTATGCTTCAGATGGAGCAATACCTGTAAAGCAATTGGCCGAAACTATTGGCTGGAGTAGCCGGCAAATAAACCGGTATTTTAATCAATGGTTTGGAATGTCATTAAAAGCATATTGCACCATTTTACGATACAGGGCTTCTTTTACAAATATTAAACAAGGAAATATTTTTCCTGAAAATTATTTTTCCGATCAGGCACATTTTATTAAAGAGATTAAAAAATACTCCGGCGTTACTCCAAAGGAACTTTCCAGAAACCAAAATGACCGATTTATACAATTTTCTACTTTGCCCAAAAAGTAGTTTTGTATACTAACAAACCAACTTTTAATCATGATTATTACAGATAAAAAAATAGCAATTATAGGTGGCGGTCCGGGAGGCTTGACACTTGCGAGGCTTTTACAGATGCAGGGAGCGGATGTAAAAGTATATGAACGGGATTTGAATAAAGATGCCCGGGTACAAGGCGCAACGCTTGACCTGCACGAAGAATCCGGATTAAAAGCAATTGAGCAGGCTGGATTGATGCAGGCGTTTAAAGCAAATTACCGGCCTGGTGCAGATAAGATGCGCATCGTTGATAAGCATGCAAAGATTTTATTTGACGATGATCAGATAGACCCGAATGAGCTTGCTTTTCGTCCGGAGATTGATCGCGGACCGCTGCGTAAAATTATGCTTGAATCCCTACAGCCGTACACAATTGTATGGAATAGTCACATTGTATCGCTTTCAGCAATTGGAAATGCCTGGAACATTGAATTTCAAAATGGCAGCTCGGCGTTTGCAGATGTTGTTATTGCAGCAGATGGCGCAAGCTCAAAGATTCGTCCGTTCATAACACCAATAAAACCTTTCTTTGCAGGCTTGACAGTTATTGAAAGCAGTGTAAGCAGTTCTGCAACAGTACTTCCACAGATGCACGCATTGTTAAACGGGGGAAAGATTTTTGCCATGGGCGATGAAAAAACACTTATTGTAAGTTCGAAAGGAGATGGTAGTCTAGTATTTTATGCCGGGCTTAAAACAGATGAATATTGGTACCAGAATAGCGGTGTAGATTTTACAGATAAAAAACAAATACTTGAGTGGTTTAAAAAAGAATTTTTCGGTTGGGATGAAATCTGGTCGGAGTTGATTGAAAAATCAGACTATCCGTTTATACTCCGTCCTCAATATTGTATGCCTCTGGATCAGCATTGGGAAAGCTTACCAAACATTACCATGCTGGGGGATGCAGCACATGTAATGCCTCCATATGCCGGGGAAGGTGTAAATATGGCCATGCTTGATGCACTTGAATTAAGTGCGTGTTTAACAAATGAATCCTTTCAGGATGTGCAATCAGCAATTGCTGCTTATGAAAGAAAAATGCTGACAAGATTTGCAGAAATAGGAGCGATCACGTTGGAGCAAACGGCATCGATGCATTCTGTTGATGGTTTATCGAAAATGCTTGAGATGTTCAGTTGACATTCTTATTCAATAAATAAAATGATTCTATTTCTATGACGTGGTGTATATATTTCCAGAGGCAAAAAACATAATTCTGCCGTTGTGGTTATAGACCTAAATCTCTGAAGGCTTTAGTTATAGCATCAAATATAAATAGAACCTATAAAATTACCATTACCAAATTCATACAGAATTCGTATTTATCATTACATTAGATAACTGATAATCTGAAATACAAATACAATGAAAAATATCTTCTGCATATTGATTCCGCTTACACTTATTTTTGCTTCGTGTGATTGTACGGATTCTTTCGAATCAACGATTGTCGATCAGAATAATCATCCGCTTAGAGATGTAAAGGTTTATTATTTGATTGCTGGCAAAATTACCAGCAGTACAGAAACTGATTCTGCAGGTTTGTTTAGCGTAAGTAAGGCATCCGGGATGTGTAACCCGCGTGATAATGATGTGGTACTGACTAAAAAAGGATATCGTTCTTTGGTGTTAAACGAACATGACGAACGATTGAAGGCTGGTCAACATAAGGGAAAGCATACAATTGTGATGGAGCCGGAAAAAGAATCATTTTCGATTGATACTTTATTAGAATTATCGTCTATACATAATTTCTTTAATTTCTTCAACGTAATGGTTGCTATAATAAATGTGTTTACTATTTTCTATATTTTTTTGATACTTGAACGCAGAGAATACTGGTGGGTTATACCAATGCTTGCAATAAACCCGATGATGACATTGAACCTGGATACTGAAGCCGTTCAATATCAACTGCTGGGTATTATAGGCAATCCGAATTTTACAAACCGTCCGTGGATTATACATGTTTGTTTGCCTGTTATTACAATTTTATTCTGGCTTAAAGTAAAGTACTGGAAGAAAGAAAGCCACTAAAACAGGATTATGAATTCTATCAGCTTAAAACACATTATTTAATAATCTAATATGTACTTAAAAAGAATTTAAAGGTAGCTCCATAAGAATTAAAGCTGAGTTCGGGGCTAGTGCTTCAAATGTAATATCATTAATGTCCCGGATGCTGAACGCATCACCTTGTTCGAGTTGTCTGTTTTTAATTTTAAATATACCACTGGTAATGTATATAAATACTCCCGAATCTTTTTGTTTTAAAGTATACATATCTTCAGCAAAACAATTAAATGCACCTATATAAGCCTTCATGGAAGTGTGTATTGTATAATCATACAAAGGAGAAAGTGTATTCATACGTTCCAGAAAGATTGTATCTGTAACAGATTCTTTAATATTTTCCTTAATGCCGATGTGCAGATAACTTACCGGGTTATTATATAATGTATTTTTTATGGTATAAAAATTTCCTGTTTCAAGTTTTAAGAATTGAATCTGCTCCGCATCAATGCTGTATGTATCTGTATGAAGTGAACAGTCAATGTTGCCTGTTAATGGAAGGATCAGGCTTGCCATCGGAATGTTACTGATGTATGTCTGACTTTGTTGAGGTGTTAATGATTCTTCATTAAAAAATAATAAACTGCCAAAGGGTTGTCTTGCTTCGTGATAAAAACCACCATAATTTAATATTGAAAAACAACTGTAGGAATGTGATGTGTGTTTGCCTTGTAAATGTGATTTGTAAATTTTAGAAGTACACAGTTTTACCATAATCATTAAGCATTGTTTCATATGTAGACTGACAGATATACTAAAAAAGTTGCATGCCTGGTTTTGGTTTATAAATTCGATACTCTGTATGCTTCAGAAAGTGTTGCTCTTACACTAATTTATATTGGAAAGAAATTGGCCGAATGCAAAAAGAATGATTTCTAATTCGAAAAATTGAAATAATATTAAGCTACTTAGCTTTCAGAAAAATATTACGGATTACACACGCAGCTTTATTTTAGATTAAAAACTATAGCTTAACATATCAAAATATTTCTCCAACGTCGAGATAAAATCCATTTGACTGTTTGAGACCGATGGCAAAATCAATTAACAGATTTGTGTTTGAATCCTTATTCAGTTTGACACGCAAACCGGCACCAACAGCAGGATAGATGTATTTATATTTACCACTTCCGGGTTCAGAATATGTGGCAGCGTTCATAAAAACAACTCCACCCAATAATCCGTTTTTAGTGATTTTATACCGGTATTCAACTTCTGAATACAGCATATTTATACTTCTGAATCGTCCTTGTACATAACCCCGTGCGGTATTTGTGTACGTATCCCATCCATTGCTCGGAAGCAGCAGGTAAGGAGCAGTGCCTTTTGGTGCTCCCCAGTAGAAAAGCCAGAAGCCAAGAATATTTTTTCCTTTGGAGGGAAGATTAATATACTTTCTGAAGTCTGCATATATAGAAGCCCATGGCATTGTGTTACCCATAAAAGATGGATAAAACCGATAGACAAAATTTACATAACTTCCTTTTTCAGGGTTAATCGTATTCTTGCGGTTATCCCATACACATTGAAAATTTAAACCGTCAGAAATAGATTCAATACCTGTACCTGCCGGATATTTGGAAAACTCGCTGGGTTGTGCGCCACTCCAGTTTTCTTTGATGTTATAGAAGTAATCAAAATTAACACCTCCGCCCACATAGAGTTTCGAATATATATTTCTTAAAGCCGATTGATAAAAACGCACATAGCTATAATCAATTAAGTCTGCATCTGATTTATTCGTTGCACCACCCAAGCCATATGTATTTTGCGGATATTTCATAAATCTCCAGTCGCCGATCAGATTCCATGAATTGTTTTTTAACCAGATGTTGGAGCGAACCGGAAGTACAAATTGTCTGTTTATGGTATACGATGCGCTGGTAGCCACAACAGAAGCATTTGTTGTTTTAGGATCACCCGTAAAAAATACCATATTAGCAGCAACAACTGCTGCCAGACTTGTTGCTGGAGTATAACCTATAGCAGGAAATAACGAAACGTATATTTTCTTATCTTTTTTTATTTTAACAGATTGCTTTTCATAATGTTTTTTGAATAGAACCTGTATAATATCTGTTTGCCGGATACTGTCTTTTTTAACATGTGCAGAATCCTGTGCATTAATTATCTGTACCGTATAGGTATATATGAAAAAAGTAAAAAATACTTTTAGCTGAAGAAAGATTAAAAGAGAGTTGTTATGATTTCGCACAATAGATAACCTATATGTAACTAAGATAAAAAAATATTTTAGCTTGTATGTTACATATTACAGTTAATAACGCAATTCTTATCAGAAGATTGTTTTGCCTGTGTAGTTTACAAATAATTCTAACGCTTTAGTTCCTGCTAATGAATTGCCAGACTCACTTAAACCCGGAGACCATACAGCGATAGACATTTCGCCAGGGACAGTTGAAACAATACCTCCGCCAACACCACTCTTTGAAGGCAAACCAACACGGTATGCAAAGTCTCCGACGGAATCATACATACCGCAGGTGAGCATTAATGCATTAACGCGGTCTGAATCTTTTTTTGAGATAATAGCTTTACCTGTTTCGGGTAATACACCTTCATTTGCTAAGTATAAAAATGCTTTGCTTAAATCGGTACAGCTCATAGCAATAGAGCATTGATGAAAGTAAACATCAAGCACATCACGTACTTTGTTATGAATATTTCCAAAACTTTTCATAAAGTAGCCCATTGCTAAATTCCGGTTACCGGTTTCCCGTTCAGATTTTGCAACTGCATAATCAAAATTTATAGCATTATTCATACTTACCATTCTGGTAAATTCCAGTATAGCTTCTTTGGGATTTATTTCAGATGAATAAACAATATCGGTAATCACATGTGCGCCTGCGTTAATAAACGGATTTCGGGGAATACCTTGTTCCAGCTCTAATTGTATAAGTGAATTGAATTTACTTCCCGAAGGTTCTCTGCCTACACGTTTCCAGATACTTTTATCAGCTATAGCAATAGCCATAGTAAGGGTCAGAATCTTTGAAATACTTTGTATGGAAAATTGTTCGTCTGCATCACCAACAGAAGCGTGTATGCCATCTACCGTATGAACAGACATACCAAACTTATGCGGATCTATATTAGCTAATGCAGGAATATAATCAGCAACTTTGCCTTGCCCCAAAAATGGCTGAATATCTTTTTGTATCTGATTGAGTATTGCCTGATAATTCATCTGATTTAAAATGTAATAGGTTTTATGTTTTACGTTTTAAGAAAAAAACATTAGGCAAAAACTTTAATGCTTTTTAAAACTTAATACCTAAAACATAACACGTATTACTTTCTACGTTTTCTGTTTTTTCTTTTTGGCAGCAGGAAACAATACATTGTTCAGAATAAGACGGAAGCCCGGAGAGTTGGGATGCAGATTCAGATCTGTTGGATCTTCGCCCACAAAATGCTGGTAATCTTCCGGGTCATGACCGCCATAAAATGTCCATGTGCCTTTACCATATGTACCGTGAATAAATTTTGCTTCATTAATTTCTTTATTTTCACCCAGCACAATTACTTCAGGCTTTATAAGCATCTCTTTGAAGCCGGTTGTTTGCCCCATAAAGCCATGTACCATACGTGTATGGCATTGCGTTAACATGGTTGGTATAACATCCCATTTAGCAGAAAAATCGAATAACGTAAAATAATCGTTATTCTCTGTTAATCCTCGATCGGGTGGGTTATTGTCAATATTAGAATATTCGTATTCGTAGGGATCAGACTTTAATTTAAAATTCTGAAACGCAAATGTTTTTGTAAAATCCAACCGGCTTGTGGCATTAGGCGTTGCCGGATCACCATCATACATCGTCTCGCAAATGTCAACACCTTCAGCTGAAAGTGCAATGTCATAAGTATCCGTTGCTGAGCACATAGCAAACATATAACCACCGCCGGCACAGAAGTCTCGGATCTTTTTTACTACACCTAATTTTAGTTCTGACACCTTATTAAATCCCAGACGTTTTGCCGAAGCTTCATATTCGCGCTGCTGCTGCTGGTACCAGGCTTGATTCCGGTACATGGAATAAAATTTGCCATACTGACCGGTGAAATCTTCGTGATGTAAGTGCAGCCAGTCATATTTGGGAAGTTCATCACCAATAATTTCATCGTCATAAATTACCGTATACGGAATCTCTGCATATGTTAATACCATTGTTACAGCATCATCCCATGGTAGTTTGGTTTTGGGAGAGTAAACAGCAATTTTTGGATACTTTTCAAGTTTTACCACATCCATGTTGATTTCCGGCTTACTTATAAAAGACTGAATGGCAGCATAATCGGCATCAGAAATAACCTCATAGGATACGCCTCTGATAACAAGTTCATTTACAAAAGAAGGAGCGTAGTGAAAAGCAAAACTGCCGCCACGATAATTTAATAACCAGTCAACCGGGCTTTCTTTTGTAAGTACCCAATAAGCTACTCCATAGGATTTTAAATGGTTGGACTGTGATTCATCCATAGGTATTAAAATTTGATTGGCCTTAGCACAGAAGCCTATCGTATATAAAAATAATAAACAGAAGATGATCCGGATATGCATGAAGTATTCATTTAACTTGATACAAGTTAGATATAATTAAAGTACCTCCAAAAAAATGATACCTATATTCAATTAGTCAAAATGTGCATAATCTTTAGAAATTATTGATTTTATCGCTTGTAAATAATGGAATAATTGACAATATTTGCTGAGGTCAATTTAATTTTTTATTAAACTAATCCTTAAAAGGAAAATGACACAGATTAAATTAGTGAGTAAATTCTTCATTACGAATTTGTTGCTTTTAGGCGCATTTGCATCTCAGGCTGGAATTCTAACAATCTCAGGAGTTTATCAAGGTAAAAACTTGTATGTTCAGAATCCATTTGCAGGCAATATGCGTGATTATTGCACAAATGAAGTGTATGTAAATGATGTTAAAAAAGAATACAATGTTGCCAGCAGTGCTTTTGAAATAGATTTATCTTTCATGAAAATCGGCGATCCTGTAACAATAAAAATAACACATAAGGACGATTGTAAGCCAAAAGTTCTTAATCCTCAAGTAATCCAAGCTACCAGTGCATTTTCAATTAGCTCATTTTCTGTAGATCAGGATAAAATTCTTTGGACAACTAAAGGTGAGCGCCCTAAAGGTAAAATCTTTGTTGAGCAAATGCGTTATAACACGTGGGTAATTGTAAAAGAATTACCAGGTAAAGGCCAGGCTCTGATGAATTCATATGAAGTTGAAAGCTTCAACCATTCAGGAGTTAATCAGTACAGAATTAAGTATTTGGAAGTAGATGGTCAGATCAAATATTCTTCAACGGTAGAATATACATCTACGCTGGAGCCTGTGACATTTTACCCGCACCGTGTAACAGATAAAATTACACTATCAAGACCGGTCGAATACGAACTACAGGATGCATTTGGTAACGTAATCAGAAAGTCTAAAGGTTCTGAAATCGATATCGCTTCTTCTCCGGCAGGTGTTTATTACCTAAACTGTGATAACCAAACATTTAAAATATATAAGAAGTAATTAATACTTTACGCATAAATAAAAAGGCCTTCGAATATTATTCGAAGGCATTTTTATTTACAGAACATTATGTCAGGTACTATTATAGAAGACTTAAAAAAGTAAAAGCCCGTCAGTTATATTGACGGGCTTTTACTTTTAGTTATTAGTATGTTTTATACAATAGCCTTTTCCCAAACCGGATCGATCTCTACCAAGCCTTCGCTGTTGATTGTTTTTAACCGTACTTTTTTTAATTCATTTACCCACAGCGGGTCGTAAGCTGTTACCACTTTTATGTAATTATTGGTGAAACCAAACATGCTGCCGTTTTCTTCCTCTGCTTCAAATAATACTTCTGCTGTCTCAGAAATATGCTGCTCGTAAAAGAAACGCCGTTTCTTTTCTGAGAGTGTTCGTAGCATGGTACTGCGTTCGCTGCGGTCTCTGTTGGGCCGTTTACCTTTCATCGTTGCAGCTAGTGTATTGGCACGTTCAGAATAGCTGAATACGTGTAAATAGGAAACATCCAGCTCGTTCAGAAAATTATATGTAATGCTGAAATCTTCATCTGTTTCTCCCGGAAAACCAACAATTACGTCCACACCGATACAAGCGTGCGGCATAACTTTCTTTATTGCAGCAACGCGCTCTGCATACAATTCGCGCTGATAGCGGCGGCGCATTAGCTTTAGTATTTTATTATTACCGGATTGAAGCGGAATATGAAAATGTGGTACAAACCGTTTTGATGCAGCAACAAAGGAAATTATTTCATCTGTCAATAAATTCGGTTCAATAGAAGAGATGCGGAAACGCTCAATGCCTTCCATGTTATCAAGTTCTTTAATCAGATCCAGAAATGAAGTGCTGCGTTCGCCGCCGATAATACCGTAATCGCCAATGTTCACGCCGGTTAATACAATCTCTTTAACGTCTTTTGCAGCAATTTCTTTTGCTGTCTTTACAACATTTGCAATGGTATCACTGCGACTGCTGCCTCTCGCTAACGGAATGGTACAAAAGCTGCAGGAGTAATCACAGCCGTCCTGTACTTTCAAAAATGTACGTGTACGGTCGTTGACAGAATACGAGCAGTAATAATCCGTTGCATTTGCAATATCACTTGTATAAATACTGGCTTTATCCTGTTTATTAAAATCACCTAATAGTTCAAACAGTTTAAATTTTTCAGAAGCACCTAAAACGGCATCCACACCGGGAATTTGAGCAATTTCTTCCGGCTTCAATTGTGCATAACATCCAATAATACCTACAAAAGCACCGGGTGAGTAACGCAATGCTTCTTTTACTACTTTCTTACATTTTTTATCAGCATGATCGGTTACCGAACACGTATTGATAATGTATACATCTGCCTTTTCGTGAAACTCCACTTTTTCATATCCATTCTCGCTGAACATCCTGCTGATAGTAGATGTTTCAGAGAAATTCAATTTACAGCCCAGTGTGTAGAAAGCAACTTTTTTCATGAGAGGATCAAATAGCCTGTTGAAAAGCTATATACAACTACAAAGGTAGCTTATTTCTTGTAAAAATCCTCCATGACCAGCTGAAGGAATGCTTTACCCTGTGTAAGGTCGGTCGTATTAAAAGCTCCGTATTGAAAATACAGCTTTTGGCTGTTAAGGTCATATAAGCCGAAATCTTTGTTATTATAGATCATTCCGAAACCGTCGTTGAAAGAATACCAGGCAGCTCTTTTAGTACTGTCTGGTATACAGATCGGTGCGGAAAATGTGAATTTTTCCGGTTGTAACTTTAAATACGAGGCAATGGTAGGTGCAAGATTGATTTGAGAATATGTAGCAACAACTTCCTGTGGTGTTTTAACTGCCCCGCCAAGCCACAACATCGGAATATGAAATTCCGTTGGTAAATGTGTTGCATACTCACTGCCTGGCAATACATGTCCGTGATCGGCTACCACAATAACCCAGGTATTATTCCACCAGGATTGTTGTTTTGCTTTTGATATAAAGTCGTAAAAACAGGAATCTGTATAATGATGTGAATTTTTAAATTGTATGGTTTTAGAGCTTCCTTCAAATACGGGTTTGGCTGGTACGTCATATGGCTCGTGACTGCTGAGTGTAAACAAGGTATAGAAGAAGGGTTGATTTGTTTTACTTTTTTGCTGAACGCATTCAAATAAACGGTTGAACGTTGCTTCATCATGTGCTCCCCATTTTGCTCCCCAGGTTTCTTTTGCAAAGTCAGATTTGCCTACGATCTGGTCAAAACCGTTATAATTCATATATGAACGCATATTTGCGAATTCCAGCTCACCACCATAAATGTAACCTGTGTAATAGCCTGCAGCTTTTAATTGCTGTGTTATGAACGGAAGCTTTCTTGATTTGCCGGGTTCTGTCATGATCGAATAATCAGGCTGTGCCGGATAGGCACTTAATAAGGCAACCAATCCTTTATCGCTGCGGTCTCCGCTTGCATACAGGTTAGAGAAATAAACGCTTTCTTTTTTCAATGCTGAAAGATGTGGTGTTACGGTATCGTTAGCGACTTTTGCCGTTAAACTTTCCCAAACAATTAAAATAATATTGGGACGGTTATTTTTAAGGATACTATCAGTTGGAGCGTTTGTTTTTAAGTAGGCGTCAATAATTTTTTTTGCCTGATTATCTTCAAAAAAATGATAGCGTGAAAAATCCGGTCCGTTTTGTTCAATAACCGAGCGTGCCAGTGTCCATGCAGGATTTAAAGCAGCCTGATTTAATAATGCGTGTGTGGAATAGTAGGCCACACTTTCGTTATTGGGAATTTGCTGTAATCCGCCACGCATTGGAATTACTAATAACGACGCTACAAATAGTGCTACAGGTATCTGCCATATTTTGATAGCTGTAAAGGAATTAGTATAAATAAATTTTTTATAACAGCGGAAGCCAGCGTAAGAACCAATAAAGAAAAAAGGTAATAACAAAAGCAACGGAGAAGACATTGCAGAACCAACCGACTCTTTTAAGGTTCCTGTATAGCGAAAGATCGTATTGTCTAAACGAAAGCCCCAAAAAGAGAAAAGCTCAGCATCGAGTGTATAGACAAACGTAAGTAATATGATCCAGAACGTACTGTAATAAAGAAATAATTTTTGAAGAGTAATACTTTTGATTTTAAATGGTAATAGAACTGAAAGCGTTACAGCTGGTAATATGGTAAGATATGCAGCAAAAGAAACATCCAGTGTTAAACCGTATATAAAGGATTTTAGTGTTTCCGCAAGGGCAAATCTGGAAATAGGTTTTATATGGTAAAGTAAAAAGAAACATCTTCCTAACAGAAAAAACGTCATCCAGAATAACAAATAGCGAAGAATAAACAGGGAAAGCTTTTTCAGGGCAGTACGACGGTTAGATGGTTGAACATTCAAAAATAAACAGAAATGCCTGTATTGATAGAATGATTGCGCAATATCTTTTTCAACGTTTTTATTCCATTTATCTCTTTTTTGAATTCATAAACTACGTAAAAGTCCTGATTTTTGTCTGATAACCTCAAATATTTAAGCACAAAAGATTGAAATACCTGTCGTTTTTATAGTTTTGGTATTGAAATTGGACCCCCAAAGATAAATAACTGATTATTATGGCTCATTTACGTTTTAAGGCTTTAGAAACCCTGAATGCAAGACAACCGATTAAAGTTACACCTCCGTCCGGTAAAATATCAGACTACTATGGAGAGAACGTATTTGGAGTAGATGCAATGAAACGCTACATCTCTTCCGATGCAGTTAAAGTAGTATTAGCATCAATCGAATCGGGAGAAAAAATTGATGCGGTGACAGCAGATGCTGTTGCAGCAGGTATGAAATGCTGGGCAATGGAAAAAGGTGTGACGCATTATACACACTGGTTTCAGCCATTAACGGATGCTACAGCAGAAAAGCATGATTCGTTTTTTGACCTGGATGAAAACGGAAGAGCATTAGAAAAATTTAAAGCAAGTGCACTTGTACAGCAGGAACCGGATGCTTCTTCTTTTCCGAACGGTGGTATCCGTTCTACCTTTGAAGCGCGAGGCTATACAGCCTGGGATCCTTCATCGCCGGCATTTATTATGGGTGGAACGTTATGTATTCCAACGATATTTGTTTCTTATACAGGTGAATCATTAGATAACAAAGCTCCTTTATTGAAGTCGCTGGCTGCCGTTGATAAGGCCGCTACAGAAGTTTGTCAGTTTTTTGATAAAGACATTACAAAAGTAACAGCAACGCTAGGGCCGGAGCAGGAATATTTCTTAGTAGATGCAGCATTGTTTAATGCCCGTCCGGATCTGTTAATGGCAGGCCGTACTGTGTTTGGTCATGCACCTTCTCGCGGACAGCAATTAGATGATCATTACTTCGGATCTATCCCGCCACGGGTCAATGATTTCATGGTGGATTTTGAAATCGAAGCATTGAAGCTTGGTATACCAGCACGCACGCGTCATAACGAAGTAGCGCCGGGCCAGTATGAAATGGCACCTACATTTGAAGAATGTAATTTATCATGCGATCACAATTTACTGATCCGTGATCTGATGAATAAAATTGCTGAAAAACATGGTTTGAAAGTATTGTTTCATGAAAAACCATTTGCCGGTATTAACGGCAGCGGTAAGCATAACAACTGGGCATTGAGCACTAACTTCGGTAAAAATTTATTGAGCCCGAGCAGCAAACCGAAAGAAAACTTAATCTTCTTAACATTCCTGGTGAATGTAGTGAAAGCTGTAAATGATTATGCAGACTTACTACGCGCATCTATTGCTTCAGCCGGTAACGATCACCGTTTGGGTGCAAATGAAGCACCTCCGGCAATCATATCCGTATTTCTGGGTACACAGTTATCGGAAGTACTGGATGAACTGGAGAAAAACGGAAACGTGCGTATTGATAAAGGCGATAACATGTATATGAAATTGGGCATCAATAAAATTCCTGAATTATTGTTGGATAACACCGATCGAAACAGAACATCACCGTTTGCTTTTACAGGAAATAAATTCGAATTCAGAGCTGTGGGCAGTGCTGCAAATTCTGCTTCACCAATGACCGTATTGAATACGATTGTAGCAGAAACACTGGTACAGTTCAAGCTTGAAGTAGATAAGCAAATTGATAAAGGAGTGAAGAAAGAAGTTGCAATCGCAAACGTGCTGCGTGATTATACACAGTCTTCTAAAAAGATCCGTTTTGAGGGCAATGGTTATAGTGAGGAGTGGGTGAAAGAAGCTGCTAAAAGAGGTTTGAATAATGTAATGACTACTCCACAGGCACTTGAATTCTGGGTGACTCCTAAAGTGAAAAAACTTTTTGAAAAACATAACATATACTCAGAACGCGAACTTGAAGCGCGTTATGAGATCATGCAGGAAAATTATATTAAGAAAATTCAGATCGAAGGCCGGGTAATTGGTGATTTAGCAATTAATCATATTACACCGACAGCCATAGAGTATCAGAATATTTTAATTAATAATGTAAAAGGCTTGAAAGATATTGGTCTTGATAAAGAGGCGAAGCCAATCATTGAAGTAATTAAAGAGATTTCTAAACACATCAATGCAATCCAGACAGATGTGGATGCAATGACGGATGAGCGCAAGAAAGCAAATATTATTGAGCATATGCCGGAGAGAGCAAAAGCGTATTGTGATAAAGTGCGTCCGTACTTTGAAACGATCCGTTATGCAGTCGATAAATTAGAATTGATTGTTGACGATGAAATGTGGCCGTTACCTAAATACAGAGAACTATTGTTTTTAAGATAATAATAGTATTGTTCCAATTTTAAAGAGGCATTTCTGTATCAGAACGCCTCTTTAATTTGTACTTTATTGATGAAAAATTGTATGGGACAAGATTTTTATAGATAAAAAACTGTATTTGTAAGAAATGTGTAAAAAGAGGTGCTACTTATGCTTAAAAACATTAGTTTTTTTCAATTAGAGGCTTAAATTTGCATCATAGTATTTAAGATTATTATTAATTATTTATAAACAAGTTGATTTTCGATGGCAAAGGCAAAATTAGAGTACATCTGGCTTGATGGTTACCAACCAATCCAAAGCTTACGTAGCAAAACTAAAATTGAAGAGAATTTTAGTGGAAAATTAGAAGATCTTAGCAATTGGTCATTTGACGGTTCTTCAACAGAACAAGCAAAAGGCGGATCTTCTGACTGTTTATTAAAACCAGTATTTGTTTGTCCTGATCCTCAGAGAAAGAACGCATACTTAGTAATGTGTGAAGTTTTAAATGCTGACGGAACTCCTCACGTATCTAACGGTCGTGCTGGTATTGAAGATGATGATAACGATTTCTGGTTCGGTTTCGAACAGGAATATTTCTTATATGATTTATCTACACATATGCCGTTAGGTTTCCCTGCTGGTGGATATCCGAAACCACAAGGACCTTACTACTGTTCAGTAGGTGCTCAGAATGCATATGGTCGTGAGATCATTGAAGAGCATTTGGATGCATGTCTTGAAGCAGGCTTAAACGTTGAAGGTATCAACGCTGA
>FTDL01000059.1_pt1 | contig 25409 bp, 17 predicted proteins | sample 1639951 | NCBI WGS metagenome assembly FTDL01 (sample SAMEA3914869, study PRJEB12502) | metagenome | biome: forest; material: soil | place: USA | collected 2012-03-12 | depth 0.1 m
AACATCAATGTGGATATAGCTGTTATCGTCCAGTTCATTGTGCAGTACTGTATTAATCAGTTCTGCTTCTTTATCACCATCAATAATGTTTATGTCAACACCAACCAGGCCTTTTACTTTCAGTACAATGTCTCGGCCGTTTGCAGACTCGCGCATAGCAGAAGTTGCAGAGATCATATAGTCATCTACCTCATACAATTCAAATAAATTTTTAAACGTTTGTATCAGTTTAATAAATTTCATTTCCTTTTCTGCAGAGATCATGCCCAGACGGAAAACATCTTCGCCCAAACGTAAAGGGAAACGAACATACTCCATTTTCTTAAACATAATCATTCCGTTGTATTCCAAGATTTTGCTTACTTGAAAACGAATAGCGTTAGACCCAATATCAACTGCGGCAAGTTTCACGTGGTAGTATTTAATATAAATATGATTGTATCAAAAATACACAGATACTCTATCTTTTAAAAGCTATTTGGAGTCTTTGTAAAGCTATATACTTTATTGAATCTGAAACAGATTCTGTATTTTTCCACCAGTCTTCATGATGAGTCTTCTAATAGATTGAATGTTATGTGTTTGAAATTATATTTCAAATAATTTTGTTACGTATGAAAAAAGTAAGTTTCAACTAAATGAGTTGTCTTTCAGCCTGTAAGTGTGTAGGTTTGTATTTGAGGCTCTTTGCAGAAAGGAATAAATATGACTAAGGCAGACATAAGAAGCGAATTAACCAAACGGATTTTGATTTTGGATGGTGCCATGGGTACCATGATTCAGCGTTATACATTAGAAGAAAAAGATTTCAGGAACGACAAGTTAAAGGATCATGACCATCCGTTAAAAGGGAACAATGATCTGTTAAGTTTTACCCGTCCGGATGTTATAAAAGCCATACATACGCAATATTTAGAAGCTGGAGCGGATATTATTGAAACAAATACATTCAGTGGTACAACCATTGCACAGGCTGATTACAGGTTGGAGCATATAGTGCATGATATTAATTATTATGGTGCTAAAGTTGCGCGTGAGGCTGTGGATGCGTTCATGAAAAAACATCCATCTTCTCCGCAACGCTACGTTGCCGGTGCAATAGGACCAACAAACCGTACAGCATCCATTTCGCCCGATGTAAATGATCCGGGTTACAGAGCTGTTACATTTGACGAACTGGCTAAAGCATATAAAGATCAGGCAGTATCCTTGATTGAAGGTGGTGCAGATTTACTGTTAATCGAAACAATTTTCGATACCTTAAATTCCAAGGCTGCTATTTATGCGATCATGGAATTGTTTGAAGAAACGGGAAACGAAATTCCTGTAATGATATCAGCAACAATAACAGATGCCAGCGGCAGAACATTATCCGGACAAACAACAGAAGCGTTTTTAATTTCTGTTTCACACGGACCTTTATTGTCTGTCGGATTGAATTGCGCATTAGGTGCAAAAGAGTTACGTCCGTATTTACAAGTGCTGGCTAAGGAAGCACCATTCTTTGTAAGTGCCTACCCAAATGCTGGCTTGCCAAATGAATTCGGTCAGTATGATCAAACACCGGCACAAATGGCTGAACAGGTAAAAGTATTCTTAGAAGAAGGCTTGGTAAATATTATTGGCGGTTGTTGTGGCAGCACTCCGGATCATATTCAGGCGTTGGCAAAAATGGCAGAAACGTTTGCACCCCGCAGTTTAGAAGAAGTAACAGCAGAGTAAGTTAGTGTAATGAGTTATAAGATAGGCAAGTTAAAATTGAGTGGTTTAGAGCCGCTAATTGTTGATAAAGATTCCATTTTCGTAAATATTGGTGAGCGTACAAACGTTACAGGTTCTGCTAAATTTTTGCGTTTAATAAAAGAAAACAAATACGAAGAGGCAATAGAGATTGCGTTGGATCAGGTGCGCGGTGGTGCACAGGTTATTGATGTAAACATGGACGAAGGAATGCTTGATAGCGAAGCTGCTATGGTTCGCTATTTGAATCTGCTGGCATCTGAACCTGAGATTTCCCGAGTACCTGTGATGGTAGATTCATCTAAATGGCACGTGATCGAAGCAGGCTTAAAATGTATTCAGGGTAAAGGCATTGTAAACTCCATTAGCTTAAAAGCCGGAGAGAAAGAATTTATAGACCAGGCGCGTAAGATTAAAAAGTACGGTGCTGCGGTTGTTGTTATGGCTTTTGATGAAACCGGACAAGCGGATACATATGACAGACGTATCTCAATTTGCGAGCGTTCGTATCGCTTACTCGTAGATACATTAGATTTCAATCCGAACGATATTATTTTTGATCCGAATATCTTTCCGGTTGCAACCGGTATTGAAGAACACAGAAATTATGCACTCGATTTTTTCCGTGCTACACGCTGGATCCGCGAGAATTTGCCTGGTGCGCACGTAAGCGGCGGTGTAAGTAACGTGTCGTTTTCATTCAGAGGAAATAATACTGTAAGAGAGGCAATGCATTCTGTCTTTTTGTATTATGCAATTAAAGACGGTATGGACATGGGAATTGTAAATCCTGCCATGCTGGAAGTATATGAAAATATCCCGAAAGAGTTGCTTGAAAGGGTAGAAGATGTATTGCTGAATAGGAGAGATGATGCGACAGAACGTTTGCTTGAATATGCCGAGAGCGTAAAAGGTATAGATAAAGTTCAGGTGAAAGATCTGGAGTGGCGCAAAGGAACGGTTGAAGAACGTTTGACCTATGCACTGGTAAAAGGTGAAATTGAATTTATTGATCAGGATACGGAAGAAGCCCGTGTTAAATATGTGGTTCCGCTGAAAGTGATTGAAGGCCCGTTAATGGCCGGAATGAACGTAGTAGGAGACTTGTTTGGAGAAGGTAAAATGTTTCTGCCTCAGGTAGTGAAGAGTGCCCGTGTGATGAAGAAGTCTGTTGCGTATCTGATGCCGTTTCTGGAAGAAGAAAAAGCAAAGAATGGCGATCAGCGTAATGCGGGTAAAATTTTGATGGCTACGGTGAAAGGGGATGTACACGATATCGGTAAAAATATTGTTGGTGTTGTTTTGGCATGTAATAATTACGACATCATTGATATTGGTGTAATGGTACCTGCTGAAAAAATACTTGAAGTAGCAAAACGCGAAAAGGTTGATATCATCGGCCTTTCTGGCTTGATCACACCATCACTAGATGAAATGGTTCATGTAGCTAAAGAAATGGAACGTGAAGGAATGAAAATTCCATTGTTGATTGGAGGTGCTACTACTTCACGTATACATACCGCTGTTAAGATTGATCCGAATTACAGTGGTGCAGTTGTTCACGTATTGGATGCATCTAAAGGTGTGCCCGTTGCAAGCAAACTACTGAGCGATGATGCCAGCGAAAATTTTGTAAAAGAAATGAAAGCTGAATATGCGCAAATGCGTGTTGATTATGCAAATAAACGTGAAGATAAAAACTATGTAACCTATAAGGAGGCTTGCGCAAATAAATATGCAATAGATTGGGAAGAGGCCTTTATTACTAAGCCGAAACAATTAGGCACGTTTGCATTAAATGATTTTTCACTGGCTGAATTACGTGAGTATATAGACTGGACACCTTTCTTCCAGACATGGATGCTGAAAGGAAAGTACCCGAATATTTTAAAAGACCCGGTAATAGGTGATGAAGCAACTAAATTATTTGCAGATGCAAATGAAATGCTGGATAAAATTGTAACAGAGAAATGGTTGACCGCAAATGGCGTATATGGCCTATATCCATCGGCTGTTGTGAACGATGATACAGTGGAAGTATATGCAGATGAAACCCGGACTAAAGTTCTTAAAAAGTTTCATTTTCTAAGGCAGCAAGGTAAGAAAGGAAAAGGAGTGCCCAATATTTCCTTAGCTGATTTTATTGCTCCCAAAGAAACCGGCAAACACGATTATATAGGAATGTTTGCTGTAACCACAGGTATTGGTATAGAAGCTCATCTGGAACGTTTTGAAAAAGAACACGATGATTACAACAGTATTATGCTAAAAGCTGTTGCAGATCGTTTAGCTGAAGCTTTTGCAGAATGTCTGCACGCAAAAGTTCGTAAAGAGTTTTGGGGATACGCTTCTGGTGAATCATTAAGCAATGAAGAATTGATCAAAGAAGAATATTTGGGAATTCGTCCGGCACCTGGTTATCCGGCATGTCCGGATCATACAGAGAAACCGGATCTCTTTGCATTATTAGATGCTACAAATAAAACAGGTATCATCTTAACTGAAAGTATGGCTATGTATCCTGCTTCTTCTGTATCAGGATTTTATTTTGCGAATAAAGACGCCAAATATTTTGGTCTTGGTAAAGTAGCAAAAGACCAGGTTGAAGCATATGCAAATCGTAAAAACATGAACCTTTCTACCATGGAAAAGTGGCTAGCCCCTAATTTAAACTACGATATTTAGCAATTATTCAAAATATTGAATTGTATGCCTGTTCATTCCGATGGACAGGCATTTCTTTTTTTTATTAAGTAAATGGATGTAAAGGAGTCGTTTTTGAATTTTAAATATTGAAAAAATACAATTTTGTCTATTTGTGTTGGTCAGCCCGTATTTGATTCTTAATAAAAAAAGATGTGTCAATATAAGTTATTGTAAATTAAAATGTTGTGATTTGTAAGAGCTTTAAAATTTGCACTTATTAAAGGAAGTGTTATATAATTTGTATATTAAATCAATCTATAGAAAAGTAAAATAATCGCATTTCGTTGCAATTGGGGGCTTTTTTAGTTAATTTAGTTTTACAATTCCTCCTAGAATTGATCATACGCAAATAGTGGTTAATTCATTTTTGTAATTAAATAAACATATTTGCTTGACTAAAGTTAAAAATTCTATCGTTGCCCAACGGTAGAATTTTTTTTTGCTTTCCAAATTCATTTCATAAAAAATACTTTGCAAAAATATTTCTCAAGTACAAATTGTTGATAACCTTGACACGTAAATTATTTTATGCATCAAGATTATTTTACAAGTAAAGAATAAAAACACAGTAATTACGCATATGCATTTTAGTATTCGTTTATAAAATGGTTTTCAAAAATGGAATTGTTGAGTAATCTACCTACGCGGTTGTATTGTAATCGCTATGATTTATGTATTTTTGTACGATTACAAATAAAACAATAGATGAAGGTTACGGAACACATTGCGCAAGCAAAAGGTAAAACATTATTTTCAATAGAAATTCTCCCCCCACTTAAAGGACAAGATATAAAATCAATTTTTGACGCTATAGAACCATTAATGGAATTTAAACCTCCGTTCATTGATGTTACGTATCACAGAGAAGATTTTCAGATTAAAGAACGTGCAGACGGTACCAAAGAGAAAATAACTATTCGTAAACGCCCGGGTACAGTAGGCATTTGCGCTGCTATTATGAATCGCTTCAAAGTAGATGCTGTTCCGCATTTGATTTGTGGCGGCTTTAATCAGCAGGAAACCGAAGATGCGCTGATTGATTTACAATTTCTTGGGATAGACAATGTATTGGCATTAAGAGGCGACCCGATTAAATTTGAAGGAAGTTTTGTAGCTAAGCCGGGCGGATATAATTATGCTTCCGAATTGGTTTCGCAGATCAAAAGAATGAATAACGGAATTTATGTGGAGGAAGATTTATTAAACCCTGCACCGACAAATTTCTGCATAGGAGTGGCAGCATATCCGGAAATGCATATGGACGCAGCTTCAATGGAAATTGATATGCAGCATTTAAAGCATAAAGTTGGATGTGGAAGTGATTACATTGTAACTCAAATGTTCTTCGATAATAAAAAATATCTGGATTTTGTAGCCAACTGCAGAAGAAATGGAATTAATATTCCGATCATTCCGGGTATTAAACCATTGACAACGAAAAAGCAACTTCAGATTTTACCAAAGATTTTTCATTTAGTGATACCGGAAGAACTTGTGAAAGAAGTAGAGAAATGTAAAGATGATGAACAGGTTCGCCAGGTTGGTATTGAATGGGCAATTCAGCAATCCAAAGAATTAATGCAGGCTGGTACACCTGTATTGCATTATTATTCTATGGGTAAGTCAGATACAGTTAAATCTATTGCCTCGAAAGTATTTTAATGCAAAAAACGCAGTCACATATTAAACTTATAGAATGTCCTCGGGATGCCATGCAAGGAATTCATGGATTTATTCCTACGGATATAAAAGCTAAGTATATAAATACGTTGCTGCGCGCCGGATTTCACACCATAGATTTCGGAAGCTTTGTTTCTCCCAGGGCAATTCCGCAAATGAAAGACACCGCAGATGTATTGGATCTTCTTCAATTAGACGGAGAGCGCGCTAAATTATTATCAATCATTGCAAATGAAAGAGGCGCACAACAGGCGTTAACATATCCTGAAATTGATTTTTTAGGATTTCCGCTGTCTCTTTCTGAAACATTTCAGCAAAAGAATACAAATAAAAGTATTTCTGAAGCCATACAGACTGTTGATGCTATTCAACACTTGTGTATCCGTCATAATAAAAATCTGGTTGTATATCTTTCTATGGGTTTTGGAAATCCGTATGGCGAAATATACAATCCTTCTACTGTAATCGAATTCGTGGAACAACTGGATCAATTAGAAATTACTACAATTTCTTTGTCAGACACGATTGGTAGTTCAGAACCTGAACTGATCAGAAATTTATTCCGGACATTGTTGCCTTCGTTTCCGCACATAGAGTTTGGGGCACATTTTCATTCGCGCCCCGAAACCGCAAGGCTAAAAATTCAGGCTGCTCTTGATGCCGGCTGCAAGCGCATTGATTCTACCATCATGGGAATAGGTGGTTGCCCTATGGCAGATGACGAGCTTGTGGGCAATATTAATAGCGAAGTACTGATTGATGAATTGACTGTTAGAAATATTCCAACAGGAATTCATCCTGAAGTATTTAAGGAAGCATTAAAACAGGCTTCCGAAATATTTATGAAATAACTCAGATAAATTGCAACAAACATAGTACGTTCATGAAATCCAAGAAAATAATCGTTGATATTTTTATTCCATGTTTTGTAGATCAGTTATATCCTGAAACTGGTTTTAATATGGTTAAAATATTAGAACGATTAGGTTGTGAAGTACATTATAATCCCAATCAGACTTGTTGTGGACAACCGGCATTTAATGCGGGTTTTTTTGATGAAGCAAAAGATGTTGCTGTAAAATTTCTAAAAGATTTTTCTACACCAAACCGTTATGTTGTTTCCCCTTCGGCTTCTTGTGTAGGTATGGTTTGCAATAGTTACAGCCGTTTATTTGATTCAACGTCATATGTTTTGGATTATAAGCGTGTAAAACAAAACACGTTTGAGTTTACAGAATTTCTGACAAAAATTTTAGGCGTAACATCAATACCTGGAGCGGCATTAGATGCCAAAGTAACATATCATGATTCGTGCAGCGGATTAAGAGAATGCAAGATAAAAAAAGGTCCGCGTGCATTATTGAATAGTGTAAAAGGCCTTGAATTAATAGAATTAAAGGATAATGAAACATGCTGTGGTTTTGGCGGTACATTTGCTGTGAAATTTGAACCTATTTCGGTCGGCATGGCTGAGCAAAAAGTTTTACATGCAATTGATACAGGCGCTTCGGTAATTGTATCCACAGATGTATCCTGTTTGATGCATCTGGAAGGTTATATTAAGCATAAAAATCTTCCAATTAAGACAATGCATATTTGTGATGTATTAGCAAGCGGTTTGTAAAACATTTTGATTATACATTCGTATTTCAACAAACAACCTTCCTGTATCCAGTTATGCCCACATATCGTTTATTAACCATAGAAGAACTCACGGAACTTGAAAAAGAATTCATTGAATATCTTGTACTGAATGGTATTACAGCTGAAGACTGGGTAAAGATGAAAGCAGAAGATAAAGCTGGTACAGAGCGTGTAATCGAATTGTTCAGTGATGTTGTTTTTGAAGGAATTTTACGGAAAGTAAATTATCTGGAATATCGTGCAGAAAATTTTGTTCATGCTTTTCAAACACTTCCGGATAAACTGGTACTTGTTGCCATGGAATCGGAAGATGAAGAAAACGTTAATTTTTTAGATAACGCATTTATTCAGGAAGCTACAATAAATCCTCCGGAAAAATTATACGTGCGTACCAGCTCAAAACCTTATTCTAAAAGGAGGGAGCTGGAATTGTTTGATATGATCCAGGCAGGTTGTACCATTTCAGATGGCGGATTATTTAAAGCCTTGTGTTTGAAATTGTAGGATATACTTTAGATATAAGTAATTTTAATAAAATTATAAATAATGCTTTTTTCTTTTTTATATACGATACTGCTTAGATATTATGGTTCGTATACTCATAGTCATGACCCTCATCATTATCCGGCATATGTATGGTATATATCCCTGTTTTTACCTTTTATAGCGCTGGCAGTAATTTGCCTCTATTATTATTGTAAAGCGTATGAGTATAAAATACTAAAACTGTTTTTATACAATAAGCCTTTAAGTGAAGAACGTCAGCAAATACTTAAAGATAAATTTTTTTATTACAAAAGCTTATCTCAAAACGATAGGAGGGAATTCAGAAGACGTGTACAGCACTTTATAATTAATAAGCGATTTGTTTCTGCAGATGAAATAGAGGTTACGGAAGAAATGAAGGTAATGATTGCTGCAACTTCCATACAAATATTGTTTGGTAGAGAATCTTATTATCTTTCACATTTTGATACGATCAAAATTAATGCAACAGCCCCGGTTAATTTAAATGGCTTTAGAAAAAAGAAACAAATAGAAATTAACTGGGATGCTTTTGCTGCAGGTTATGTATCTATGGTTGATGGTTACAATCCAGGATTGAAAATTATGGCAATGGCATTGAGTTTAGAATACCAATTCAGCAAAACGGGTATTTTTAACAGGCAGACATTTAATGCATTTAATAATTTGTATAAAAAACAAGCAGAAAAATACATACAGAGCGGAAAATCCAAATATCAACATTACAACCAGATTGACCGTGATGAATACTTTGCCATAGCAGTTGAATATTTCTTTGAACGTCCTGAACATTTTAATGCCAATCAACCTGAAATGTATCTGGCCCTTTCTAAACTGTTAAGGCAGGATCCTTTGGGTATATATAGATATAAGAAAATGGATTAACATTCTGGGAGCATTGCCCCTGGAATGTTAAAACGCCCTATTTACCGATAATACCCATCTGAAGTCAGCATAGTTGCTGCCATCCGTAGGTGTGTTGATCCATAAGGGGAAGTCTGCGCGGATTGTTAACGGTGTAATATCATATGGAGAGAATTTAAGTGTCATGGCAGTTCCTAAACCAGCATCCATACGCACACTGCTCCAGTAGTTCTTAGTCGCAACTTTATAATTCAAAATACCTGCATCGTAGAACCCATACATGTCTACATGAATATTTTTAGTCAGTCCTTTTGCTTTTAATTTGATGTATTTGTCAAAATCCAGTTCAAGATTTACAGCTCCTCCGGATTGTCCGTTATATGCATACACAATGCTGTCACCTGTTGGCGTAGATATTTTTTCAGAACATAAATTGCCTGCATAACCACGAAGATTTAATCCGCCGCCATATTGAAAATGATTTGTTGTATTTTGATAGCCCAACCAGTCATAGGGCACAAAGCCAACCGCACGCGTATATTTATTATCAATCATTTGTTCCTGATTGGCACCTGCAGCATATAGCGAGCTTTCCAGTGGAACTTGATTTAAACCTACCTGAGCAAACGCACGTGTTTTGAGATCCAGTTTTTTAGTTACTGCATACGTGTTTTTAGCTTCTCCTGTTAGTTGGGAATAATTATAATCGCTTGCAATAAATGGTGCACGTATGTTGAATTGAAGCGTCCCTGTTCCTTTTGTATAAATATAATTACGGAGTACTGAAATATTGAATGAGCCATTCACCCATTGCGTAGACTGATTTCGTACGCCCCATTCAGTCGGGTAGAGAAGATATGATTGGTAGTTATATTGATTTATAAGATACTTTGCAAATACAGATACTTTTGTGAATCGTGCGTTACGCTGATCCTGCTTGCGAAATGTTTTTTCCAATCCAAGAATCCCCTTCCAGATTCCGGCATTGAAAGCCAGTTGAGAATTTGCAAATAATTCTTTTGAAATATGACTGAGCTGTCTGTTATAGATTGCATTGAATGCAATGTACTGTGGTTTTTTATCCGTGGGTGTGCGCAGGTATTGACCAACAGTAGTGTTACCCCAAACACTTATATGATAGGTGTACTTGTTAAAATATTTTCCTTCAGCATGGGCTCCAAGCTGCACGCCGTCAAAACCATTATACCAAGCATCCGGACGTATATAATTACGGCGGTATTTCCAGCTTTCTGCCTGTGGCACACGGTGATCAAACTGTATAGTACGGTTTGTTTTTTTACCCCACTGGTTATTTGAATTGTCTGCATCTGCCAATAACATTTCAGGATCAATGATCACTGATTTAATTTCAGAAGTGCTTATAATCTCTGTGGTATAGGTTGGTTCGAGCAAATCCCAACCGTACCATTTAGGAAGTATACTATCTTTTGTCGGAGGTTTAAACCAGGTATTGGGTATTAAAAAAATTTGTTTGCTGCCGTCTTTATATTCTATGGTATATTTTAATGGCATATCCATTCTTCCTATTCGTTTGAATGTAATTGTATAAGTGTTTTTATTATTTTCAGAAGATATGTGTTTTACAGATTTTACTTTGTAATCAATGTATTTTGTTGTTTCCAACCATTCATCGAAGAACCAATTCAGATCTGCTTTGGTATATTCAATAATCGCATCTCTGAAGTCTTCGGGATAAGGATGTGCAAATTTCCATTTCTGTACATAATGTTTCATAGCGCCTACAAACAATGAATCACCCAATACATATTTTAAATTGTATAACATGGTACCCGCTTTGTAATAAACCAGGCCATAATTACCGCTATGTCTGACTGCACCGTTGAAGGCACATGAATGCGTATTAATCGGTTCATCAAAATTTTCCGTTACATGATTCAGATATGGATAGTATAAATTCTCATATCTGTTATCCGAAGAATCCAGGTATTTGTTTACGATTTTATTCGGATGCACACGCGCACGTTTTTTACCTACAATCTTGTCCATCGACCACACGGTTAAGAACTGTGTAAAGCCTTCATCCATAAAGGCTCTGTACGTTTCGTTCGATCCAACCATTCCGTAGAACCACATATGACCAACTTCGTGTGATAATAAATACTGATGTTGCGGATACGTTCCGTTGTCTAAGGTTAGCATGGGATATTCCATGCCATCTTTTGCATCTGCCACAATAATTTTAGGCCAGTCATACATGCCAAAATCCGTTGAGTAGGTTTTAATTACCTGAGATGTATACCAGCCTGATAATTGCCATTTTGGAGCATTCTGTTCCTGTGCAAGTGTAATAACGCGTACTCCGTTCCAGTTCACTTCACCAATACGGTATAGCGGATCAGCAGTAAAGGCGAAGTTGTGTACATTTTCCGCATGGTAGCGCCATGTTTTTGTTTTACCTTTTTCTTTTGGAATAATAACAGAAGGTGTTCCGCTAAAAGGTTTTGTAAAGTTTTTAATATCCAGTTTGGCACGAAGTGTGTCCGGCAATACTTCTTTTTCATTGATCAGGATGCCTGTTGCATCCATTACATATTGCTGCGGCAGTGTCAGCGACACATCAAACGTTCCAAAGTCGTGATAAAATTCTTTATCTAAATCCTGATCAGTTGTCCATCCGAATTTTTTATCATATACACAGATAGATGGATACCAGAATACACCATCAAAATGCTTTGTGTTAAATGTTTCGTAGAATTTCATCCGTCGGCGCATGCTGCCATTGTCGTAGTATGTTGTAAACTTCATTGTTACAACCAGCGAATCTCCGCTGAGTAAAGGCTTATTCAGAAAAATTTTAAGAATTGTATTGTCAAGTTCTGTTTTTACAGCTTGCCCGTTCACAAGAATATTTTCTGTTGTTGTACCTAATCCTTGTTGCTCGTACTTGCCGTATTTGATTGGTATTTTATTGTTTTCAGTCAGATTTTCATAATAAGAGCCTGGCTGCGCCATGTTTTGAAACAGGTGAAAATATAATTCATTTAGCGTGTTGGGAGAGTTGTTCCAATACACCAGTTTATATGAATTACCTGTAATGATATTAAGCGAATCATCAAGCGAGGCATCAATTATATAGTGTACATCCTGCTGCCAATAATCTGCACGTGGTAATTTATTTTTCCAGTACAGTTTATTTTCTTTGGAACGAAATGTATTTGCAGGCAATATTTGTGCAATTGCATTATGCACAAGTACAGATAAGAATAACAAATATATGTATTTCATAAAACTAATTGCGGCAATAGGTATAGATAGCAGCTTTGGCAGCAAGAACGTTTAAGCTGTCGGCTTTGTAAAATAAATTACAGGCTTCAGACATGTTTTTATCCCTGAATTTAATTTGCCCTTTGAAATAATAGGCTTCTCCTTTTTGAGGGTCTTTTTCAATTGCTTTGTTTAATTCAACTAAAGCAAAATCTTCATTGCCTTCATTGAAATGGCACAAACCTATTTTAATGCGTGCTTCGTAAGAGTCAGGATGTTTTCGCAAAAAAGTTTTGTAGAGAGTACGTGCAGTACTAAAATGCTTTTGATGAAAATTGATATCTCCTTTGTAATAAATCACACTGTCTTCTCTATTCAGGTCGCGTAAATTTTCTACCTGATTTAATTGAATCATAGCTTCATTATAGTTGCCTATTTTCAGCGCAGATCTAACAATTTTTAACCCAACCCGGTATCTGTCTTCAATGAGATTATAATTATCAAGCGCGCGTCTGTAATACATGGCAGCAATTGAATCCATCTGATGAATGGCTGAATACATATCAGCTGATGCATTGTCTTCTTCAATATATTTTGTTTGAAGTTCGAGATTGTAATAAAACAGCTCCATGGAATTATTTTGGGAAAGCTTTGTATATATATCGCCCATTTTTTCATTTACTTCCGGGTTAGACATATTTTTTTCTAAGGATGCAGAATAATAGTTCATTGCCTGAATATCATTTCCTTTTAGTTCTTCTTTTAAACCTGCCGTAAAATATTCTCTGGAAGTATATTCATTCATAAAATTGTAGAACCAGGAACATGCTAAAATAAAAACGATAGCACCTATTGCAATATAGATGTAGTACGTATTAAGTTTTTTTTGTTCAGCAGCAGACCGTGTTTTTTGATTGTTTGTATTTGGGCGCTGATAATTAGGTTGTGCGTAGGTTTGCTGACGTTGATAAGTGTTTTGCTGCTGTTGATTGGTTGATTGTTTATTTTGAGGCGGAGGAGTGTTTTGAGAATAGAACAAACGCAGATCGTATACTTTTCGGGCTTGAGGATCTGAAAGCGTTTGATATGCTGCATTTATTTTCTTGAAATGTTCTTCATAAAATACTTCTCCCGGGTGTTTGTCCGGATGGTATTTTTTTGCCAACTCCTTAAATGCTTTTTTTATATCTGCTTCCGTTGCATTTCTGGATACACCTAAAATTTCATAGAAAGTTGACGCCATACCAATTCTTTTCCTGTAAAGAGTATCAAGATAGAAAAAGCAGTTTAGTTCACAAAGTGAAACAAACTGCTTTTATCAACGAACTTAAAATAATCTATCGTAAAGAGAATTTTTTACCCGGTAACGCTTTTACAATTCCTTTGAATTCCATTTGAAGTAAAACGGAACTGATTGTATACATTGGTAATTGAGATTTCCAGCTTAATTCATCTATGTGAATTTCTTTATTATCAGTTAATACTGCGTAGATCATCAATTCATCCTCTTCAAGATCTGTCAGAATGATATGCTTGTTTGCTTGTTGGGAAGGTGTGATATCCCAGTTTAGTAATTCAATCAGATCGCTTGCAGCTGTGAGCGCATGTGCTTTGTTTTGCTTAATGAGATTATTACAGCCTTCAGAAGTTACGTCATTAATTCTTCCGGGCACAGCCATTACTTCTCGATCGTAGCTGTTTGCAATCTCAGCAGTAATTAATGCTCCACCGGATTGTGTAGCCTCAATCACAATTGTTGCGTCAGCCATGCCGGCAATGATTCTGTTCCGTGCCGGAAAACGCATAGGTTCTGCAACAGAGTCAAAAGTGTATTCACTCATTACACCACCTTGTTCAATCATTTTTGCTGCGGTATTTTTATGCACCGAAGGATAAATAATATTTGTGCCATTAGCCATAACACCAATTGTTTCCAATCCTGTTTCCAGAGCGTCGCGGTGCGCCTGAATGTCGATTCCGTAAGCCAATCCGCTTATAATAATTGGTTTGTAAGATGCTAATTCTTCCAGTAATTTCCGGACTACGTGTTTGCCATATTCGGTTGCTTTCCGGGTGCCGACAATAGCAATTGATTTTGCCGGATTAACAACTGCATTGCCTTTATAATAGAGTAGTGTAGGAGCATCCGGAATGTGTTTCAGTCGGTTTGGATAATCGGAATCAGTATAAAATAAAATTTCTGTGCCGAGTTTTTCTGCCCGTTTTACAATAGCTTCGGCTTCATGCAATACAGAGCTGTTCTGTATATTATCAACGGTTATGCTACCAATGCCGGGAATGTTTCTGAGTTTGCCTTTGGATGTCTTAAAAATTTCTTCTGCACTTCCGCAATAACTGATCAGCGTTTTAGTTGTAGCTGCGCCAACGCCAGGGATAAGGCCCACGGCAACCTGATAAATTTTTTCCTGCATAGCTGTGAAGGAATGTTTATTGATGATTTTGTGTTAATTTTTAAAAGTGTTACACTTAGTTTACAAGTGTCAAGTTTAGAGTGTAAAGTGTAATCGTTTCTTTGATTATGAATTTTATGAAAAGTTTGTTGGTTTAAAAATTCTAAATATAAAGCTAAATAGATCAATAGAGTTTACACTATACACTTTAAACTCTACACTAGCTTGCTACTCCATCTGCTTTTTCAAATCAATCAAAAAGTCACGGACACGCTGAAGTGAATCCAGTAATTCCATTTTATCTTTCGATTTATGACGGTCTGCTTTCAGCATTTCTTTAGCTCCTTGCAACGTATATCCACGTTCTTTGACCAAATTGTATATGAGTCTGAAATTTTCAATATCTTCTTTTGTAAACTGGCGGTTACCGCGGCGGTTTTTTTGAGGTTTGAATATATCAAACTCTGTTTCCCAAAAACGGATCAAGGACGGAGCAACTTTAAACATGGCAGAAACTTCGCCAATGCTGAAATATTTTTTCTCTATATCTTTCTCTTTGTAAGGCAATTTGATAGCTGTGTTTGTATAAATACCTGAACAGGTTTGTATCAAAAATACATATTCTATGCATTAGATGTTCTGCGTAATCCGCCTTCATTTTTAATTCTTTTCCACATTCATGCAGTGTTTGTGGAAAAGCTTTCATTCTGAACGTGTTTGAATGCGCTGAAATCCCTGCAAAAGCTAAATCTATTCCATAAAATGGGACTTTTAACGTGGTTTTTTCCTACATTTGAATCTTATTATTTAATGTTGAAAACCTTAGTTTGAGTATGTCTTCGTTTATGACCTCAGCCGAAATCCGTCAGCAGTTTCTGGATTTCTTTGCCTCTAAAGGCCATCAAATTGTTCCTTCCGCACCGATCGTAAATAAAAATGATCCGACGTTGATGTTTACCAACGCCGGTATGAATCAGTTCAAAGATTTCTTTCTGGGAAATGAAACGCCAAAGTATCGTCGCATTGCTGATACTCAAAAGTGTCTGCGTGTATCCGGTAAGCATAATGATCTGGAAGAAGTAGGTATTGATACATACCACCATACGATGTTTGAAATGCTTGGCAACTGGTCGTTCGGAGATTATTTCAAAGAAGAAGCTATTGCCTGGTCTTGGGAGTTACTGACTTCTGTGTACAAACTTCCCAAAGATCGTTTGTATGTAACGATTTTTGAAGGCGATGATAAAGAGAAATTAGCACGCGATACAGAAGCATACAATTTCTGGAAAAAATGGATTGCGGAAGACCGCATTCTGTTAGGAAATAAAAAAGATAACTTCTGGGAAATGGGTGAGCAAGGCCCATGCGGACCGTGTTCGGAGATTCACGTAGATCTTCGTTCCGAAGAAGAAGTAAAGGCAGTTGATGGCAAGACTTTGGTGAACAACGATCACCCGCAGGTTGTAGAAATCTGGAACAATGTATTTATTCAGTTTAACCGTAAAGCAGATGGTTCCCTGGAAGAGCTTCCGGATAAGCACGTAGATACAGGTATGGGTTTTGAACGTCTGTGTATGGCGATTCAAAAAAAGAAATCAAACTATGATACGGATGTATTTACACCGATGATTGATTTTGTAGCGAAAGCTGCAGGAATTAAATATGGTGCAGATGAAAAGACAGATATCGCTATGCGTGTTATGGCCGATCATATCCGCGCCATTTCATTTGTAATTGCAGACGGGCAGTTGCCATCCAACAACAAAGCTGGTTATGTGATCCGTCGTATCCTGCGCCGTGCCGTGCGTTATGCATACACCTTCTTAAATTTAAAGGAACCGTTTTTATACAAGCTGGTGGCTGTATTGGCAGACCAGCTTGCGCACGTTTTCCCGGAACTGAAATCCCAACAGGATTTTGTTGCGAAAGTTGTGCAGGAAGAGGAAGTTTCATTCTTGCGTACGCTTGATATTGGTTTAAGTAAGCTCGATCAGATCAGAGAAGAATTGAAAACAAAAAAGTCTGATGTGATTGATGGCAAGACAGCTTTTGAATTATATGATACCTTCGGTTTTCCGTTGGATTTAATTCAGTTGATTGCCCGTGAAAATAAACTGAGTGTTGATGAAGCTGGCTTTGACTTAGAGATGGCTGCACAGAAACAACGTTCTAAAAAAGCAGCAAGTGTTGAAACGAGTGACTGGACAATTGTTACAGAAGATGACGAGGTTGAGTTTGTAGGTTATGATCATTTGATCTCTACTTCCAGGATTATTAAATACCGTCAGGTTAAAACCAAAGGTAAGGATCAATATCAACTGGTATTAGATACAACACCTTTCTATGCAGAGAGCGGCGGACAAGCAGGAGATACGGGTACATTAGTGCAAGGTACACAGAATATTAAAGTGCTGAATACACAAAAAGAAAATAACCTCATCATCCATATTACAGAACAACTGCCTGCAGATCTTAAAGCTACAGTTGAATGCAAAGTAAATGTATTGCAACGTTCGCTTACAGAAAACAACCACTCTGCAACACACTTGCTTCACGCAGCATTAAAACAAGTATTAGGCTCACATGTAAATCAGAAAGGTTCCTTGGTGAATGAGTCTGTATTGCGTTTTGACTTCTCTCACTTCTCTAAAGTAACAGAAGAAGAATTGAAAAAAGTGGAACTGATCGTGAATGAAAAAATCCGTGAAAATATTTCGCTGAATGAAAGACGCAATGTACCAATCGAAGAAGCGAAGAAGCTTGGTGCAATGGCATTGTTCGGTGAGAAGTACGGCGAATATGTTCGTATGATCACATTCGACGATTCATTTTCCCGCGAACTGTGCGGCGGTACGCACGTTTCGTCTACAGGTAAGATCGGTTTCTTTAAAATTACAAGTGAATCATCTGTAGCTGCCGGTGTACGTAGAATTGAAGCCTTGACAGCAACAGCTGCCGAAGTATTTGTAGACGAACAGCAAACAACACTTGCTAAGATTACAGAATTGATGAAGAATCCAAAAGACTTAGTGAAGTCGCTGGAAGATTTGTTGGAAGAACGTGTTGTATTGCAGAAGCAGCTGGATGAATATCAGGCTGAAAAATCAAAAGCAATCGCAAAGACATTAAAAGATACGGTTGAAAAAGTAGGTGATATCAATTTGATTCGTGCAAAACTTGCATTGCCATCTGTAGATGCTATGCGTCAGGTGGCGTATGATTTAAAGCAGACTGTAAACAATCTGTTGCTGGTTCTTGCAGTTGATGTGCAGGGTAAACCGAATATTGCCGTGATGATCTCTGATAATCTTGTTGCAGATAAAGGATTAAATGCTTCGCAAATGATCCGTGAATTGTCGAAAGAAATTCAGGGCGGCGGCGGCGGTCAGCCATTCTATGCAACTGCAGGTGGTAAAGAAATTAATGGTCTGGATAAAGTTATTGCAAAAGCAAAAGATTTAATTCCAGTGAATGCATAAATTGTTTGAATAGATAAGAATTATGGATCAGTCAATTATAGATAAATACCAACCGGTGATCGGTTTAGAAGTTCACGCGCAGTTATCTACGCTGAGTAAAATATTTGCTCCGGACTCTGCTGAATTCGGAAGCATGCCGAATACACATGTAAGTGTTATTACACTTGGCCACCCGGGCACACTGCCAAAGCTGAATAAAAGAGTTGTTGAGTATGCAATCAAAATGGGTCTGGCTTGCGGTTCTGAAATTAACAGACTTACATTTTTTGACCGCAAGAATTATTTCTATCCCGATCTTCCAAAAGGATTTCAGACGACACAAGACAGAGCACCGATCTGTATTGGCGGAAGCATTAAAATAAAATTAAAGAATACAGAAGGACAGACCATTCGTCTGAACCGTATTCATATGGAAGATGATGCCGGTAAAAATATGCACCTTGCCGGTGAAGTTGATACGCTTGTTGATTACAACCGTGCCGGTACACCTCTGATTGAGATTGTTACAGAGCCCGATATCCGTACGTCTGAAGAAGCATATGCCGTTATGTCTGAGATCAGAAAACTGGTACGTTATCTGGAGATCTGTGATGGGAACATGGAAGAAGGCTCTATGCGTTGCGATGCCAACGTTTCAGTGATGCTGAAAGGCTCAAAAGTATTTGGTAAAAAAGTAGAAGTTAAAAACATGAACTCTGTACGTAATGTGCAGCGTGCAATTGATTTCGAGATTATACGTCAGATTGAATTGATTGAAAAAGGGGAGGAAATTATTTCTGAATCCCGTCAGTTTGATGCTGAAGACGGTTCCACACATGGCATGCGTACGAAGGAGGAATTAAACGATTACCGTTACTTCCCCGAACCGGATTTGCAGCCGGTAGCTGTAAGCGATACATGGTTAGCAGAAATTAAAGCAAGTTTACCAGCATTGCCTCAGGAACTGTATACGAAGTTCTCAAACGAATATAAGTTATCTGAATACGATGTACAGGTATTGACAGATGCCAAAGAGATTGCGTTGTATTTTAACGAAGTATGTAAACATACCCAAAATTATAAAGGCGCAGCTAACTGGGTTACAGGTGCGGTGAAATCGCATTTAAATGAGCTTGCTTTACATGTAAAGGATTTAAAAGTTACACCAGTACAAATCGCTGCGCTGGTAGATTTGATTGATTCAGGTAAAGTAAATACAACCATTGCGAACCAATCTATTTTCCCTGAATTTATAAAAGGAACAACTAAAACACCTTTGCAAATTGCAGAAGAGAAAAATTTAATTCAGCAAAGTAATACAGATGAACTGATTCCATTGATTCAGGAAATTGTTGCAAAGTATCCGGCTAAAGTTGCCGAATATAAGGGTGGCAAGACAGGTATTCTCTCTATGTTTATGGGTGATCTGATGAAAGCTACAAAAGGTAAAGCAGATCCAAAAGTTGCTACCGAATTGATCAAACAAGTGTTAGAAGCATAGTCATGAAAAAGATTTCAATTGTTTATAGTATTCTTATTTGCCTTGCAGCAATACTATTTTCCTGTTCAGATAAAAAAACTGAAGATGAAACCGGAGCTATTCATTATTCCGTTCATGGATCGATTACAAATGTTCCGGGTGGCGGATATGTATATCTTGAGAAAATAACAAACAAGCAATGGATTGCAATTGATTCAGCTGAACTGAAAAACAATACGGTTGATTTTAAAGGTGTGATCGACACGGTTGATATATATAGAATTCGTTTTGGCGGAACATCCTTTCTGCCAATTGTTTTAAATTCCGACACCATTTCATTTATAGCAGATGCTTCTGATGTATTTACAACAGTAGTATTTTCCGGAAGCAAGGATAATGAAACGTATGCAGATTTTAATAAAAAAATCATTGAATTCAATAAAGCGCATACCAATCTGTCTCATATGCTTGATTCGCTAAAGAAGATTTCCACATCTTCTATTTTTGCTGCTAACTGTATGAATCAGATCAAGGCAGGTGAAGCTGAAATGAACACATATATTCATACAGCTATTGCAAATAATACTTCTTCGCCCATTGTATTCAGTATGTTAAACTATATAGATTTTGAACAGGATTTTCCGTTTATCGAATCTGTTACAACAATCATTAAACAGCAGCAGCCAAATTATAAGTATACTGCTAACCTGATTAAAATGGTGACGCAATATAAAAGTTATATGGAGCAGAAAGCTGCCAAGGAAAAGAGTGATCCTGCGGCCACTGGCAAAACTGCACCTGAATTTGTGTTGCCGGATACAAAAGGCAAAATGGTTCGTTTATCTTCTTTTAAAGGTAAATATCTGTTGCTTGATTTCTGGGCATCCTGGTGCGGGCCTTGCAGAGAAGAGTCTCCGAATGTTGTAAAAGCGTATGCTAAATTTAAAGGCAAAAACTTTGATATTCTTAGTGTGTCACTGGATGATAGCAAAGATAAATGGTTGCATGCAATAGAGAAAGATGGGTTAACATGGAATCACGTAAGTGATCTGAAAGCATGGGAATCATCTGTTGTACGTTTATATCATGTTGAAGGAATTCCGGCTACTTTCTTACTGGATCCGAACGGAGTAGTGGTAGCGCGCGATCTGCGCGGTGATCAGCTGGAACAGAAGTTAGAAGAATTACTGAAATAAAATATGTTGAAACTCCGTGATGAATTAAAAGAACAGATAGCCTATGTGCTGATCGGTTTGATATTAATCTCAGCTATTATTCCATTAGTAATAGATATTGATAGTAAGCTGATTATAGGGTGCAAAGCAATTGTGGTAGGAGCTTTAGCCGGATTTTATTTACTGATTGCAGAAAAAAAAGATTTATTTTTTGTAACCTTTGCATTGTTTGTATGCCAAACGCTCGTATTATTACTACTTCCAGGCGTAACTCCGGTATTTTATAAAATTATTCATGCGTTGCCTTTGATCGCTGCTGCTGTTGCTTTTGGTATACTGGCATACAAGCATAGTAAAGAATTTAAAGCATTTGAACTCCTGGAATTTTTACTGGCGTTCTTTTTATTGATTTGTGCAAGCAAAAGTTTCGTATCTACCGAGTTTGATATTTATTATGCATTCTGCCTGAGTTTTTTAATTGCCACATTGATGTATAATAATAATATGTGGATGCGTTATCAGGATACAGAAAAAGACTTGTTGTTATTCCTGTTAGTAGTTGCGTTTGCAGATGTTATACAGGCAAGCGCTAAGTTTATTTCATTCTGATAAGAAGGAACGTCGTCGAGGTTTATAACCTCGACGACGTTCCTTTATTTTACAAGCAATACATATTTCTTTTTCTTTTCGGCTTCGTTTACGCCCATTGCTTTATAGCTGAGGCGCGTTGCCGGTATTCCGCCTTTCACTAACACATCATACAGGTATTTTGCTTCTTCTGCTGAATCATCAGAAGTATATGTAACGGAAGAATCTGCCGGATTAATAACTTCTTTGTCTGTGTCTGCACGACGTACGCTGTCTGTATGAATCTGATCGGAATATGCCTGGATTTCAAAAGTAAGTGCAGGATTCAATTTTGCCAGTAATTTTACACGGTTTAATTCCAGTTCAGAAGCTTTATCAATTCCGATTTGTTCGATCTCTTCATGGAATGTGATGTTTGAAAGCAGAAGCTGATCACCTTTTGAAAGTGGTTTCAGCGCAAATGAAATATTCTTCTCTTCGTATTTTTTAACGGGTGATGCAGTCACAACAAATGATTTGTATTCAAACCCCGGAGCAGAAGCAAACACACTGATATCATAATCATCGCTTGTTAATACAGGAACGGAAAAACTGCCATCTGCCGCAGTGCGGTATACCATGGCATTTCCTGTTTTGATATTTGTTACAGTTATTTGTCCTGTCAATACTGCATTTGTTGTAGCATTCGTAATTTTCCCTTGATATAGTTTTACCATTTCCGGCTGCATATCATCCGGTATTTTGCAACGTACAATATCGCGTTCATCTTTACCTTTGCCTGGCGCCGCTGCATACAACATGGAACCTCCTGCTGCAATAGAAATATATTTATCGTCGTCTGTTGTATTGATGAATGCATAATTAACCGGCGCAGAAAAACTGCCGTCGCTGTTTAATGTGCTTTTGTAAAAATCATAGCCTCCCTTACCGCCGGCACGCATAGAGGAGAAGATAAATGTTTTATTATCTGACAATAGTTTTCCACCGCATTCGCAATCACCATTAACAGGAGATGGCAATGGTACCGGCGCTTTCCAGGTTGTAGAGCTGATGCGTTCACATACCATAATTTTGCCACAAGGCAAACCTGCCGGTGTTTTCTTGTCGCTTAACACGGTAAAGTACATGAATTTTCCATCCGGAGACATAGACGGATCAATTTCGTTGCCGACACTATTCACCGGTTTTCCGAAATTAGCCGGTGCAGACCATACACCTGATTCATTTTTTTCTGTGTACCAGATATCCGTACCGCCGATCCCTTTGTATCTGTTGGAATGGAACAGAATGATGTTGCCTGCATGATTGATAAAATATCCGCCGTTGGTTAGCTGTTCTGTTTGCGTATTCACACCGGCAATAACATTTGGCTGAGACCAGTTGCCATTCACCTGCGTAGCCATCATGACATCAGCTTTGTTTGAGGTGCGGTAAATGACTTCATAAATTAATGTTTTGCCATTCCCGCTTACGCTTGGGTTGAAATCGTCTGTAAGGGCAGTGCTGATAGGTTGGCCGATCGGTATAATCTGAGCAATTGCAGATAGTGTACAAAGTAAAAATGAAATGAACAAAGGAATAATTTTCATGACCTACTTTTTTAGTTTTAAATACTTTACGCGTAATCGGTTTTTAAGATACGTACTGCCGCATTATCTTAATACATTTTATCTCTAAAATATATAGGTATTTATTGATAAAGTACTCCTTTTTAAAGAACTTTGTAGTGTGTTATTTAAGATTTTTATGTCTTTAAATACTTTTTAACTAAAAATTAACACACATTAACAGTGAATTCAATCGCTCATTCTTACTTAATGCGATTTGCTACAGTGTAACAGGGATTAGATACACGGAATATAGGCGGAATATACCCGGAACATAGGCGGAATATACACGGAATATATAGCGGCGAGCCTGCTTACAAATCACCCCAAAACTACCTTTTACAATGGCAGAAAAAGCTGTTATAGTTAGGATGAGTTGAATAGTCGTTTGGTTCGCCGCCGCGAATTTTTTGTTATTGGGAATTTATATAATAGTCCTTAATTATTCTGATATCCGTTAAAAGAACAATGTCATTGTTAAAAGCATACAAAGAGTGCTTATCCGCCGGAATTTCGTATTTTTGCATTCTGTAAGAACCTGCAACTGGCGAAATGCATGGCAGTCTGCTGGTTATAAATCCTAACGTTGTGTCATTAGAAGCTCTTAAACTCAATAAGCAATTAAATACTGCCATGGCTGATCTTGGTTTTACTGAACCAAAAGAAGTGCAGGCAAAAACATTGTCGCGTATTATCGGCGGCCAGGATCTTGTTATTATAGGTCCGGAAGGCTGCGGCAAAACTACGGCGTTGGTGCTAGGTGTGCTGGGAAAGTTGAAGTATGCCTTTGAAATTGCACCGCGTGTTGTCATCATGGTTCCCAATAAAGACAATGGCTTAGCATTGGAAGAGCAGTTTCGTTTACTGGGAAAAAATCTGGATGTACGTGTGTTGGGTGTTTATGCCGGCTCTGGCATGGAAGGGCAGCGCGAGCTGCTGGAAGAAGGCGTTGATGTTGTGATTGGCACACCTGACCGGATAGAAGCATTGTATATTAAGTCTGCTATCAATCTTACGCAGATTAAGTCTTTCATTTTAGATGATGCTGATCTGATTGTGAAACAAGGCTTACAGACCGTTGTTAAAAATATTTCAGAAAGCTTGCCGAAATGCCAGCACATTGTGTTTACCGAAATTATGCACGATAAACTGCAGAAACTGGTAGATTTCTTTTTATTATACCCGACTACGATTGAAGTAGATCTGGATTCCATGGAAACGGTAGATACCGTTCCGCTTCAGTTGTTTAAAGTACCCAATTATAAAACAAAACTGAATTTGCTGAATTTGATGATGCGTGATTACGACACGTATAAAAAAGTGGTTGTTTTCTCAAATTCAAAAGCAACATCCGATAAATTATTAAAAAGTCTGGAAAAGCGTATAGAAGGAGCTGTTGCAATCTTTAATCCTTCATTCAGCCAGAAAGGTTTTACTTCGTTTGAACAATTTAAACAGGATACATCTGTTCGTGTTTTATTAATGTCAAACGAAGAAGAAGCATTGGTAAATCTGGATGATATCGGTTTTATCCTGCATTTTGATTTGCCGCTTGAACGCTCTGTGTTTATTAACCGTGTTGAAAAGAAGCAAGTAGACGAGTTGCCCGATACTGTTGCTATTACCTACGCAACCGATATAGAATTAAATATGGTGCGAAAGATTGAACTGGGTGTAGGGCATAGTATGGAAATTGTTGAGCTTCCGTTTGATCTTGTTGTTGAAGGAAATCGTGGTGATGGCGAAGAAGAAGGTAAACCTGTTGTAAAGAAAAGGAAAACAACCATGGAGGAATATATACCCGGAGCCGCTTTTCATGCAAAGAAAGAAAGCAACATGAAAGATTATAATTACAATTACAAGGATAAACGTAAGATGGCGGGAAAGAAGAGCAAGCGCAGAGACAGTTAGTTATCAAATTCAGTTCTAATGTAGCGTACGGCGCTAAATTTCAACGTTCAAGGGGTATAATTTGCAAATCCTTGAGGGATTTGTATGATGCTTTATTCAATGTCGCCATAAGCTACATTTGAATATCAAATTTTTAATAACAAATGAATGAACTTTTGCTCGAAAGCTGTGCATTCAGGAATAGAATGATTTCCTGTGTATTCTAAAATCACCAGATATATAAATTTCTTCCAAAACTTTTACCTATTTATATTATATAGTTTTTACATATAATTTATACCCAGTGTAATTCGCACGCTAATACTTACGTTGTTTATCAAAAAAATATTTTTTTTGATAGTATTCTGTGAATAAAATTTTGTTTTTATTTGTAG
>FTDL01000014.1_pt1 | contig 24904 bp, 19 predicted proteins | sample 1639951 | NCBI WGS metagenome assembly FTDL01 (sample SAMEA3914869, study PRJEB12502) | metagenome | biome: forest; material: soil | place: USA | collected 2012-03-12 | depth 0.1 m
TTTCAGTACCTGCCGACAAATATTGGGGCGCGCAGACCCAGCGCTCAATAGATAATTTTAAAATAGGAAATGCAAGCACGCGCATGCCAATAGAAATAATCTATGCTTTTGCAATTTTAAAAAAAGCAGCAGCTTTAACAAACGAAGAATTAGGGATATTATCGAATGAAAAAGCAAAAATTATTGCTACTGTGTGCGATGAAATTCTTGCCGGCAAACTCGACGATCAGTTCCCGTTAGTTGTGTGGCAGACAGGCTCAGGCACACAAAGCAATATGAATGTAAACGAAGTGATTGCGAACCGTGCGCACGTATTACTGGGCGGAAATTTATTGGATGAAATAAAAAAAATTCACCCGAATGACGATGTAAACAAATCGCAATCATCAAATGATACATTCCCCACAGCCATGCATATTGCAGCATACCAAACGGTGAAGAATGTTACTATGCCAGGAATTCAGCAACTACAGCTAACATTGAAAAACAAATCCGAGGCTTTTAAAGATATTGTTAAAATAGGACGTACCCACTTCATGGATGCAACTCCGTTAACACTCGGACAAGAATTCTCCGGATATGCCGCACAATTAACACATGCACTAAAAACAATTAACAATGCGTTCGCTCATATTTCAGAACTGGCCCTAGGTGGTACAGCTGTTGGCACAGGAATCAATGCGCCAGCAGGATATGCGGAAGCCGTTGCAAAACATATTGCGCAATTATCCGGTTTTCCATTTATTACAGCACCAAATAAATTTGAAGCACTTGCCACACATGATGCAATCGTTGAAATGCATGGTGCATTGAAGACAACAGCTGTAAGTCTGATGAAAATCGCAAACGATATCCGTATGTTATCTTCAGGACCGCGGTGCGGAATCGGAGAAATTCATATACCGGATAACGAACCGGGCTCTTCGATCATGCCCGGAAAAGTTAACCCAACACAGGTGGAAGCGCTTACCATGGTATGCGCACAGGTAATGGGTAATGATACAGCAATTACGGTTGCAGGCTCTATGGGTCATTTTGAACTGAATGTTTTCAAACCTGTTATAATATACAATTTTCTGCTCTCGGCGCGGTTAATCGGTGATGCATGTGTTTCGTTTGAAGAAAAATGTGTTAGCGGAATAGAGCCGAATAAAGCTACGATTCAAAAGAATTTAGAAAATTCGCTCATGCTGGTCACAGCTTTAAATACACATATCGGTTATGATAAAGCTGCGCAGATTGCAAAATATGCACACAAAGAAAACATCACCTTGAAAGAAGCTGCAATTAAATTGAATTATGTTTCTGCTGCAGATTTTGATGTATGGGTTGATCCGGCAAAGATGATCTAATAAATCATCTGTTAATCTTATATAAATATATGATTAACAGATAAATATATATTGTTGAAAAACTGTCGCAACATAAAAATCAAAGAATAATATATAAACAGCTGTATAATGAATGTTTAGAGCAGCTATATTCATGCATGAAAGCACTTTTCTTTCTCGAATAAAAAATATAATTTACATCATATACCATTACTGAATCTGATTATGAGAAAAATATTTTTACCTGTTGCGCTAATGATTTCTTTAGTGATCACTTCTTTTGCACAAATGTCTAAAGAAGAAGAAAAAGAGTGGGCTAAAAAAATAAAAACCCTGACGCCGGAATCATATAAACAGCTTGTTGAAGATAAAGAAGCTCTTAGCACACAAGTAACAAGTTTGAAACAAGAAAATGATGTATTAAAAGCACAGGTTGTTGATCTGGAAACGAAGTTAAAAGCGGCACAGGCAGCACAGGAAGCAAAACAGCAGCAGGCAGCTGCAACAGCGGCACATGTGCCCGTTAATACAATGGCAGCCAAAGGCGTTCAATACAAAGTTCAGATCGGGGCATTCAAAAATAAAGATCTGAGTAAATATTTTGACAACAATAAAAACTTCAGCGGAGAAGTAGATGCAGACGGAACAAAGAAATATACACTTGGTTCTTTTCCTACATATTGGGAGGCAGACAATTTCAAAAAATATTTACGTGAAATGGGTGTAAGTGATGCGTGGGTTGTTGCTTACAAAGATGGCAAACGTGTAGAATTAAAAGACGCATTGGAAGGAACGTTATAATAATCTTTTTGATGGTAAAATTGAAAAAGGTCTCTTGCGAAAAGCAAGAGACCTTTTTATTTAACGAGTGCTAATAGTATCGGTGTATAAACCGTGCATTTTGTCAGCAATCTTTTTTGTATTTTTAACAATCATTTCTGTATTCTGATTATGAGCACTATCAACCAAATTACGTGTCCAAATTGTGGTCATCATTTCCATGCTGAACAGGCGCTTGCCAAACAAATTGAAGCTGAAGTTACGGTGCGTGTGCAAAAAGATGCTGACGAGCGCAAAAAGCAATTAGATGAAGCAGAGCTGAAATTGCGTAATCTTCAGAAAAATCTGGTGGCCGAAAAAACACAGATGGAGGAAACCATGAAGGCAAATCTTGCTAAAGAAAAAAGTATACTGGAACAGCAGCTGCGTAAACAGTTAAGTGAACAGATCAGTGACCAAGTTTCTAAAGACAATGCAACCATGATTGAAAGCATGCGTGCAGATCTTGATAAAAAAAATAAAGAAAATCAGGAGCTAAAACTTAAAGAAGTTGAATTGATGCGCGCGGAACAAAAGCTCAAAGATGTTGAACTGGAGATGAAGACCGCTTTTGAAAAGCAGATGCTGGAGCAAAAGAAAACAATGGCGGAAGAAATTCAGAGATCTGCAGACGAACAGAATCAGGCAAAAAACAGAGAGAAAGATGCGCAACTGGAACAACTACGCAGACAGATTGATGAGATGAAGCGTAAAGCAGAGCAAGGTTCCATGCAATTGCAAGGCGAAGCACAGGAGTTGTTTTTAGAAGAATTGTTAAAAGGGGCATTTCCATTTGACCTGATTGAGGAAGTTGGAAAAGGTGTACGCGGCGCAGATGTGATACAAACGGTACGCAATAATCAAGGTAGAGATTGCGGCAGCATTATTTACGAAGCAAAAAATACAAAAGCATTCAGCGATGGATGGATTGATAAACTGAAGAGTGATCTGCGCGGACAAAAAGCAGACCTTGCCGTATTGGTTACAAGTACAATGCCTAAAGACATGACAACTTTCGGCATGAAAGATGGTATCTGGATATGTACGTTTGAACAGATTAAAGGCCTGTCACATGTATTGAGAGATGGCTTGATTAAAATTACTGAAGCAAAAGGTGCGGAAGAAAACAGAGGCGAAAAAATGCAAATGTTATATTCATACTTAACCGGTAACGAATTCCGTCAACAGATTGAAGCAATTGTTGAAGCTTTTTCAAGCATGCAATCTGCTTTAACAAAAGAAAAAGTTGCCATGTCTAAGATCTGGAAGGAACGCGAAAAACAAATCGACAAAGTGATTGAAAGCACAACCGGTTTGTATGGTTCAATAAAAGGAATTGCTGGCAGCGCAGTAATTGAAATCAAAGCACTGGAACTGGATACAGACGATGATTTATTGCTGGAAGAATAAAGCAGAATAAATTCCAAATTCCCAAAAACAGATTTCAAACTGCAATAACAAATAACAAAAATATATCTTGAGCATTTTGCATTAAGCATAATAAAAATAGTGACTACTCAAACAAAACGCTGGATCAAAAGATCAATACCGGAAATAAACAAATCCGAAGTACTTGCACAAGCATTAAACATCAATCCACACATTGCTGCGATGCTTGTACAGCGAAACATTGAAACATTTAATGAAGCAAAATCATTTTTCAGACCCTCTTTAACAGAACTGCACGATCCATTTTTAATGCAGGACATGGAAAAAGCTGTGGTGCGTATCATGCAGGCAATTGAAAAGAAAGAACACATCTTAATATATGGAGACTATGATGTAGACGGTACTACATCCGTTTCTGTTTTTTACGGTTTTCTAAAAAAATATTATTCAAATATTGAATATTATATTCCGGACAGATATAAAGAAGGCTATGGCGTATCAAAAGCCGGCATCGAACATGCGCGTGATACACATACAAAATTGATTATCAGTTTGGATTGCGGTATCCGTGCAGTTGATATGGTTGCATTGGCAAATGCATACAATATTGATTTTATTATTTGCGATCACCATAATCCGGGTGATACTTTGCCTGCTGCGGTTGCTATCTTAGATCCAAAGAGAGCGGATTGCCAGTATCCATACAAAGAGCTTTCCGGTTGCGGTGTGGGCTTTAAGCTTTTACAGGCATTATGCGCACGTACGGGATATTCTTCTGAATTATTATTTGAACAAATGGATCTCCTTGCTGTAAGCATCTGTTCAGATATTGTACCTATAACAGGAGAGAACAGGATTTTTACATACTTTGGTATTCAGAAGCTCAATTTAACTCCACGCCCAGGCATTCAGGCAATTGTTGATGTATCCGGTTTGAAAAAAACAATTGATGTAGGTACAATTGTTTTTACAATCGGCCCGCGTATCAATGCTGCGGGCCGTATTGATCATGCATTTGCAGCCGTTGAATTATTGCTTGCAGAGAATAAAACAGAAGCAGCAAATTTTGCAGAAAATATTAATGATCATAATCTGGTACGCCGTGAATTCGACGAAACAATTACGGGTGAAGCGATTGAAATGATCCGCAGTAATGCAAATGCGGAAACAGCATGCTCAACGGTATTGTATAAAGAAGACTGGCATAAAGGTGTGATTGGCATTGTTGCATCGCGTTGCATTGAACAATATCACCGGCCAACAATTATACTCACACATTCAAATGGTAAAGTGGCAGGTTCGGCACGTTCTGTACCTGAATATGATTTATATGAAGCCATTGATAAATGTTCCGATTTATTGATCCAGTTCGGTGGCCATAAATATGCGGCAGGCTTAACGATGGAAGAAAAAAATATTGATGCCTTTCGCATAAAATTTGAAGAAGTGGTTTCTTCAACTATCCGGAAAGAGCAATTGATACCAATGATTTCAATAGATATAGAATTGCCATTAAATCAGATTGACACACGTTTCTTCAACATAATCAGACAAATGGGGCCGTTTGGTCCACAAAATATGCAACCCGTTTTTGTTTCCAGAAACGTTGTGGATGATGGCACAAGCAGAATCTTAAAAGACAAACACCTAAAATTGAATATTCGTCAGCAAGATTCTGTAACTTACCCTGCAATCGGGTGGCAAATGCACTCGTTTTACGACCGTATTAAAAATAAAGAACCGTTTGATGTATGTTATTCGCTGGAAGAAAACGAATTCAACGGCAAAAAAACAATACAGTTAGTAATACGCGATATTCAATTTATAAAAGACCGTAAGCACTAGAATATGATACTTGGAGCCGACAATCTGATTAAGAAATACAAAAGCCGCTTGGTAGTAAATGATGTTTCAGTAAATGTAAAGCAAGGAGAGATTGTTGGTTTGCTGGGACCGAATGGCGCGGGCAAGACTACAAGTTTTTACATGATTGTTGGATTGATCAAACCCAATACCGGACGTGTATACTTAGATGATGAAGATATCACCCATCTTCCCATGTATCAGCGTGCACGTAAGGGCTTAGGTTATCTGGCACAGGAAGCATCTGTATTCAGAGAGTTGAGTGTAGAAGACAATATTGCATCTGTATTGGAAATGACAGATATGCCAAAAGCACAACAAAAAGAAAAGGTTGAATCGCTTATGGAAGAATTTTCACTGACGCATGTCCGCAAAAATTTAGGCAAAGTATTATCTGGTGGAGAACGCAGAAGAACAGAGATTGCACGTGCACTGGCAGTAGATCCGAAGTTCGTTTTGCTGGATGAACCTTTTGCCGGCGTTGATCCGATTGCTGTAGAAGAAATTCAAACAATTGTGGCACGTTTAAAAAATAAAAATATCGGCATATTAATTACAGATCACAACGTAAACGAAACACTTTCAATAACAGACAGAGCGTATCTGTTATTTGAAGGAAAAATCTTACGTTCGGGTACTGCAGAAGAATTAGCTGAAGACGAAACTGTACGCCGTGTTTATTTAGGACAACATTTCCAATTCCGCAGAAAAATTTTAGTATAGTCTGAATGTTTCCACTTTTTAATTTTGCTATTAAACAATTCATGAAACAACGAATGAACAGCATTCGTGAGTTTATGGAACACCCTGTTGAAACGCAGGAAGTAGTATTAAAAAAATTGCTGAAAGATGCTTCAGCTACAGAATGGGGAAAACTGCATGGTTATAAAGGCATCACTTCGAAATGGCAGTTTGCAGAGCAGGTGCCTGTTTCGACATACGAAAAATTTTACCCATGGATAGAACGATCGTTGAAAGGAGAGCAGCAAATCCTCTGGCACTCTGATATACATTGGTTTTCAAAATCTTCCGGCACAACAAACGCAAAAAGTAAATTCATTCCTGTTTCAAAACAATCGCTGGATGACTGTCATTACAAAGGAGGTATGGATCTGCTTACCTTATATTTTGATAATGTTCCGCAAAGTAAATTATTTCAGGGAAAATCATTAGCAGTAGGCGGCTCGTGTTCGCCGAATCCTCATCGTACGGATTCCCAGATCGGAGATATTTCTGCAGTGATCATGGCAAACCTTCCTGCCTGGGCACAGTACGCGCGCACACCATCGATTAAAACAGCATTGATGAATGAGTGGGAAGCAAAAATTGATAAACTGGCTGAAGAATGTCTGAAAGAAAACGTAAGCAATCTTTCCGGTGTGCCAACGTGGGCAGTTCTTTTATTGGAATACATGCTTGAAAAAAGCGGCAAAGAGAATATGATGGATGTATGGCCACAATTTGAATGCTTCTTTCATGGCGCTGTATCCTTTCATCCATACAGATCTGTTTTTCAAAAATTCTTTCCTTCCGAACAGGTTCGCTATATGGAAACATATAATGCATCTGAAGGATTTTTTGGTGTACAGGATGACCTGAGCAGAGATGATTTGTTGCTTTATCTGGATCACGGCATTTATTATGAATTTATTCCGATTGATGAAATTGATGCAGAATATCCAAAAACAATTTCACTTGACCAGGTAGAGCTGAACAAGTCGTATGCGCTTGTAATATCTACCAACAGCGGATTGTGGCGTTACAGTGTGGGTGATGTTGTTCGGTTTACGTCTATTGTTCCATACCGGATAAAAATCACCGGCCGCACTAAACATTATATCAATGTATTTGGCGAAGAGCTGATGATTGAAAATGCAGAGATGGCAATTGCAAAAGCATGCGAAGAGACAAATGCTGTATTGGCAAACTTTACTGCCGGTCCGGTTTATTTTAACGAAGAAAATAAAGGCGGACACGAATGGATCATTGAATTTGAAACAGCGCCTGCAGATAAAGACCGGTTCGCAATGTTATTGGATCAGTTTTTAAAAGAGCTGAACTCCGATTACGAAGCCAAGCGTTACAAAGACATGGCGTTGTTATTACCAACCATACATTTTGTCCCCGAAGGTACTTTTTATAAATGGCTTAAGCTGAAAGGCAAGCTGGGCGGGCAGCACAAAGTACCGCGCTTATCGAACACACGAGAGTATCTGGAAGAGATACTGGAAAAATGTTTGTAGAATTTATTTTTTCAAAAATCAAACAACAGCCTTACTGCGAAGATCACCAAACTAAATGCAAGGAGTGCAAAGATTGATTGAAATAAATATAGAGCATGCTCATGCAAATTGTTGGCAGTTTAATGAAACAGTTATTTAGTATCAATCAATCACATTTACGTACGCTGAATATAAAATTTTATCTGTAATTAATCACGTAAACTACCAACCACTTAGTTGAATGTGATTTGTTCACCCCGTTTGTTATTTGTATTTTGTTATTTGGAATTTCTCCAACTATAGTAAATTATTTCTGAAATTTTAACACGCTTATGCAAAACAGAATCACACAACTCTTCAATATAAAATTTCCGATTATCCAGGCAGGCATGGTTTGGTGCAGTGGCTGGCGTTTGGCTTCGGCAGTAAGTAATGCCGGAGGCTTAGGTCTGATCGGCGCAGGCTCTATGGATGCACCTTTGTTGAGAGAACACATACAAAAATGCAGACGGGCAACGGATAAACCTTTTGGTGTAAATTTACCGTTGTTGTATACACATATCGATCAACATATACAGGTGTTGATGGATGAAAAAATCAAAATCGTTTTTACATCAGCAGGCAATCCGGCAACCTATACTGCAAAATTAAAAGACGCAGGCATCACTGTTGTACATGTAGTTTCAAGTACCAAATTTGCATTGAAAGCACAGCGGGCAGGTGTTGACGCAGTTGTAGCAGAAGGTTTTGAAGCAGGTGGACATAACGGCAGAGAAGAAACAACAACATTGTGTCTCATTCCGGCTGTTGCAGATGCCGTAACAATTCCGGTTATTGCAGCAGGAGGAATTGCCAGCGGACGTGCTATGTTAGCTGTATTTGCGTTAGGTGCCGAAGGTATTCAAATAGGCTCGGCTTTTGCTGTGAGCGAAGAGTCTTCCGCACACGAATTTTTTAAACAGCATGTAATTGAATCTTCAGAAGGAGAAACAATTTTAACCTTAAAACAACTTACCCCAGTTCGGCTAATAAAAAACACTTTCTATGAACAAGTAAAGAATGCAGAAAGTAATTGTGCATCATCAGAAGAATTAAAAAATATTTTGAGCAAAGGGAGATCAAAGAAAGGAATTTTTGAAGGTGATCTAACTGAAGGAGAGCTGGAGATTGGCCAGGTAAGCGCACAGCTGAACAGTATCAAGCCTGTAGCAGAGATTCTGAAAAATATTCGAGAAGAATTTAATTCTATCCAGAATATTATCAGTAAAGAACAACTCTGAAATAAAACTTAAGTCCTATTAATTCATTTAATCATGCAAACACTATAATTGTCTATTAAAAAAATCATGCAAACAATGTGTTATTAAATCTTAAAATAAAACTCCTCATATTTTTATTAATTGAAATAATGTATTTTTGTAATATGCGTTATAGCAATCCGGCGATAACACTTTCTCCTTACTAATATTAATACACTTAAAAGACATCCGTTACTTACTGACGGGAAGGCTTCTGTTGTTGATGTCCGGACTGCATCGGCTCTGTTTAATACAATACAGCATGCAGGAATTCCATTTGGTTACCAACAGGCAAATTGTCATAACATTGCGCATTATATATGCATGTTAGCACAATCGCAAGGTATAACACTGGCAAAGATCTGGGCTTTCACACCTGGTATTTATTCTATGTCGGATACAAGAGTTATTTCTTTTACCGATCAGAATAAACTTTCACCAACAGGAAAAATAGATTGGGGCTACCATGTTGCCCCTGTTGTATTGGTAGAACATAATGGTGTTGTTACAAAAATGGCGATTGATCCGGTCTTATTTCCGGATGGTGCAGTACCATATAAAATCTGGCTGGAAAAAATCAAAACAAAAAAACTGATTTATCTGCTGATGGATGCTGAATGGTATTTGTTTAATACGTCATATGCTACAAATACACAGCTTGAATTTTTTGACATAAATACGGATGAACCTGTAAAACCCAATGTTATATTTCCTTACTGGTTTGCAAATAAATGTGTAACCGATTTTTTTAAATACGAAGAAGATAGCAGGCAATATTACTGGCTTGAAAAAGGTCTTGCAGTAAATGATACGGCTTCGTTGTTTTATGAAAATGAGATCAAACCCATACTGGAAGATTCTTCACAAGCATTATTATTAAAAGATTACAGAGATCTTGTAGGGAATGTATTTAATTTTGAAACGGTGTTTCGTGATTACATGTACAATTATGAAATGAATGTAGTATTTTATGAAAAGCATCATGACATCATTGAAAAATACAGAACCATTTTTAATGATCAGCTAGCGAAGTGGCAGGCACAGGTTGCAGCATTAGGCATTACACTTTGATTGATTTTATTTTCGCTTTTTTATTTTCTGACTGATTGTATCAACAAGCATTACCTTTCCTTTAATCAACCGTATATCATTTTCCGGAAGAAGCTCTGTGCTTTGTCCTGCGCAATTTGGTTTGTCTGGTATATTTACGCGCACTGTATCTGATTCGGCTAATATATCAACATCGCCCATTATAACTTTATGCTCAATAAGCTTTTCAGCTTGCTCCGGAGAGATCTCGCCCATTTTCATAATTTCTTTCGGATCAGGCGAGATTTTATTATTCGGATCTTTAATAATAACCGTTGTATCATTTATCAATGGAGTTGTACAGGTTGAATCTGAATCAACAGTATTACATTCGCCGGTAGTCACATCCGTATTTTTTACACAACTACTAATCCATACAGATACGCTTGTAAGAAACAATAGCATTATGCGAACAGAAGATATGCGATTTAATTTGTTAATGCCATCCGTAAAAAAAATTCTTGAAGATGTTTTTAATGGCCGGTCTAATTGTGTTGCCAAAAAACGTCCGCATGTTTTTTGATCCCAGTATGAAATAAAATATTGTTTGATTTCATGATCCTTCATCTTGCTGAAATCGACAACAATTTTTTCGCAAGAGGCACAAAATTTACCGGGAGACTGAGGTGTCATTTTCTGCCAATCGGCATCGCATGGATTTTAATCTGAATCATAAAACGATGTGTTAAAAATGATGTAACGGAAACAAAATGAATAAAGTATTATGAACTGTTCAAAGGTATTTATGTGTCATATGAACGTATTTGAATTGGAATGGATGCCACCTGATACTATTTCTATTTTAATCCTCAAAATGCGAAATCCTTACATCAGAGCCAATATTCAGACTGTCAATATGTTAAATTGAAATAACGGAATCAATTTTCGGTACACATATCAGCATTTTTGTTTAAATTAGCCACCTTATTTGAAAAGCAGAATATGTGGGTAAAGTTAGGTAGTTTCATCATCAAGTATCGGTTAATCCTTTTAATTGTAACGGGCTCTATTACAGTATTCATGGGCTACAAGGCTTCTAAAATCGAGATTACGTACGATTTTTTAAAGGTTGTTCCCCAGGACGATCCTGACATGGTATACTTCAAGGAGTTTTATAAAATGTTTGGCGAGGATGGCAACATCATGGTTATTGGTGTGCAGGATCCTAAGCTATTCAAACTAGAAACCTTTAATAAATTTTATGATCTGTGTTACGCCATTCAGAAATCGGAAGGTGTAAACGATGCCATTTCATTGCCGACAATTAAAATGTTGACCAAAGACACCATCAATTCAAAGCTTGATGTTAAACCGGTATTTGGACACAAACCTGCATCGCAGCAAGAACTTGATTCAATGATGCAGCTGGCAAGCGATCAGTTGTTTTATAAAGGCTTGATCGTAAATCCGGACACAAAGGCTGCATTGATTGCAGTTTCTATAGATGCCAAACAATTGAATTCAAACAACCGCCAGAAGGTTGTTACAAACATTCTGAATCTTGCAGCAGAATTTAAAAAACAAACAAATGTAGAAACGCACTTCGCAGGTTTGCCTTACGTGCGTACAATTATGGTGCGTGATGTGCAGGCCGAATTTAAATTCTTCCTTGTGTTATCAATTTTGGTAACATCGCTGATTCTTTATTTCTTCTTCCGTAATCTGTACGCCGTGTTCTTTACTTTCCTTGTAATCATTGTAACGGTAGTATGGACAATGGGTACAATAGTACTGTTGGGTTATAAAATTACATTGCTTACAGGTATGTTACCTGCATTGATTATTGTAATCGGCATTCCGAATTGTATTTACATGTACAATAAATATCACCAGGAATTTCGTCGTCACGGCAATAAAATAAAAGCGATCAGTAGAATTGTTCAGAAGATCGGCTTCTTAACATTCATGACAAACATGAATACAGCTGTTGGCTTCTTAGTACTTTATTTTACGAACATCATTATCATTAAAGAATTTGGTATGGTAGCTGGTTTGATCAGCGCAGCTACGTTTGTAATTACACTTGTTGTAATACCAACCATGCTTTGTTATCTGCCTGCACCAAGTGACAAGCAATTAAAGCACTTGGATCTGCGCTTCCTGCGTCGTGTCAATAATATGATCCAGTACATTGTGCTACGTTACCGTTCTGTTGTATACATCATTACAGGTTTATTGATCGCAATTTCTGTTGTTGGTATTTATCGCATACAGGTTGTGTCTTATATGGTAGATGATTTGCCGAAGAGCAGCGGTGTAAAAACCGATCTTGCGTTTTTCGAACAACACTTTAAAGGTGTGATGCCGCTGGAAATTGTTGTTGACTTAGGAAAGAAAAAAGGTGTGCGTATTCCTGCGAATCTTAAAAAGCTTGATGAGCTTGAGTCATATTTAAAATCACTGAACAACGTTTCTCCGCCGCTCTCTGTATTAAATATTGTAAAAGGAGCGAAGCAGGCATATTACAACGGCATTCCGGATTTCTACGAAATACCAAGCAAACAGGAAATGATTTCCCTGTCTTCGTTTATGAAAACAAATGATAAGTCTGAAGACAAGCTTATGCGCTCATTTGTTGATTCTACAGGGCGTTATGTGCGCTTTACATGCAAAGTAGCGGATATGGGAACGGATAAGATGCAGGAACTTGTTGATAAAAACATTAAACCTAAAACGCTTGAAATTTTCCCCGATACTGTAAACCAAAAGGTTCACATAACAGGTACAACATTGTTGTTCTTAAAAGGAAATCAATATCTGATCGACGATTTATCTGAGTCATTGGTATGGGCATTTGCGCTGATTTCTCTGATGATGGCATTCATCTTTACAAATCCCAAGATTATTCTGATTTCACTCATACCAAACATGATTCCGATTGTTATGACTGCAGGTATTATGGGCTTGTTCAATATCCCATTAAAACCAAGTACAGCACTAATCTTCGGTATTTCATTCGGTATTTCGATTGACAGTACCATACATTATTTAAGCAAGTTCAAACAGGAGCTGAAACACTACAATGGAAGTGTAATGCAGGCTGTTGTTAGATCGCTGGAAGAAGAAGGTGTGAGTATGATCTATACATCTATCGTATTATTCTGTGGATTCCTGATCTTTGCATTCTCTGATTTCGGCGGAACGATTGCATTAGGTATCTTAACATCTATTACCCTATTCTTTGCCATGTTTACAAACTTAATTGTACTGCCTGCATTGCTGCTTACATTCAGCAAAGGTGAGAAAATTAACCTGTATCCGATCATTAAAGATAAACACGAAAAAATACATACTGAAGACGACGATATGGAAATCGATCTTCAGCGCTTAGAAATTAAAACACCTAGAAACGACGAGAGCCGTGAAGTATAACGAAAAGAAAATCGAACTGTCTGAAGTTGGAAAAGAAGTACAACAGTTCTGGAACGATAAAAAAATATTTGAAAAATCTGTAGATACAAGAGCCGGTAAACCGACATTTACCTTTTATGAAGGTCCGCCTTCTGCAAATGGAACACCGGGTATTCACCACGTAATGGGGCGTACGGTGAAAGATATTTTCTGCCGTTTTAAAACCATGCAAGGGTTTCAGGTGAAACGCAAAGGCGGCTGGGATACACATGGCTTGCCGGTTGAACTACAGGTTGAAAAAGAACTTGGCATTACAAAAGATGATATCGGTAAAAAAATTACAGTAGAGCAATACAATCAAAAGTGCCGCGAAGCTGTAATGAAATACAAATCACAGTGGGATGATCTTACAGTAAAGATGGGTTACTGGGTGGATCTTCAAAATCCATACATTACGTTTGATAATAATTACATTGAATCTGTATGGCATCTATTAAAAGAATTTTACAAAAAAAATCTTTTATACAAAGGCTATACGATACAACCATACTCGCCTGCAGCAGGTACAGGTTTAAGTTCACATGAACTGAATCAACCAGGTACTTACAAGGATGTTAAGGATACAACGATTGTTGCTCAGTTTAAAGTAAAGTCAAAAAGTAAATTTGCAGACAATACTTATTTCCTTGCCTGGACAACAACACCCTGGACACTTCCTTCTAACAGCGCACTGGCAGTAGGAGAGAACATTGATTATGTACTGGTTTCAACATTTAATCCGTACACGTTTCAGCCTGTGCAGGTCATTCTTGCGAAAGCACTGGTTGGTAAATACTTTTCAGAAAAAGCAAAAGACCTTTCGTTAGAAGAATATAAAGAGGGCGACAAACTTATTCCGTTTAAAATTCTTGAAACATACAAAGGCAAAGATCTGGTTGGCATTGAATACGATCAGTTGATGCCGTATCTGCAGCCTGATGCTCCGGCGTTTCGTGTGATTGCAGGCGACTTTGTCAGTACAGAAGATGGTACAGGTATTGTGCACATCGCCCCAACCTTTGGTGGCGATGATGCGCGTGTTGCAAAGATTGCAGGTATTCCTTCCATTGTTACAAAAGACGACCGTGGCAATGAATTTCCGTTGGTAGATAAACGGGGGAAGTTCACACAGGAAGTTACAGACTTCGCCGGTGAGTATGTGAAAGAAGCATATATGACCGATGAAGAGAAAGAAACAGAACGCAAGAAACAAGGCAGAGATAAATACTTAAGTGTAGATGAACGTATTTCAATTAAACTGAAAGAAGCGAACCGTGCTTTTAAAGTTGAGAAATATGAGCACACTTATCCGCATTGCTGGAGAACGGACAAACCTGTGTTATACTATCCGCTTGATTCCTGGTTCATCAAAACAACGGCGAAAAAAGACCGCTTAGTAGAATTAAATAAAACGATCAACTGGAAACCGGAATCTACCGGAACCGGTCGTTTTGGTAACTGGCTGGAAAACCTTGTCGATTGGAATCTTTCACGTTCGCGGTATTGGGGAACGCCTCTCCCGATCTGGCGTACAGAAGATGGTACAGAAGAGAAATGTATCGGTTCTATTGAAGAGCTGAAAGCTGAAATTACAAAAGCACAAAAGGCTGGCATTGAAACAGCGACGGATATTAAAGATTTGCACAGGCCGTATGTAGATAATATTGTGCTGGTAAGTGATTCCGGCAAACCAATGAAGCGTGAAGCAGATTTGATTGATGTTTGGTTTGACTCTGGTGCTATGCCATATGCACAGTGGCATTATCCGTTTGAAAACAAAGATGTGTTCGATGCTAATTATCCCGCAGATTTTATTGCAGAAGGTGTAGATCAGACACGCGGATGGTTTTTTACACTGCATGCAATTTCCGGTATGTTGTTTGATAAAGCTGCACTTAAAAATGTCATTGCAAACGGTCTTGTCCTGGACAAAAACGGAAACAAAATGTCTAAGCGTGTAGGCAATGTTGTGAATCCGTTTGAAACCATTGATAAATATGGCCCGGATGCGACACGCTGGTATATGATCACCAATGCACCGCCGTGGGACAATCTGAAATTTAATTTAGATGGTATTACAGAAGTGCAGCGCCGCTTCTTCGGTACACTTCAGAATACCTATTCATTCTTTGCACTATATGCCAACCTCGACAACTTTACATTTGCTGAAGCAGAAATTCCGTTGGCAGATCGTACAGAGAGCGACCGCTGGATCTTATCTAAACTGCAATCATTGATTAAAGAAGTTGGTGATGCGTACAGCGATTACGAACCAACCAAAGCCGGTCGTGCGATTCAGGATTTTGTTGTAGATGATTTGAGTAACTGGTATGTACGTTTGAACAGAAAGCGTTTCTGGAAAGGCGAATACAATGCAGACAAAACTGCTGCGTACCAAACATTATATACGTGTCTTGAAACAGTTGCGAAATTAGGCGCGCCGATTGCTCCGTTTTACATGGATAAATTATTCCGTGACCTGAATGAAGTAAGTAAGAAGCATATAACAGAGTCTGTTCACCTATCAGATTTTCCTAAAGTAAATGAATCGAATCTGAATGTTGCATTAGAAGAACGCATGAGCCTGGCTCAGCGTGTATCTTCCCTGGTGCATTCAATCCGTAAAGCGCAGACAATAAAAGTTCGTCAGCCGTTATCACGCATTCTGATTCCGATTCTGCAGCCGGGCATGAAAACACAAATTCAGGCAGTAGAAGATTTGATCAAAAATGAAGTGAATGTAAAATCAATAGAGTACATTGAGGATACATCGGGGGTTGTTGTAAAAACAATCAAACCCAATTTTAAAAAATTAGGAAAAGAATACGGAGCAAAACTGAAAGAGATCGGTAATGCCATTGCAGCATTAACTCCAGAAGATATTACAAAAATCGAACGCTTAAATGCATTCGATCTTAAATTGAGCGATGGTTCTGTTGTACCAATTACTGCAGAAGATGTCGAAATTCGTTCTCAGGATATTCCGGGTTGGTCCGTAGCGTCTGAAGGAGGTATAACTGTTGCATTGGATATTACTTTAAGCGATGATCTGCGCAAAGAAGGTATAGCAAGAGATGTAGTAAACCGGGTGCAGAATCTGCGTAAAGATATGGGTCTTGAAGTACAGGATAAGATCCGTATTACGATTCAGAAAGTAGACGAATTAATTAACAGCGCATTGAGTTCAAACCAGGAATACATCTGTACCGAAACGCAAGCCTTCTCACTTGAATTGGTAGAACGCTTAGCAGATGGTAAAGAAGTTGAAATGGATGAGCAAACGCTTATCATGAAAATAGAAAAATAACATTGGTATAAAGTGTAGAGTGTAAAGTGTAAAAGCTCTTACACTTTACACTCTACACCTTTACACTTATACTATGCGCTATACCAAATATTTTATTTTAACCGTAGCTGTTATACTCGTAGATCAGCTGATTAAACTATGGGTTTTCAAAACATTTCCTTTTGAAGGATATGAACATCCGACAATCCGCATTGGTGACTGGTTTAAACTGCACTACATTACCAATGAAGGTATGGCTTTTGGTATTAAGCTGGCGGGGAATTACGGCAAGCTGGTATTAAGCCTGTTCCGCTTGTTGGCTATGGTTGGGATCAGTTATTACTTATATCTAATGGCGAAAAAAGGTATGCATCAGGGTTTTCTCTGGAGTGTTGCACTGATTTTGGGTGGTGCCATGGGTAACGTTGTAGATAGCACATTCTATGGAGTGTTTCTAGATTTGCCCACATATGACGCACCAATGCTTTGGTTTCACGGTCGTGTAATAGATATGTTTTATGTAGACATCTGCAATTGTCTGATTCCTGACTGGGTGCCTGTATTCGGCGGAAGCTATTATCCTTTGTGGCCAATTTTTAATTTTGCAGATGCATCTATTTTTGTTGGTGTAGCAATCATTTTAATTTTCCAGAAGAAATTTTTTCCGGAAAAAGAGAAAAAACACGAAGAACAAATCGTTCACGAATAAAGCTAAACGGCCTTTCTTGCATAATAGAAGGGCCGTTTTTTATTTGTTGTAACCCGTTGAATACTAAATGCGTTAATACTAAAACGTTTTAATTTCTCCTGAACGACATGAAAAAAAATATTTTACCAATCGCCCTGTTTTTTGCAGCAATATCTTTTTCGGGTGCACAAAATTCCACATCTATTAAACCAATTATGGAAGATGGGCTTGAATTTGTGAAAGAAATCGAAAAAAAATATGAAGGAAAAGCAATTATAACAAAAGCAGACTTTGATTTTGCATTGGATGATAATTATACAATGCTTGATTTATCAAATACAATCACGTATATCTTTGCGGGATTAGGAGATAAAAATATTGAAGATATTACATTAGCAGTTTTCAAAAATGAAAATGGAGCGTGGGTAAAAGTTTCTGAAGACAGTGAATACAAAAACTCTGCTGTTGTTTATTATCAACCACCATCTGCTGGTGAGTACGCTGTTGACATTAAAGTAAACAAATACAAAAAGAAAGATGAAATCGGACACGTTGCCTTATTTGTGCTTGCGACGAAATAGTTTGATTTATAAAAAAGTTTAAATAACAAAGGTTCGGATGCAAGTCCGAACCTTTGTTATTTAAAAACTATCATTGGTATGTAACCGATCAAGTCTATTCTTAGGCATAGCAATTCAATAAGATTGTTTAAGCCTTCAGCATTTATTTTACAATGCTGGCGCCAATCTTAGCGTAGCGAGACTGACGCTTATTATTCGGCAATCCTTGACTGTATTGAGATTGAGCCAAGAAGGATTAAAGGAGCGCAAACAAAATTAAATCAAATATTCATCTATTTCACCTCTTCGATAACACTACCTTTTAAGTCGTATAACTTCCAGCTTCTATCTTCGACATTGATATTTTCTTTCTGAAGGAGCTGAATAAAATCTTTAACGCCGATAGGTTCATTTCCATTCCCGTGAATTAATACAAAGCTTCCGTCATGTGGCTGCTGACCCTTGGCCAACCACGCATCACTGCCGATAGGTATTACTCCGAAAGAAGTGACTTGAAGAAAAACAGACTGATCTGAAACTAAGCCCGGAAATCTAAAGAATACCGAAGGAATGTATCCTTTTGATAGTAATAGCGCTTCATTTTTAAGCACTTCATCGCTGATGCTAATATTCTTTTCCAGCAAAAAATTTTCACTTAAGGGAAGTGTTTTGCTGGTAGGATGTGTAAAAGTGTGATTCACCCAGGTGATATCAAGATCACCTGCTTTATCCAGACTGTCTAACCAGGATAAATCGTTATCATGCCGTGTGACCCACGAACCGCTGCTGGATAATGCTACCGGCACAGGTTTCTGTACTTTATGAAATTCTTTAATCAGGTCCAAAAATATAATCCTATCTAATGGCTTACTCGAAGGGCAAAGATCAATAGTGAGACTAACACCCGCTTCTTGTGGGTAAGAATGTGTTATGCCGGCATCCTGAAGATTTTTTGCATGAGCATCGGCATAGGCCAGCGCTTTGATGTAGGATATATCCGGATATTTTTTCTTTAATTGATCCAGGCTGGATTGTTTTGATTTCACGTCCGCCACTCTTACCACAGAAGTAACAAGTGTGGCAGGATTTATAACCAGATAATAAGCGGTATTTGTATTTTTATAGGATCGAAGGGTGAAGTACAGTGCATGCGTGTTGTCGGTATATTCTCCGTAATAAACTTTATAATCTGTTATCTGTGCCTGAACTGAAGAGAAGCACAGTAGTGCAACAAATACAAGAATCAGTGTTGTTCGTTTTTTCATGTGTATATGAATAGTGATGCTATACAAATTATGATAAAATGTATACTTGTGACATATTAAGAATGAAGTAAAATCTCATATCAAAAATTTTATCTAACTGATCCTGCTCCATTCTTTGCTGTTTCTGCTTTTCGATTCCATGTAGCTGCGAAGCATCCTGTTTTCTGGCTTTAATAAATCCGGATCCGAATCTAATAAATCCATTGCAGCTTGCCGGCTGTGTTGTAACGTATGTGAATCTTGTGCCAGATCCGCAATGCGAAGATCCAGCACACCGCTTTGTTGCGTACCCGCCATATCACCCGGGCCACGTAGTTTTAGATCTACATCTGCAATTTCAAAACCATTGGTGGTGCGCACCATGGTTTCGAGTCGTGTTTTTGTATTTGCAGATAATTTATGACTCGTCATTAAAATACAATAAGATTGATCCGCACCGCGTCCCACGCGCCCGCGCAATTGGTGTAGTTGCGACAGACCAAAACGTTCTGCATTCTCAATCACCATCACGCTTGCATTAGGCACATTCACTCCAACCTCAATTACGGTTGTAGCAACCATAATTTTTGTTTCCCCTTTTACAAAACGCTGCATCTCAAAATCCTTATCTGCCGGTTTCATACGACCATGCAGAATACTGACAGGAAATTCCGGGAACGCACGGTTAATGCTTTCAAACCCATCCATCAGATCTTTCAGGTCCAGCTTTTCATTTTCTTCAATTAATGGATAGACAATATATACTTGTCGGCCTTCCAATATTTGCTTGCGGATGAAACCAAACACAAGTAAACGGTCTTTATCAAATTTGTGTGAAGTAGAAATTGGTTTTCTGCCTGCTGGCATCTGGTCAATAACAGAGATATCTAAATCGCCATACAAAGTCATTGCTAACGTTCGCGGGATAGGCGTGGCCGTCATTACCAGAATATGCGGCGGTGTATCTTTATTTTTCTTCCAGAGCTTTGCACGCTGTGCCACACCAAAGCGATGTTGTTCGTCAATAATGCAAATACCTAATTCTTTAAACTGAACAATATCTTCCAGAATAGCATGTGTTCCGATCAGAATATTTAAGCTTCCATCGAATAAATCACGATGAATAACATCGCGTTCTTTCTTTTTCGATGAGCCTGTAAGCTTTGCAATCGTTAAACCAACTTTCGCAGCCAGTTCCTTCAAACCTTCATAATGTTGTGCAGCAAGAATTTCTGTAGGCGCAATCAGACATGCCTGGTATCCATTATCGATTGCCATAAGCATACACAGAAAACCTACAATTGTTTTGCCACTGCCGACATCGCCCTGCAACAGCCGGTTCATCTGTTTTCCCGAACAGACGTCCTTATATATTTCTTTTACGACACGTTTTTGTGCATCGGTTAAATCAAACGGGAGATGTTCTTTATAGAAAACATTTAAGGTAGGAATGTGATTGAATACAAAACCTTTGTAATGTACTTTGCGATATGAACGCTGATGGAGTAATTTAATCTGAATCAAAAAAAGCTCTTCAAATTTCAACCGGGCTTTTGCTTTTTCGAGTGCAGTTGCATTCGGAGGCACATGGATCCATTCCATTGCCTGTGCACGTGAAATCAGTTTAAATTGATCTATAATTGCAGCCGGAAGAATCTCCGGCAATTTGGATGCAACTTCTTTAACAACGCGCTCGGTAAATTTCGAAAGCGCTTTGCTGTCAATACCACGTGCTTTTAATTTTTCTGTAACATTATAGACGGCTTGTAATCCTTTCTCTACCGTATCTTCAGAGTAGACTTCCATTTCCGGATGTACCACATTCAGTTTACGGCCATACAGATTGGGTTTTCCGAAAACAACGTAAATCGTATTAGGCAGAATATTTTTTTCAATCCAGGCCGCGCCCTGAAACCAAACCAGTTCTAAAATACCGGTATCGTCCTGCACATAAGCAATCAGACGCTTCTTCGGACCTACACCCTGACTGGCAATGCCAGTGATGCGCCCGCGTACCTGAACATATGGCAGGTCTTCATGAATATCTTTAATAGCATAGATTTTACTTCTGTCTTCGTGCCGGAACGGATAATAATAAAGTAAATCTTCGAATGTGAAAATGCGCAGTTCTGTATTAAGCAGAGAAGCCTTTTGCGGTCCTATGCCTTTAAGGAATTCTATTTTGGTGTCAAGAATAGTTGACATGCTTTTAAAAATTTCAATTCGCCGCGGCGAAACAAAAAAACAAATCACAAACGAATGAAGATAAACGGAATAAATTTTCGGCAGTTTGGAATTTGTTTTTTGGAATTTGCTATTTGAATTTAAGTGTTTCTATAAGGTGCATTACATCTTCTTTCATGTAATTGATCACTGGAGCTAACGAGTCATTCTTCGTTGATGTTCTGAAGTAAACAGCACCCCGCAGAAAATGATGGGTAGAATCTGTCACATGAAACTGAATCTGGCTTGGCACATCGCCGCTGAGCTCAAATACTTTTACAGCATAGCCTTGCGGGGAAGTGATTACAAGCTCGTCAATTGCATATGCTTTTACATTGTGTTTGTTTGCCAGTGTATGCGAGTCTTTGATGTATTCTTCAAGAATCTTCGCATTGTTTTTCGGGTCTTTATATGTGATCTGAATAGTTGCTTTATAAGCCGGATAGTAAATGTCGATCCAATATGGCTCGGCCGTTTTGCTTGTGTCCGGGCAGATTCTTGCAAGTTTTGAATATTCAAATGTATACGGATAATTTCCGGTAAGCGTATCGTAGCTGTGCCCTGGAAGTTCTATTTTATTATATCCTTTTGGTTTAGGCATAAATACTTTTTCTTCTTCGCTGCAACCAGTAAGAAAAATTGTAACACTCAATACTAAAACAACAAACAATTTATTTTTCATCTTCAGTCTTTTCTGGCACGCTTACTACTACACGTAAAATGCGCTTACTGTTTACGGCATCAATTTTAAAAATATAATCTGCATACGTGATTTCATCGCCCAGGCGCGGCATATCTGAATTTATATTTAATAGCAGGCCGCCTAGTGTTTCGCTTTCACCTTTTACCTCGGCAAAAACATCTTTATCAATATCAAGCGCTTTATAGAAATCAACAAGCAATATTTTGCCTTCAAATATATAGCTCGTATCGCTTAATTTCGCAAACTGTTTATCTTCATCGTCATACTCATCGTGGATGTCGCCAACAATTTCTTCAATCACATCTTCCATCGTAATAAGTCCGGCTGTACCGCCATATTCATCTACCACAATAGCCATGTGCAAATGCTTTAACTGAAACTCACGCAATAGTTCTTCGATCAGCTTTGTTTGAGGAATAAATTCAACAGAACGGATCAGTTGCTGCCAGTGATAATCTTTTTCTTTATTGTAGAAAGGAAATAAATCTTTGATATTAAGAACACCTTCAATTTTGTCAGGTGATTCTGTATACACAGGAATTCTGGAGAAGCCGCATGTACTGATATATTCCTGCAGCTCTTCATAATTCATTGCAATATCAACAGCAGCCATATCCATGCGCGGACACATAATCTGTTTTACCATAATATTGCCGAACTTAACAAGACCACGAATCATTTCTTTTTCTTCGCGAGTGCTAAGTGTACCTTTTGCAGATTCCAGTTCGCGTTCTAATTTTTCAATATACTCGCGCTGGTTCTCGGTGATCTCAGCAATCCCAAACAGTTTACGAAACTGTTTGGAAAATGAATCTGCCACTTTTTTGTTTTGTTTATTCCCTTCGGACATAAAACGTTTGTAATAATTTTAATTAAAATAAGAAAGCCTGCTACAGGTATCAATACCAGCAACAGGCTTTCAGAATTGCCTATGCAAAAATACACACTTCAAAGGTTGAAGCTATATTTTCAATATAAATGGGGTAAGGATCAGCAGATCGTTCCAACTAACAATTCTTTTGGTGAAACATTAGAATGGTAAATCATCTGCGCCACTTGGCTGTGGCTCAAAAGAACCCGCGCTTTCCATAGCAGCCGGTGCAGAAGAAGATCCCATGTTGCTGCCTGAAGAAGACTCTGAACCGCCTCCTCTTGAACCTAGCATTGTCATGGTATCACCAATAATTTCAGTGATGTATTTTTTTACACCATCTTTGTCGTCATACGAACGTGTACGGATTTTACCTTCCACATAAATCTGACTTCCTTTACGGAGATAACGTTCAATTACGTCTGCGATTGGTCCGTAAAAAACTACGTTGTGCCACTCAGTCTGGTCAACGCGTTCTCCGCTTTTGTTTTTGTAAGATTCAGTTGTAGCAAGTGAAAAATTTGCCACTTTTCTGTCCGTGCTGATTGCACGAACTTCAGGGTCTTTTCCAAGATTCCCTACCAGAATTACTTTGTTAATTCCTGCCATGATTGTTAATTAAATTGTTTAGCTGTATTGAAAAAGTTGTATTTATTAATTATCTTAAAGATAGCTAAAATTTATGAGCCTTCAAATACTTCGTAATCAAAACAGGTTTGGGAGTTGCAGGCAATTCTTCCAATGAAATTTTTTCGAGATTATAGTGCTTTTTCAGTACCTCAAATTGTTTTTTATCTACTTCAACAGAATAAAAATTTGCATGTAAGATTTGATGACTTAATATGTGTTTGTACGCGCCTGATTCGCCTGTCACATTTTTCTTATCAATACCACTTGCCAATTTCAATACTAGTGAGAACGATGCCGGTTTTTCAGTTTCAATCAATAAGAATTCATACAGTCCCTGCCAGATATCATTACTGCCACGTTCCTTCATTAAAACAGCATTGCCGCAACGAATCATGAAATAATGTAAGTAGCGATCCTGTTTTGCTTTTTGCTTGGACTTTACGGGTAAAACACGCTGATCGCCCGTTGCATTTGCGACACAGATCTGTGCAAAAACGCAGCTGTCACATTTGGGATCTGCAGGTGTACAATGCATGGCACCAAACTCCATGATTGCCTGATTGTATAAGTCGGGATCTTTTTTAGGTATCAGTTGCTGTGCAAGTGCTGCAAAAGTTTTTTTGGTTGTATTAAGCGTAATGTCTTCATAAATACCAAAAACGCGCGCCAATACCCGGTATACATTTCCGTCTACCACAGCCACCTGTTCTTTATATGCAAAAGATGCAATTGCAGCAGCGGTGTATGGCCCGACACCTTTGAGTTCAAGAAGGGTTTTATAGGAATCCGGAAATATACCTTTATATATAGTAGCAATTAACTGAGCAGTTTTATGCAGATTCCGGGCTCTGGAATAATAACCCAAGCCTTGCCAGAGAGATAAAACATCTTTTTCGGAGGCATTTGCAAGGTGATTTATAGTTGGAAATTTCTCCAGGAAGGAAAAGTAATAGGGCATTCCTTGCTGAACCCGGGTTTGTTGCAAAATAATTTCAGAGAGCCAAATCGGATACGGATCGCTTATTTCTCTCCATGGCAGCTCTCTTTTATTTTTTAAATACCAGTTTATCAGTTCTTTAGAAAACTTTTTTTCGATCTCGGGTGTTGTCACAATGCAAGGCGTGGTGCTTAACCACTTATGTTACACAAAATTATGTAGGATTAATTAAGTAAATATATTTTTTATTCACGAATAGTACCCTAAATTTGTAAGCTATTTTTGAACGTATTAAGTATCATATAATTAATAAATATAGAGTAATGACGAAGGCAGACGTAATTAACGAAATCGCAGAAAA
>FTDL01000160.1_pt1 | contig 24583 bp, 26 predicted proteins | sample 1639951 | NCBI WGS metagenome assembly FTDL01 (sample SAMEA3914869, study PRJEB12502) | metagenome | biome: forest; material: soil | place: USA | collected 2012-03-12 | depth 0.1 m
CATTATGAGTACGTGATGATACCGGATAGTTATTAATTATAAATTATGAGTTATGAGTTATGAATTGATTCAAAAACTCACATTATTTCTTATTCAAATAAAAAGTAGATTTAAAACTATTATAAAAAGTTATGAATTATAAATTAAGAAACGATCCATTCATAATTTATAATTCATAACTCATAATTCTTTTATGCTTGCCATTGCCTAACCTCATCTGCCGTAGGGTTTGGAATTTCAAGCTTCATCTTTTTTCTTAATCCGCACAAATCATTAAACAATTTATTCGGGTTCGCACTCTTCAATTGTTCAATAGTAGAGATACCTAATTTTTCAATCAATGGTACTAGCTCTTTACGTATCTCAATACCTTCAAAACCACCGGACGATGCTGCTTGTGTGCCTACTTCCGGACGCATTTGCGGGAAGAATAAAACATCCTGAATCGATGCAGAGTTTGTCATAACCATAGCCAAACGATCAATGCCAATACCAAGACCTGCTGTCGGCGGCATACCATATTCCAGCGCACGAAGAAAATCTTCATCCAGTACCATACTTTCGCTATCGCCTCTTTTTCCCAGCTCTAGCTGTTCTTCAAAACGCTGGCGCTGATCAACCGGATCATTCAATTCAGAAAATGAGTTACATATTTCTTTACCATTACAGATTGCTTCGAAACGTTCCACCAAACCTGGCTTATCTCTGTGTTTCTTTGCCAGCGGCGACATCTCTACCGGATAGTCTGTAATGAATGTCGGCTGAATTAACAAGGGTTCGCATTTCGCGCCAAAGATCTCATCAATCAGTTTTCCTTTACCCATTGAATCATCTACATCTACATTCAACGATTTACATGTAGCACGCAATTGTACTTCATCCATTTCACCGATGTTGATGCCTGTGTAATGTTCAATTGCTTCAAACATGGTGAAACGCTTCCATGGGCGCTGGAAGCTGATTGTATGTTGGCCTACCTGTACTTCCGTTGTGCCGTGTAAGGCAACAGCAACTTTCTCAACCATTTCTTCAACCAGATCCATCATCCAGTAGTAGTCTTTGTACGCTACATACAATTCTACCTGAGTAAATTCCGGATTATGAAAACGGGACATGCCTTCATTACGGAAGTCTTTGGAAAATTCATACACGCCATCAAAGCCGCCAACAATCAGACGTTTCAGATACAACTCATTTGCAATACGCAGATACAAAGGCATATCAAGTGTATTGTGGTGTGTCTTGAACGGACGTGCTGCTGCACCACCATATAACGGTTGTAAAATCGGTGTTTCTACTTCTAAATAACCTTTATTGTTCAGGTAATCACGCATGGTATTTACTAAACGTGTACGCTTAATAAATGCTTCGCGTACATGCGGATTAACAATCAGATCCACATAACGCATGCGGTAACGCTGCTCAGGATCTGTGAATGCATCAAATATTTTTTTATTCCCGTTCTCGTCTTCTGCTTCTTTTGGCATCGGCAGCGGACGAAGCGCTTTTGTTAAAATTTTAAACGAAGTAACATGAATTGTAATCTCACCTGTTTGAGTGGTGAACACATACCCATGAATACCGATAATATCTCCGATACCTACCAGTTTTTTAAACACCGTATTGTATTGTGTTTTATCTTCATCCGGACAAAGATCATCTCTTCTGAAATATGCCTGAATACGTCCGCTGGAGTCCTGAATCTCAACAAAAGAAGCATTTCCCATAATACGGCGGCTCATTACTCGACCGGCAATGGAAATATCTTTATAATCCGTTTTAGTTTTTTCGTAATTCTGATGAATATCTTTTGTGGAAACATTTACAGGAAAAAGTTCAGCCGGGTATGGTTCAATACCCATTTTCATTAACTCTTCTCGTTCCTGGCGGCGCACCAGTTCTTGTTCACTCAATTGCATGTCTTTCGTTGTATATATAGAACCTCAAAAATAAGGAATAAAAAGGGAATTACGAATTCTCATCAATTAAGGTAAAATGAATTATGAATGAGCAAGTTGCAGGTTTATTAATCAATCTTAGAAAATCTTAATGATACTAAATACTTCAACAAACGTATTTCCTTATTAATTTAGGAATAACTTCCCTATACTATGAAAAGATATATCCTATCCCTTTTAATAACAAGTATCACATTACTTGTTACAGCACAACAGCAACTACCCAACCCATCCTTCGAAAACTGGACTACAAATCCATTATTACCCCATGCGGAGCCTGATACATGGTATGGATCAATTGAAGATTGCATTATAACTACAAACAACATACTTGTTTGTACAACATCTACAATACAAACTACAGATGCTCAGTCAGGAATATATGCTGCAAAATTGGTAAATATTGCCGGCCCACAATACCTTGGTGATCTTTTAACAGGTCAATTGATATATACATATAATACAGGAATTCCTGGTTATACTGGTTATACAGACAGACCCAACTCATTAACGGGTTACTATAAGTTTAACAAAACTGGATCTGATAAGGTTACTATCAATGTTGGCACTTTCAATTCAGGAGATAAAAATACAACTATATGTTGGGGAATATTGGATTTAACAGAATCTAAAACTGACTATACCCTATTTACAGTTCCTCTTAACTACTCCTTTCAGCCAACATTAGAACCTACAGATATTTTTGTTGGCATATATTTTAATGAAAATGCTAGTATTGACTCGGATTTTACTATTGACAATTTAGTATTTACATATTCAACAACAGCTTCTATTGTAAATGCAACCCCATCGGCTGCCAGTATTCAGTTTTTCCCTAACCCTGCAAAAGGAGAAATTCATTTTGGGCAATCTGTTAAAAACATTTCTATACAAACAGCAAATGGTTCTATGGTTTTATCGCATACAGGTGATACAGATATGTTAAATATAAGCACTCTTGAAAATGGTATTTATATTATTTCCTATGAACACAATGACACACGTATACATAGTAAATTGATCGTAGAAAATTAAACAACTGCATTACATTGCTTAGTGCTTACAGATAAAACGCCCGGTGTTTTGGTACATAGCAAAAAAACAGTATAAATAAGACGTTTCTTATTTGCATTTAATTATTGTTTTCCAGTAATGGTCTGGGATCAAAAAACACCTGCAATGAACTGAGTTTTCCCATTTCAAGATGATAAATACCGGATGCTGTTATTGTTTTGCCAGCTATGGTAATATCGTATATCACACAAACATTATTACCTTCCTCAAACGTTTTTAAGATAGCATATTTAAATTTCATTTTTTCCATGTCATTCATATATGCATCTGCTCCATTACGCGTTCCCATAGGGCCATTAAATGTAAAGTTATCATTGAGCCAACATTTCGCTGCTCTGAAATCTTCGGCATTTAATGCATGAATAAATTCAAGCACCATATCACGGGTTGTGATCTGTGTTTTCATATCGGTAGTTGTTTAAAAAACGTTACGGTTACTAAAGCATAATCAAATATGCCCATGCGGATCAACTTTCCGCATGGGCATATTTGATTTTTTTGATCCATTTTTCAAATGCCTGCCAGTAAGCTTCAATATGTTTTTGCGCTTCTTCACTGATCATGTTGCCATATTCATCCAGTGCTTTTGCAATTTCACTTAAATAGAATTCCGGCTGTTGCAGTGGCAATAAATTTACATGCATCATAACCTGGCGCAAATGATTTACTGCCCCAAAAGCACCTAAGTTAAAAGGCGAGCAACCAATAACCCCTGCAGGTTTTGAATCCCATAAATTATTTCCTTCCGGTCTTGTGCCCCAGTCAATAGCATTCTTAATTACTGGTGAGTATGATCTGTTGTATTCCGGTGTAGCAAAAAATACAGCATCTGCTTTACGGATATTTTCATGAAGATCTTTTACCGATTGCGGAAGATCATTTTCTAAATCCTGATTTATAAACGGAAGTTGTCCGATATCTACAATTTTGAAATCAATAATATCAGGCGCGCTTTTTTGAAAAGCATGTAACAATTTTGTCGTATACGACTCTTTGCGTAAACTTCCTGATAATGCGATAATATTGATCTTTCCCATAACTGTGTTTGTTTTAGTAAGACTAAGGTAGAGATGTTGAGACCGGTAGATGTTACAGCTTTTTGCTTTTTAGTTATATGATTTTAGATGTCACGGGGTATTGAAAAAAATGCATATAAAAACAGGTGATTTATTCAACATACATGCATTCAATTACGTATAAAGACCTGATTAAAACAGTTCATTCTGAGTAAGCTGCTACAATTAAAAAAGCGTCATTTTTTCCCTTTCAGAGATACTTTCATCCATACTTCAACCGTACTTCATCTGTATTTTGTCCATAGTTCACCCGTACTTCACCCGTATATACGCTTGGGAAAATCCAATTTAGTACCTTACCGCATCCGGCAAAGAAATTATATGCCTGTTATCCTGACCTGCTATAGATATTATACATGCGCAATATGTATTATATGCATACACTGCCTGTCGGAATAAACCGAATGATTGATGAAATATAACGGTAACCACTAACAGTATAATAATACTGTTAGTGGTTATGGGTGATTGATGGGTATTAATTCTTGTGGATCAGAACAGGTAGCTCGCACCTGCATAATAATTTCTCAAAGGCGCAGCATTATAGTAGCGTCCGCCAAACGCATTCAAATCATTTCCTAAGCTATAATGCTGATTAAGCAGATTATCTGCTCCCATATATAGTTCCAGTCGCTGTTGTTTGATGGGTAAATTCCAGCCGGCTTTTGCCTGCAATAAATCATAGGCATTTGCAAATGCTGTACTGGCATCGTTCAGCGAAATTTTAGCGGTGTGATTGTACTGCACATATAGCGTAAATCCTTTTGCAAGTCCGATAAAAATACTGTTTACAAGTACTGTACGTGGCACACCTGTTAAACGGTTTCCGGAATAATTTGCCGTGCCGCTTTCATACGTATCAAACGAAAATACATACCAGGTAAAACTGTTCTTGTATGTTATGGATCTGAATAGCCCATATGTTCTGGCCTTCAAAATATCATATGAAAGCTGCGTTTCGAGTCCCGGTTGTTTTGTCCCGCCTGCATTCACAAAATACTGATTGCCGTTCACATCTGTCCTGCTTACAATAGCATGTTTTAACGCGTAATAAAAAATTACTGCATCGGCTTTCAGTCTTTTGTTTTGAAAACGTAAGCCTGTTTCATAGTTCCAGCCATATTCTGCCTGCAAATCTGTATGCACAGAATTATCGTTAGGTCTTATTTCTGCCAGCGTTGGCGATGAATAGCCTTTACTTACTGAAGCGCGCCACAGCAATTGTTCCCGGATTTTAAATGATAGAGCAAGTCTTGGCATCAGTTGCGGAGAGAAATACTGATTGTTCCAGTCCGCTCCGGGAGATCTGTACGTATACTTATATTGATTGAAACTTAAGCCGGCTTCTGCCATTAGCCTGCTGGCAATAGTTGCAGCATACTGAGTGAAGAAAAAGTATTGCCGGGCATTCAGATCTGTGGCCGACTGCAGCGTATCCTGTATCCCGCTCCTGTTGCCATAATCATTAATAGACGAATTTGTTTTCTGCCATTCAAGACCAACGTTCCAGGTCCATATAAAACCATGTAATTTATTACCCGAAGCTTCCAGATAGGTGCGTGTGCCATAGGTATTTTCTTTGCGGATTTCATAATTCGCAATAGCGGGATTGAGAAAATAGGTATTGGTGGCAAAGACAGAAATCACATGACGCAGATGCTTTCCCAAACGTGCCTCATGTCCGATTCCGCCATAAACCATTTTGTTGCTTACGGCAGCATGCTGTTGCCCCGCGCCAGGACTGGCACCGGAAGCAGGTCTGGCGCCGGCAGGATTCTGTTGAAACTCTTTCAGTGTTAGTCCGCCTGGCGTCTGATAATCCAAATCAGAATAAAATACGAGTGCCTTCACACGCATGCCTTTTTGGTAATCGGCGTAATAAGAAGCCTGATAAAATTGCCGCTTTAGTGCGCTTTGATTTCTGTATCCATCGGACCGTTGATACGATTGATATACATTCAGGTATTGTTTCTTCCATTTTTGTTGCACACGAAGTGTTTGATGAAATAAGCCGTAAGAGCCGCCTGTTGCGGAAAGTTTTACATTGCTTGTATCCTGCTGTTCATAAGAACGGATGCGCACAACTCCCCCGGTATTTGCTCCATATAAACTACCATAAGGCCCTTTCCATATTTCCATGCTGCTGATGCTTGAAGCATCCAGAGCATTCAGATACGTATTCCCGCCGGCATCTGTCAATGGAAAATCATCCAGGTATATTTTAACATTCCGTACACCAAACGGAGATCGCAGCAAACTTCCGCGAATCGACAAACGGTAACTTCCGGGCGAACGTTCTTCCATACGCACACCCGGCAATGTATTCATTGCAGGTACCAGGGTAAATGAAGGCTGATTTTGAGTCGGGCGGATAGAATCTACCGATGCAGGAGATTGCTGCAGTCCGTATGCATGTATTGTAACCTCGCTGTCCTGGTGTTGTATCGTTGTATCAATCTGAGCAAACACATGTATTGTACAGCAAAAAAAAAGTATCGCATTAAACCATAAAGACATATTCATGTGTCGCATCAGACAAACATAAGAATTAAAAATCATCTATAACATTAAATTCAATAATCTGATACAGCTTTCGGTGATACTGACAACTCTCCGGTAATTAGATGCTGCACTATCTGATTGAGTTGTTAAACAAAATCCCTGAAGGTATTATATTTTAAATCCCAATAACATCACGGAAAGCTGCAACAAAGAAAATTCTGATTGAATTTTCTTTGTTGCGATTTGAAATTTCAAATTGTATCTTGAATACGGATATCTATTCTTTCAAAAAAATCATATTCATGCGTCATTTATTTCTACACATGTTCAGTGTATGTGCTTTTACAGGCACGTTATGCTGCCAGGCACAGACATTAAAACCGGACACTAAAAAAAGTATAGCCGTACCAAAAGGCTTCAGCACGATTACTGTTGCAGAGAAAACAGGCCGTGCACGCCATATAGCTGTTGATGCAACAGGTACTGTATATATAAAGCTAAATGAACTGGAGGCAGGCAAAGGTATTGTTATCCTGAAAGATACAACCGGAGATGGCAGAGCAGACCGTTCTAGGTCGTTTGGAGACTTCAAAGGAACCGGCATCGCATTATATAAAAATTATCTGTATGCTTCTTCCGATTCTGCTGTATTCAGATATCCATTAACAGCAAATGGAATAGACGAATCGAAAATAGAAACCATTGTAGAGGGACTTCCCTACAACCGCCAGCATGGCTCAAAAAATATTGTGATCAATGACAAAGGCATGTTGTATGTGAATATTGGCGCACCATCCAATGCATGTCAGGAAGAAGATCGCACAAAAGGTTCAAAAGGAATGGAGCCTTGTCCGCTACTGGAACAGTACGGTGGTATCTGGCAGTTTGATGCGAATAAGTTAAATCAGAAACAATCCGATGGAATCCGTTATGCTTCTGGCCTGCGCAATTGCGTTGCGATGGACTGGGATATAACAAGCAATCATTTGTATGCATTACCGCACGGGCGCGATCAGTTAAATACCTTATATCCGGAATATTATACCACAGAACAAAATGCGGAATTACCTTCCGAAGAATTCTTTCAGATTACACAAGGCACTGCTTACGGATGGCCATATTGTTATTATGATCATATACAGAATAAGAAACTGCTTTCGCCTGAATATGGCGGAGACAGTAAAATAACAGGACGTTGCGATAATATGCCAAAACCTTTGATGGCTTTCCCCGGACACTGGGCACCAAATGATTTGCTATTTTATCATGGCAATATGTTTCCGGAAAAATATAAAAATGGGGTATTCATAGCTTTTCACGGTTCATGGAATCGCGCACCATTAAAACAAGGTGGTTACTTTGTTGCATTTGTTCCAATGAAAGACGGCAAACCAACTGGCACCTGGGAAGTATTTGCAGAAGACTTTGCAGGAGGCAAGGAAATTATGAGTCCGAACGATGCCAAACACCGGCCAATGGGCTTAGCAGAAGGCCCGGATGGCTCGTTGTATATTTCAGATTCCGTACAGGGAACAATTTACCGCGTTATATATACCCCTGCGAAGTAAGAGAATTATGAATTATGATCCGCCGCGGCGGAATGAATTATATTCATAAGTAAATTTCAATCACTCTCATCATCTTTCATTCAAACAATTATATAACAATAAGCACGATATTCTTCCATGTATAAATTATCCGCCATTCTTGTATGCTTCCTTCTTGCTTGCCTTTATTACCAACACCTGCATGCAGAACAATCGTTTCCGGTGTCTATAGTAGCAGTACATCCCGGCAAAGCAATTTATGATACCTATTGTTTGACCTGTCATCAGGCAGATGGTAAAGGCGTGCCGGGCATGAATCCGCCGATTGCAAAAACAGATTGGGTATTAGGTGATAAAACGCGTTTGATTACTGTGCTGCTGAAAGGATTAAAAACACCGATAAATATTAACGGACAAACGTACGATAATCCAATGCCATCGCATGCATTTTTAACCGATGTAGAAATTGCAAACGTATTAACGTATATACGATCCAATTTTGGTAATAAAGCTGAAGCCATTACTGCAGCCGAAGTAAAAACGGTTAGAGATAAAAAATAATCTATATGTGTGTTATAGTATAGGATGTCTATAAATCTTCTGTATTGATAACACAATTAACATAAAACATAAATAAAAAATCCGTTCGTTAAACGAACGGATTTTTTATTTATGTGAGTTACATTATATATCAGGATTCTGTCTTTTGCGGTTGCTGCTGCACTTTTTTATGATAGAAATAATACGAACATAAAATAACAACCAGGATAACCGCCGGAAATATACTATGTGCAATAGGATTTCCTGTTGCAAGCTGCGAATAGATTGCTCCGGTTACGTCAAATACCAGGCCTGCATAGGCCCACTCTTTTATCCCTGCAAATCCTGGAACACAAATAGCGGTCAATGCCAAAATCCTTGCCACACCTAATAATGGAGCCAGATAAGCAGGATAACCAAGTCCGGCAAGTATATGAATTGAATCCGGATCCATCATGACTTCAAATACTGAACCGATTCCCAATGCAGGAATTAACAGGCTTGTGAACACCCAGAATAGTATGTTGTATCGTTTCACTCTGTTACTGTACGGTTTGAAAACTCAACATCCAGTTAATACCATATTTATCTGTCAGGCTTCCGAAATAAGCACCGAAAAACATATCTTCCAAAGGCATTACTATAACGCCGCCTTCTGAAAGCGCATCAAATATCCGTTTTGTTTCTTCCCTTGATTCCGGTTCGATATTGATGTGCATGTTATTGCCATGTATCATTTTGAAACCCATGCTCTCCGGCGCATCTGTTGCCATTAATACATAACCGCCCATAATGGTAAGCTCTGCATGAAGAATGAGTTTCTTATCTGCATCGCTCATAGGTGGTGCACCTGCAGGCATTTCAACATCACCGAAACGTTTTAACCCTGGCCCTGTAAATGTGCCGTTAAATACGTTTTGGTAAAACCTGAAAGCCTCTTCTGTATTGCCGGGGAAATTCAGATAAGAAGTTACGCGCGCTTTGTTTGATTCTTTCATTTCTTTACGCAGTTTAAACTGTGTGCTCAAATACAGATCAAGATTACCAAGTGCTGCAGTAAACCCTGCTTCAAAGCCCATATCAATTATCGTCTGCAGATCTTCGATTTTCGCAAACGATATCTGCACAATTACTTTTGTTCCGGTTTCTGTTTTATGAAATGTATTTACCCAATGCATACTCGGAAAATCTGTATTCGGTTTTCCGTTTTCATCACAAAAACAATCATCTACCTGAAAACTTTTACCTGCATCAATCTTCGAGTAATTCGCCTTGCACCAATGTGCTGTTTTATCCGGATCAACCATAGCATACAGCCAATAACCACCATCTTTAAAGTTCATTGTTTTTGTCTGAGCTTTGTATGGTTTAGGTGCCCACCACTGATCCAGCAGATCAGCCTCTGTCCACGCTCTCCAGACAAGCTCAGGCTCTGCATCAAACAACCGTGTAATGGTAAGTTTTTTATTCGGCAGATCTTTTTCGATCTCCATCTTCTCAAAATTTTTCATATATACATTGTTGGCAAAATGCCATCTTTATTTATTTTTGAATCATCGGCAGATACTTCGCACGGTTTTCATAAATCACCCAGATATTAATAGCAAATAATATTAATGCCATAGGCAACCCGGATGGCGCATTTATGCTGTGCAGCAATACGATTCCGATCATTATTGGGAAAATAATAATCGCACCCAGTGCTCTGTATTTTGGAATAATAAAAAGTACACCGCCAATAAGTTCTGCAGTTGCCACCAATGGCATAAGCCAGGTAATCGTCATAAATGCGGTCATAATTTTCACCATATCTTCAGGCATATCTTTCGGCGCGGGGATGTAATTAAAAAACTTATTCAATCCACCGTTAATAAACATAAGACCGAATAATAAGCTAACAATAAATAAAATTATCTTTTTCATAATGTTGTTGTTTAGGTTTTAATAAGTAAAATAGTTTTTGTGTGTAGTATATTTATTTAGCTCTATTCTATGATTTAGCACACAAACCTCCAAGGATCAGAAATATGCGATGCGGTTATTTGCTATGCATCGAAATCCTTGGAGGCTTTGGTTAGATACACCAAAAATAGAAAGAGCCGTTTATTTCTTCTGTAACGAACGTAAAAGTGTATCCAGACTTTCCATTGTCATGGTTATGCCTTCTTTAAAGCCCATTTGAATAGTGGCTTCCAGCTGTGCCAGATCTGAATACGAAATATGAAAGTTAACCACAGTATTTTCTCCTTTATTTGTAAACGTTACTTCCCAAGTAGACTGTGGCATAGCACTGTTAACATTTCCTTCCGGATCTGTAAAAGAATCTTTTCCGGTAAAGTGTTTTATCGGTTCAACATGTGTATAGTTTACCTTTGACCAATGCTCCTCTCCTGCCGGACCAACCATGGCATAAAGCCAGTGACCTCCGTTTTTCATTTCCATTGACTTTGTTTTTACTTTCCATGGACTGGGCGCCCACCATTGGTCCAGAATTTCTCTTTTGGTAAATGCATCCCAGACAAGATCTTGCGGTGCTGCAAATACTCTTTCGATCGTAATTTTATTGTTTTTCTTATCTACAGAAAAATCAAGGGGTAAATGCTGTTTCATTTTTTTGCGTTTTTTAGTTTTAGTAATACATTGTCAAGTTGATTGAACCGGCTCTCCCAGATCTTTCTGAATTGTTCGAGCCATTTATCTATGTCTTTCATTTTTGTCTCATCAAGCGTGTAATAAATTTCTCTTCCGGACTGTTCCTGCTTTACCAGCTGACACTCGGTTAAAATTTTCAGATGTTTTGAAATTGCCTGCCTGCTTGTGTCAAAATGTTCAGCAATAGCATTTGGTGTCATTGCCTGTAAAGCTATAAGCAAAATAATTGCTCGTCTTGTGGGATCGGCAATTGCCTGAAATACATCTCTTTTCATATTAATGATCAATTATAAGCAACCGAACAGTTGCAAATATATAAGCAACCAATCAGTTGCGCAAATTTATTTGAAAGTATTTTACTAAAGATGTGATTTTAGACGAAAAAGACCGAAAATAATAGGTTAGAATATTATTAACATAGGTAAAAAAATGTGTGATGCGATCAGATAATCACTTCACATCCTTATAATACATAATAACAAGAATCATTAAACTTCCGCCAAAAGCAAAATTCAGATAAGAAAAGATCTTTCCTGTTTCTTCATAATGAAACAGAAAAGCAAGAAATGCCATACCAGTAAGAATTGGTATCCCTTTAAATCCTACTGTTAACAGTTTACCCCAGAGGTTCAGAATAAATTTTTGTTTCGAATTTGTTTCATCCGGATTACCTGGAATACCCATAACACTTGCAAAAAGAAAAAAACAAGCAGCAAGATTTAATAACAAATAGACAAGATATTTAAACTGAAACAGATGCATAATTGAAGTATTAGAACTGATTTTTATTGATAAGCTATTTTATATTGTTTTAAACAATGAATGTACGAAAGAAATCAAATTAATTATTTTCTTTCTTTAATGTATTAATATCATCCGTCAGTTGCTGCATTTCAAGTTCCAGCGTTCCGTTGTATACACCGCGGATTCGTTTATGCGGATCAATCAGGATCACGTGTTCGGTATGTAAAAATTCATTACTGTCTTTACTGAAACCGATATCTTCTTCTGCAAAGTATGAGGTGCGGGCAAGCGAATAAATAGCTGATTTATCTCCTGTCAGAAAATGCCAGTTGGAATTTGTAATCGCATTTCTGTTTTTATATTCTTTTAAAACATAGGGTTGATCAATCCATGGTGTAACCGAATAGGAAAGTAATACTAGGTTTGAATCGTCTTTATACTGATCACCGATCTTTTTAAAATTATGGGTCATAACCGGACAAATGCTTCCGCAACGTGTAAAAATAAAATTCGCTACATGTATTTTTCCTTCAATGGATTTATTAGAAATTAAAATGCTGTCCTGATTTAAAAATGTAAAATCAGAAATGGTATGTGTTATTTTCTGTTTGGCAGAATCTTCAGAAAGAAACAATGGTGTAAATTCCGGCGAGTTATAATACGGCAATTTAAGGGCTTCCTCTTGTTGCTCTTTTATACAGGAAAAAACAAGCAGACTACTTAATAGCAAAAATACTATCCGAAACATTAGTGCAGTTTTTTGTTCCCAACAAACCATATCTTTTACCTTTTATAACCACATAATTAGCGCGGATCTTACCGTTATCATACCATAATTTTTGCTCGCCTTCTTCCTGACCGTTCACATAATGTGCTAAGTGGTATAAATGTCCGTTTACATCCCATTCTTCAAGCTTACCTTCATAAGCATCATTCTCCGCCGTAAATTCAAATCGCCTGTTTCCATTTTCCCAGTATGAAATCTGTTTGCCGTTTTTCTTTCCGGCACAGAAATAACGGATTTCCATGAGCTGCTTTGACGGATACCACTTCTTTGATATACCGGTTTGCAGGCCATCATGATAAGCAACTAATGAGAATGTATCCAATGTATTCGGATAAAGGGAATACATATAACCCGAATATTTTTTGTTTTTGTGATATAATGTATCTGTATGAAACATACAATTTGTTTCATCAAACAGATTGTATACAGATACAATTTCTATATGCTCACATGCATTCAGTTGAGATGAATCCTGAGAACAATCCGACAACAACAAAAGAATAAATACAGATAAAATAAATCTCATTACTGCGAAACAGTTCCTGCTGTCCCATAATATCCATTACCATTCATATAGGGAGCATCTGCAGTAAAATGGTAGTGGTAAATACCCGCCGGATAATCTGTTGTAGCATGTGTGTGGCCGTGATACACATCCAGATCACTGCTTACGACAGTCGCCCCTGATTCTTCTTGCGGTCCGTACACCGGAAAGCCGTCCAGTAAAAAGCCCATCAAGCCGGATTTTGTTGAAACAACCGTTGTTAAATATAAAGGTTCAACGTGATAGTGATACTGACCGGATTGTTGCGGGTGTCCATAATACTGATCAAAGCTTGCTATTTCACCGGATAACACCTGATTATTCGGACCTGCATATTGATTATATAACGGAACACCATTCAGTGCCACGCCAATCGGACCAAGGGCAGTAGCTGCATGCGTTGATGCCACTGTGGGATTTACAGGAATTTTAAATGTTAAACTTTGTGTTGCAATGGTATTAGGATTTTTTGAAAACGTATTTCCTCCGAATGTTGTACCTGAAAAACTTTGATACAAAGGGTTAGTACTAACATAATACGCACTCTTGTGATCAGGCAATCCCTGCGTTTTAATTGTCAGATAAGTGCCGTCGTTCGTCATGCTTTGAGCACCATATATTTTAGAATATACTTTAGGAACAGCTACAGTAGCTGTGGCAGGTGTGACAGCATCGTCGTGTTTTTTCTTGCATGACACTGTTAATGTACCAGCAAAAATAAGCAATAAACCAACAGATAGATTTTTTTTAACTGAATGCATTTCAAAAGTGTTTAATGTTTACAAAAACTATATCATCAAACGGTAACTAGTAAAATTTGGTTACCCGTCTTCTAAACAAGTAGTTGAACCTATTTAGAAAATGGACAGTGTCTTATGCATTTTTAAAGAAACGAATCACTTCCCTTGCCTGATTCAGGAATTGAGCATCTTCTGAAAGCTTTGCAATTTCCTGCTGTGTTTTGGTTGCTAATTCGGCGTGTGCTTTCTCATTTACAGCAATCAGCTGTTCCAGGTCTTGTTCAACTTTTTTGCTGTGCATGGAAATTTTCTTCAACTCACGCATTGTTTCTGAAGCCCAGGATTCTTCTTTTTCCAGATTAAGTAATGCAACAAGTGTGTCAATACGTTCTGTTTGTTTTGTAATTTCTGTACGCAATTCGTATACATCCTCTCTCGGGTATAAGATCTTACGATGCATGTTCTGCAAACGGCCGATAATATAATCATATAAACGATAGGAAGGACGAACAAACGTCAGCACCACGGCTATAATCGCTGCAAAATAACCGATAGAACTGATTCCAAAAAATGCCAGTAGATAGAGACCTACAGCAGAAACGATATGTAATACAATTGCAATGCGAAGAAACAGTTTTGATTTTTTCTGTGCATAGACAATATCTTCCTGATCAATGGTAATTCCTTTGCGTTCGGAAATTTTTGCTTCATCTAATAAATCTTTTGCAGTAAAATACATGTTCCATGGTAAGGTAGTAATACCTGTAAGCCACCAGAAAGCTACAATACCTATAACCCAGTCGATCATATTACCAGCAGGAATATTTAGCATGTGCAAAGTAAAGTATAAGCCAATCAGTATAATACTGATGATAATTAAAACGGGAATAGAAGATGACGATCTGTATGACATAGTTTGAAATTATGAGTTATAAATTTGAAATTTGTTTGCTACCGATATATCGCTCTGATAGGTTAAATTTAAACGTTATTGTTCTTCATTCTAACAAGTCGTCGGACCACTGAAAAAGTGGTCTGACGACTGTGCAATATTAATGAGTGCTTATGCTAACGTATGGTACGCATTACACTTTACACTCTAAACTTTACACTTCGTTCTCTTCAAAAACTACATTCTTCGATTTCTTTAAAAACCGTACTAATAACACAATTGAAGCGAATACCAAACCTACCGTTAATCCAACCCAGATACCGTATACTTCCCACCCGGCAACAAACGCTAAAAACCAGCCTAAAGGCAACCCCAACACCCAGTATGCCATAAAGGCCACACTGGAAGGAATTACTACATCGCCCATACCGCGGAGCGCTCCCATGCTTACTACTTGCACACCGTCAGACAATTGAAAAAATACAACCATCCACAACAGCATTGAAGCAATATGAATGACCTCTGCATCATCTGTATAAAATGCGGGTAAAATAGTGCGGAATAATGCAAACATCAACGCCGTTGTGCCCATAAATGCGATACCTAACAGTATAGCTGTTCTGCCGGCAAGCTGCAGTTCCGTCTTTTCTTTTCTGCCGTATTCAAAGCCCACACGAACCGTTGCGGCGGCTGAAATACCCGTTGCAACCATATACGTTACCGATGCAAGATTCAGTGCAATCTGGTGTGCGGAAATCTGTGCCGTGCCAAAGGTACCGACAAATATGGCTGCCAGACTGAATGCGCCGGATTCAAAAGACATCTGCAAACCAACAGGATAGCTTTTCTTAAATACGTCAACAAGTGATTGCCATTCAATGGAAACATTGCGATACATTTTACGGTAATGTTTATATTCCGAAGCAAACATAAAATATGCTGCCATAGAAAGCGCCATGATTACACGTGCAATAAGTGTTGCATACGCAATTCCATTCAGGCCTAATTCAGGAAACCCATAATATCCGTATACTAAAAACACAATCAGGATAATATTCGCAACATTACCGATAATACTTACAATCATTGCCTGCTGCGTGTGACCCATTCCCTCAATAAATTGTTTGAAGACCTGAAAGACAATAATTGGTAAAAGTGATAATGCAATGATGGAAAAGAAAACGGTCGCGTCCTGCACAATATGTTCCGGCTGATGCAAGAATGGAATCAAATAAATACATGAATACAATACAGCTGTAAGGAAAAGCCCGACAACAACATTTAATACGATTGCATGTTTAAAAATACGTACAATTTTTTCATCATCTCCCTCACCGTGTGCCTGTGAAATCAATGGTGTAAAACCGTAGCTGAAGCCAATGTACAACATGAACAACGGGTAAAAAACGCTGAGAGCAACTGTTGCTGCCGCCAAGGCTTCTTTGCTTATCTGTCCGGCCATAAGTGTATCAACCACACCTACAGATATATGTCCCAGTTGGCTGAATGCCACCGGCCCTGCCAGTACAAGCGTTTCTTTTATATGTCTTTTATTCAGCAAGAGTGTACAGCTTTCAGTAAAATTCAGTCTTTTAATAAATCATTCATAAATAATAAGGAAAGCGAAATTCCTGTAAATGCGACAGAAAGCAATACATATTCAACCCCTGACAAATCAACTGTTACAGACATTATCTGTATTGCTATTAGTGTACCGGTAAAAATCAATGAAAAAGAATTCAACATGCCGCTGCCGCTTTTCTTTTTACCTTCTGCATAAAATGCATAGATCAGATATAAGCAGGTTAATGAATACAAACCAAGCATAGTTCTGTACACATAGAAATTTCCAAGGTTAAACATTTGTATAATTATGGATACAATGATTAATCCGACGATAGCAATATTTATTTCTTTTTTCACGGTTATTTATTCACTACGGTTTGTATAAAGGTAGTAAGTTCTTCGGCCATTTTTGTATGCGTAGCCAAAGAAGGGTGATAATCTTCTCCATAAGGACCGGATTGAGGAGTAAAGAAAAATGTATAAATCTGTGTATATCCCTTTGACTGAAAGTGTTCCTTTATGTGGTTCAGATTTGTTTGTATACGGGAAAAACATTTTTTACCGGCCGGCCATGAATCACTCATCATGGAGCCGTTTGCACATATAATTTTTGCATCGGGATACAGCTTTATAAGTTTTTCTACAAAACGGATATATGTCTGTTCAAAAACAACTTCATTTACAGGCTTGTTTCTGGACTCTCCGGCATAATCGTTTGTACCCAGATTGATAACAATAATATCCGGTATAATTTTCTCTAAAGATTGCTGCGTATGATTCCAGTTTTTACTGTTTTTATCCTGCAGATGAATACGGTCATAAATTTCAGGCAAAGTTTCGAGTGTATCATCATCGTAATTTCGATAAATCCCTTTCCCTGAAAAAGATACGAGCATGGGGACAGCATTGAGATTCCGTGCAGTCTGCATGGCATAGGTCATATAAGCATTCTCATTGTATGAATGAAATCCAGTGAGGGGATTGCCGGCCGGCGGCGCTTCATTGGAAACCATGTTGCCGTAGCCACAGGTAATGGAGTTCCCTATAAACTGAATACACGGACGCATATTATAATCAAATGGCTGATTTTTGAAGACACCGGACAACTCCAATCCATATATTTTTACTTTCCCTACGTTTGCTTCAGTTGCTTTTATCAGCTCAATAAATTTACCGGTCATACCCGGAACAGAAACTTTATATAAATGCTTCCCTTGTTTCAATAAAATTTTATCATAGTACGTTTCATTTTGAACGACTACATTAAACCAATCGCATTGAATGGGATCCTGTGGAATATCTTCTATAGAAATAAAAAATTCTTCTTCCGGAATAATGAAGGAAAGCGTTGTTCCCGAATTAGAAAAAGAAACATAGTTTTCAGCACGCTCATAACGACCATGAATGACAGTACTTATTTTTTGAATCGGTACAAAATGTGCGGCCCACGAGGATGATATACTTATACACAGAAATAATATACAAGCACATACATTTACTAAAAAAGTTTGATTGATTTTTTTGGCTACAGGCATAGTTATTACATATTCATTAAGCACACAAATTCAGATAATTTTCAATAAAAACAAATGTATCATGTATGCATAACTGCATCTTTTCTGCGGCCCAGTTCTTTTTCTATAAAAGATAATTCACGTGTTGTTTCTCCTGTAATAGATTTGTTTTCTTCTGCTCTTCTGAACAGATACGGCATTACTTCTTTCAACGGACCATAAGGCAAATACTTCGAAACTTTATAACCTGCATGCGCCAGATTGTAGCTTAAAAAATCACCCATGCCATACAGTTGTGCAAAACCAGAGATTTGTTCGTCTTTGGGATCCATCTCACGCACGGCTCTTTCAATACTTTGCTGATTATGTGTAGCAATACAAATGGCAATATCTTCTGCCAGACAAAATGAAACAGCTTCGTTGTATAAAGCATCTGTCTGTTCTTTCGTATCGTTTATCGGCGACGGATAATTAAATGCTTTTGCACGGCTGCGTTCTTTTTCCATATATGCGCCACGCACCAGTTTAAATCCAATGGAATAGCCTGCTTTAACAGCATCCACATACATTGTTTTCAATCGTTCCAGTCCATCTTTACGGTATAATTGCACAGTTAAAAATAATGTCGGGGCCTTAACATTAAAGCGCTTCATAAAGTCGATTATAATAGCATCAATCGCTGTCTGTACCCACGTTTCCTCTGCATCAAGCATTAACCGCACATTATGTGATTGTGCCTCATAACACAACCGGGCAACACGTTCTTTCACCCGCTCAAATTCTTTTGTTTCGGAAGCAGAAAGCGAAGTCCCTTGCTGGATCTTTTCCAGCAAGGCAAAGCGTGCAATTCCGGTCATTTTAAAAACCGAAAAAGAAACCATTGGTAAACCTGCTGCCAATTCAATTCCTTTTATTAATTCTTTGGTTGTCCGATCAAATGATTCCTCATCCTCTTTTCCTTCGACGCTGTAATCGGGAATAGAAAAAATACCCTTCGAATACAGCTTATCCATGGTATCTCCACATTCCCAGTAGGTTTCGCCCCCGCAAAACTGTTTAAAGAGGGTATTCCTTACGATTTTTTTGATCGGAAAATGGTATTTTAATGCGAATTTTAAGAAAGAAACACTTATATTTGTAATCTTGCTCCATGCCATGGTGCGGAAAAGAAACCTCATGTGTTTCAGTTCCTTCGTTGATTTTGAAGCAAATGCGATAGCAGTATCGTTGAAATTAATAGAGTGTAAGGTTTTCATCTTACAATATAGAACGGAAAAAAGTCTGTTTTTGTTGAGGAGATGATAAAAGCGTAGAATATGAAAGTAGAATTAAACGTAAATCCGATTGAATCCTGGGCAAAAACAAAACATAAGCCTTTGATCATCGCTGGCCCTTGTAGTGCCGAAACTCCTGAGCAGTTAATGTCAACTGCAAAACTTTTAAAAGATCTGGGTAAAATTGACGTATTACGCGCCGGTATCTGGAAACCAAGAACCAGACCAAACGCTTTTGAAGGTGCCGGAGAAGAAGGCTTAAAATGGCTTGCTGAAGTTAAAAAAGAATTGGGCATTCAGATCGGTACTGAAGTTGCTAATCCGGAACACATTGAACTTGCCCTGAAATATGGCGTTGACGTTTTATGGGTTGGTGCACGTACAACAGTAAGTCCGTTTGCTATTCAGGAAATGGCAGATGCTTTAGCCGGAGTTAAGGATAAAGCTGTATTGGTAAAAAATCCTACGCACCCTGAGCTTGGCTTATGGATCGGTGCATTTGAACGTTTCTATCGTGCAGGTGTTCGTGATCTTGCTGCTATCCACCGTGGTTTCTCTACAATTGACAAATCAAAATTCCGTAATGTACCAACATGGTCTATTCCGATTGAATTAAAACGTATTGCTCCGCAAATTCCGATTATCTGTGATCCAAGCCACATTGGTGGTAAGAGAGATTTGATATTTGAAATTTCTCAGAAAGCAATGGATCTTGGTTTCGATGGTTTGATGATTGAAACACACATCGATCCGGACAAAGCATGGTCTGATGCAGATCAGCAGGTAACGCCTGAGCGTTTAGGTGAAATCTTAAACGATCTTAAGGTGCGTACGGAATCTACTTCAAACGTTGATTTCAACGATCACTTAGAAGAATTACGTGAGAAAATTGACAACATTGACCGTGAATTAGTGGAAACACTTGCTACACGTATGGCTGTTGTTGAGAAAATCGGCGAATACAAAAGAGATAACAACGTTACTACATTACAGGTAAAACGTTGGGATGATATTATGAAAAACCGTTCTGAGTTAGCGAAGAAATTAGGTATCAATGAAGAGTTCGTTGTTGACGTATTCAAACTGGTACACGAAGAATCTATCCGCAGACAAACAGAAATTATGAAGGCGGTTGAATCAAAAGCATAATTTGATTCTTAATACATTCACAATCATATAATACCCAAACCCTCAGCGATACGTTGGGGGTTTGGATTTTAAAGCGACTGCTTAACATGGCATCTGAAATACTTTTTACAACCAATACAAAACAAGCTTTGCAGCCTTTCCTGAGAAAGTATTCAACGGTATGTGTGCTGGTTGATGAGAACACAAAAAAACATTGTCTTCCGCTAATTGCCGAGTTATTTTCAACGGAACACATCATTGAAATAAAAAGCGGAGAAGAAGAAAAAACACTTCGCACGTGTGAGCAGATCTGGGCACGTATGACAGACCTTTCTCTGGATCGCAAAGCATTACTGGTAAATCTCGGCGGCGGTGTGATCGGTGATATGGGTGGTTACTGTGCATCCACATACAAAAGAGGCATTGACTTTATACAGATTCCAACCACACTCCTGTCGCAGGTTGATGCCAGCGTGGGTGGTAAATTAGGAATTGACTTTACATTAAACGGCAACACATTTAAAAATCACATCGGCGTATTTAATGTGCCTGTTGCAGTAATCATAGATCCAACGTTCTTACAAACACTCGATGCAAAAGAATTGCGTTCCGGTTATGCAGAGATTATCAAACATTGCCTGATCGCAGATAAATCAAAATGGAATGAAATCAAATCCAATACAGACTTATCAAAATTCGATTGGATGGAGCTGGCAAGACATTCTGTTGCAATAAAAGAACGGATTACCATCGAAGATCCGTTAGAGAAAGGACTTCGCAAAATATTAAACTTCGGGCATACAGTCGGACATGCAATAGAAAGTCATTTCCTGTTTATTCCGCACAAACGGCTGCTGCACGGCGAAGCCATTGCTGCCGGTATGATATGCGAATCCTGGTCGTCTGTGCAAAAAGGATTTATTAAAATGGAAGAACACAAAGAAATCGAAGCATATATTCTTTCCATCTACGGCAAAACACCAATCTTATTTACCGAGATTGATCTGATTGTTCCGCTTACCATACAAGACAAGAAAAACGAAAACGGTGCCATACAATTTTCATTACTGGAAAAAGTTGGCACGGCCAATTTCAATATATCATTAACCAAAGAAGAGATCACCGCATCTTTACACTACTATGCAAGCCTCTGATACAACTGCTCAAGCATTTCACCTTACACATACATCCGGTATCGTAAATCATACCATCACACCTCCTGCTTCTAAAAGCGAGAGCAACCGTGTATTGGTAATTGATGCTTTAACCGGAAGAAGATCGCAACTGGATAATTTATCAAATGCACGCGATACGCAAACAATGATTCGTTTGCTGGACTCAGACAGTAATCCGGTTTGGGATGTGCTGGATGCCGGTACAACGATGCGTTTCTTAACAGCATTCAGTGCCTTCAATGGTAAACCGCGTGAAATGACAGGTACGCCGCGCATGAAAGAACGTCCGATTAAATTGCTGGTGGATGCTCTGCGTGAATTAGGTGCAGTCATTGAATACAAAGAAAAAGATGGCTACCCTCCTATTTTAATTCACCCCTTCAAACCGGAGCTGGCAAAAACAGATTACATCAAGATCAAAGGTGATGTGAGTTCGCAATACATTACTGCATTATTGATGATTGCACCTGTACTGCCAAAAGGTTTAACGATTGAATTGTTAGGGCACGTAGGTTCCAAGCCATACATTGAAATGACCTTACGTCTGATGGAACATTTCGGTATCACATCGGAATGGAAAGACAACATTATTAAAATTGCACACCAGTCATACAAGCCAGCACAATATACGGTTGAATCCGACTGGTCAGGATCAAGCTATTGGTTCAGTATTGCTGCGCTTGCTAAAGAGGCAAATATTGAACTGAAAGGATATGTAAAGAATTCCCTGCAAGGCGATCATGTGATTGTTAACATTATGGACCAACTTGGAGTGAAAACTGAATTCACTGCAGACGGATTAAAATTAACCAAGCAGCCTGTTAAAGGTAATCTGATTTGGGATTTTACAGACTGTCCGGATTTGGCACAAACCGTAGCTGTAATCCTTGCTGCTAAAGGTGTAGAAGGAACATTAAGCGGCTTGCAAAGCTTGCGTATCAAAGAAACGGATCGTATAGCAGCGATCCAAAACGAATTGCGCAAGTTTGGTGCTGACATGATCGAGATAGAAAAAGACGTTACCTATAAAGTTGTTCCGGGTACATTTAAAGTAGACGGACAATCGGTACATACCTACGAAGATCACCGTATGGCTATGGCTTTTGCACCGCTTGCCCTATTAGGTAAAGTAACAATTGAAGAACCATCTGTTGTAAATAAATCCTACCCATTGTATTGGGAAGACTTGAAAAAGGTGGGGTTTGTATTCTAGGCTTAAGGCGAAATACTTAAGGCTTAACAGCCGTAGTTAAGTGTTAACCCGTTTAGTAAGCGAATAATTCCCTGGCGTCACCAACCACTTGTAAAATTAAATAAAATGCTTCTCGCAGAAATGTGGGGAGCATTTTTATTTCAGATGAATTAGCGTTAATATAGAACATAATAATGCTTAAATAATCTTTCACTATGAACATAGAAAACGCAGCTATTTTCATCTATCCGCTTACAATCCTTGAACATCACCTGGATACATTTGGTCATGTAAACAATGCGACTTACCTGACTATATTAGAAGAAGCACGCTGGGAACTTATTACGCAAAACGGATATGGATTATCGTATATCCGTGAAACAGGACTTGGGCCGACTATTCTTGAGATCAATATTAAATTCTTAAAAGAACTTCGTTTGCGAGAAGAAATCATGATTGAATCTCAAATGATTTCTTATGAAGGCAAGATCGGAAAACTCATTCAGAAAATTTTAAGGAATGGAGAAACATGCTGCATCACCGAATTTACTATAGGTTTGTTCAGTGTAAAAGAGCGTAAACTTGTATTACCAACACCTGAATGGCTTAAAGCTGTGGGGTTATAATTATTAAAATCATTTATATGACACAACAAGACGACTTATACGATATTCTCTTCGATGAAATAAAAAAAGACAGAGATCTTAAAGATAAAGCTCCCTTACTTGGAGACTTATTTATTATTAATGAAGAGTCGGAAACAAAAGCTAAAAAAATTGGTGCATATGACCGCTTGATAAAATATTTTTCTCACCGTGCAAAATGGGATGAAGAAATTATTCAATATCTGAGTAACAGATATGCCCAAATCAAGTAATTAGTTCTAGTTCCCAGTTGCTAGACACTTGCTAAACACATCAACAAAAAAGGTCTCCTTGTTCACTAACAAGGAGACCTTTTTTGTGTGAAGAATAAATAAGAATAAAATAGAGCATTCGCTATAATTTATTCCTGAATAATAACTTTTTCAGAAACAATTCCTTTATCTGTATAAATCTGAACAAGCAATAAACCCTTTAAGGATGTGCTGAATTCTTTTGCAGCAAACTCCTGTGTAACGCCAGATACATTGCTTACAACAACCCGATCAACTGAAATATTGTTTGCAGTTATAAAGAAATGTCCGTCTGCAGATGGATTTGGATATAAGCTTAAGCCAATATCCGATGCTTTTGTAAGAGCTGTAGTAACAGGTGTCACACTTGTTAACGAATATTTGATCGTGCCTGAATAATTACCTGCAGTAACATTCGAAACACTATTATTCGCGATGGTCATTGTAACTGTTTTATTTGAACCATTGGTAGCTCCGCTTGACAAATTAACTGTAAATGTTTCGCTTGCTCCTGCAGCTATTGTTCCATCCAATGAAGATTCATCAACTGTAAAATCAGAAGCACCACTACCACTAAGTGTAATATACTTTCCGGCAACTTTTGTAAATGTTAACGTTGAAGCACCTGTATTTGCAATGGTAACTGTTACCGGAAATAATGATTTCACATCCGTAATTACACCGCCTGCTGTTGCATCAAAAACAGAACCGTTATCAATTGTCTGCGACCCATATGCTTGAACTGAAATTTTAATTACCTGTGCATGTGCGAATAAAGCTGAC